>Ga0209736_1000023_pt1 | contig 64032 bp, 54 predicted proteins | sample BlaSpr_A8_Ref_M3_FD_187992 | JGI IMG/M metagenome (GOLD analysis project Ga0209736, IMG submission 187992) | Forest soil microbial communities from Thunder Bay, Ontario, Canada - Black Spruce, Ontario site 2_A8_Ref_M3 (SPAdes) (version 2) | ecosystem: Environmental > Terrestrial > Soil > Boreal...
TCACTTGAAGCGGCGAGAGGTTGACCGCGACCTTGATGTCGCTCGGCCACTGCATTGCGTCGGTGCACGCCTGCCGGAGCACCCATTCGCCCAGCGGCACGATCAGGCCGATATCCTCGGCGATGGGGATGAACTCCTCCGGCGGGATCAGCCCGCGCTCGGGGTGCTGCCAGCGCAGCAGCGCTTCGCAACTGGTGATCCGACGGTCGTCGAGATTGACGAGCGGCTGATAGTGGAGCTCGAACTCCCCGTTGGCGAGCGCCACCCGCAGCGCCAGCACAATCCTCAGCGCCACCCATCCCGCGTATGCCATGCACACCATAACCACCTCAAAGCTCGTCGTTCTCCGTCCAATTCACCCCGCTGCTCTCTTCCACCCAGTCTACCCCGCCGTTTTCCCCTCCCAACCCGCGCCTAGCCCCACCTTTTCCAATCCGCCACCCATTTCACCCACGTCCTTGTAGTGGCGCAGCATGCTGCGCCAGACCTCGAGAGGCCGGGAACGCCAATCTCCCGATTGGCGGCACAAATCAGCCTTCCTTCCCTGCACATTCTGCGGTACACTAGCACCATAAAAGGTGCAGCATGGCCGAAGACCCACAGCCGCGAAAGACTCCGCTGCTCTTCTTCCGCCTGCGCCCAGGCCGCGAGCCAGTGCGGGACTGGTTGAAGGGATTGCCCCAAGCCGAGCGCCACGCCATAGGCAAAGACCTGCTGCGTGCGCAATGGCGCTGGCCCGTCGGCATGCCGCTCTGTCGCCCGCTGGGAACCGGTTTGTGGGAGGTTCGTACCGACTTACCTACAAAACGCACCGCGCGTGTGCTGCTCTGTCTTTACCAGGAGCATCTCGTCGCGCTGCACGGCTTCATCAAGAAAACGCGCACCACACCGGACGCCGATTTGGCTTTGGCTCGCCGGCGTCAGAAGGAGTTAACACCGTGACCAAAAAACGCAAGCAGCGCAAAAATCACCTGGGCTCCAGCATCGACGATTTCCTCAAGGAAGAAGGCATCTTCGAAGAAGCGCAAGCTCAAGCCGTCAAGGAAGTCGTCGCTTGGCAGCTCGACGAAGCCATGAAGAAGCAGAAAATATCCAAAAACAAGATGGCCACCCTGCTCAAGACCAGCCGCACCCAAGTCGACCGCCTCTTGAACCCCAAAAGCGACATCACCCTCTCCAGCCTGCAACGCGCCGCCGCCATGGTCGGCCGCCGCGTAATGATCGAGCTCGTCTGACAAAACGGATCGATATCCGCATGCCCACCGATCCCGCCGACAACAAGAAATCTCTCTGACACGCACTGGGAGGAAGGTGCGCTATGGAAATTAAGCCCATCCGCAACGAACGAGACTACCAACGGGCACTGCGACGAGTCGAAACCCTCTGGGGCGCCGCCAAGGGTTCAATGGAGTTCGACGAGTTGGCCGTACTGGCCGCCTTAGTTGAGGCTTACGAACGAGACCATTTCCCGACGAAGTCCGCATAAGCGCCCCCCTCCGGTAGCGCGGGCTTCAGCCTGCAAGCCCGATCCGAGTCCCCAGTAGCACAGGCACTCCTGTTCACCCTGAGAAACTAAGGGCCTGTGCGGGCCACAAATACTTGGCAACCACCGCTGCGCACAGCGTTTTCCACAGCCTTTCCTCACCGCCAACATCCCTAACTCTTTGTTTTTATTCCACTTCTCAGCGCCCAACGCTCATTGTGTCCTAGTTATCACTAGGTGCAACAAAAACAGATATTGACAATGGGTAAAATCCGTGCTATACTCCTCCATGAAAGAATCGCCTGAGCCTAGCCCGCCCTCCGTCCTGGACCGCGGCTACCTGGTCCCTTCTTTACTTCCTAAAAAGAGCCTCCAAATGACCACAAAACGTTCCCACTCCGCAGAGTCCAACCTCTGCCGCTTCTCATTTTCCGATGGCCGCCGCTGCCGTATGCTCCGCTTCAACCGCTCCGGCCTGTGTCTCTTTCACGCCCGCGACGAGCAGCAACTTCTCGAATGCCGCCGTCTCGGCTCCGAGCTTTCCGCCTCGCTCACCGGGCACTTCCATACCGCCGCTGACATCAACCACGTCCTTGGCAAAGTCTTCGCCGCCCTCGCCCAGGGCCGCATTACTCCCCGCACCGCCACCGTCCTCGCCTACATCGGCCAGCTCCTCCTGCAATCCCTCCCCGCCGTCAAAGCCGAAACTCAATTCAAGTACACCTACGACGCCTGGTCCCGCATGATCGACAACGCCACCCCCCTCTCGGACGCTCCCGACCTCCCCGCCAACTCACCATCGGGCAATCCACCAACATCAGCCGCTTCCGACTGCCGCACCAACATGGCCAGTCCCAAAGCCACCAGCGCCGTATCACCGGAACCAGAATCCGCCGAGCCCCCAGCCGGAGCGCAGAAGTCAAACACTCTTGCGCCTAGTCAAGCTTCTCCGGATCTCCAGCACCCCGAGGAATCGGCACCCGATTCCGACGAACCCGAACTCTCCGAAATCGAGGAGCCTCAGCCGGTCTGACCTCTGAGACCGGGCGCGAACACCATGCGCCACCACAATTTCACCCCCTCTTTCTTTTCAGCGCCATCCGTGTGCCCGAATCCGCCGCTTTCCGCCCCTAATCTCCGCGCTCCTCAGCGATATCAGCGTCTCAGCGCTATCTTTTTCCCTGCTTCTCCTAAAGTTGCTTCCAATCTCCCCGTGATTCTAGCCGCGACCAGCAACCCAGCGGGTGAAACGTCCCCCGACATCAACAACTCATCGCTAACCTCTTTAGAATCCGCACTTATACGATTCGCGCCGGTAACCCCCGTAGAATCCGCACTTACAAAATCCCTTTCCCGCAACCCCTTTAGAATCCGCACTTACGAAAAAACTACCCGGGGTACCCACATTATGTTAACCAGCGTACAGGCCGCTCTTTCAGGGCGGACTGTAGAGGCCGTCCTTTTAGGGCGGCCGGATGTACTGCCCGATCTTCATATCGGCTCGCACCGACAGGTGCGTTCCGCTTACTCGCCACTAGTCACTCGCCACTCTCTTTCCGCAGTGCTAAAATCTCTCGCATGCCTCCTAAGACGCTCTACGAAAAAATCTGGGATCAGCACGTTGTACGCGAAGATCCTGCCCAGCCCGCCATCATTTATATTGACCGGCACCTCATCCACGAAGGCACTTCCCCGCAGGCTTTCTCCGGTCTTCGCAAAGACGGGCGCAAGGTGCGCCGCCCCGATCTCACCTTCGCCGTCATGGACCATTCCGTCCCCACCACGGACCGCACGCTCCCGATTATCGACACCGACGCGCGGCTGCAGTTCGACGCGCTCGAAAAGAATTGCCGCGAGAGCGGTGTGCGGCTCTTCGATATGAACAGCAAAAACCAGGGCATCGTGCACATCATCGGGCCGGAGCTGGGCATCACCCAGCCGGGGCAGACCATCGTCTGCGGCGACAGCCACACTTCCACGCACGGCGCGTTTGGCACGCTGGCTTTCGGCATTGGCACCAGCGAAGTCGAGCATGTGCTGGCCACGCAATGCCTGGTGCAATCGCGCTCGAAGACGCTGCACATTCTGGTGCACGGCAAGCGCCCTAAAGGCGTGACCGCGAAGGACTTGATTCTCGCCATCATCGGCAAGATCGGGATCAGCGGCGGCACCGGCCACGTGGCCGAGTATGGCGGCGAAGCCATTCGCGGCTTGTCGATGGATGGGCGCATGACCGTCTGCAATATGACCATTGAAGGCGGCGCGCGCGCCGGCATGATCGCGCCGGATGACACGACGTTCGCGTATCTCGAAGGGCGCGCGTTTGTGCCGCGCGGCAAAGCCTTTCAGGATGCCGTCGAGCGCTGGAAGCTGCTGCGCACCGATGATGGCGCGGCATTCGACATGACTGTCGAGATGCAAGCGGCGGATATCGCGCCGCAAGTGACCTGGGGCACGAATCCGGGCATGGTCACCAGCGTCAACGGACGCGTGCCGGATCCGCACGACTTCAGCGATCTGAACGATCAGAAAGCCACCGAGAGCGCACTGAAATACATGGGCTTGAAAGCGGGAACGCCGATCGTGGATATTTCCGTCGACCGCGTGTTCATCGGCTCGTGCACTAATTCGCGGCTCGACGATCTGCGCGCGGCGGCGCATCTGGTGGCGGGCAAGCATGTTTCGCGCACGGTGAAGCAGGCGCTGGTGGTGCCCGGCTCGCGCGGCATCAAAGTAGCCGCCGAAGAAGAAGGCCTGGACAAGATTTTTCGCGAAGCCGGTTTCGAGTGGCGCGACGCGGGCTGCAGCATGTGCATCGGCATGAACGCCGACGTGCTGCTGCCGCACGAGCGCAGCGCCAGCACCTCGAACCGCAACTTCGAGGGCCGCCAGGGCAAAGACAGCCGCACGCATTTGGTCAGCCCGGTGATGGCCGCAGCCGCCGCCATCGCCGGCCACTTCGTAGACGTCCGCGACTTCGACGTCGCGAATGTGGAATAAGGCAATGGTTGCCGATCAGCTTACGCGCCAGTACCAAGATAGACGCCTCCGGATTGAGTTTAGCGACGGGCAAACGGCTGAGGTACTTGTGTTGGTCGTGAGTGAGTGCAACGAACATGAGGACTGCCGTGGAATCACGTACGATTTAATCTCTACTAATCGTCACGACCGCGTCAGGCAAGGCTCGGCCTATTGGGCCGATCTGAAAGACATAAAGAACTTCGAGGTTATCGGGGATCCTGCCGAATGAACCCCGTCGACACTCGCGGCTTTCAGGACCAGCACATCGGCAAACGCTTGCGCGTGGAATTGCAGAACGGCGTGGTCCAGGAAGTGGAGCTTCTGGAACTCACCGTCTGCGCGGAGCCCGAGCCTTGCTGCGGCATCACGTACTCCTTGAAGTCCACAAATGCCGCTGACGAACAAAGAGAGATCGGCGCGGTCTACTGGACGGGGTTCGCAGAGATTAAAAACTTTCACGTTTGCGGAGACTGAACAACATGCAGCCATTCATTACGCATACGGGCAAGGTCGCGCCGCTCGACAAAGTCAATGTGGATACCGACCAGATGGTGCCCAAGCAATTTCTGAAAGCGCTGACCAAGGAAGGGTTCGGGCGCATCCTCTTCTACGATTGGCGGTATCTGCCGGGCGAAAAACCGAATCCGGAATTTGTGCTGAATTTTCCGCGCTATAAAGGCGCGAGCGTGCTGTTGACGCGCGCGAATTTCGGCTGCGGCTCGAGCCGCGAACACGCTCCGTGGGCCATCGGCGATTACGGCTTCCGCGCCATCGTCTCGCCCAGCTATGCGGACATTTTCTACAACAACTGCTTCAAGAACGGCATCCTTCCGGTGACGCTGAGCGAAGAACAGATCGAACAGCTATTCCGTCACACCGAAGCGGAAGCTGGCTACACGTTAAGCGTGGACCTGCCCAATCAAAAAGTGTTCGACAACCACGGCGTGGCGTTCAGCTTCGAGATTGCCCCGTCCCGCAAAGAAGTCCTGCTGAAGGGCCTCGACGACATCGGCACCACCCTGCAGCACGAACCCGAAATCACCAGCTACGAAAAAGCCCACGCCGCCACCGCCACCATGTTCGACGCCGTGGACATAAAGAATTACACCAACGGCCGGTAGCCCTCGACCGCCGTCCGGCCACCTCCGAGCGGCCGTGCAGCGGCATGCGCCGCGGGGGCTACCCCTATTTAGAGGCGGGAGATAGGATTCAGAATAAAGTATTGCGAGTTCACGGGCCGGAAACGCAAAAAAAGACAAGTATGAACATCAAGGTTAGGTTTCGGGCTGATTTCTTTTGTCTAGCTCATATTTTTCTCAATTCCTGTTGACTCCCCGTGGGGCAAGGCATATCGTACCCACAACTTAGGGACTTAGGTCCCGAATGTAGTGGGTGGTCTGTTCTCGTATTTCCCAGGGAGGAAATCGAAATGAATCGAATCCTTAAAGTGGGGATGTTAGGGGTATGTATTGTCTGTAGTTTAGTGCTGACGCTCGGGCTCGCGAATGCGGCGTACGGGCAGGGCGGAACGTCGGCAACAATCACGGGGCGAGTGCTGGATCCTAAGGGATCGTCCGTGCCGGATGCGACGGTTACGGCGACCAATACGGAGACGGGAATCACCCGAACAACAACGACAACTTCGGACGGGCTGTACCGGTTCGAGAATTTGTCGCCGGGAATCTACGACGTAGTGATGAATGTGAGCGGTTTCAGCAAGACCGAGGCCAAGAACGTCAAACTGCAGGTGGGCGAAGCGCGGGACATTAACTTCAATTTGACGCTGGCGGGGCAGAGTCAAACGGTGGAGGTCACTTCGGACCTGCCGCTGATCGAGTCCACGAAGACGGATGTGTCCACGGTAATCACCGACAAAGAAGTGGCGGTATTGCCGACGACCACGGCGTTTTCCGCTGGCGGCGTGGCCAACGACTACGAGGGTCTCGCGTTGACGGCGCCCGGCGTGCGCTATGACCTGACGACCGATTCCTCCGATTTGGTCGGGCCAGGGGCGGTGAACGACCGCGGGATGCTGATCAACATCGACGGCGGCAACATCATCGATCAGGTGGTGTCGACGCGCGATGGGTTCGGGGCATCGCTGGAAGAGGTGAAGGAGTTCCAGGTACTGACGAACAACTACAACGCGGAATATGGACAAGCCGGCGGCGTGATTTTGAACGTAATCACAAAGTCAGGCACGAACTCCGTTCACGGAGACGGCCACTTTTATGCCCGCGGCCGCAATTTGGGAGCATCGCAATTCTTCTATAAGCAAGGTTTTACAGGGGCGACGGCACCAGACGATACGCGTGGTTGCCCGGCAAGTGATTTCAACAGCGCCGGTGATATTACTTCGCTCAGCGGCTGCCCCCGCGCGCCGTTCTTCAAGCATGAAGGCGGGTTTACCATTGGGGGGCCCTTCGTCAAAGATCGCACGTTCTGGTTTGCGAGCCTGGAAAAGACCCACCAGGGTATTCCCCTGACGCTGACGCCGCCCACGGGCACAGTGACCATTTCACAGCCGACGAAGGAAGTGCTGTGGTCAGCGAAGCTGGACCACAAATTAACCAATAACCACCAATTTACCGTGCGATTCAACGCGCAGCGGGATATCACCGACAACCTGCTGGTGCAAGTGCCGCAGAATTCGGATCCCGAATCGCTGGTCTCTTCGGTGACGCACGACCACACGCTGGGCATCGCGTTGATCTCAACTCCGACGGCACACACGGTAAATGAAGCACGATTCTTCTGGCACCGCTTCCTGAGCGAGACACCAGTCAAATCCGCTTTGCCGGGCTCGACAGGCCCCGGATTTTATCAAGGCGCGGCGTTCTGCTGCCCGCAAGCGGGGCTGCAAGATCGCTACCAGTACATCGACAACTTATCGTGGACGCACGGGTCGCATACAATCAAGACGGGAGCAAACATCAGCCGCTTCCCGTACTTCTCGCTGTTCAAGCAGTTCGCGCTGGGCGAATTTATTTATGGGAAGCCCATTTCGGTCGGCGCTCCCGGCAGCGCGGCAAATCCTGCCACCTCGTTTACCACGTCGTTTGGGCCGGGATCGGTTACAGCTACCGATATGGTTTACGGCGCCTACGTACAAGACAGCTGGCAAATCCGGCACAACGTAACGATTAATTACGGCGTGCGCTACGACCTGGAGGCGGGAGCCTTTATCGGCGGCACCACACCGAACCCTGCCGGCGGCTGCTTCCAAAAGAATGGGATTATTCCCGCCTGTTCCAAGGACCACAACAACTTCCAGCCGCGATTGGGAATCGCCTGGAGCCCGAACTACGACTCCGGGATTATGCACATGCTCTTCGGCAACCCCGGCCGTTCTGTGGTGCGGGCATCGGTTGCTGAGGTTACCGAGCTGGCTTACCTGAACATTTCGCTCGATTCCTTAAATTTCGACGGGACGACGCTACTAACCGCGGTCATAACCCAAAACCCCAATGACACGCCGGAACTCCGAGCTGCTGAGGCAAGAATTCTGGCCGCGGCACCCAACGCCCCGTCGCCCGCCGATCTGGCGCTGTTCAACCCGTTCCCGGTCAGGAACTTTGGCCGCATCAGGCCGATCTCACCCAATCTGAAGAATGCCGAGACGCGCCACGCGGCTTTCTCCATTAGCCGGCAGTTGACGAACTCGTTGGTCGCCGAGGTCGGGTACATCGGCGTGTTCGGATTCGGGTTGTACGGAGAACGCGACACCAACTCACCGGTGCCCGTTGCGGACGCAAGGCACCCGGGTTTCTTCTATTTCCAGGCGGGTCCCACAACCGGAGACCCGACGCTGCAACCCAACGGGAGGCCGGACAACCGCTTCACCGGCATCCGGACGAACGATAACTCGCGGACGTCCACCTATCACGGCGGCTATATAAAAGTGACCCAACGGCTGGCGCACCACTTGCAGTTCCAGGGCAACTATGTGTATTCGAAGACGTTGGGGACGAGTGAAGATTTCTTCGGCGTCTCCCAGCCCGCCAACCCGTTTGCCTCGATGAGCGCGGAGCGCGCAGTGTCGCAGCAGGACATTCGTCACCAGGGAGCCATCAGCCTGGTGGTGGATTCCGAGAAACTGTTCTCAGCGCCAGTGATCAGACAGGTCTTGAACAATTGGAATCTGGGAATGATTGCATCCCTGCAATCAGGACGGCCGTATCCACTTTCGACTGGGGACAGGTTCTTCGCCAGCCGGTCGTTCCCGAGTACTGGGAGCGAAACGCCGCAACGTCCGAACGTGCTTGCAGGTGGCGTCCTGAACGTCGCGGGCATTGCCGGCACCGGTGGCGGAACGCTGCTGATCAGCCCTCTTGGTGTGGCAGCATGCGCATCGACTACCGGATACTCGGTGGCCACGTGCCCCACGGCCAATACGTTCGCAGCTCCAGGGGATGCAAGCTCGCTCGGACCAACGGACAGCATTTCCGGCGATCCGGTGGACTTCCAGGTGCTCAGCGGCAATCTACAGCGCGACGGTGGACGAGGAACCCCCTACAATCGCTTCGACATTTCACTCATCAAGTCGATTCCGATTCCCCATCACGAGACCTGGCAGGTGCAGTTGAAGATGGATGTGTTCAACGTCTTCAACCACCCGCTGTACACGCAGTTCAACGGAAACGATACGTTGAACATATTGGCGATTCCCAGCCTGACAATCGGCGGAGAAGTGAATCCCAACTTCAGCCCGAATTGTGTCAATTGCCTGAATCCTTTCGACGGCAATTATCATGGTGCGAGCGGGCAAGTCCTGAAAATTCAGGATCTGCAGCATGGGCTTGCGAGTTCTATCATCGGGAATCCCCGCTTCGGCGGAGTAGGTGATCCGGTTGCGACGGACGTCGCGCGAATCATTCAACTTTCTGTCCGGTTCAGGTTCTAACACTGACCGAACAGTCCAGTAATTCCACCTTCAAAAGAGGGGGCCGCGAGGCCCCCTCTTTTTTTTTGGAACGAGTTTTGATCACAGGAGTGCGCGGGCGGAGAGGTCTTGGCAGTATCGCAGCGGGCCGGCGAGCCGCAGCCCCTACGAGGAATCGCGGGCTGCAACCGAGGCGGACAGCCCCTTCGAGGCACAGTGTAAAGAGAAAGGGCTGTGCCACGGGCGGCGGGCGCTTGGGACCGGGGACGGGCGGAACGCGTACGGCCGCTAATTGGGAGATTGGCGCTCCCAAGGAGCTAGCGCGCCACGGCGGGCGGCCCGGGCGGTTGGGGCGCACGCCTGGGACAAATGTGCACGGTTGGTGCGGGATCGAACGGCCGCCCTAAAAGGACGGCCTCTACATGCTACTGCGCGAACGGCCGCCCTGAAGGGACGGCCTCTACAGAGTGGCGGCGGGAATATAAAGTGGCGGGGCTAGGGCTTTTGGTAGACGGGGTGGCCGGCTACGAAGGTTTGGCGGACTTCGATTTTGGTGTATTGGGACGGCAGGGCTTTGGTTAGGTCTTCGGAGAGGATTATGAAGTCGGCGTAGAAGCCGGGCTTTAGCTGGCCTTTTTTGGATTCGGCGAAGTCGGCGTAGGCGGAGCCGGTGGTGTAGGCGCTGAGGCATTGCTCGATGGTGATCTTTTCCTGCGGCTCCCAGCCGTTCTTGGGGCCGCCGTCGGGGAGTTCGCGGGTGACGCAGGCGTACAGGCCGCGGAAGGGGCTGATAGGCTCGACGGGGTAGTCGGTGCCGAAGGCTAAGTGGATATTGTTTTTGAGCATGGTGTTCCAGGCGTAGGCGCCGTGAATGCGGTCGGGGCCGAGGCGGGATTCGGCCCAGCGCATGTCGGAGGTCTCGTGGGACGGCTGCATGGAGGCGATGACGTTGAGCTTGGCAAAGCGGGGAAAGTCTTCGGAAGCGACGACTTGGGCGTGTTCGATGCGGTCGCGGCGGTCGCGTGGGCCATTGGCTTTGAGGACGGCTTCGAAAATGTCCAGGGCTACGTGATTGGCTTTGTCTCCGATGGCGTGGAAAGCGATCTGGAAGCCGGCTTTATCGCGCTCGATGGCCATTTTGCGGAGTTCTTCGGGGGGAGCGATGAGGATGCCGCTGGTGGAAGGATCGTCGGAATAAGGAGCGAGGAGGGCGGCGGTGCGGGAGCCGAGAGCGCCGTCGGTGAAACCCTTTAGCGCGCCGGTGTGCAGCATGGGATCGGTGGTGCTGGCCTGGGCGCGCATGTTGACGAGATCCTGGAGCGGAGTGGAGAAGGGGAGCCACTCGGTGATGCGGACGGTGAGCCTGCCTTCGGTCTTGAGCTGATCGAAGAGCAGAAAATCCTGCCAATCGGAATTGTCCTGCACGCTGGTGACGCCATTTTTGGCGAGGTCGGCGAGCACGAGTTCAATGCCGCGGCGACGCTGCTCGGCGGTGGGGTCCGGGACTTTGCGCTGGACGATGTCGATGGCGGAGCCTTCTTCGAGCATGCCGGTGGGATCGCCGCTGGCGTCGCGCTCGATTTGTCCGCCGCTCGGGTTGGAAGTGTTTTTGTCGACGCCGGCTAGTTTGAGCGCGAGAGAGTTGGCTACGGCTACGTGGCCGGAAATGTGCGTGAGGATGACGGGATTGTTGGGAGAGACGGCGTCAAGCTGGGCGCGATTGGGGAATTTGCGGTCGAGCCAGAGAGTGTGGTCCCAGCCGCTGCCGGTGATCCATTCGCCTTGCTGATGAGCAGAGACGGCGACGGCGAGGCGCTTTTGCAATTCTTCGATAGAGGCTGCGCCGTTCAGGCGGACGGAGAGCATGGCGGCTCCGGCGCTGCCGAGATGGGTGTGCGCGTCGTTGAAGCCGGGCATTACAAAAGCGCCGTGGAGATCGATGATGGTGGAGGCGTGGCGCTCGAGGATGTAGGAGGAGATGAGGCTTTTGGGGCCGATGGCGAGGATTTTGCCGTCTTGCACGACGATGACTTCGGCCCAGGGTTGCGCGGGGTTGTTGGTGTAGATGTGGGCGTTCTTGTAGACGGTGGCGGTGGAGGCGGGTTGGTCGGGGGGCGGGTTTTGGGCGTGCGCCTGGGAAACAGAGAAAGAGAGAGAGAGGAAAAGAAAGAGCAGAGTTTTACGGCTGAGATCTTGCCGGGATGGGGCACAGCAGTGCTGTGCCCCTACAACGGAGGTTGAAGAAGGACTCGCCGGCAACTTGCCGGCGCCACCAGTGGCGCGGACATGACGGTTGAAATCTTGCCGAGATGTGGCGCAGCAGTGCTGCGCCCCTACGGGCGCGTGGGGGAGGCTAATTTTCATTTGGGGGGTTCTCCGGGTAGGCCGGCGGCGCTTAGTAGGGTTAGGAGGGCGCGCTTTAGGCCGGCTTCGCGGCCGGCGGGTTCGTACCATTCCTGGAGGGAGTGGGCGCCGCCGCCGTTGCCGCCGGCGCCGATGGCAATGGCGTCGATTCCGGCGGAGAGGGGGATGTTGGCGTCGGTGGAAGAGCGCTCGATGCGAGATTGGTTGTGGATGGCGTCGTCGGCGGCGCGGAGAGCGGAGAGTAGCGGTGAATCGGGGCGAAGTTCGCCGCCGGGGCGGCTGCCGAGAAGTTCAACTTTGAAATTGAGTTTGCCTTTGGAGCGGTCGCGGGAGGATTCGAGCTCATCGCGGACGCCTGCGGCGATGCATTCGCGGAGCGCGTTTTCGAGGCGAAGGAGTTCGGCTTCGCTTTCGGAGCGGATGTCGACTTTAATTTTGGCTTCGTGAGGGATGGAGTTGACGGAAGTGCCGCCTTCGATCTGGCCGATATTGAAAGTGGTGCGGGGAGCGGCGGGGACGCGGGTGTTGATGAAGCGGACGGAGCCGCGGACGAGAGCGTTGATGGGATTGGGCATGCCGAAATCGGACCAACTGTGGCCGCCGGGACCGGTGACGACGGCTTCGAGGCGGCGGGAGGCGAGGGCCTTGGTGGTGACATGGTCGATGCTGGAGCCATCGAGGACGATTACGGATTTGAGATGGTCGTGGTAGGCGTCGACCAGGGCGCGCATGCCGCGGAGATTGCCTTCGCCTTCTTCGCCGACGTCGGCTACGAAGAGGATGGTGGAGTTGGGTTTGATGTGGGCGGCGGTGATGGCGCGGGCTATGGCGACGAGAGCGGCGAGGCCGGTGCCGTTGTCGGAGATGCCGGGAGCGATGAGGCGGGTGCCTTCGCGGCGGACTTTGGTGTCGGTGCCGGGAGGAAAGACGGTGTCGAGATGGGCGGCTAGGACGACGATTTCGTTTTGGGCGAATTTTGTGGCGGCGCCGGGAAGAGTGGCGATTACGTTGCCGGTTTTATCGATTTGTACGGAGAGGCCGGTGGATTCGAGGAGAGATTTTACGGCTTGGGCGCGGGCGGATTCCTGGAAGGGTGGGGCGGGGATTTCGGTCAGGCGAATTTGTGCGTCGGTGATGGCGGCGATGTTGGACTGGAGCCAGTCCAGTGCGGCGCGGACTTGCGGGTTGTCGGCTAGCGGTAGTTGCTGCGGGGCTGGCGCGGCGTTGGCGGAGCGATTGGCGTGAGAGGCCGCGGAGCGAACGGGCATAGTGAGAAATATAACGCAAAGGAGCGCGCGATTCACGGAATGGATGAGGTGAGAGTGACGAATTGATGGCGTGCGAACAGGCGTCGCGGCAGGCGCGGCCGCAACAACCGCAAAACCCGCACCCTTCAGACCGACCCTTCGCGGCTCAGGGTAAGCGGGTGCGGCACCCGGGAAAAACAAAAGCAGATCCCTCACCCCGCAAAATCGGCGGGGATTCGGGATGACAGGGTGTGCGGTGCGCGGTAGCGAAACAGGGTTTGCGGTACGTTGTGCGGTGCGCGGTTGCGGGACAGGATGAGTTGTCGGAGGCAATTGGGTCCAGACTGGCCGGGCTAAAAGCCCGGCCCCTACAGTGGCGATGCGGGTGCGGCTAGGGCGTGGATTTCGGCGTCGGTTAGGGTGCGGGAGGATTGTTTGGCGGCGTCGAAGATGCGATTGACGGTGGCTTCGTCGGCGGGGAGGGCGTGCTTTTCGAGCCAGAAGAGGACGTTGGATTTGCCGCTCATGGGACCGATTTCGATGATCTGGTCGAGACCGAAGTGGTGTGCGGGGACGCCAGAGTAGACGGCGTTGGCTAGCTCTTTGTCGCCTTTGCGGAAGGCTTTGATGATGGCGGCGGCGTGAACGCCGGTGGCGGTGCGGAAGGCGTCGCGGCCGATGACGGGATAGTTGGGCGGGATGGTGGTGTGCGTGGCTTGGGCGACTTTCTCGCAGTATTCCTTGAGGCGGGAGAGATCGCGATCGATTAGACCGAGGAGGCGGAGATTGACTAGCATCAGTTCCATCGGTGTGTTGCCCACGCGTTCGCCCAGGGAGTTGGCGGCGGCGTGGACGCAATTGGCTCCGGCGGCTACGGCGGCTAGGGAATTGGAGATGGCGAGGCCGCGGTCGTTGTGGCCGTGCCAATCGACGCGGATATTTTCGCGGCTGGGCTTGACGACGGTGTCGATGACGAATTTTACGAGGTTGTAGGCGCCGTCGGGAGTGGCGTGGCCTACGGTGTCGCAGAGGACGATGGCGCGGGCGCCGCTGCGAATGGCTGTGGAGTAGAGGCGCTTGACAGTGTCGGGATCGGCGCGGGTGGTGTCTTCGGTGACGTACATGACGGGGAGCTGGTGATCGACGGCGAACTTTACGGCTTTTTCGGTGGTGCGTTCGAGGTGGTCGACGGTCCAGTCTTCTACTAAGCGGCGGATGGGGGAGGAGCCGAGGAACGTGGCGGCTTCGATGGGGATGCCTACGCGCTGGGAGATTTCGGCGATGGGGCGGATGTCGGCTTCGATGGTGCGGGCGGCGCAGTTGGGCTTGATGCGCATGCGATTGGTGGCGATTTCGCGGGCGAGGGCTTCGACGTCGGCTGCGGCGCGGGGGCCGGCGCCGGGGAGGCCTATGTTCACGGAATCGATGCCGAGGGATTCCATGAGATGGAGGATGGCGATTTTTTCGGTGATGGAGGGATCGTGGACGGAGGGATTTTGCAGGCCGTCGCGGAGGGTTTCGTCGTTGAGGAGGATGCGGGTGCCTGGCGGGATGTGCGGTGGCGAGGCGAGATTCCAGTCGTAGATCCATTCGCTGTGCGGGTTGCTATTGGAGTTGGGCGGTGGCATGGAGTTCACTTCCCTATCGTAAACCATGATTGCGGAACACGGTTTTCATGGCGGAGGCGGCGTTGCGGAGTTTGGTGAGGAGGGTGGAGGCAAACTCGAATTGGAGGAAGGCGTCTGCGGCTTTGTTGAGATCCGAGCCGTAGCGGAACCACCAGGGCTTCTGCGTGCCGGGCATGTGATCGACGTCGATGTATTTGGGGTGGACCATTTCGAGGAGGCCGGCTTTGCCGTGGGTGCGTCCCCAGCCGCTGAGGCCGCAGCCGCCGTGGGGGGCTTCGGCGATGGCGAAGTAGCTGATGGCGTCGTTGACCATGACGGCGCCGGCGCGGAGTCGGCGGGCGATGGATTCGCCGCGGTCGGCGTCGGTGGTCCAGACGCTGGCGGCGAGGGCGAAGGTGGAATCGTTGGCGCGAGTGACGGCTTCTTCGGCATCGCGAACGGACTGTATGGCGAGGATGGGGCCGAAAGTTTCTTCCTGGAAGAGGCGCATGGAATCGTTTACGCCGGTGATTACGGTGGGCTCGAAGAAATTGGGGCCGAGGTCGGGACGCGGATGGCCGCCGCAGAGGATGGTGGCGCCGTGCTGCGTTGCGTCTGCGAGGAGATCTGACATGCGCTGGACGTGTTGGGGACGGATGAGCGGGCCAACGTCGGTGGCGGGATCGGAGCCGGGGCCGAGGCGAAGCTTTTTTGTTTTTTTGACGCAGAGTTGCGCGAATTTTTCGGCGACGGATTGTTCGACGAAGAGGCGTTCGACGGAGAGACAGACTTGGCCGCAATTGGTGTAGCTGCCCCAGACGGCGGCGCTGGCGGCGACATTGAGATTGGCGTCGGAGAGGACGAGCATGGCGTCTTTGCCGCCGAGTTCGAGGACGGTGGGGATTAGGTGCTTGGCGCAGGATTCGGCGACGCGGCGGCCTGTGGCTACGCTGCCGGTGAAGAGAATTTTGTCGGGCTTGGCGTCGATGAGGGCTTGGCCGACTTCGGCGGCGCCTTGGATGATGGTGACGAGATTTTTGGGGAAGCCGGCGTCGGCGAAAAGCTTTTCAATTAGTGCGCCACAGCGTGGGGTGAAGTCGCTGGTTTTGCAGATTACGGCGTTGCCTGCGGCGATGGCGGGAACGATTTGGCTGATGGGGATGGCGAGCGGGTAATTCCAGGAGCTGATGATGCCGATGACGCCGAGAGGTTCGTGGATCAGGCGGCCGGATTTGGCTTTGGCAGCGGTGCTGTGGTGCGGGACTTTTTCTGGCCAGAGGAGTTGCGGGGCGTTGCGGGAGAAGTAGGCGGCGGTGTCGAGGGCTACGAAAATGTCGGCGAAGAGAGCTTCTACGCGGGGTTTGCCGGATTCGAGGACTACGGCGTCGGCTAGTTGGTTGCGGGAGGCGAGGATTTTCTCGCGGAGTGCGGTTAGGAGTTTGCAGCGGCGGTGAATGGGGATGGAGGACCATTCGCGTTGGACGGCGCGGGCGCGCTTGATGAATTCTGGAAGCGAGGCTGGGGGAGTTTTTGCGAAGCGCTCGAGGATCTCGCCGGTGGCGGGGTTGATGGAGGGGATGGTGTCGAGGGGAATGGCGGTGGCGGCCATAGTGGGGATTCTAAACGATTTTGGGGGTTGGGTGTTGGAGGCAACGGCGAGTCAGCGCGTAGAAGGCCAGCCTCAGCAGGCGGTGGCCGGGAAAAACAAACTCGGTGCTCCGCGGGTGGCATCGTGCCGAGATGGGGCGCAGCAGTGCTGCGGCCCTACGGGTGGCTAGTGGTTGGAGGCGTGGGTGGTAATGATGTCGACTTTTTTTGAGTTGTCGTCGGGGACGCGGTCGATTAGGAGGATGAAGGGGTCGACGCCGGCTTGGTCGGGGAGCTGATCCACGGTGAAGGTTTGGGTGGATTTGGCTGTCGTTAGGTGGACGCGATTGCGGTAGAGGGTCTTGCCATATTTTTTGCCTTTTTCGGGTTTGGCGAAGGCGCCTACTTCGATCCAGTCGTTTAGCGGGACTTCGGTTTCGTTGCCCTTGGCATCGGCTTTGAATTTGTGGGTGTCGATTTGCAGGGTGACGTCGAATTTGCCATCGGGGCGTTTTTCGGCGGTGGCTTCGGTGGTGCGGTTGGAGAAGATGGTGATGTCTTCGAACAGATCTTTCAGCAGGTATTGCAGGTCGGGCGGCGTTTCTTTGGCGAGTTCGTCGACGAGCACCCAGGAGGTGGGATAGGGCGGCTGGGCGTAGGCGTAGCGCTCGATGATGCGGCGGAGCGCGCGATTGACGGCGTCTTCGCCGATCATTTCTTTCAGGTAGTAAAGGACGACGCTGCCCTTGCGGTAGTGAATGTAGCCTTGCTGGGCTTCGACGGTGAGGAGCGGCTGCTCTTTCTGACGCTCACGGCCGCGCGCGGAGAGGTAGCGGTCCATTTCAAAGCGCAGGAATTTGCGCATGATGTCGCGGCCATATTCCTTTTCCATGACCATGAGCGCGGAATATTGCGCCATGGTTTCGGAAAGCAGCGTGGCGCCCTGCATATTTGCGCCGACCACCTGGTGAGCCCACCACTGGTGAGCCATTTCGTGGGCGACGACGTAGTAGACCATGTCAATGTCGTCGGGATTGTTCAGATTGGCGATAAAGCCGATGGACTCGGAGTACGGCATGGTGCCTGGGAAAGCCTGGGCAAATTGCGCGACGCGGGGAAATTCGATGATGCGCGCTTCTTTGTGATAGTACGGCCCGAAGTTTTTGGTGAAGTAGTCGAGAGATTTTTCGATGGACTTCGACATGCGCGGAACGTTCCAGGGATGTTCCTTGATGTAATAGACCTCGACTTTCACGCCGTTCCAGTTTTCGCGCGCGACTTCGTAGCGGGCGGAAATGAATTCAGCGAAGCCGAGCGATGGATGATCGAGCTTGTACTGGAAATAGCGACGGCCGCCGTCTTGCCATTCGCGTTCGAGCGAGCCGGGAGCGACGGCGATTTGATCCGGGGAGGTGCTGATGACGGTTTCCATGTCTACCCAATCGGCGTGGCCTCCGATGTAGGTGTCCATGCAATCGGCGGTGCAGTTGCGCTCGAGGGGCGGCATAAGTACCTGTTCGCCGAGGCCGTATTTTTTGCGGTCTTTCGGATCGGTCAATTCGTTTCCGGCGCTGTAGCCGATGAGCGGGCCGATGGCGTTGTTGAAGAAAGTGCCATCCTGAACGACGGTAGTGTCGCTGACTTCATTCTCGAAGCCGCGGGTTTTGGTTTTCACGATGAAATGAATGGTGCGGCTTTCGCCGGCGGGGAGCGGAGGCGAGAAGCGATAGATCTGGTAGTAGAGGCGGGTGTCGTTCTTGACAAGCGAGGCGCCGGGGATTTCGATCGTGGCGTCGTACAGGCGATTGAGGGTGAAATGAATTTCGTCGAGAGGATGCGAGTAGGGATTCTGGATGACGGCATCGGCGGCCATGACTAGATTGCGCGCTTCGGGAAAGATTTCGATGTTGTACTTGAGGCTGCGCAAGCGCGGCATCTCGACCTTGTCAAATTGCTTGTAGGATTTTTCGTAGTCGGCTTGGAGACGCAGGGCGTCTTTGGGCGCAGTGTAGTGGTTTTCGATTTTGGTGTTGTAGTAGGCCCAGGCGCCCACGGAGCCGAAGGCGAGCACGCACACGATGGTGAGGGCGGGCCAGGCACCGGTGAAGCGCAAGCGGGCATTGGCGAAGCGTTCGCGCCAGGTGGCTTGCTTGCCGCGCGGCCAGAGCATCACGCTAACAATCGCAAGAATGGCGCAGAACAGCAGCCAGTAAAGCGTGTACCAACTCCAGGTTTGCCGGAAGGGCGCGTCGGCGAAGAAGTCCGAGTAGATGACCCTAGGGCGGTTGGCGAACTTGACGAGGTTGGTAGCTACGTTCAGCGGGCGCCAGATGAAGAGGTTGGCGATCAAAAAGGCGATGTAAGCGAAGTAGCCGACGTATTTGTTGGGCGCGAGAACGTGAATCACAAAGGCGAGGATGGCGAGAAAGAGGAAGAGCGAGCCATCGCGGATGAACAATTCCTTCAGATACAGACCGATTTGAAAGCGATGATAGCCGAGAGCGGCCTGGATAATGATGCCGCTGGCCATGACCACGGAGAGAATGATGAAGATGATGCCGACCAATGCGGTGAGGCGCGCCGCGTACGAGACCCACTCGGGCGCGGGAAGCGAGTCGGAGATTTCGTCCATGCGGGTGTCGCGATCTTTCCATACCAGGACGCCGGCGTAGTAGGTGATCAAGGCGACCAGGAAACTGTAGAAAGTGCCGGCAATGATGTCGAGCATCCAGTAGGTGACCGGAAAAGTGCTGTTGCCGTAGCCTTGCGAAGCGTTGAAGGCCAGGCTGGGAATGCAATTCAGGAGCGCGGCGAGCAGGATGACGATGAACGCGGTGCTCTTGACCACGCCCCAGAAATGAATGCGCACGGAGGCGAGGTATTTCTTGAATGGCGCCTCGTGAAACGAAACTTTGGGAATGGCCGCGACGGAAATAGGCGCCTTGTCGGCCTCGGCGGAATCCGGACGAACCTTTTTGCGGCGCTCGGAGAAACTGAAGCGGTAGTAGGCGAAAATGAAGCAGGCGGCGCCGAGGCCGAGCCAGAGCAGACGATTCCACAGCATGAAGCCGGAAAGGCCGACGGACAGAGTGTTTTTCTCGGCGATGGTCCAATACTTGGTGACGTAGGCGAAGGCGCGAATGCCGAATGGATCGATCAGCGCACCGATTTTCTGGCGCTCGACGTTTTGAAAAAGGGCGTCGGAAGCGGCGTAACCGACGAGCAGAATCAGCGCGGCGACGAAGGAGACGATTTCGTTGCGAGCGAGAATGGCCACGGCAAAGAGAATCGCGGCGATCAGAAAGGCATTGGGAACCGCGAAAACGAGGATCCCATAGGCGTGGGCCTGCCAGGCTACCGGCCCCCAGCGCTCGGGATCGACCCAGGGCATGTACTTGGCGAGCAAAATAGCGACGGAGACTCCGAGCATCGGAATGATGGAGACCAGCGTGGCGCCCAGAAAACGGCCAAGAAGAAAATCGAAGCGGCTCATGGGCGTGGAAAACAAAATCTGGTGGGTGTTGAAGCTGAAATCGCGGGCCGCCGCGGAATTCACGAACGCGGTGGCCATCAGAATGGTGAAAAATCCGATGAAGGAATAGAAGGTTTGGATGACGAAGGGCGCGTTGCGATGGGTGTTCGAGATGGCATCGCCGATGGTGACGTTGTCAGTGGCGACGGCGCCGAAGATCAGGGTGGCAATGACGAGAAAGAAGATCCAGAGCATCCAGGAGCGGAGCCAGTAGCGGACTTCGAAGGCGAAGATGTGAGCAAACATGGCGGCTCAGCTCCAGCCTTGAATCTTGGTGAAGAAGACGTCTTCAAGATCCGGCGTGCTGGGCACGAATCCGGAGTCCAGCGGCTGATCGCTCAGAACGTGAAGCGAGGGACGGCCGCCGATCAGACGATTGGAAATGACGCGGAATTTTTCTTCGTATGCGGGCAGGTCCGTCTTCGCAATGGAGCGCTGCCAGACGCGGCCCTTGAGCTCGGTGATCGCGGCATCCGGGTGGCCCTGATAGAGCACTCTGCCTTTGTGGATGATGGCCATGTTGGTGCATAGGTCCATCACGTCTTCGACGATGTGGGTGGAGAGGATGACGATGACTTGCTCGCCGATTTCCGCGAGAAGATTGTAGAAGCGATTGCGCTCGCCGGGATCGAGGCCGGCGGTAGGCTCGTCGACGATGAGGAGCTGCGGCTGGCCGAGAAGAGCCTGCGCGATGCCGAAGCGCTGGCGCATGCCGCCGGAGAAACTGGCGAGCGATTTCTTGCGCACATCTTCGAGATTGCAGCGGCGGAGCATGGATTGCACGAGATCCTTGCGCTCGCTGGAATTGGTGACGCCTTTCAGCACCGCGATGTGGCTGAGCATGTCCTGCGCGGAGATGCGCGGGTACACGCCGAAATCCTGCGGAAGATAGCCGAGGCGGCGGCGCACTTCCTCTTTTTGCTTGAGGACGTCGATATCGCCGAGCGTGGCCGAGCCGCTGTCCGGCTCCTGGAGAGTGGCGAGCGTGCGCATCAGCGTCGACTTCCCTGCTCCGTTCGGCCCGAGCAGGCCGTACATGCCGCGTGGAATGGTCAACGTAACGTTGTCGAGGGCTTTGACACCGTTTGGATAGGTCTTGGACAGACCTTGAATCTTGAGTTCCATCGAGAGCTCCCGGATAGCATTACGAAGCAGGCGAACTTATTGTTTCTGGCAAAGAGAACATACCTTAGGGGCGGCCGGCGCGCCAGCGAGTGGAACCTGGCAACCCGCAGAGAAATCATGGGTTAAGTACGACTCGTCCCGGCAGGCGGGGTCGCTCGCGGCTAGTGTTCCCCTTTCGGCGTGAAGAGTTGCAGATTCTCGGCTTTCCAGCGCATGGCAGCGCGAATGCGATTGCGGCCGCTGGGATGGTCGAAGAAAATCCACTCTTCCATCGGTGTGGGACTCATCTTGCGGTATTCGCCGAGATGAATGGCGGCTTCGGCGAAGCCATCGGGCTGGCGGCTGGCGTTGAGGCCATACATATCGGCCTCGAATTCGTTGGTGCGGATGTGGGTGTTGAAAAAGGGTGTGATCACGAAAGCGGCGATCGAGCCGAGCAGGAAGACCAGCGGAACTACGGCGGTATCGCCGATTCCGCTGATTCGCCACCTGGCACCCCAGCGGGCCAGCGACCATTCGAGCGACCAGCGCAGAAACCCGAAAAAGATCAGGATGAGCACGGAGAAAAAGAGCAAGTCCTTGGCGATGTGGTGCAGGACGTAGTGGCCCATCTCGTGGCCCATGACGGCCTGGATTTCTTCGGGCGAACCGCGGCGCAGAAGATTGTCGTTCAGAGTGATGCGCATGGTCTGGCCGTAGCCGCTGACGTTGGCGCTCATGCGCGTGGTCTGGCGGGAGGCGTCCATTTGGTAGACCTTTTGCGCCGGAATGCCGTTGGCGCGAGCCATGCTGAGGATCGGCTGGGTAACCTTCGGATCGTCCAGCACGGTGAATTTATTGAACAGCGGGAAAATAAAGACGGGCGCAATCATCACGCCGAAAACCATAAAGATCATGGATACGGCCGCGCAACGGAACCACCAACTGCGGGGCCAGCGGCGAACCACGCCGAAGAGCAGCATGGCGAGTATTCCACCCATGACGATGTTGACGAGCAGCATGATGAGCTGGTCGCCGAGCCATGGGACGAGAGTCTGCGTGGCAAGGCCGTAGTGGCGCTCGCGGAAGTAGCCTTCGTAGACGGCGAGCGGAAAACCGAGCACGCTGGTGACGACCAGGAATTCTGTCCAATACAGTAAAGTTTGCAAGGGCTTGAAGTGGGTGATGCGTTCGGCGAGCTCGCGCATGCGGGCAGACCAGCCGAGGCGGAGTAGCACGAGGTAGATTACTAGCGCGTAGAGGAAATCCCAGAGGATCAGCCAATAGCCGCCTTCGAAATAGGCGTCGGAATGTGCGCGGGCAGCGGCGGGGATTTCGGCGATGTAGGCGTCGGTGGCGTCTGCGACGTCAAAATGCGCGGAGGGCTGGGCGGCATCGGGGATGGCGATCTTGGAGGTGACGGCGGTGACGGGCAGCGCGCCGGGCGAGGGTGGTTGCTGGGCGCGGGCGTGGCCCGCGGCCGCGAGCAGCGCGAGTACGGCGACGCCGGCGAGGCGAGTTGGGCGAGATTTCATGGGTGCTCCTCTTCGTTTCACGTTTACCGGGACGAGTACGGTTTAGAGCCTGAGATAGTTTCCTGCCGCGGGCAACAACGCTGCTGCCGCAATTCTATTGGCCCAGCCGCCAGGATTCCTCGTGAAAGACTTCTGCCATGACCAGGCCTTGCGGCGGAACGGTGGGGCCGGACTTCGAGCGGTCCTTTAGCTCGTAGAGACGGTCGATATCGTCGGGCGCGAGCTTGCCGCGGCCGACGTCGAGGAGCGTGCCGACCATTTTGCGGACCATGTAGCGCAGGAAGGAGCGTCCTCGCACAGTGAAGATGAGCTCTTCGTTGTATGGCGAGCGCAGCAGCTCGGTCGAGAAAATCTCGCGCTCGGTGGAGCGTTCCTGGTCGTCGTCCTCGGAGCCGGTGGAGGCAGCGAAGGAGGCGAAATCGTGCACGCCCACGAAGCGAGTGGCGGCGGCGCGCATTTTGTCTTCGTCGAGCGGAAACGGATAGTGGAGGACGTAGCGATGGATGAACGGTGGCACCACTTTGCCGCGATAGAGGCGGTAGCGGTAAGTCTTCCCTTTCGCGGACCAGCGGGCGTTGAAGGTCGGCCCGACTTCTTCCGAGCCGACAATGCGGATGGCGTGCGGCAAAAGCGCGTTGAGCGCTCGCTGAAATTCTGCCGCGGAAAGCGTTGATTGCGTGCGGAAGCTGGCGACTTGGCCGAGCGCATGGACACCCGCATCGGTGCGGCCGGCGCCGTGGAGGGCGATTTTCTCCTGTGTGAGGCGCTCGAGAACGTTGACGATTTCACCTTGAATCGTGGGCCTGTTGGATTGCGCCTGCCAGCCGTGAAAATCCGTGCCGTCGTACGCGATAGTCAGTTTGAAGTAGCGCATTCTGGGGTGGCCGTCAGCGGTATGGTTGCCGTTGGGGCAGACTCACGAGGCGGAGCGCACGAAGCGGCTTCCCGGCTTGATGGCGGTACTTCCCTGGCGGCATAGCGGGCAATCATCAGGGTCGTAGCTGGCGATGTCGAGCTCGAGCAGCGCTTGAGACTCGACATCGAATTCGATGCGCCCGGCACTGCGGTCAATGAGCGCGCCGGCTGCCACGACGCGGCCGCCGGCTTCTTTGACCACGCGAATGGCTTCGTTGGTCGAGCCACCGGTGGTCCAGACGTCCTCGATGACGAGCACGTGCTGATCCGGGCGCAGCGAAAAACCGCGGCGCATGGTCATCAAGCCGCTACCGTCGCGCTCGACGAAAATCGCGGGCACGCCGCCGCCGATGCCGCCCTTCGGCTCGGGCAAGGCGCGCGCCACTTCCTGTCCGATGATCAGGCCGCCGAGCGCGGGCGAGACCACTGCGTCGATGGTGGCGTCGGAAAACAGCGCGGCGAGCGCCTGGCCGAGCTTTTCCGCGTAGCGCGGATACTGCAGCACCAGCGCGCACTGCACGTAGGTGCCGCTGTGCAGCCCGCTGGAGAGCTCAAAATGCCCGTGGCGCACCGCGCCAGCCGATTCCAAAATCTTGAGCACTTCTTCCCGCTTGAGCATGGCCGAGCTAACCGCCTTGCGCTGTTAAACGCTGAAACCTCAGCAGCCTAGCCGCGCCTCTTGGCGTTGTCAAGGAATCGAGCCCCTGCTAGACTGCTTTTTTCGCTGGGACCGCGTCCCTGTGGTGGTGCGCGTCGCTCGGGGACCGCCGGGTGGCGCGAAAACGGCAGGCCTCCTGAAACAAATCCCCTATCGCGAACGTTTTATTAGAGTTGTGGCACATCAATGGGTTGTCGGTTGTCCCAAAAGGGATGTCCCAAGAGGCAGAATTCTGAGGGTGAGGAGCACTATGAGGAAGCAGTCCGCTCGACCGCTGTTGGCTATTCTGATGGCCGCGATGATCGTGGCCGGCCCGGTCTCGCCGGCCTTTGCGCAGGAGCCAGCGCAGAATCCCACGCCGCAGGCTACACCAGCGGCGACGAGCGCCGTCACGCCAGTCGCGCTCGGCTCCGCGAAATACAGTTTCAGGCGCGCGCCGAAGCCCTTTCCCAACCTCATCGCGCCGTACAAGCCGATTCACATCGAGGAGCCCAACCTGATCAATTCGCCGCGCCTGGAACAGCTGCTCCACGAAAACAAGCTGGAGCTCAGCCTGCAGGATGCCGTCGAACTCGCTCTCGAAAACAACATCGACATCGCGGTCTCGCGCTACAACCCCTGGCTGGCCGACACCTCGATTCTGAAGGCGGAGGCTGGAGGGTTCGGCGGGGCCACACCGGGCGCCGCGTTCGCGGGCTCCACGGCGAACAACCCTTTGATTAACTTCGATCCCACGCTCACGACCGTACTCACCATCGACGACCGCGTCATTCCCATCAACAACCCGCTCACTTCCGGAACGGGCACGGGCGTTTCGACGCTATCGAGTCTGACCACGCACTCCGCGATCTACAATTTTCAGTACAATCAAGGCTTTGCCACCGGCACCACTTTCTTTGCGGCGTGGAACAACACGCGCAATTCCTCCACCTCGCGAGCCAACTTGTTCAATCCGTCGGTGCAATCCTCGCTTTTCCTGGGCTTCCAGCAGCAGTTGCTGAACGGCTTCGGCGTCGGCAACAACACGCGGAACATCCGCATCGCCAAGAACAATCGCAAGATCGCGGACTGGGCCTTCACCCAGCAAGCGATTACCACCGTGACGAACACTATCAACGCCTACTGGGAACTGGTGTTCGCGCGCGAGAACGTGAAAGTGCAGCAGCAAGCGGTGACCGTCGCGCAAAAGCTGTACAACGATAACCAGAAGCAACTGGAAATCGGCACCATGGCGCCCCTGGACGTCACCCGCGCGGAATCCGAACTGGCCACCGACCGCCAGAACCTGATCGTGGCGCAGACCGCGCAACTGCAGAACCAGCAGGTGCTCAAGAACGCCATCAGCAAGAATCCGCTGGCGCCGAATTTCGTCAACGTCGAAATCATTCCCACGGAGCTGCCCACGCGGCCGCAGATCATCGAAGCCGCCACGTTTGAAGAAGCCGTGCGCGAGGCCTTCGTCAAGCGTCCGGAATTGCAGGAGCAAGCGCTGAACTTGATCAACGGGGACATCGACATCAAGGCCACGCGCAATGCGCTGCTACCCACCGCCACGCTCACAGCGCAATATGGCAGCGTGGGCCTGGCCGGCAACCAGCCGATTATTACCCCAGGCACGCCGGGCACGTTTGTTTCCACTGGAATTCCCATCGTCGACGCGAACGGACTTCCCATCGGCAATGAATTCCTGGGCACCACTACTCCCGGCACGCAAACTGGCGTATCCAGGGCCGGCTTCACCGATGCGGTTAGCAGCGTCTTCCACAACAATTTTCCGGATTACCAGGTCTCGCTGAACGTGCTGATTCCCATCCGCAACCGTACGGCGCAGGCGGACAACCAGCGCGCCATCCTTTTTCAGCGGCAGCTCGAAGCACAGCTACAACAACTCAAGAACGCAGCGCTGCTCGATGTTCGCAACACTTATGTCGCGCTGGAGCAGGATCGCGCGCGCGTGGACGCTGCCAGCAAGGCGCGGGAGTTACAGCAACAAACTTTTGACGCCGAACAGAAAAAGTACGCGCTTGGCGCGTCGACCGTGTATCTGGTCATTCAGACGCAGCGCGACTTGATCGCCGCGCAAGGCACGGAGCTTCGCGCGCTGGCGGATCTCGCCGAAGCCAAGGCCAACTACGAGCGCGCCGTTGGCCGCACCCTGGAAGTCAACCGCGTCACCATCGCGGATGGCAAGTCTGGCGAGGTCGAGCGCGAGACGCTGATTCCCGGCACGCTCCATGGCCAGGTGGTCGGCACCGACAAGATTTGGCTCAACATCCCGGGCACCAAGTAACTCCAGTTAAATCCATTCTCCGGCCCGGCGACTCGTTGCCGGGCCGCTTTCGCTTTGGTCCAAATTGTCTTGCGGGACCGGCCGCCCGCCGAGCACCGCGGCGAGCCTCCGTCTTGTGCGCTCGCCGCCTTTCGCATAGCATTAATTTGGATATAAGGCGCGATAAGTTCTTTCAATCCTTGTTCGAGTCGTGCCGGGGGAGCTGCCTACCATGAGCGAATCGCGTCGCGGAAATACGCAAACCGTAGCGCCATCAGAAGCCTCCTCGGCGCAGCGCGAGCCTTCCCAAAAAGAAAAAGCCTGGGAGCAGAACACGCTTGGCCCCACGCTGGAAAAAAGCCCTGAGCGCCAGCGCGAATTCACCACACTTTCCGACCACAAGATTCGCCGCCTGTACACCAAAGCTGATTTGCCGAACTTCGACGCCGACCGCGATCTCGGGCTGCCCGGCGAGCCGCCGTACGCACGCGGCATTCACGCGACCATGCATCGCGGCCGTCTGTGGACCATGCGCCAGTTTGCCGGCTTCGGCACCGCGGAAGATACCAACCAGCGGTTCCGCTATTTGCTCGCACAAGGGCAAACCGGACTATCCACCGCTTTCGACCTGCCCACGCTGATGGGTTACGACTCGGATCATCCGCTCTCTGAAGGCGAAGTTGGCAAATGCGGCGTGGCCATTAGTTCGCTCGCGGACATGGAAGTGCTCTTCGATCAGATTCCGTTGGCGAACGTCACTACCTCGATGACCATCAATTCGCCCGCCGCCATCATTTGGGCGATGTATCTCGCAGTCGCTGAGAAACAAGGCGCGGACTGGAAAAAACTTTCCGGCACGCTACAGAACGACATTCTCAAGGAATACATCGCGCAGAAGGAATACATCTATCCGCCGGAACCGTCGATGCGGCTGGTCATCGACACGTTCGAGTTTGCGGTGAAGAACACACCGAAGTTCAATCCCATTTCCATCAGCGGGTATCACATTCGCGAGGCGGGCTCGACGGCGATTCAGGAATTGGCTTTCACTTTGCGCGACGGACTCGAATATGTGGAATGGGGCATCCGCCGCGGCATGGATGTCGACGAGTTTGTCCCGCAGCTTTCCTTCTTCTTCAACGCTCACAGCGACTTCTTCGAGGAAATCGCCAAGTACCGCGCGGCCCGCCGCATCTGGCACAAAGCCATGGTCGAGCGCTACGGCTCGAAGAATCCGCGCTCCTGGGCGCTGCGCTTCCATACGCAGACGGCCGGCTGCTCGCTCACTGCGCAGCAGCCGTACAACAACGTGGTGCGCACCGCGCTGCAGGCGCTCGCGGCAGTCCTCGGCGGCACGCAATCGCTGCACACCAATTCGCTCGACGAGGCCTGGGCGCTGCCCACGGAATTTGCGGCGACCATTGCGCTGCGCACGCAGCAGATCATCGCGCACGAAACTGGAGTCACCAATACGGTCGATCCGCTCGGCGGCTCCTACTTTGTCGAAGCGCTCACCAACGAAATCGAGCGCGGCGCTTGGGACTACATCGAAAAGATTGACGCCATGGGCGGCATGGTCGCGGCCGTCGAACGCGGCTATCCGCAGCGCGAAATTGCCGAAGCTTCCTATCGCTACCAGCGCGAGCTGGACAAAAAAGAGAAAATCATGGTGGGCGTGAACGATTTCGTGTCCGAGGAGAAGCCGCTCGATACTTTGCAGATTGACGACACGGTGGCGCATCGCCAGGCCGAACGCCTCGCCAAGCTCCGCGCCGAGCGCTCCAACGACGAAGTCCAGCGCCGCCTCAATGCGCTTCGCAAGGCCGCGGAAGGCCAGGAAAACCTCATGCCGTACCTCTTCGACGCCGTGAAAAGTTATGCCACTCTCGGCGAACTCTGCGACGCCATGCGCGCCGTCTTCGGCACCTACGAAGAAGTCGCCATCACCTGATGCTGGGCGATTATTAAAGATGCCTGATAAAAAAATACGCGTTTTGATCGCCAAGCCTGGGCTGGACGGGCACGACCGTGGCGCGAAGATTATTGCTCGCGCGCTGCGCGATGCTGGCATGGAAGTCATCTACACGGGCCTGCGGCAAACTCCCGAGATGATCGCTTCCGCCGCCGTGCAGGAAGACGTCGACGTCATCGGCCTCTCGATCCTCTCCGGCGCGCATAACACGCTTTGCCCGCAACTGATGAGCCTGCTGCACGACAAAGGCATGAACGATGTGACCGTGCTCGTCGGCGGCATCATTCCCGAAGCCGATATTCCCGCCCTCAAGCAATCCGGCATCGCGGAGATTTTTCTCCCCGGGACGTCCACGCAAGACATCGTCGACTTCATCCACAAACGCGTCATCCACTAGCCTTGCGAACGCGGTGCGCGGCAGGGACGCCCGCCGCAGTGGACTGCGCCCCTACAGCAAGCTCGCATCAAGCTCGTTCTCAGCTTTCGCCCGAGTATCTCAGCGAACAGCTCTTCCGGCCAGTTTTGTAAATCCGTTCCTGCGAGCAGTTCGCGGAATCCCGCTTCAGACCGTATACTAATCGCGGTTTGCCGGACTCCTGTGGCCGCAGCCGCAGCGCGTCCGAGCCTCTGCGAGGTTTGTCTTGTCTGCTTCGACGCTGAAAAGCACCGTCAATCTGAAATCGCCGGAATTCGAGAAAAGCAGCCGCCGGCTCATCGACTTGATGACCAGCCTGAAGAACGCGGAAGTGCAGATCAGCGAAGGCGGCGGCGCCAAGGCCATTGAATCGCAGCACAAGAAAGGCCGTCTGACGGCGCGCGAGCGCATCGCCAAGCTCATCGATCCCGGCACATCACTCTTCGAGCTGGGCATTTTCGCTGCCTACGAAATGTACGAAGAATGGGGCGGCGCGCCCGCGGCCGGCACCATCACCGGCCTCGCGAAAGTCTGCGGCCGCACGTTCATGATCATTGCCAACGACGCCACCGTAAAAGCCGGCGCGTTTTTCCCGATGACCGCAAAAAAAGTCATTCGCGCGCAAAACATCGCCATCGACAACCGCATCCCAACGATTTATCTCGTGGATTCGGCCGGCGTTTTTCTGCCGCTGCAAGAAGATGTCTTTCCGGACACCGATGATTTTGGCCGCGTCTTTCGCAATAATGCCGTGATGTCCGCCATGGGCATCCCGCAACTGACCGCCATCATGGGCATGTGCGTTGCGGGCGGCGCGTACCTTCCAGTGATGTGCGACCACATTCTGATGACCGAAGGGTCCGGCCTTTTTCTCGCCGGGCCTGCGCTGGTGCAAGCCGCCATCGGCCAGAAAACTTCCGCGGAAGATTTGGGCGGCGCCAAGATGCATTCACAGATCAGCGGCACAGTCGATTTTCGCGAGCCGGACGATGACACTTGCATCGGGCGCATTCGCGCGCTTGTCGACAAAATGGGCGCTCCCGCGCCTTCCCCGTTCAGCCGCGTTGCGGCGCGCGATCCTCTGCACAAGCAGGAAGAAATCTACGGCATCTTCACCAACGATCCCGGAAAGCAATACGACATGCGCGAAATCATCGCGCGCGTCGTGGACGCCGGCGAATTCGAGGAATATCGCGCGGAATACGGCGAAACCGTGCTGTGCGGCTACGCGCGCATTGGCGGCTGGGCCGTCGGCATCGTCGCTAACCAAAAGAAGCACGTGCAGACGCTGGCGCGCGGCTCGGATCAGAAGCGCATCGAATTTGGCGGCGTGATTTACACCGAATCCGCCGAAAAAGCCGCGCGCTTCATTCTCGATTGCAATCAGAATCGCATTCCGCTGATTTTTCTGCACGACGTGAACGGTTTTATGGTCGGCAAAGACGCGGAATGGAGCGGCATCATCCGCGCGGGCGCAAAAATGGTCAACGCGGTGTCCAATAGTGTGGTGCCCAAGATTACCGTGATTTGCGGCGGCAGCTTCGGCGCCGGTCATTACGCCATGTGCGGCAAAGCCTACGATCCGCGCTTCATTTTTGCCTGGCCCACCGCGCGCTACGCCGTCATGAGCGGCGACGCCGCGGCCAGCACGCTAGCCGAAATCAAGCTCAAGCAACTCGAACGCGAAGGCAAAAAAGTCGACGAAAAGCAAAAGAAAGAGTTGTACGAAGCAACTCGGGCCACGTACGAGCACCAAACCGATCCGCGTTACGCCGCAGCCCGCCTCTGGGTCGACGCCATCATCGATCCCGCGCACACCCGCGACGCCCTGATCTGGGCTCTCGAAGCCGCCGCCCTAAATCCCGAAATCCGCGAATTCAAGACCGGTGTGCTGCAAACGTGAGAATCTCCAGTAGGTCGTGGGCTCTTCTCGCTTTTTCGACGGCCACGCCGATCACAGTGCTGAGCTTTCGTATCGCGACTCTGGACCAGCGGCGGGCGATCGCGGCAGCAACTAGGTCAGTAGTCGGCTCGGTCGGCGGAATTGTGCCGGACATTCTGTTTTTCAGCGGCATACTCTGTTTTCTTGGATTTCTGCTTTCGCTTCTGTTTGACTATTTCCACTCCCGCAGGAGCATATGACTGAACCGACCAGGCTAATCGAATGTCCGCGCGACGCATGGCAGGGACTGCCAGACTTTATCCCAACAGAATATAAAGCTGAGTATCTCAAGGAGCTCGTGCTTGCCGGATTCCGCCACATAGACGCCGTCAGCTTCGTCTCCCCGAAACACGTCAAGCAAATGGCCGACAGCGAAGAGGTGATGGCCAAATTTACTGCTTCCCTTCCCGCCGGCGTCGAGCCGCCCGAAATCATCGGTATCGTCGTCAACCAAAAAGGCCTTGAGCGCGCGCTCGCCACGCCCGGCGTCACCACCATCGGCTACCCTTACTCCATCTCCGCTTATTTCCGCCGCGCCAATGCCAACATGACCCGCGCCGAATCGCGCGCCCTGGTCGAAACGCTGAAGAAAGACACCGCCGCCGCAAACAAAGATCTCGTGGTCTACATTTCCATGGCCTTCGGCAATCCCTACGACGAGCCGTGGGGCCCGGAAATCGTCGGCGAAGCTCTCGAATGGCTAAAGGATATTCGCGTACACACGGTCTCGCTCGCAGACACCGTGGGCACCGCCTCGCCCGAACTCGTCGGCGATCTCTATCGCAGCATCAAAGAGCACGTCGCTGGAATCGAGCTCGGCGTGCACCTGCACAGCCGGCCCGAAGACGCGGAAGCCAAAATCCTCGCCGCGTACGAAGCCGGTTGCCGGCGCTTCGACTCCGCGCTCACCGGACTCGGCGGCTGCCCCTTTGCGGGCGACAATCTCGTCGGCAACATCGCCACCGAGCAAGTCCTCGCCGCACTGCAAAAAGTCGGCGCCGATCTCGGTGATAATCTCAAGATCGACCCGGCCAAGCTGTCCAATATGCTCCGCCTCACCAACGAAATTCGCGCAAAGTATGCGCACGCCCCGCAAGTGAACTAGAATCAGAGTCACGCAGGCGGCGCACCACGCCGCCGCAACGTGTGGAGAGACCTGACTTATGTACGAAACGCTACTGCTCGAACACGACGGCGACATCGCCAAACTGACGCTGAACCGCCCCGACAAACGCAACGCCATCTCCACGCGCATGATCTGCGATCTGCAATCCGCGCTAGACGAAGTGGAGCAATCGAAAGCGCGCGTCGTCATCGTCATCGGCGCGGGCAAAGCCTTTAGCGCAGGCATGGATCTCGATATGCTCGCCGCCATCGGCAAGCAATCTCCGGTCGAGAATCAGGAAGATTCGCGCCGCATGGCCAAAATGTTTCGCCGCATCTGGAGTTTCCCGAAGCCGATGATCGCCGCGGTGCACGGCGCGGCCCTCGCCGGCGGCTGCGGCATCGCCACGCTCTGCGATTTCACGCTCGCCGCTCCCGAAGCAAGATTCGGCTATACGGAAGTAAAGATCGGGTTCCTGCCCGCCATCGTTTCCGTCTTTCTGACCCGCCAGATCGGCGACAAGCGCTCCCGCGATCTGCTACTCACTGGAAGAATCATCGAGCCCGCCGAAGCCAAGGAAATGGGCATGGTGACGGAAATCGTTCCCGCGGATCGATTGATGGACCGCGCCTACGAATTGGCCAGTGTGCTGATCGCCGCCAGCCCCAGCAGCTTGACGCGCGCCAAGCGCCTGCTGACCACCGCCGCGGAAGCCGGCATCGATCACGATCTCGAACGCGCGGTGCTCGAAAACGCGCGCATCCGCTGTACCCCGGACTTCAAGGAAGGTCTGGCGTCGTTCCTCGAAAAACGCAAGCCAGTGTGGCACGGCGATTCCGAATCCCGCTGATTCAGGACACTGATGATCGAATATCACGATGCAGCGGTACGCGTGCGTTACGCCGAGACGGACCAGATGGGCGTCGTCTACCACGGAAACTATTTCATTTGGTTCGAGGTGGGCCGCGTCGAGCTGATGCGCGCCATGGGCTTCGAGTACAAGCTTATGGAGAAAGACGACGACTGCCACATCGTGGTAGTCGACGCCAGATGCCGCTATCTGAAACCCGCGAAGTATGACGACGTTCTCCGCGTCCGCACCCGCATCGCCGAAACGATGAACCGCATGGTTCGCTATTCCTACGAGCTCTTTCGTGATGAAGACAACCAACTCCTCGCCACCGGCGAAACCACGCATATCGTCTGTGGCAGCAACGGCCGCCCCAAACTCCTCCCGCAAAAGTATCGCGAGCGCTTCAAGGAAATCTCCGATCGCTACGCCGCCCGGGAGCACGCATGAGCGCCGGCTCCGCCACGATCACTTTGACCGGCAACGATTTGACCTTCGAGCCGCTCTACGCCGTCGCGCTCGGCGGCTTCGAAGTGAAGTTGTCGCCGGACGCCATCGAGCGAATGAAGGCTTCCCGTGCGGTAGTCGATCGCGTCGTAGCTTCCGGGCAAACGGCTTACGGCATCAACACTGGATTCGGAAAACTCGCCTCCGTGCGCATCTCCGCCGAGCAAGTCCGCCAACTCCAGGTCAATCTCGTGCGCTCACACGCGTGCGGCGTCGGCACACCGCTCAGCGAATCCGAAACCCGCGCAATGATGCTGCTGCGCGCGAACGCGCTAGCGAAGGGCCTCAGCGGCCTGCGCCCGGAAGTAGTCGAAACGCTTTGCAAAATGCTCAACGCCAAAGTCCATCCGGTCATTCCTTCGCAGGGATCGGTCGGCGCTTCGGGCGATCTCGCGCCGCTAGCGCATCTCGCGCAGGTCGTGATTGGCGAAGGCCAAGCCGCCTATCGCGGCGAAATCCTTCCGGGCGGCGAAGCCATGCGCCGCGCTGCAATCGCGCCGGTAGCGCTGGAAGCAAAAGAAGGACTCTCGCTCCTGAACGGCACGCAAGGCATGCTCGCGCTGTTGAGCCTCGCACTTCGCGAAGCCGATGTACTCGCGGACTCCGCCGACGTAGCCGCTGCCCTGTCGCTCGACGCGCTCCGCGGCAGTCCCGGCGCGTTCGACGCACGTATCATGCACGCGCGCCCGTACCCCGGCGCAACACGCACGGCCAGAAATCTCGCCCGCCTGAACGAAGGCAGCCAGATTCGCGAATCGCATCGCTCCTCTGAGAAAGACCCGCGCGTGCAAGACGCCTACAGCCTGCGCTGCACCCCGCAAGTCCACGGCGCCGTGCGCGATGCGCTCGCACAAGCCCGCGACATCGCCGCCGTCGAACTCAACAGCGCCACCGACAACCCGCTCGTCTTTGCCAGCGGCCCCGCCGGCAACGGCGACATCGTCAACGGCGGAAATTTCCATGGCCAGCCGTTAGCAATGGCGGCAGACCAAGTAGCCATCGCCATTGCCACTCTCGGCGGAATTTCCGAGCGCCGCATCGAGCAAATGACCAACCCGCTCACCAGCCTGCTCCCCGCTTTCCTAACGCCGGAACCCGGTCTAAATTCCGGCTTCATGATCGCGCAAGTCACCGCCGCCGCCCTAACCAGCGAAAACAAAGCGCTAGCCACGCCACATTCCGTCGACTCGATTTCCACGAGCGGCAATCAGGAAGACTACGTCTCCATGGGCATGAGCGGCGCCCGCCGCCTGGAACGCATGCTCCGCAATCTGCGCTTCACCCTAGCCATCGAACTTCTCTGCGCCTGCCAGGGCATCGATCTCCTCGCGCCGCTGCAAACCGGCACGCTAGCGCAAAAGGCCTACGCCGCTGTGCGCCTCAAATCCCCGAAACTGGTGGAAGATCGCCCGCTCGCCGCCGAGATCGAAGCGGTCGCAACACTAGCCGCCGAAACCGCGTTCGCCGCGCTCCTGAAGTAGCAAGCGCCCGCGGCATGCAACCGCAGTCCACGCCGTAACTTGTCTTGGCAATCCGCTCGCCTTAAGTCCGCGATGTCCAACGGTGGTGCTATCATACGCGGCAAATCCAACCGGGAGCGCCCACATGCCCGATGCACCCATCAACCCATCTGCCCAGTTCCTCGAACGCAAACTATCCACCATTCTTTCCGCCGACGTCGCCGAATTCAGCCGCCTGATGAGCGAAGACGAAGAGCAAACCCTGAGAACCTTTCGCGGCCACAAACAAGTATTCGAGTCTCTCGTAGCGCTTCATCGCGGACGTATCTTCAACACCGCCGGCGATGCCATCCTCGCAGAATTCGGCAGCGCTGTAGAAGCCGTGCGCTGCGCCACCGACATCCAGGCCGCCCTGCGCACCCGCAACGATCAACTGCAACCCTCCCGACAGGTCCGATTCCGCATCGGCGTGAACCTCGGCGACGTCATGGTCCAGGGCCAGGATCTTCTCGGCGACGGCGTCAACGTCGCCGCTCGTTTGCAAACCGCCGCAGAACCCGGCGGAATCTGTATTTCCGGAAGCGTGCACGACCAGATCCGCAACAAGCTCTCGCTCTCTTTCCAATCTCTCGGCGAAAGAAGCTACAAGAATATCCAGCAACCCGTGCGCACGTTCTCTATCACCGAAGCCGAAGGCGGCGGCACTCTTCCCTCCCCCAAACCTCACGCGAGCGGCAGTTTTCTGCAATGGATCGCCGCAGCAGTGCTGCTGCTTCTGCTAGGCGGCGGCTATTGGGCGTACACCGCATACGAGCGCAGCAACACCGCGCAGGCCAGCGCCGCGAAGCCCGATGCTGCAAATTCCGCAGGCGCGCAGCCGCCACAAGTCTCGAACGCATCTCAACCCGCCACCGAGAAAGCCAGTTTGGCCGCGCCAGCCGCCTCAGTGCAGCCTGGCGGCGAACCGCCGCCGAAGAAACCAGTCGCGACCCGTCAAGCAACCGGTTCTGCTCAAGCGCCTTCCGCGGCGCCCACAGCAACATCCACGGCCAGCGAAGGCCCCTTCGACGGCGTGTACTCCGGCCCACTCTGCTACGGCAAGACTCCCAACGATCCGGCGCGCTGCTTCCGCGCGAAAGCCACCGTGAGCGGCAACCGCATCACCGGCCAATGGAAAGCCGGCCGCGACTCCGACGTTACGATGTTTCTGGCAGGGGATGTGACACCGTCCGGTGGCATCAAGATGGAAATGCACAGCGAAAAACCCGATGGCTCGAGGGTCATTACAATCGATCTCACCGGAACTGTGGGCAACCGGCAATTGGACGCCAGCGGCAAGTTCCGCAACGGCCGCTCCGCCTCCCTGAACTGGCACAAAATTCCCGCCGCCCACTGAAAACCGCTCCTCATTAATTATTCGCAGCAATTACTCGTAGGAATTGCGCGTGGAGCCAGGCTTTAGCCCTGGCAGGTCATTACTCGGACCGATTCGAGGGCCACGTATCGCCCGATCCAGCTTTCGCCTACCGCGGACTCTCCGCGCTAGCCCGCAGGCTCGGCCCCAGCCGTTCCGCGATCGACTGCGCAGGATCTTCGCCCACCAGCCGCTGTACAACTTTCCCATCGGCCCCCAGCAAGATATACGTCGGGAGGCTGTGCACCGCGTATTGCTCTCTCATCCGGCCGTCAGCGTCGAAGCGCTGCTCCCACCTCATATCGTGGCTGGCCACAAAACCGCGCCACGCCTCTTCGTCGTCATCCGCGCTGATGCTGATTACTTGCAATTGCTCACCGTAAGCCGCTTGCAGCCGCTTCAAGCCCGGCAGCGCGCTCCGGCAAGGCCCGCACCACGTAGCCCAGAAATCCAGCAGCACCAGCTTTCCGTGACCTTGATTCGCAGAACCCTTTGCGTCGGAAATGCCGCTGGCGCCGCCGCTCGGCGCCTTCTCATCGACGGGATAATTGGCCCGTTGAAAGTTATCGTCGTCCAGCACCTTTATGCTCTTCGCGGCGGCCTGCTTTTTAGCTCGCGCGATGCGCGCCAGCTCGCCCAGCGAGACCGCTTCGTTGGCCGGCGCCGGTTTGTCCGCCAGCGCATTCGCGGCAGCGGAAGCGGAAGTAGAGGTGGAAGTAGAAATCGCAGGAGCCGAAGAAGATTGTCCCGCTGTCTTCGCAGCGCTCTGTGAACCGCTTTGCGCCGCGTCCTGCCCGTAAACGCGCGACGAAAGCGCCAGGACCAGGAAACCCGCTCCAATCGCAACTAGCTGCCGTGGCCGCAACATAGAAGCCTCCGCTTACCCGGGCCTGCTCTCAGCCTGGTCGCGAAGTACGTCAGCGCCAATAGTACCAAGGAGCTAGTGTGCCCATTCAGCGCACTTAGAAGGTGTCCACCACGATCCGCGTGTCTCCCCCGGTGTAACGCCTACCGCAGTGCGGCGAGCCTTCGCATTGCGTACTCAGTGCGGGCCGCTTCACTTCATCGCACTCCGCGGCCATGCCAAAAACTCCTCGAGACTCTCCGCCACTTTCTCCCCGTGCCGCCTGCCCCCGTCATAGTCCAGAAAAATCACCGCCGAGTCGTTCTCTCTCTGCTCCGAAGCCGCGATCCAATACCAGCCCGCGCCTCCCGTCGTCGCGAAACAGAACCCAGCGCCCAACTCCTCTTCGTACGGCAAATCATTGAGCGCTTCGATGTCCAGCGGCTCGAAGCAGTACACCGGCCACTGCCTAAGCCGACGCCGATTCTCGCCCGGCTTCTCCACATCGAACCCTCCAGACTGTATGGTGGATCGATCGGCATACAACCGCAACAATCTCTCCGGCAGCATCCTCCCCAGTTCGCGCTCGACCGCCTCCGCCTGCGGATTCAGCAGCCGACTCCGGTACGCTTCTCGCTGTGCCTCGATTTGTTCCGGAGTGAGCCGGGACCTGAGCCGCGTGACAGCCCGCCGAACGCCCATCACCACGACCAGCAGCGCCGCCGCAAACGCCAACGGCCCAAATACCACCAGTAGTAATTTCTCCATACCGCCGATGATACCGCAGCACGCCCCGCTTCAGGCGAACCCGCGGATGGCGATCAAGACTGTGGTCATGATCACAACAGAGCTGGCTGCACGTCCGTCTTCCGGAAATCGTCGCCTTTGAACAGTAGCGGCTCGCCCGTCACTTTTGCCAGCGCATAAGAAAAGCAATCCCCAAAATTCAGGCCCGCCGGATGCCGCCCCTTGCCGAACAGCGAAAAGGCCTGGCTGGCAACATATGCCTGCTCTTCTGTGACTACCTGAATCCCGATCTGAGCGCTGCGAAATAACGCCTCACGCTGCCTGATACCCGCGTCACCGGAACGCGCTTCCGCGACTATCGAGATTTCCACAAATGTAGCCGCCGAAACGCTGCGCGTCGCGGACCCTTTTATGGCATCCCGAAAGACCTCATATCCCGGCTCACCAAACAGGATGGCCAGCACGGCCGACGAATCCAGGATCACTTCGGAAGACCATTTTCATCGTAGAGCAGGTCTGCGTGGTCAATGTACGGGCCCTTGAATAGCTCGGCGCCGCGTTTGGCAATCGCATCGATTTCCGTAGCCATTTGCTCCTCTTTCCGGCGAGCGCGTAACCGTTCCAGCCGCTCCCGTAGCGCTGTAGTTACCGCTTCGGTGAGAGTTTCCCCGGTCTCGCGCGAAACAGACCGCGCCAGCTGGTGCGCTTCCGAACTTTTTATGTTCAAGTTCATGGTTCTACCTTGGTAGAAACGTTTCTACCTTTCTTTATTCTACCCATTCCGCCGCAAAACCGCAAGGAAAACGTACATTACACCAGCGACGACCGCAAAAACGTCAGCATCCGGTACCCCGCAATGTAGCTGAACGGCGCCAGCTCCAGCGAATAGTGCCCGCAATGCAGCTCCAGCGCGCGTGGCTTCGCTCCGTGCCTCCGCAGCGCCGCCAGCATATCCTGCGTCAATTGCGGCGGAAACGTCGGATCGTACTTGCCGTGAATCATGAAAGCATTCTTCCCTGCCCCCATCCCGCGCTCGACATACGGCATCGGGCTGATCGGCGCCCAATAATCCCGCGCTTCATCGACGCTCACGTGCTCCCGCATCCCTTCCCACACGTGGTTCGTACTCATGCCCTGGCTAAGCACATCCGCAAAATATGTGGAAACGTGGAAAAATCCACCGGCAGCCACGTTGTCATCGTGCACCAGCGTGATATACCCAATCGAAGACCCGATACTCGTGCCCAGAATTCCCAGCCGCGTAAATCCCTGCTGTTCGAGCCACCGCAAGCAGCGCCGCGCATCCTGCACCGCCTGCCGGTTGGCTTGCAGCGTCAATCCAACGTTCGAGCCTACCAGTTGATCCGCGCGCTCGTGCCCGCGCGCCATGCGCCGGTTGTGATACGGCATGCTCATCTTGAGCGCCGTGATGCCCAGCCGCTGCAGCCATTCGCACAACCCATCCTGCCCATGCCACTTGGCATTCCAGTTTGGCAAGATCAGCACTGCGGCCTGCTTGCTCGAACCGGGCCACAACTGCCCGTAAACCGTATTATTTTCCGGCCACGCCGAAGTGATCGAGCTCGTGAACGTCAGCACGTTCTCCGCATCCAGCCGATAATCCGAAGCAGGAGTGGTGGCGTACCACTCCCGGCTATTCTCGACGGCGTCCTGCGCATACCGCCGCAAGAAACCCGCAGGATCGGCGTCGTCCGCGTTGCCGCCAATATGTTCCACCCCCCAAGCGAAGGGTTGCACCCGCCGATTGTCATCGGTCGTCCAGCGGCGGTGCTCGTAGCGGCGAATGCGGCGTTCCAACCAGTTCATCGAAAATAAGCCCGAACGCTAGTTTACCGTCGATACCACGCATGAGGAAACGGTTAGGGATGAGGCACGCCGTAAGCCGCCTTGGTTGAGGCCCTGCAACGCCTGTGGCACAGTCAACTTGTGGTCATCGTCGCAGCGTTTTTCTTCCTGTTCGGCATTGTCGTGGGCAGCTTCCTGAATGTGTGCATCTCGCGCATTCCGGAGGGCCTGTCCATCGTGTCGCCGGGCTCGCGCTGTCCTCGCTGCATGACCCCGATCAAGCCCTACGACAACGTCCCGCTCTTCGGCTGGCTATGGCTCGGCGGCAAATGCCGCTCCTGCAAGCTGCCCATTTCCCCGATGTATCCGCTCATCGAAATGACCACCGGATTGCTCTTCGTAGCGTGCTTCCTGCGATTTGGCCTGACGCCAGAAACCGGCAAATGGATCGTTTTCTCCTGCCTCATCGTAGTGCTGGCGATCACCGACGTGCGCGTGCGCATGTTGCCCGACGTGGTCACCTGGCCGGGATTCGCACTGGGCATGATTTTCTCGCTGTTCATCCCCGTAAATGACGGCTCCGGCTACGTGTTTGGCATGCGCATCCTGCATCGCGCGCTTCCGGAGGCAGCAGTCAGTGTGCTGGACGCCGCGCTCGGCGCTATCTTCGGCAGCATGTTTTTGTGGGGGGTGGCCATTCTCTATCGCGCCGTCCGCGGCCGCGAAGGCATGGGCCTCGGCGACGTCAAAATGATGGCGCTGGTCGGCGCATTTGTGGGGCTGCGTGGCGCGTTCCTGACCATCCTGATGGGCACGCTGCTGGGAAGCATTCTCGGCGTGCTGGTAATCCTGGCCATCTATTTCTCAGGATGGAAGAAGCGCCTGGCGGAGCGCGCCAGCCGCCGTGGACTCGGCACGCCAAGCGGCCTACGCTGGGCGATTGCCGGCCGCTACCAGTTGCCGCTGGGAACGTTTCTGGCGGTGGGTGCGCTCGCGGTAATGTTTTTCTTTGCAGGAGCCCCGGCGCATGGCGGGCTGCTCCTCCGCTGATCGCAGCGAACCGAATTTGCTATGACCTTCACAAACATTTGCGAAGCCCTTCTCACCTTTCAGGCGGGCACCGGCGAGAACCTGTGGACCATCGCCATCGGTGCGGGAGTCGCGCTGTTGGCCATGGTCGGCGGAGTGGTATTTCTCATTCGCCGTGTCTTCCGGCGAACGCGAGAAGCGCAGCAGGCGCCCATTCTTGCGGCCACACCCGGCACGGAGAATCCGTCCGCGTTTATGGCCGCGTCGATGCAAGGCGTCATCCAGAAATTGCGCGAGCAGGAAAAAGAGCTCGAACGCCTGCACAAGCTGGAAAAAGAGCGCGCCGAGATTACCGAGCGGGTCAGCGAAGAAGTGACGCGGAACATGCCGGCGGGGCTTCTGGTGGTGAGCACAACGGGGATTATCTCCAGTGCGAATCCCGCAGCCGAGCAGACCCTGGGAATCCGCGCGCTGGTATTCCGCCGTTACAGCGAGGCGCTGGGAGAGAAATCGGAATTGACCAGGCTTGTCGGCGAGTGCCTGGCATCAGGAAAGATTTTTCGCCGCGAAGAAGTACCGCACCTGCCGCCGGCGGGCGAAGCGCGCCACCTCGGCGTGACCATTTCGCCAATTCGCAAGGGCGAAGGCCAAATCACCGGAGCCATCTGCCTGCTCAGCGACTTGACGCAGCTAGCGGCGCTGCAACAGCAAGTGCAACTCAAAGACAATCTCGCCGCGCTCGGCGAGCTCTCCGCGGGCATCGCCCACGAATTCAAGAACGCCCTGGCCACCATTTCGGGCTACGCGCAGATGATTCAGGCGGAAGCCGCCGTCGGCGAAGTGGCGGAGTGCGCCGGAAAAATTCTCGAACAGACGCAGAGCATCACCCACGTGGTCACCGAATTTCTGAAATACGCGCGCCCGCTGGAAATCTCCAACGATGAAGTACAGCTCGGCAACACCATCGAACGCGTGGTTGCGGAAGTCAGCGAAGCCAATCCTCGCGTGCGCTTGCGCTCCGAAGGCCAGTTTGGCTGCGTAGCCGGCGACGAAGGCTTGCTGCGCCAGGCGCTTCTCAACCTGGCGCGCAATGCCGCGGAAGCTTGTGCCGACGCTGCGAACGGCGGGCGCGTGATTCTCCGCGGAGAGCAGAAAGCCGCTGAGCAAGGATCCTTGCAACGCATCACCGTCTTCGACAACGGACCCGGAATGACGCCCGCGGCCCTGCGAAAACTCTTCCGCCCGTTTTTCACCACCAAAGCCAGCGGCACCGGACTCGGCCTGGCGGTAGTGCAGAAAATCGTGGTGCAGCACGGCGGCCAGGTCGAAGCCCACAACCGCCCGGAAGGTGGGGCCGCCTTTATGATTACGCTACCCATGACTCGGGCCTGACCTGTGAGGCCCGGGAAGGCGTAGAATAAGAACAGCGTGAGGGAGAAAGCAGGGATCTATGTTTGCTACTTCTCGATGGAAAGCGGGTTTGCTTCTGCCGCTGCTGTGCCTGGCCGCGCCGGCGTTTGCGCAGATCCAACAGACCGGAGATCCCGTAGCTGACGCAGCGCGCAAGGCGCAAGCAGCGAAGAAAGACGCTCCGAAGCCGAAGAAAGTCTATACCGACGAGAATTTGCCGAAGGCTCCGCGCCCGACCGAGGAGCCCGCCGCAGCCGCCCCCGCTGCAACGCCGGACGGGCAAGCTCCCGCAGCAGGCGCCCCGGGCGCGACAGGCGCAGCGGGCACCGGCGACGCAGCCACCGCAAAGAGCGAAGAAGAAACCTGGCGAGGACGATTCAAGGCCCAGCGCGACAAAATTGCCCGCGCCGAAAAAGAATTGGGCATCCTGCAGCGAGAAACCGATAAAGCGCAGTTGCAGTATTATCCGGACCCGCAGAAGGCGCTGAGCGAGCAGAACAGCCGCAAAGACATCAACGAAAAAGACGCCAAGATCGCCGCCAAGCAGAAAGAAATCGCCGACCTCAAGCTCGGGCTCGATGATCTCGAAGATCAATTGAAAAAAGCCGGTGGCGACTCGGGCTGGGCCCGCGAATAGCCTTCCGCACTGTAGAGGCCGTCCTTTTAGGGCGGCCGTTCGCCACCTTATCCTCCGCGCTCTGTAGGGGCCGGGCTTTCCCGGCCCACTGTAAACGCCAGATGGATCGCACTGCCGTGCGCATCGTCAGCGTTGTGAGTCCGCATCTCGGGCTCCGAGGGTTCGGCCTCTCGCCCCGGATTTCCCTCATGGCACACGTCCGCTGAGTAGTCGGCAGGTACGCGTGCGATTCATGGTAGAAACAAAAGAGATGGAGCCACTCCTTCTAGTCGAAGACAAGAGCGAACTGCGCGCCATGCTCAAGAAAGCACTGGAGCGCGCGGGCTATGCCGTTGACGAAGCGCCTGACGGCACCGCAGCCATTCAGAAAGTGCGCACGCGGCGCTATCTGCTGGTGGTGACGGATTTGAAGATGCCCGGCGCCTCGGGCCTCGACGTGCTCCGCGAAACTAAAGCCGCGGACCCCACGATTCCGGTCATCCTGCTCACCGCATTCGGCTCCGTGGAAGAAGCGGTCACCGCCATGAAGGAAGGCGCGTTTGATTTCCTGCAAAAGCCGGTGGACCTGGAGCATTTGAAGCTGCTGGTGCAGCGCGCCGCGCGGCAGCAGGAATTGCTGCGTGAGAATCTGCTTCTTCGCGAAGAATACACCGCCCGTTACGGTTTTCCGCGCATCGTGGGCGAGCACGCTTCCATTCGCGAGATGAGCCAGCAAGTGCAGCGCGTGGCCGGCACCGATTCCACGGTGCTGCTGCTGGGCGAGAGCGGCACCGGCAAGGAATTATTCGCGCGCGCAGTGCATCATTTGTCGAACCGGCGCGACCAGCCTTTTGTGGCGCTGAACTGCGCGGCCATTCCGGAAGGACTTGTCGAGAACGAACTTTTCGGGCACGAGCGCGGCGCGTTCACCGGTGCGGGAGCGCGCAAAATCGGCAAGATGGACTTAGCGCATCACGGAACGCTGTTTCTCGACGAAATCGGCGAACTGCCGCTGGCCATCCAGGCAAAACTCCTGCGCGTTCTCGAGGAGCGGCGATTCGATCGCGTCGGCGGCACGCAAGAGATTGAAGTGGACGTACGCATCGTGGTGGCCACCAACCGCAACCTGCAGAAGCATGTCGAGCAAAAACTTTTTCGCGAAGATTTGTACTTCCGGATTTCCGCCGTGCCGCTGACCATTCCGCCGCTGCGCGAGCGCGGCGACGACGTGTTGCTGCTGGCCAATCACTTTCTCGATAAATTCAGCCGCGAGTTCGGCAAGCCGGGCCTCGAACTATCGAAGGATGCGCAGGAGCGGCTGCTGCATTATCCCTGGCCGGGAAATGTACGCGAATTGCAGAACACGCTGGAGCGCGCGGTGATCCTCGCGGACGGCACAGCCATTCGCGCGGACGGCCTGCAATTGCCGGCGGCCAAGCCGGACGCGGACATGATTCCGGCGGGCATGTTGCCGGAAAGCTTTAGTTGGAACGGGCCGCTCGAAGAAGTAACCGAGCGCGCCGTCGGCCACGTGGAACGCGTGGTGCTCGAAATGACCCTGCGCGAATGCAAATGGAACAAGACCCGCGCCGCCGAGCAGCTCGGCATCACCCCGAAAACCCTGTTGGCAAAACTGCGCAGCGCCGGCCTCGAAGAATAAAAGAGAAAATCCAGCGCAGAGACGCAGAGAACGCTGAGGCTCGCGGAGAAAGGCGCCGGCACTGTAGAGGCCGGGCTTTTAGCCCGGCCTTCCGGGCCGTCCTAAAAGGACGGCCCCTACAGCTTGTTGCCGATATGTAGCGCCACGGTGCCGAAGGTCCAGGCGCGAAATTCCACGGATTGGTAGCCGGACTGGGTCATGAGCGCGGCTAGCTCGCCGGGCTGAAAAAAGCGCGCTACCGATTTTGGCAGATAGGAATACGCGGCGCGGTCGCCGGAGATGAGGCCGCCGATTTTCGGGAGCACGGTGCGGAAATACCAGCGATAGAGATTGCCGAGGAGGCCGTCGGGGGGCTCCGTGAATTCGAGAATGGCAATGGTGCCGCCGGGCTTGAGTACGCGCTGAATTTCGCGGAGGCCGGCTTCGTAATTGGCGAGATTGCGGAAACCGAACGCGGTGGTCACCAGATCGAAAGAGCGATCGGCAAAGGGCAAGCGCAGCGCGTCCGCTTCAAGGAACGAAAGGGGGCCGGGCGCAGCGGCATTACTTGACGGCGCGGGCGTGGAGCTGCTGCCTAGGCTGGCTTGCGTGACGCTGCCTGAGCGGACTCGCGCGGCGGATTTTTCGCGGGCGCGCACGAGCATGGTATGGGCAAAATCCGCGCCGATGATGCGCGCGTTTGCGGAACGCGAAAGCGCCAGAGCCAGATCGCCGGTGCCGCAGCAAAGATCGAGCACGACGGCATCGCGGCGATCGAGGATTGGGCGCAACCGGGCAGCGGTGCGGGCACGCCACACACGATCGAGCTGCAGCGAGAGCAGATGATTCAGCAGATCGTAGCGCGGCGCAATCTGCGTGAACATCTCACGAACTTTTTTCGAGGCGTCGGATTCCGTGACCGCGCCTTCGGGACGCGTTCCCTTCACCGGCACGGCGGACTCAGGCATCGGACTTATCCGTGATCGTTGCGTGGGCAGCCGCGTGTGCAGCAAGCAACTGCGGCGCAAAGTGGAGCACGCGTTTGACAAGCTGCTCGTGAATCGCATCGTAAGAACGCGCTTTGCCGATGCGCGGCGAGAGCACAAAGCGCAACTTGCCGAAGCGCGCTTTTTTGTCCGAGCGCATCGCATCCAGAAAACGCTTCGGAGAAACGCGCGGCCACGGCGGCAGCGGACCGAGGCGGCGCACGAGCGAAACGATGCGCTCGACATCGTCCGCGCGCGTGATGCCCGCTTCGTGGCCGAGCAGCGCCGCGGTCACCATGCCCAATGCTACAGCTTCGCCGTGCTGGTAACGTCGATACTTCGTGAGCGACTCCAGTGCATGGGCGAAGGTATGCCCAAAATTCAGGATTTCGCGCAAGCCGGATTCGCGTTCGTCGCGTGAGACTACGCGCGCCTTGATTTCGACGCAGCGCGGGATGATGTAGCGGAGCGCATCCGCGTCGCGCCGCAAAACGCGGCCGAAATTTTCCTCGAGATAAGCGAAAAGTCTGGCATCCGCAATCACGCCGTACTTGATGACTTCCGCCAATCCGCCGCGAAACTCGCGATCCGGCAGCGTGCGTAGCACTTCGGGATCGACGAGCACGCGGTCCGGCGAATAAAACGCGCCGACTAGATTCTTCCCTTCCGGTAAATTCACGCCGGTCTTCCCGCCCACCGCGCTATCGACTTGCGCGACCAGCGTGGTCGGGATTTGCACCAACGCCACGCCGCGCAAGTAGCTGGCAGCGACATAGCCTGCGACATCACCTACAACTCCGCCGCCGACAGCAACGAGCAGCGACTTGCGGTCCGCGCCCGCGCGCGACAACGCGCGGCTGACGGACTCGACTGTGCGCAGGTTCTTGTGCACTTCGGCATCGTCGAAAAGGTGCAGGTTGCTGGCACCGTTGCGCCCCAGCGCCGAGCGCAGCTTCCCGCCAACGGCACGCCAGACCTTCGGCGAAGAAAGCAGGTGCACGCTCGAGAATTTCCCGAGCGACGCGATTTCTTGGCCCGCCCGGCCGAGGACGCCCGTTCCGCACACCACTAAATATTTCCGCGACGACGACTTGACCAGAATGCGCGTGGGCTTCATTGGGGAGCATTTGGAATGTAGCACACGCGCGTGCGTCGGCCGAAACGCGGCGGATTGCTGTGGGTCGACCACGACGCTTCGCGATCTGCTGGTCGGTCTGGCGAGTCTGCGTGGCACCGGACGCCAATCTGGAGATTGGCGTTCCCAGGGGACGCGAGGGTCCCGGACAGTTAAAGTTTAACTTTAAGGTCGGACTGGAAATGGGAGGTGTACCCCCCATGTTTTCGTAAAGAGTGCGCAAGTTAGTGATTGTGCGGGACTTGCCTTTCGGTCTGGTGCAAAAGAGTGTCGCAAGAGCGTGTAAATTATTGAAAACACTAGGACGCAAATTTGCCGGAGTGTACAGGAGAATGCTGCAGAGTGCGGATGGTGCGTTTCGCTTTCGGAATCCGGTGCGGGTCACGGTATTATGGCGGCCGATGTTGCGGTCGACCGCTGCTTCCCTGAAAGTCTTAGAAACCCGGGAGATAAGAACCCTTGATGCCACGAATGACGATGCGACGAATGACGCCGCGAATGACACGACGACCGCTTGCTGGTTTGATTCTGGTGTCGGCGTGCGGGGTTGCCAGCTTTGGGCAGGCTGCGCCTGCCGCGCCTACGGCTCAAGCGCCGGCTACTGAGGAGCAGGAAACGCCCAAGGCGGCTGCGCTGCCGACTAAGAACGATTACAGCAAAGGCGAGACGTGGCTGTGCCGGCCGGGGCGGCAGGATGCTTGCGCGGTGGACCTGGCCACGACAGTGGTCTCGGCGGACGGGAAGCTGACGCCAGAAGCTTGGGCGGCTGATCCAAGTGCGCCGATCGATTGCTTCTATGTTTATCCGACGGTGTCGAGGGATCCGAGTGGGAACAGCGACATGATTCCCGGGTCTGAAGAACGGGGCGTAATACAGGCGCAGTTTGCGCGCTTCGCGTCCAAGTGCCGGCCCTATGCACCTTTGTATCGCCAGGTGACCCTCACGGCGCTGAGAGCGGCGGCGGCCGGGTCACCCATCCCCGTGGACCGGGCGCTGGCGTATGGCGACGTGCTGGACGCCTGGAACTATTACCTGGAGCACGACAACCACGGGCGCGGCGTGGTGTTAGTTGGGCACTCGCAGGGCGCGAGCGTGCTGACGGCGCTGATCAAGTACGAGATTGACGGCAAGCCGGTGCAATCGCGCATCGTTTCGGCGTTGCTGCTGGGAACCAGCCTGCCGGTGCCGAAGGGCAAAGATGTGGGCGGGGCGTTTCAGCATGTGCCGCTGTGCCATGCGGCTACGCAAACAGGCTGCGTGATTACGTACGCGACGTTTCGAGCGACGGATCCGCCGCCACTGAACACGCGATTCGGCAAGGTCACCGGTGACGGCATGATTTCCGGGTGCACGAATCCGGCTGCGCTGGCGGGAGGCAGCGGCGAGCTGCACGCTTATCTGCGGGGGAGCGGTCTAGGCTTTGTGTCGTCTTCCGAGGCGGTGCCGGGGCCTTGGGTCAAATCCGGGCCACCGATTACCACGCCATTTGTCCGGGTGCCAGGATTGCTGACCGGTGAATGCGTTAGCAACGATAGCGGTTCGTATCTTGCGGTCAGCGTGCATGGCGACCCTGCGGGCCCTCGCGCTAGTGACATCACGGGGGACGTGGTGGTTGGCGGACAGGTTTTGCATGATTGGGGATTGCATTTGATTGATGTGAATGTGGCGATGGGGAATTTGCTGGAGATTGTAGAGGCGCAGGGGAAGGCGTATTTGGCGGCGACGAAGAAATAGGCGGTGTTGGGGTGCGAGCAACGGGCTGGCTGATGAGTCCTTTCGTAGGATTCTGGTTCAACGAATTCGGCCGCCCTAAAAGGACGGCCTCTACACGGGTTCGGAGCCGGGGCTTGCTTTGAGGACAACGGGTTAGCTGTGCCCAGAGATCACAAAAAGAAACCGTGCGTTTGTTCGCACGGTCAAAGCATTCACCATCCCGAGAGCAAAGCTCTCGAAATACGGCATGGAGCGTGCAACTATCCGGGCTGCACCTGCCGCGAATACAAACCAGCCAAGCCAGGCAAATCCGGCGACGCATAGGTCTTCTGCGGGCCGGGGACTCAGAGGAAAACCGAGGAGGGATTTCATCTGGCAAAAAGCGCCGGAAAATGGGGATTTCATCCCGCTAAAACGGCGGGATGCCGGGGAGTTCTCTCTGCGCAGGCCGACCGCTTCACAGGAAGTGAAGCGGGGAGAAAAACCGTCGGCTTGCTCCGTTCGAGATGACAGGTGGTGCAAGTCGGAAAAAGAGAGGGCCGTCGCTTACAAGGGCGAAGAGTGGTTAGCGAGATTGCAGTTGCTTGATGGATTCGAGGAAGACGTGGCCTACGATGGCCAGGCTGCGGGGGCTGATTTTGTCCATGGCGTCTTGGGGGGTGTGCCAGTAGTCGGCAGCGGCATCGAGGGCGATGACGTCGGCGGAGGGGACGTTGCGTTTTAGGAAAGAGTCGTGGTCGTCGGAGACGGGAGAGGATTCGTTCACGAAGACGGCGGTGTACCCGAGGCGGGCGGCGGTGGACCAGATGACGTCGACGAGGTCTTTGGTGGAATCGGATTCGCGTTTGATGCGCAGGTTGCGGCCGCCGACGATGTCGGCGAGGAGGAAGGCGCGGATTTTTTTGAGGTCGCCGCTGTTGGCGAAGCGGGCGGCCATCTGGCGGCTGCCGTAGCGATTGTCGGGATCTTGCCATTCTTTGCGTACGGCTTCTTCGCCGTCGAAAAAGGCGATCCAGACGGCGTAGCGGCCGTGCTGGGTGCAGAGATGGCGGGCCAGCTCGAGCATGACGGCGGTGGAGGAGCCGGCATCGTCGGCGCCTACGAAGTTGTCGAGGCGCTTGGTGTCGTAGTGCGTGCCGAGGAGGATTGCCCCGGGTTTCTCGCCGGGAATTTTGACCAGAAGATTCTTCATGGGGAGGCGACCGGCTGGGGTATCGGCGTTGAAGGAATCGGTTTCGACGGTGCAGCCGTAGCTTTTGAGTTCGGTCTCGAGAAAATTCTGGAGTTGGACGATGGCTGGCGAGCCGGAGGGGCGCGGGCCGAAGTTGACTTGCTTGGCGACGAGGTCGTAGGCGCGCTTGCCGTCGAAGCCGGCGGTTTTCTCGGGTGAGGGAGCGTCGGTGGCGGCGACGACTTGGGGCGGAGGGATGGCTATGGCGGCCATGAAGGGGGGCGATGGAGGTCTGGCGGCGTCGGAGGAGGCGTTAGCTTTGCAGCCTGAGGAGAAGGGCAGCGTGGTAAAGAAGAAAAAAGCGGAAAGGAAGATGCGCTCGCGGCGAACGCGTGGCGCTGGCGTCGGGGTTGACGCTGCACAGCCAATTCGGGGCTCAGGGTAAACAGAAATGGGTGTGCCACCAGGAAAGGTAGGCATTTAGCGGGCCTCCGCGGTTTCGGCTGCGAGACGGCGGTTGCGCCGCCGAACGACCACGGCGGAAACGCCAATGCTCACGAAATACAGGACCACCATGGGAGACATGAAGAGAAGCATGGTCATGGCGTCCGGCGTAGGCGTCACGATCGCCGCGACAACCGTAATGATCAGCATGGCGTAGCGGAAATTGCTGATCAGGAATTTGGGCGTGACGATGCCGAACAGCGAGAGGAAGAAGACCAGCACGGGAAGCTCGAACAACAAGCCAAGGACCAGCAGAATCGTCAGAGTGAGATCGAAATATTCGCTGACGCTGATCATCGGCACGACACCCGAAGGCTTGATGTGACTGATGAACGGCAGCGGCATGCCCTGGAAGCTGACCAGGAAATAAAGCACGCGCGGAAGCGCGACAAAATAGCCGAAGGCCACGCCGGAGAAGAACAAGAAGACCGCGGAAAAGAGAAAGCCGGTGATGGCGCCGCGCTCGTGCTTGTACAGCGCCGGCGCGACGAACAGCCAGATTTGATAGAGCACGTAGGGCGATGCCAGCGCGATGCCCATGTAGATGCCGAAGGAAATCATCAAATTCAGGTACGCGGCGGGATGCGTGTAAATGAGTTTTTCGTCGAGGTGCGCTTCATGCAGCGCCTTGATCATCGGCGCGATCACAAAACGAATGAGGTAGTTGGAAAGGTAGAAGCCGACGAACGCGCCGACGGCGATGGCGATGAGGGAGTTGATGATGCGCTTGCGGAGTTCGCTTAGGTGCTCGAAGAAAGTCATGGCGCCGCCGGATTCTTCGGGCGGAGCTACGGCGGCAGGGGTGGACGTTTCAAGCTGGTCGGTTGGTGTCATGAGAGGGGGTCATAAGAGTGGCGTCAGGGTGAGATTCATGAGCCAGGCCAGAAGAGGCTTCGGATTCCGGCGAAGTCTCGGCGGCGGGTTCTTCGGTGGAACGCGGCACGGATTCGGGAACGGGGGTGATGACCGGCCCGGTTACGGCAGGTTCGGCAATCACGGAGGCTTCGGTCTGGCGCGTATCGATCGGGACGCCATCGGCGGTGTATTCGGTGGCAGGGGTTTCTGTGCCTGGCGGAGTGCCTTGGCTGGCCGGTTCGGCGGGTGTTGGTTCGGCGGCAGCGGAGCCGGCGGCGACTTCGGCCTGCTTTTTGCGCTCGGCGAGCATGGCCTGGCGCTCGAGGTCGCGCATTTCCGTCTCGAAGGCGCTTTTGAAGTCGCCAGAGGCTTTGCGGAACTCAGCCATGAGCTTGCCCAGCCCCCGCGCGAGTTCGGGAAGCTTCTGCGGCCCGAAAACAATCAGGACCACGACGAAGATGATGATCATGTGCGGGATGCTGAACATAGCTCTGCGGAGACCGCGCGGCTCTGAGGAGACCGTTGGGAACCCCACTGGCATCATAGAAAGGGCTTGCGATGGTGTCAAACAGGCTCTTGCTGGGTGCTTGGCGGGCGATGGGCAAGCGCTGTGCTATACTGGTGAAATCGAGTGGTCACGCGAGGTAATAATGAGACCAGAGCGTCGCGGACTGGTAGTAGTAGCCGTAGTGCTAGCGTTATCTGCTTCCCTGGGCTGGGTTTACGGCCCCAATGCCAAGGCGACAACGGCCTCGGCAGACACCTTCCAGGACTCGGTGCGGCAATTCACCAAGGTTCTGGACGTGGTGCAGTCGAATTACGCCGAGACCGTCGATGTGGACAAGTCGGTCTACGACGGCGCGATTCCGGGCATGCTGCGGGTGCTCGATCCGCACTCCAATTTCTTTGACGCCAAGCAATTTGCGCTGCTGCGCGAAGACCAACGCGGGAAGTATTACGGCGTTGGGATGGTGGTAGCGCCGCGCGAGAATCATACCGTGGTGATGGCGCCGTACGTGGGCTCGCCGGCATATAACGCCGGGCTGCGGCCGGGCGACGTGATCATCCGCGTGGACGACAAGAGCACGGACGGGCTGAGCACCAGCGAAGTCGCGGACATGCTCAAAGGGCCAAAGGGCACGATCGTCAAGATTACGGTGAGCCGCGAGGGCTACAACGATTCGCTGGTCTTCACGGTGACGCGCGATGAGATTCCGCGCCATTCCGTGGATATCACCTTCATGCTGAAGCCGGGCGTTGGGTATGTGCGCCTTTCGGGCTTCAACGAAACTACCGACCGGGAAATCGCAGAAGCTTTGAAGCAGTTGAACGCGCAGAATCTGGACGGGCTGATTCTGGATATGCGCGGCAATCCGGGCGGGCTGCTGAACGAAGCGGTGGCCGTCGGCGATATGTTCCTGGACAAGAACCAGCTGATCGTTTCGCATCATGGCCGGACGTCGCCGGAGCGGCGCTACTTTGCGGTGCGCGGCAACCAGGGCGTTACCGTGCCGCTGGTGATTCTGGTGAACAATAATTCGGCATCGGCGACGGAAATTGTTTCCGGAGCGGTGCAGGATCACGATCGCGGGATGATCGTGGGTGAGACCACGTTTGGCAAGGGATTGGTGCAGACGGTCACGCCGCTCAGCGAAAACACGGGATTGGCGCTGACTACCGCGCGCTACTACACGCCGAGCGGGCGATTGATTCAGCGCGATTACAAGTCCGTTTCACTCTACGAATATCACTACGAGCGCAAAGTGCCGGAGCATCCGACGGAAGTGCGGCTGACCGACAGCGGGCGCCAGGTGACTGGCGGCGGCGGCATCACGCCGGACGTCGTGGTGACCACGCCCAAGCTGAACAAGTTCCAGCAACTGCTGCTGCAGAGTGATGTGCTCTTCCCGGCGGAAACGGGCGTCGGCGGATTCACGCGCTTTTACCTGGGCTCGAAGCCGGCGATCACCAAGGAGTTCGAAGTCGACGACAACCTGATGCGCACTTTCCGCGAATACTTGAGCAAGCACAACGTGCGCTACACCGAACCCGACTTGGCGGAAAACCAGGAATGGGTGAAGCGCAAGATCAAGCAGGAAGTGTTCATGTCCACGTTCGGCCAGCAGGAAGGCTTTAAGGTTTTGCTGGAGGCGGACCCGCAGGTGATCGCGGCCGTGGACGCGATTCCGCAAGCACGTGCGCTGTACCAAAACGTGAAGAAGATCATCGCGCAGCGCTCCGGAAGCCCGGTCGAACAGCCGTAACGCGATTGACCGCACAGCGTTTCTCCGGCGTAGTTGGCAACCTCGCAATCGTTTGCTAAAATTTGCATTGCTGCTCGTGGGCGAGTAGCTCAGTTGGGAGAGCGCCTCGTTCGCAACGAGGAGGTCGCCGGTTCGACCCCGGTCTCGTCCACCAACTTTTCAATAACTTACGCCGCGTTAGGAACTATCCGCAGTAGGCCGGGTTGGCCAACTGAGGCTCACTCCAAACGGGCCATGACCAGTCAGAAATTCTTGAATGCTTCGCGGAGAATGCGGCACCGGGTCCGGCCATGGACTTGACGCTCATGCAACGCAGTTACCCAGCCATCCCGAAGTCAAAATCTCCAAAAAATTATTTCGCCCATACTCGTTTCCCGAAGGGAGAGGGCACGCTCCGCCAGAGTCGAGTCTCGTGAGACCCGATTGCAGGCAGTCTGGCGGCAGACTAGTTTGTCAGCGACTTGCCGTTGTTCCAAAACTACGGGCAGCCCTTCCACAAACTTATTTGCTCAACTGCGCTATCGCGATCTCGCCATTTGTAGTTTGGGGTGTTCTTTTCGGGCGTGGGAATTCTCCCAGCGCGAGGGGTCTTGTCTTCCGGAATGCCGCGGCATAGTATCGTTACCAGCCACTAGCGGCGAGGGAATGGCTAGCGCCGGGCGATCTGAGAATACAGTTCATCGCTACTCACCCGCACAAACACTGGACTTACTTTGGAGGAGAAATTCCCTCATCGGGCAGTATAAACGGTCTCAAGCACTTCGCTATCCTCGTCAAGGCAAGTTCAAGGTGGAGTACGTGCAGGGGCATCTATGGAGGACTTATCGATGCGAATCCACTACCTCGTCACCGGGATCATTGCGATCTTGGTGGCATCAACCTCACCTACCTGTGTACGCGCTCAACGCGAATCAACGCGAACCGAACAGCACGCAGGTGCCCGTAGAACAGGTCACTACAGGTTGTTTGACCTAGGAACCCTAGGTGGACCGCGCAGCTCCTTTTCCTTTGGCGCAGCCATAATTAATGACAGAGGCGAGGCGACTGGGTTTTCCGATACCGCGGCTGCAACTCAAAACGACACCGGTTTTGCGTGCCTGGATCCGTTTGTCATTGGCGCGTTCTTTTGGCACGACGGACATTTGGATTTGCTGCCTGGCCTCTCGCAAGGTTGTAGCCTCCCAACACAGATCAACGACCGGAGCGAGATCATCGGAATCTCGCAGAACGGAGTCATCGACCCGCAGACCGGATTTATCGAGGACCGGGCAGTGGTCTGGAGAGATGGGCGGCCAAACGACTTGGGAACATTCGGCGGCAATCAGAGCATCACAACGGCGATCAACCGTCGAGGGCAGATCGTCGGATGGGCGGAGAATAGTATTCCCGACCAGCTGTCTCTCCTGGGTGGGACGCAAACTAGGGCTTTCCTGTGGCAAGACGGGAACTTGCTCGACCTAGGCACTCTCGGCGGGCCAGACGCCTTCGCCAACTACATCAACGACCGTGGGTGGGTGGTCGGTGATTCTTTCCTCGATTCAAATGTGAATTCGGTCACAGGCCTCCCAACCGTTGTCCCGTTTCTGTGGCGCAACGGAGTGATGACGAACTTGGGAAACCTTGGGGGCACCTTCGGAGAGGCGCTGCAAATCAACAACCGCGGGCAGGTCCTCGGCAATTCCGATTTGCCAGGGGATCTTGTGTCGCATCCCACTTTTTGGGAGAACGACAGGCTGATTGACCTAAACACCTCCAGTGTTGGAGGCAGTCTCCTGACAGCGAATTGGCTCAATGAAGAAGGCGAGGTCGTGGGGGCAGCGGACTTCACATCCGTAGGCGGACCCGCATTTGGTGGTGCCATGTGGCGAGAAGGAGTACTCATCAACATTGACAAGGAAGACAGTGCTTGCGGCGTAGAAGCTTGGGGAAAGAACGATCGCGGCCAAGCAATCGGCTCTGCCCATTGCTTGGGTGAGTCCCACGCCTGGCTCTGGAGTCACGGCCATGCGATTGATCTCAATACCCTTGTTCCTTCCAATGCCCCGCTCCGTCTAGTCTACGGAATCATGATTAACAACCGCGGAGATATTGCCGGAGTTGGTGTTCCACCCGGCGTATCAGACGCGGATGCTTTGGCCTCCGGGCACGCCTTTATCCTCGCAGTGGTTGACGACGGCGATGCTCCGGCTGACGACAGTGATTCAACGACCGATGCGATTTATCGGCCCGTTGCCGGTTCAGCCCGCTCGCAGAGCTTTGATCCCCCCACGAGAGAAACAATGATGAAGTTGCATGAACTCGTGGCGGCGCAGCTTCACCCCTTCAGCATGAGGAGGCGCGGACTGCACCAACCGGCTCGCCTCAGCCCCACACCGCACTAGGCACTAGGTGATTAGCATCCGATTGTAGGGCTCAGTCGCCGCTAGGTGGCCCCTCTGCGGTTCTGAATGCGCTGAGGGGACAGTCGCCCCACCCACGCCACACAGAACGGCGTTGGTCTAGGTAGGCGTGGCGTTCGGTATCTGTCATATCGAGCCCGCGCCGCTCGATGCAATGTTCCGGACTCGCGGAAGCAACGATTCAACGTTCGGCGGCGGAGGCGGCAGGGTGCCGTAGCGAGCGTGGGTCGCGGCTGTCTGGGGCGTTGAGTCGGCACAGACACTTCCAACGCCCGGATACCATCGAAACTTCCCGCCGCGTATCCGTAATTGCGGACAAGCAATTGCGAACAGAGTGAGGAGTGGGCGCGTGCCCCCCGCGTGTACCTCACTCGTGCGATCCTGACAAGTGGTGAGCCAAGTTTCGAGTGGTAGTCCAAGTAGGCCAACCAAGCGACTTACCCCTCGACGTAAGTGATTGCAGCACCACGCCTTAGAGTTTTATCCGCCTCGTTCGCAACGAGGAGGTCGCTGGTTCGACCCCGGTCTCGTCCACCAATCTATCTGGCATGGCCAGGCAATTCTCGCGCTGGCCATCGACTTCCTCACCTTTATGGACTTGGAACGCCTGCCCGACCGCGTGCGCACGCGCTTCTTCTGATTCCTGGCAATTTTAGACGCCGCCGGCTATCCCGCCACGAGGCGCAACGCCTCGTCAATGGCCTGCTGCGCATTGCCGGGCTCGGCGAGCTTGCCACGCGCCGACTCCGCAGTCCCGCCGCCTTTGCCACCCACCTTATCGAGGACCTGCTTCAACAGCGCCGCCATATCTCGCTGCGCTGAGGGATGCTGAGAGAAAAACACATGGCCGCATTCCGTACGCGCCACCAGTGCCACGGTCTTTTCGTTTTTCGCGAGTTCCGCTGCAAACACGCGCGCGAACTCTGCCGGTGCCTCTCGGAACACGCGAGAAACGACGTGCAATCCGTTCGCCCCGGCCGGGGTGCTCTGCACCGCAGCTTTCGCTTCTGCCTCGGCGAGCTGCAACAGCCACCGCCGCGCGCTTTTGAAATGCGCGTCGCGCTCGTTCACCACCCGCTGCGCCGCCGCCGCCAAATCATCCGGCGCGCACTCCAACGCATCCGCTGCATGACGCAGCAGCGCAAAGTCCCGCCGCGCCAATCCCGCGCCGCGCCCGCCGCAGGCAAACTCCACTCGCCAGTCCTGCCGCATCTTCATGCACCGCCGCACCAGCATCGTGCCGATCTGCCCGGTGCGTTTGACGTGCGTCCCTCCGCACGGCTGCAAATCGATCCCCTCGATGTCAATCGCGCGCAGAATCCCCGCTCGCTGCACTTCCTTGCGCACACCGCGCTCCGCAAATTCCTCCGCCGTGCCATACCGCACATTCACCGCGCGATCTTCGAAGATCACCAGATTCGCCGCCCGCTCCGCACCCTCCAGCACGTCTTCCCGCGGCTCCCGCCCGCGCAAATCAATCGTGCAAATCTCCGCGCCCAGATGAAACGAAACCGTCGGCAATCCGAAGCGCTCCTGAAACACCGCCGACAAAAGATGCTGCCCGGTATGCTGCTGCATATGATCGAACCGCCGCGGCCAATTTACATGCCCTTCGACACGTCCTTTGCACAGCGGCCGGTCGATGATGTGCAGAATCGTTTCGCCTTCGTCGATCACGTCCAGAACTTTGGCGTCCCCGCTCCCATCATTGATGCATCCCAGGTCATGCGGCTGCCCCCCCGACGTCGGATAAAACGCCGTGGCATCCAGCAGCACGCCCCACGCCGGCGCCGTCCGCCCGGTATCCCCGCCCACCGGAGCCGGTTCGCAGCCCACAATCTCCGCCGCAAAATCGCGCTCGAAAGAATCGTCGTAGTAGAGCCGTCGCGTGGTCATCGCTTCACGCCTGCAGCGCCCGCTGCCACGCTTCGGAATATTTGTACCCGCTGCCGGTGTTGAAAAGCACTACTGTGTCGGCAGGCCGAATCCACCCGCTCGCCGCCAGCTTCCGCGCCGCAATCACCGTCGCAGCACCTTCCGGCGCCGCAAAGATTCCTTCGAGGCGAGCCAGTTCCTTCCCTGCCTCCAGCATTTCATTGTCGGACACCGTCAACGCCGTTCCATTCGTCTGCTTCAGCATCTTCAGAATCAACAAATCGCCCAGCGGCCCCGGTACGCGCAACCCCGAAGCAATCGTCGTCGCATTCGCAAAAAAGTCCGCCGACTCCCGATGCGCTTCCCACGCTTTCACAATCGGCGCGCATCCTTCCGCCTGCACCGCCACCATCCGCGGCCGCTCCGCTCCAATCCAGCCCATCTCCTGCATCTCGTCAAACGCTTTGCACATCCCGATCAACCCCACTCCCCCGCCCGTAGGATAGAAAATCACGTCCGGCAATCGCCCCCCGAATTGCTCCCACAATTCGTACCCCATGGTCTTCTTGCCCTCCACGCGATACGGCTCCTTCAGCGTCGAGACGTCATACCATCCTTCGCGATCCTTCCGCTCCGCCACGTATTTCCCGCAATCCGAAATCAGCCCATTCAGTTTCACCACCTGCGCGCCAAACGCCTGGCACTCCATCACGTTCGCCGACGGCGTATCCGCCGGCATCACGATCACCGCTGGCAGCCCCGCCGCCGCCGCGTACGCTGCCAGCGCTCCTCCCGCATTCCCCGCCGTAGGAGCCGCCAGCGCCTTCGCGCCTAGCTGTTTCGCGCGCGTCACCGCCGCCGTCATCCCCCGCGCTTTGAACGATCCCGTAGGATTCAGGCCCTCATCCTTCACATACAACTTCGCCACGCCCATCGACGCGCCCAGCCGCGTCGCAGGGATCAGCGCCGTCATCCCCTCGCCCAACGTCACCGGCGCATCGTCCGGCAACACTTCCGCATAACGCCACAAATTCCGTGGCCGCGATTTCAGCGCTTCCAGATTCAGCGTTTTCGCCGCGCGCTTCAGGTCATAGCGCGCCAGCAGCGGCTTCCCGCAAGTGCATAAGTGCTGCTCGGTAGTGGCATCATATTGCTTGTTGCAAGCAGAGCACTCCAGCTTGGTCACATTAGGCATAAGCCATGATTTTACCACACGCCACTTTTGCCCCAGCCTCGCCGCCGCACCTGCCGCAGCGCAGCTCAGGCCAGCCCCAGGCAGATTCGCACCTGCTCTGCAATCCTGCCCAGCGTCTCCTCTGGCAGCACGCCTAGCCGCGGATAGCGCAGCAAAGCTTTTTCCAGCGTCGTAACCTGGTCGCACTTCGCCCAACAAGCGAAATGCAAGTTGCCCTCGCCCTTCTTGATCGGCACACGCATGCTGAATGGTTTGCGCTCGACGGTCGTGATGCCCACCACGCAAACGTCCAGCGCAAATCGGTTGAGCGGGTCAATCGAAAGGACGATCGCCGGGCGAGGCTTGTCCAACTGTACGATGTACACTTCGCCCCGTCTTGGAAACCAGCCCGCTGCAGGCGCACCCATCAGTCCCGCCCAAACGTCCGCAGCGATTCCTTCTGAAACGCTTTCTCTGCCCTGCGGTCGCCCTTCGCATTCGCAAAAAAGGCTGCTGCTTCCGCGGAAAGCTGTTCGTACTGCTCCTGCAGCATGGCCAGCCGCAGCAATTCGTTCACCCGCTCGCTCGCCGACCGTTCGCCCTTCGTCTCCGCAACGTAAGCGTCCAGATCCTCTTCGATCGTAAAACTCTTAGCCTTCCTCATATCTATCCTCGTATTATATATAGTAGGCGCGCCGGCTAACTTCCGTCAAGTCACTCTCCGCATTCTCTTGCTCCGATCTCCCTCATCTTCCCTCTTTGTAGACGCCGTCCTTTTAGGGCGGCCTGTAGCGGCTTCGGCTCCGAACCCAAGTAGCATCGGCGCGTCATTTTTTCGGCTCGCGCGGAGCATCCTGTTTCTTGTACGCCGGCAGATCCGGCGTCGGGTAATACACCTTGCTTCCGCCCGCCTTCTTCACTTCATCCTCGAACGTCGTCCCGTAGTCCTTCTCCCCAGACAACGCATACGCCTGCCGCTTGTAATTCCAGTCCTTCGGGTTCAGCCGCTGCGCTTCCTTGAAATGCGCAATCGCCTCCGGCAGCCGCCCAGCCTTGTACAAATACTCGCCCAGCCCGAACTCCGCCGCCGCCATCGCAAAATCCGCATTCCCCGCGCTCAGCTTTGTGCGCAGCTTCTCTTCGCTCATCGCGTAGACGCTCTGCGATCCTTTCTCCACCCAATCCTGCAGCGCCGTCAAATACGGCTCCGAATCCAGCCCGCTGAACCTCTTGAACCGGTCATCCACGAACGCCACTTCATTCGGCCGCACGATTTTCCCGCCTTCGTCGATCCACACTCCCGTCGGGACATTCACCATGTTGTAGAGCTTGGAGACTTCGTGCCGTTCGTCAATCAACGCCGTGTACGTCGGTTTCGCCGCCGTAATCCACGGCCCCGCATCTTTCACTCCGTTGGTATCCTGCGCCACTGAGACAATCTCAAAATTTTTGTCCTTCAGCTTCTCGTAAATTGCTTGCCACCCGGGCAAGTCGTAGCGGCACCCTCACCAGGACGCCCATGTCACCAGCAAAACTTTCTTCCCGCGAAACTCCGCCAGCGAACGAGCCTTCCCCGCCATATCCGGCAAAGCAAAATCCGGCGCGATCAACGACGCCAAACCCTGCCCCCCGCCCCCTAACCTTTGATCCGCCCGCAACCCGAAATACCACACCGAATCAGCTGCATCCCGGACGACCGGTTGCTGTACCAACCCGGCAAACGCCGTCAGATGAAACCACGTCGTCCCGCCATCCTCACGGACAAACTCCCCCCGCCGCGCCTTAGGCAACGGAAAACAAAGCTCATCCCGGCAAACCCCTTGCGGCTTCAACGCAAACCGCGTAGCCCGCGTCAAATCCCCAGTAGTAACCCACAACTCCGCCCCCTCCACCCGCGCCCCAGCAATCTCGGTGGCCACCTCGTCATACACAATCGTAGCCCGCGTCTCCGCCGCCCGCGCCCCACCGCCAGCAATCATCATCGCCATCATCCCAGCCCCCACCATCCCCAATCTTCTCAGCATCGACTCTCTCCTCTATTCGCGCCCGAGATTGTACCGGAGTCGGCCCATGGCGTCCCTGCTCGACGTCTGGTTATCATATAATTTGCTCCCCCTGTTTTTCGTAAGTGCGAATTCTAAAGAACTTAAGCTTCTCTAACAATCGTTGGTACTAAAAGCAACTTGACCCTGTAAGGGCCGGCTAGCACAGTCAACTAGTCAGTCCGTTATCTTACAGGCTCCCCCCGCCTGTCCCTTGAGGACCTTGTGGAAATCGCTGCCATCCTTCGAGATCGTCTCGCAGATTCCCCTCTCGTTCGTCGTGTCACGGCATTGCTACTGATTGTGCTCAGTGCCCTCTGGCTCAGCGCAAATGACGTAGCACCCGCCAAGCTCCTGGCCATCGCCGTGATCTTTGCGCTGCTCGTTGCCCCCCTGATTGCGCCCCGCAGACATCGCTATCTTCGAAAACCGGGCAAGGATCTCGAAGTCACTAACGGCGATTCGCAAAGAAATCGAGGAAAACCAGAAATGTCCAAGCTTCCCTATTCTCCGCCGCGCTTAATCGAGCTTGAGCCTAGAGCCCGGGATACCGGGCGCTGCTGAATCCTTTCAAGCGGTGCCGCACCCTCGGTTTTTGAGGGTGGGGGTTTTGACTTTCTTTCTTCTCTTTAGGGGCGGGGGTTTCAACCCCCGCATTCCGGCCACCCGCACAAAGCGCTTCAGCCCCTGAAGAAAGCCTCACAAACCGTCCCGCGCGGCCGCCTTGCCTTCGCCTAATGGTCCCGACGTTTGGACGTTTCAACGTTCAGATACGCAGTTTGTATCCCGGACGAATCTACGGGACGTTCAGACTTTTAGTCTTGCATTTCTCAGCCCGCTCACGCCCACCCGTCATTTGCGTCGTCTGCATCCCGGACGGTTTTGCGGGACGTCTCGACCCTCAGGACGTGTCAACGTTCGACCTGTCATTCCCCGGGCGCCGTTTGCCCGGGGAATCTGCTTTTCGTCTCTAACCCGCTCCACACTAGCGGCGATTTTCCTATTGTTCAGCCCACCTTCTTCGGCGAGATAGCCGAATGTCGGTGGTGAAGGAGTCGCTCAAATGGGGCCGCATGGCACTCAGCAACGATCCCGAAGCGAGTCAACCGAAGAGTGGGACAAGATACGAGAAGGCGGGAGAGAAGAGTGAGGCAAGAGCCCACCCTTTCTGCAAGAGGCGCAGAAAAGGATGGGCACCCGGAGGTCTCTAGTTGGTTGAGCATGACCCACCCGCCAAAATGAAAAAAAAGATAAGCCTAAAAAAATATGCAAAGAAACTATCACTGCAACGGTTGCAATTTGATGAAGCGGTGTCGGCATTATCGAAGGCTAATCCAATGCCGAAATCAAAAGTAAAACGAGATAAATAACTTCTGTTATCCAGGGCTAAAATATCATCTGGAGGAATCATGGATGATACCAGCAAGCCCCAAAAATCACGTCGCACAATAAAACGACGTTGGGCACTAATGTCGCTGCCCAATCAACTTATGGTTGTCGCCACAATCGTTATCGCTGTCGCGGCCACAGTGAATTTAGCTGTTGCTGCTGCTATGTGGAATGAAATGCGCAGCGGGGGCAGGGACACTCACGAATTAGCTGTGGCCGCTAGAGACGAATGGCGAGAACAGAACGAAGTAAAGTCGTTTTTTCGAGACAGCTTCTATCAACCCCCAACTCGCCCTTGGATCGGAATCATCGGTAACGCTCTGTCTGTCAAGCAAGTGGAGCCGATGCGGATGTGGAGAGTGTCGTATCAGATTAAAAATTATGGAATGTCTCCAGCCCGAAGGGTCATTCATTCTTATGAAATTCAGAGTGGAGAAATACCTAAGTGGAGCGGCCATGTTTGTGAAGATATTGACGCTGCTCATGTGAGTAATCCTAAGGAGCCTGCCGATGTTGTTTTTCCGACGGAAAGTTTTTCCTTTTCAGATACTGTGCAGGCTACGAATCCATTAGAAAACGGAAAGAAATGGCTCGTTGTGCGGATCGCGTACCACGATGTCTCAGGACCTAAGAGTCAGGGATGTGTGGCCCTGTTCTATTCTCTTGATAGTTCTAAAGTTGTTGGGGCCGAATCTTATTGAAACTCGGGGCGGGTGGATCACCCTAAGGCTAATTGGATGAAGGCATCGGCTCCTATCGCCGAGTAGACTCGGTTGCGCTAACGACCAAGGCTCGGAAAAAGGAGCCGAGCAATGTTAATTATAGGTTGTGATTTTCATACTCGCGATCAGCAGATTGCCATGGCCGGCACGTGATCGACCGGACGAGCGTTTAGAGCACTATTCTGGGACTATAATCACGGCACTTATGTCTCTTGCTCCAGGCGGTTGAGGATGGAGGCTGCCAATGAGCAGCAATTTCTGTGTAATCGGTGCGGTTCTGTTTGTTTGTGGGTCCTGTTACGCTCAAGCACCAACCTCGGACGTTCAAGTCCCCTCCATTACGAATAAGAATTCCTCCATGAAATTGGAAGATTCAACTCCCGTCATGTTGCGTACCAAGCAGGACCTTTCTTCCGCAACGGTTAAGGCAGGTGATCGCGTCCCTTTCCTCGTCGTCAGGGACGTAAGAGTCGCAGATTTGATTGTCATTCCTCGGGGTGCGGACGCCTGGGGCCTGGTCACTGCGGTTCAACCCAAGAGGCGCAAGGGACGGCCCGGAAACTTGGATATCGCGATTCAGTCCGTCCAGCTCTTGACCGGTGAAAATGCTCCTCTCCGGGCAGCACAACACTCGGAGGGGAAAAGCCGCGTCGTTGGTACGGTAGGCGATATACCTCGCGCAGCTATCGAAACCTTCGGAGTGGGTATTCCGATTGTATTATTCTCAATGCTGGAAAAGGGAAAGGACGCCTATTGGCCTGCCGGGACCAAATTTACGGCATATTTGAACGGCGATGTTGCCCTGGACCGAAGTGCCTTGGACAGCTTTCAGCCCGCTCCGGTGCAACGCAAAGGGCCCGCTACCGTCACGATCTTTCGGACTGCTGAGACCAGGATGTTGGGCCCCCCGCCCGTTTACTGCGGCAAGGTTTCTTTGGCCAAGTTGCCGCGCCCCGGCTATCTGAAGATTCAGTTGCCCCCGGGAAAATACTTTTTCCGTTCGAGCTTTGAGCAAGGCGTTGAAGTGAGCTTGGAAGAAGGCCAGGAGCTCTACCTGCAAATGCAACTGACCGTATCCAAGCGTCGCGGTTTCACAAACCGTCTTGTTCAGGTTGACAATGAAGATGGCGAAGAGAAAGCTGCGACCTTGCGCCAACTCAGCGACAAAGACGTAACAAAAATCTCAGAGGCAGATCTTGTGGAGTTGAAAGCCGTACCAGAAGTAAAGTAGACGACCTCCTATTCTGCCCCGTTCCGCTCGGGCGCGGGTGTCGCACCCTCCAGTTTTGAAGGTGCGGGTTTTGACCCTTCCTCAATAACGATTCCAGTCGGTCGCAAACGACCCCTACCTGAGCTCTCCGCATCTTTACCCTGCTTGCCCTGAGTTGCGAAGGGAGCCGCGAAGGGCCGCGGCGATTCACCAGCGCGTGCGGTCGGAGATTTCCCGAAATGGGAATCGGAGACTCCGGCCCTAGCCGGAGAGACTCTCGACATCGCCCCTCAGCCCTGTCCGCCCCGCCGGAGGCCGCAGACCCGTAGGGGCACGGCATTGCCGTGCCCGTCCGTTCCCTCCCCCCTCCTCCATCTCTCAGAAGACAAGCCACTTACCAGATACCACTTGACAAATCCCAAAAACGTGGTATAATGTGTTATCATTGCGAGCGCGGATTCCGTCCGTGACCGCCCCTTTTATGTCCCGCCGCCCGGCTGTACTTCTAACTCCCCCACGCTACATCCCTGACTTCCCGCTCTCGTGCACTTTTTGCACCCTCCTGCAAAAGAGCGAAGCGCATCCCCTTCCCTTTCAACCACTTCCCGCCTCTTTGCAAAAACGGCGGGCGTG
>Ga0209736_1000024_pt1 | contig 63679 bp, 54 predicted proteins | sample BlaSpr_A8_Ref_M3_FD_187992 | JGI IMG/M metagenome (GOLD analysis project Ga0209736, IMG submission 187992) | Forest soil microbial communities from Thunder Bay, Ontario, Canada - Black Spruce, Ontario site 2_A8_Ref_M3 (SPAdes) (version 2) | ecosystem: Environmental > Terrestrial > Soil > Boreal...
CGCCACCCTTTCAAACCCCACAAGGGGACACTTCTAACGAGCTAACCTAGGGGACATTTCTAACGAGCTATGATACCCTCCCCGATTTTCCTTGACTTTTTCCTATCCTGTGGTATACTTACCTCTGTGTAATACTGCGAGGGCACCCGCTCCGTTCGCTCTTCCCGTTCAAACCTGCAAAAAAAACGAAAATATAACTTCCTTAGAATCAAAGCGTTGCGTCGCTCTTGCGGCATTCTTGTACACCAGATCGCAAGCTAACCCCTGTGGAATCTGTAGCTTCCACACTCTGTACAAAAAACATAGGGGGTGTACCCCCCATTTCCAACCGGATCTAAAGTATTACTTGAAGTGTCCCCGAGATCCTCGTCCTTAACCCCTGTAGAATGAACACTTACAAATCTGTATCAAAACAAAGCACTTGAACTTCTTTAGAATCAACACTTACGCAAAACCGGGGGTTCCCCTTTTGGAGTGCGGAGGCTCGCCTCCGCTTTTCCGTCATCCACGCAACGGCCCGCGCGAGTACCATCTTCCCGCCACCACACTTCCCAGAACCATTTCCCGTACCACGGCGTCTGGCAAGTGTACGGAGAAGCTGAGCACCACCGCAGCTAAGGGACACCGCATGCAGGAGCTCGTTCTGGACCAACCCGGTCACACGGCTCAGAAGGAATATGAACGCGAAGCCGCCGACATTGCCTCGCGGCAGGAATTCGAGGCCCTGCTCCCCGAAGCCGCGCCGCTGGCCTTCCGGGTCGCTCGCGGCGTGCTTCGCAATTCCGCTGACGCCGAAGACGTCGCCCAGGAAGCGCTCCTGCAGGCTTATCGCCGCTGGCATCGTTTGCGTGATCGCCAGCGCTTCCGCGGCTGGCTCGTGCGTATCGCCTTCCGCCTGGCGCTCGATCGCACCCGCTCCGCAAAACGCCGCGAGATCCGCGAAACCCTCTGGTCGCAGACCGCGCACCGCGCTTCCACCGAAGATATCGCCGCCTCCAGCGAATTTCAGACGCACCTCGAAGCCGCGCTCGCGGAGCTTTCTGAGAAATACCGCATCGTCCTTTTACTTTCCGCCATGGAGGGCCACACGCTCGAAGAAGTCGCCGTTTTGCTGAGCGTTCCGCTCGGCACCGTCAAATCCAGATTATTTTTCGCACGCAAACATCTCGCGGAGAAACTCCGATGCCATGTGAACCTTACCAAGACGCGTTAGTGTCCGCCGCCGCCGGCGCGCAAGTCACCCGTGCACTTCGCTCGCACCTTCTCGCTTGCGACGCCTGCCGCACCGCCTTGGCCGAGGAACAAGCTCTCCATGCATCCATCGACGCCGGGCTCCGCATCATCACCAACCCTGCTGTTCCACCTTCGCTGATCCCCTCGGTGCGCGTTCGTTTGCAAGAGTCTGCTTTGCGCCCGCGCTGGACCGTTGCTCAGCTTGTTCCCGCCGCCGTTGTGCTTCTCGTGGTTTTGTTTGTTGCCCGGGAGGTTCACTGGTTGGTATGGGGCACATCCGACACTCGCAGATCAGCGTCGGTAAGCTTGCCTGCGCAGCCCGGGCAGTTCGAGCCGCCAGGCCGCGGCGCAGTAGCCGTGTCGCCGCAGATCGCCAGGTCTGGCGCTGAACACGCTTCACGCGGCGCTACTCCGCTGGTTTCGCGCGGCGAGAATCGCCCGGAGACCGTTTCCGAAATTCTCGTTCCGCGAGATCAGGAAGCTTTGTTGGCCGATTACGCCGAACGGTGGCGAAGTCACAGGCGTGTAGTGCTCACTGCTGAACAACTCTCGGACGCTCCGCTCAAGCCGCTGGAAGTGGCTCCGATCCAAATCGCCCTGCTCGACGTCAGGCCTTTGGTGGACGCGGATTCGCGATGACTCTGCTTACGCCGTTATTGCAAACCGCAGTTACTCGTTCTGGAGGAATTATGAAGAGCCTGACTCGTTTGTTCTTATTCGCCGTCTTGCTGCTGCCGCTCCGGCCGCTGCACGCACAGGAGAAGACCCCGGACAAACCGAAGCCCAAAGCATCCGTGGCGGTCAAAGTGCAGATCGTGTTCACCGAGATGGACGGAGACAAGAAGATTTCCAGCTTGCCCTACTCTTTCATCGTGCTTGTCGAGGACAAACCCAGTGGCCGCTATGCCGTGAATTTGCGCACCGGCGTTCGCGTCCCCATTGAGGTGGATGGCAAAGACCAGAAAACCACTTACATGGATGTCGGCGCCAACATCGATTGCGGAATCCACGAAGAAGAAGACGGCAAGTTTCGCGTGTCCTTGAACTTCGAGCGCTCCGTGCTGTATCCCAATAAATCCGCTGAAGGAGAACGGCTCGTTAACGAACCGAACGGGCAACCACTGGTGCGGCAATTCCGTGCTTCGGACGAGTTGCTTCTCAGAGACGGCCAGACGTCCGACGTTATTATGTCCACCGATCCGCTGAACGGACATTTACTGAAACTTACGGCCACCATCAACATCCAGAAGTAGGACCATTTGTCAGTCGCGAAGTATCGCGTGCAGCGCGCCGTCCAAGGCTGGGTACTGAAACTGGTAGCCGCAACCCTGTAACTTCTCTGGCATGGCGCGCTGGCTTCCCAGAAGCAGCGCGTCAGCCATTTCGCGGCCCAGCACCAGCCGTAACGCCAACGCCGGCGCGGCAAAAATCGCTGGCCGGTGCATGGCCCTCGCCAGCGCCTTCGTGAACGCAGCGTTTTGCAACGGCTGCGGCGCCACTATATTCAGTGCGCCGCTCACGCTCTCCTTCTTCAGCGCCAACAGAATCGCGCCAATGGCATCCTCGAGCGTGATCCACGACATCCACTGTCGGCCTGAACCGAGTCTTCCGCCGACACCAAATCGCAGCGGCAACATCATTGGCGGCAGCGCTCCGCCATAATTCGCTAAAATAATGCCGAACCGCAAGAGCACCACGCGAATTCCCAGCGCCTCGGCTTTGCGCGCTTCCGCTTCCCACTCCTTCGCGATGCTCGCCAGAAAATCGCCGCCCGGCCCGCTTTCTTCCGTCAGAATTTCGTCGCCGCGATTTCCGTAAAACCCCGTCGCCGAAGCCGAAAGCAGCACCCGCGGCCGCGCCGCCATTTTCGAAATCGCGCCAACCAGCGCCCGCGTCGTCTCCACGCGGCTGGCCAGCAGTAATCGCTTCCGCTTTTCCGTCCACCGCCCGCCCCCAATAGAAGCGCCCGCCAGATTCACCGCTGCATCCGCGCCCACCGCCGCGCCGCCCAGCTCTCCCGTCGCCGGATCCCACGCCACATCAAATCCCGCACTCGGCTCTTTCCTCGAGCTCTCCGAGCGCATCAGCCGGCACACGGTGTGCCCTTCCCGCGCCAACGCCGCTCCCAGCGCTGTTCCCACCAGGCCTGTCGATCCGGTCATCAGAATTTTCATCGCTGGAAATCTTCGCTTTCCCGGGCGCACCGGGCCGTTTCGTTCGCATCCGCGGCTCTCTGCCACGGTAGCACAAGCGGCCCGCTCTCCCACTGGTCCGCATCGCAGCCCCGCGCTACAATCCTCTCGTGACTCCTGCCGCGCAAACGATTCGCGTCACTGTGCTCTTCTTTGGCCGCCTGAAAGATGTTGCCGGCCGCGCGGAAGAGTCCTGCGAACTGGCTGAAGGCGCCACCATCGAATCGCTCTTCGCCACTCTCGCCGGACAGAACAGCGAACTGGCGCGCTTTCGCGCTTCGCTGGTGGCTTCGCGCAACCAGGAATTTGCCGCGTGGAACACGCCGTTGCGCGCGCACGATGAGATCGCATTTCTTCCTCCGGTCAGCGGCGGCTGATCCCCCAATGAGCGCCCCTCACGACGACGACGTGGTTTTGCTGGTCCACGATGCCATTGACGCGGCCGCGCTGATCCAATTCGTGCGCGCGGAGACCGACGGCGCCATCGTCACCTTCGACGGCTTTGTGCGCAACGAATCGCACGGCCGGCGCGCGCTGTACCTCGACTACGACGCGTACGAATCCATGGCCATGGCCAAGATGAGCGAAATCGCCGCACAGGTCCGCGAGAAATACGCCATTCATCGCGTGGCTATCGTGCACCGGCTCGGCCGCCTGCAAGTGAGCGAAACCAGCGTATTCATCGCCGTGAGCGCGGCGCATCGGGCCGCCGCTTTCGACGCCTGCCGCTTCGCGATCGACACGCTCAAGCGCACCGTACCGATCTGGAAAAAGGAATACTTCGAGGACGGCGCGGTCTGGGCCGACGGCGAATTGCCGCCCGTGCCCAGTAACCAGGCGTCGCCACCTAGCAGCGCGTCGCCCGGTGCATCCAGCGGCCAGACGCCAACACCCAACGGGGCGTTGCCCGCGGCGCCCGACGGTGCACTGCCGCCAGTAACCGACGGCGCACCGCCGCCGGCGCCTGCGGCGACACCTGCCGCGAAACCTGCATCCTAACTCACGATGCTGATCTCCTTGCGCCCCGCCCAGTCCACCGCGCTCGCGCTGCCAACGGCCTTTGCCTGTGCGCGGCGGGCCGTGTGTGCCCATAAGTTGCGGGCTGCCTTTGCGGCCGCGGTGGTGCTCGCGCTTGGAGCCGCGTTTGTCCCGATGGGGTCCGCTGGGCCGCAGGACAAACCGGATCGCCCGCCGTGGGCGCAGAAGACGAAATCGGGCGCGCCGAAACCGGGGTCACAACCGGCGCCCGCCCCGCAGCCGCCGGCTGACAGTGGCAACTCTCCGGGCACCGACAAGTCAGTGCCCGCGCCGCAACCGGAGGAGCAACCGCAGAGCGCTGGGTCGCAGCGAAACCGCATTCGCGTGGCGGTGAATCTGGTGACGGTGTTTGCGAGCGTGCTGGACGAAAAAAACCGGCCGGCGCCGGATTTGCCGATTGAGGCGTTCAAAATTTTCGAGGAAGGAGTGCAGCAGAAGATCGAGTTTTTCGAGTCTGAAACCACGCAGCCTTTAGACATTGCGCTGATGATCGATTCGAGCATGAGCACGCACAAGGAATTCGCGTTCGAGCAGGAAGCGGCGGCGCATTTCATCCGGCAGGTGCTGCGGCCGCGCGACGGGCTGGCGGTTTACGGGTTCGATGAATCGGTCACCATGCTGGCGGATTTTTCAGACAACGTAGGCTCACTGCAAGCGGCGGTACACCGCATTCCGCCGGGAGCGGGAACTTCGATTTACGATGCGGTGTATCTGGGGTCGCGCGCGCTGGGCCGCCGCGGGGAAGACCGGCGACGGGTGATCATTCTGGTGACCGACGCGGGCGAAACCACCAGCCAATCGGATTTTGAGAAGGCGCGGCGGGAAGCGGTGCGCTGCAGCGCGCTGCTTTACACGATCGTGATTCGCCCGGTGAAGAATGAAGGCGGACGAAACACCGCGGGAGAGCACGCTCTCGAAACCATTACGGACAACACGGGCGGGGCGATGTTTTTCCCCGGCTCGATCCAGGACCTGGGGATTATTTTTGACCGCATCGACCGCGAACTGCGCACACAATACCGGCTGGCGTATTACCCCAATACGCCCGGGCCGGCAAATACTTACCGCAAGATCGAAGTGAAGGTGCTGGGCGATTACGTGGTGCACCACCGCAAGACGTACCTGACAGGTCCGCAATAGCGACGGCCGGAATTGGCAGCAACATTCGTGGCAACATTCGTAGCAACAAGGGCTGGCACAGTAGCATCATTGCTTATGAGCAAAACGTATCTGGAAGCGGCGATGGAAATTGCGCGGGAAGCGGGAGCAATTCTGTGTGAGGAATTCGACCAGCCGCGGCAGATTTCCTACAAAGGCGACGTGGATATTGTGACACAGGCGGACAAGCGCTCGGAGAAAGCGATTGTGGCGCGGCTGACGGAATGGTTTCCCGATCATTCGATCGCAGCGGAAGAGGGCACGGGACACGAAGGAACGTCGGAGTTTCGCTGGCACGTCGATCCGCTGGACGGGACGACGAATTTTGCGCACGGGTATCCGTGCTTCTGCGTTTCGATCGCGCTAGCGCGGAAGGACACGCTGCTCGCGGGCGTGGTCTTCAATCCTTTTTATAATGAGCTGTTTGCGGCGGAGCGAGGGCAAGGAGCAACGCTGAACGGCAAGGCGATTCACGTATCGAAAATGGCGCGCGTTGCGACGAGCCTACTGTGCACGGGTTTCCCAGTGCAGAACCGGGAGCTGAGCCCGAATCTGCAGTTCTACGGGAACTTCACGATGCGGTCGCACGGGGTGCGGCGGGACGGCTCCGCGGCGCTGGATCTGGCGAGCGTGGCGACGGGGCGATTCGAGGGCTTCTGGGAATTCGGTTTGAAGCCGTGGGACACCGCGGCGGGAGTTTTGCTGATTGAAGAGGCGGGCGGAAAAGTGAGCGATTTTGCGGGCGCGCCGTATAAGTTGGGCGGGCCCATGATTCTAGCGACGAACGGGCTGATCCACGAAGAAATGCGCGCCGCGGCGCTGGAGATTTATGCTCGGGTGGTCGCTCCGGCGAATCGCTAACCTGCGCTGCGGAGTTGCTTGACTGGCGGGCTCGACTCCTCAGCCCAATTCGGCGGATTGCGATCGCTCCAGCATACGGGTGCTGATCTCGGAAAATTCGGATACCAGTGCGTTGGTGCTTTTGCCGGCCAGTGTGGCGGCGTCGATCTCCGTGGTCAAGAGCATGGCGGTCGCGAGGTCCGCGCTGCACTGCCAACAGCATTTCTCGGTCCTGCCGGGAAGGTCGAACAACTCCTCGACGCGGCCACAGACACTACAGTGCCCAATGAAATCCTGCTTCACGCTCGTGCCTTCTAACATACGGGGCCTTTCTTACCGCAACTTCTGACCGTCAACCGTCAGTGCCATGGTAGGAAAGGACGCCTGAAAAACTCCTGAGCGATCCATTAGCAAATCATAAGGCCGCCAATAATCAGCTTATACGGGCCTTACGATTTCCTTATACGATCCCGAGTAGCATCTCTTGGCAACGAACATGCTTTTTTGAGTCCCGGCGAGGGGTCGCGGGATTCGACCGAAAACTACGTTGCCATACAGATCGGAGGAAGTGCTTATGCGCGCAGACGCACGCTGGAAGAGAATTGTTGTGCCGGCAGGGCTGGCGCTGGCCTGCTTGGCTTTGTTGGCGGGCCGGTTGGTGGCCGAGGATGAGGGAAAGAGCGCGGCGACGGAAAAAGAAGCGGCAGCCAAGGCTGCGACGAACGCGGCAGCGCCCAAGTCCACGATCGATTCGCCGGCTCCGGGATTGACGGAGCGGGAGCGGTGGCTGCTGGACCGGGTTGAGCAACTCGAGAAGCGAGTGTCCGAACTCGAGGCGAAGAATCCATCCGGCGGCGACATTGCAGTCGCCGGTGCGGGGGTGGCTTCGGCTGAAGCGGCGGCACCATCGTCAGGCGTGGCTTCAGGAACAGCTTCAAGTGCGGCTGTAAATTCGGCTGGGAATCTGGGGGAAGCTATTGCCGCTCGAAACGCCGGCGTTGGTAAAACGGCGGCGGCCGCCTCAGCAAGCGCGACTTCTGGTTTCGCGGGCGGGGTGGCCTCGGCGGCGTTGCCTTCGGGGCAGGAAAAAGCTTCGACGACGCCGACGAAGCCGGCGAAGTCGGAGCCTTTTGCGTTCGCGGATTTCACGTGGCTGAACGGGAACGCGCGGACGAAGGACACGCCGTATGCGACGAGCTTTTTCACGCCGGAAATTCGCGCGGACGTGGATTACAACTACAGCTTCAATCACCCGAAGGACGACACGATTGGCGGGTCGAGCGAAGTGTTCCGGCATAACGAAGTGCACGTGACGCAACTAGGCGTGGGTGGAGATTTTCACTATGACAATGTGCGCGCGAGGCTGATGACGCAGTTTGGGTTGTATTCCCAGACGACGGCGCGAAATGACGCGAGCCCGGCGCGCGGGCAGTGGAATCTGGACAATGCGTACCGCTACGTCTCGGAAGCGTACGGCGGGTACCACTTCAACGCGTTGCACGGGATTAACGTGGACGCGGGGATTTTCCTGTCGTATGTGGGATTGTTCAGCTACTACCAGTTCGACAACTGGGCGTACCAGCCTTCGTATGTTTCGTCGAACACGCCGTGGTTTTTCAACGGCGTGCGCGTGCAGGTTTTCCCGACGGAGCATTTGAAGATCGAGGGATGGTTCATCAACGGCTGGCAGGCCTACGGGCGGTTCAACGGCCGGCCGGGACTTGGCGCGCAGATTCAGTGGCGTCCGACCGGGTGGCTTTCGGTGCTGGGAAATCAGTACGCGCTAGGCGCGGACGCTCCGGGGGCACCGGGGCGGATCCGGTATCACACGGACGACAGCATCGAGGTGAAGTATTACGACAAGCCAGACAATTTTGTGAGCAAGGCGGCGTTTTCGCTGACCGGGGATTTGGGATGCGAGCATGGCGGCGGCGTGAGCTGCTACGGGAATTCGGCAAAGGGCCCGAAGCAGAGCTTCATCGGTTTCATGCTGTACAACCGCCTGTGGTTCCACCGGGACCATTATGGGCTGACGATTGGCGGCGGAAAGATCAACAATCCGGGACGCTATTTGGTGCTCCTGCCACCGATCAATGGAGCGACGGCGGCTTCGGGGACGCCGTATTTCACGGAGAATCCTGGGGATCAGTTCAAGGCGTGGGACGCGTCGGGAACGTTTGATTGGATGCCGAGCCAATATGTCACGTTCCGCGCGGAATTCGATCACCGGGCGGCAAATGTGCCGTATTTTTCGGGACCGGGAGGCGTTACGCCGAGCTGTCCGACGGCTCCCATTGTGGAGAATATTTGCGGGTCGCCAGGCGCGTTCGTGCCTGGGTTCACGCCGGACCTGAAAAAGATCGAGAACCGCATCGGCTTGTCGATGCTGGTGAAATTTTAGGCGAGCGGGTTAGTTAGAAGACGGACCAAAGAGTTGACAGTGTGGCAGATGGGGCGCAGCAGTGCTGCGCCCCTACTTATTGCGGTTACTTGGATTGCCACTCGGCGTAGAGCTTGGTGATGGCGGGGCCGATGGTGAAGCCCCAGGCGAAGATGGGGAAGTTCTTGAATTTGTCCGGCACGACGTAGCGGTGCTGGGCTTCCTGCGCGGGAACGCCGGCTTTGAACATTTAGGCCTCGCGCCTCCGCGCAGGTATTGCCCTTCGCGTGTAGTGGCCCGAAACTCGCGTCGCCATTCGAGGCAATCTCTATACACTTAAATGGGGTCAGCGAGGCAGCGCGGAAGCATGCGGAGCCGCCGCGCGTGGCGGCAACTTGAGATGAAGGCAGGAGTATGAAAAAGATAGCGATGTTTTTGGCGCTGAGTTTCTTGTTGCTTCCGTGCGCGCGAGCGCAAAAGAGCGAATGGGAGCGGAAGGTGGAAGCGGCAGCAGCCGCGGAAGCGGAGTTGCACCGACAGGAATTGTTCATCCTGGAGCGCGAGACGGCGCATGCGGTGCAACTGAACAATCCGAGCTTTTTCCAGCGGGTGTATGGGGAAGATTACGTTGGGACGAACGAACACGGGCAGGTCATCAACAAAGCGGAGCTGGTTCGCGGGATTCAGAAAAATGAAATTGCGTATGCTTCGGTGGTGATTTCGGATGTTCGGGTGCGCTTTTTCCAGGAAACGGCGGTGGCGCAGTCGCTATGGAGCATCCGCGGCGCGCAGCACGGGCAGACGTTCAGCCGGCAGTTCCGGGTGATCCACGTGTACATTAACGGGCCGCGGGGCTGGCAGGCGATCGCAGGACAGCAGACGCAACTGCCGGGCGAAGGCAGATAGAGGCCATGTAGAGGTTTGACGGTGGTGGGCGCGAATGCTACGCTCGCGGCGAAATCCTTCGCTAACGCATGCGTGCCGTTGACCTGATCCGCAAAAAGCGCGACGCCGGAGAACACTCCCGCGAGGAAATCGATTTTCTCGTTTCCGGGTACACGCGCGGCGACATTCCCGATTATCAAATGGCGGCGTGGTTGATGGCGGTGTGGCTGCGCGGCATGAACCGGGCGGAGCTTGCTGCGCTGACCGAGGCAATGCTGTATTCGGGCGAAGTGCTGAAGCATGCGGAGATTGCGGGGAAGAAAGTTGATAAACATTCGACCGGCGGAGTGGGCGACAAGACTTCGCTGATTCTTGCGCCGATTGTGGCGGCTGGCGGGTTGACGGTGCCGATGATCAGCGGGCGCGGGCTGGGGCATACCGGGGGAACGCTGGACAAGCTGGAAGCGATACCGGGATTCAATGTGAACCTGACGCTGGGCGAGTTTTCGCGGGTGTTGCGCGAATGCGGCATGGGGCTGATCGGGCAGACGGCGGAAATTGCGCCGGCGGACAAAAAGATTTACGCGCTGCGGGATGCAACTTCCACGGTGGAGAATATCGGATTGATTTGCGCTTCGATCATGAGCAAGAAACTGGCGGAGGGGATCGATGCGCTGGTGCTGGACGTGAAGACCGGCTCCGGGGCGTTTATGAAGAAGGAAGAGGATGCGGTGGAGTTGGCGGAAGTGATGGTGGAAACCGGGAAGCGCATGGGGAAGAAAGTTGTGGCGCTGATTTCGGATATGGGGCAGCCGCTGGGACGCATGGCGGGGCACTCCAATGAGGTGATGGAGTCGATTGAGGTGTTGAGCGGGCGGGGTCCGGCGGATTTGCGGGAGCTTTCGATCGAGCTTTCGGCGTGGATGTTTTTTCTGGGGGAGCGGACGAAGTCGGTGGAGGAAGGGAAGCGGCTGGCGGAAGAGATGATTGCTTCGGGACAGGCGAAGGCGAAATTCAGGCAAGGGATCGCGCTGCAGGGCGGGGACGCGCGAGTGGTAGACGAGCCGGAGCGGTTGCCGGCGGCGAAATCTCGCGCGGAGGTTACGAGCGGCGCCGCGGGATTTATTACGGGCACGGACTGCGAGCAGTTCGGGATTGCGCTGGCGATGCTGGGCGGCGGGCGGGAGAAGAAAGAGGACCGGATCGATCACGCTGTGGGACTGGAGTTCCACAAGCGCATCGGCGAGCGCGTGGAAAAAGGCGAAAGTCTGGCTACAATCCATTACAATTCCGACGCCAAGCTGGACGAAGCGCGGGGACTGATCGCCGCGAGCTATCAGATCGGTGAATCCGCGCCAGGCCAATCGCAGCGGCTCATTCATCGCATCCTTGGAGTATGAGAGGGTGCGCGAGAGGGCGCATGAGAGCTGGCGGGACATTGGTGCGTTCATTTTTCGGGAGGTCCACTAAGCTATGCAGCTACATAGAACCGGGTGCGTTCTCGCAGGCGCTTTACTTTTGGGCATCGCACCGCTTCAGGCGGCGGGACAGAGCAGGCGGATCGAGCTTGGCGATTTCGCGAAGATCGTCAGCGTATCGGACCCGCAGATTGCGCCGGACGGAAAAGCCATCGTATGCGTAGTGTCGCGCGTCAATCTGGAGCAAGACCGCGATGACAAGGAATTGGTGCTGGTCGATGTGGCTAGCGGCGGGATGCGCAGCCTGACGCGCGACCGCAAGGACCCGCGATCGCCGCGGTGGTCGCCTTCCGGAGATCGGCTCGCGTTTCTCGCTTCCGCCGGAGCTGCGAAAGAGGAGAAGCAGCAGATTTTTGTGCTGGCGATGAGCGGAGGCGACGCGGCGAAGATTACCGATGCGGTGAACGGGGTTGAACAATTCGCGTGGCGGCCGAACGGGCAGGAGATCGCGTACGTTACCGCGGACGAAGCCGAGAACAAGAAAGAAATTGAGAAGCACCTGGACGCATTCGAGGTTGGCGACAACGGATACCTGGAGAGCAAAGCGCCCACGCCTTCCCACATCTGGCTCGTTGCTACCGATGGCGGGAAGGCTCGGCGGCTTACATCCGGTTCGTGGACCCTGCCTAAAGTTTTGCCCCCGAGTTCTCCCTCCTCGCCGCTTTCGTGGTCGCCTGACGGCAACTCGATCGTCTTCACCAAACAGGACGATCCGCATTCCGGAGACAGCGATCGAAGGACCGTGCAGATCTTGAATGTCGCGAGCGGGGAATTCCGGAAGCTGACGAGCCACGAGAAGCTCGAAGGATTCGGTGTCTTCTCGCCGGACGGGGACCGCATCGCGTATTGGTTTCCGAAGGACGGAAGCCGCGCCAATGAAAACGAAATCTTTGTGACTTCGGCAGCGGGAGGCGACGGGCAGGACGCGACGCGGGCGATTGACCGCAATATCCTGCGGGCGATCTGGATGCCGGACGGGAAGTCACTGTTGGTCGGAGGGCATGACGGTACGCAGGTGGGCCTGTGGCTGCAGCCGGTAGGCGGAGCGGCGAAGAAATTGGCGCTGGGCGAGGTAAGTCCTGCCTGGTCGTTCTGGGTGGATGCATCGGTGGGTCGCAACGGTGAAATTGCTTTTTCCGGCAGCACGCCCGGCCGGCCGAGCGAGTTGTATTACATGGCTTCGGCGGATACGGCGCCCAAGCGCCTGACAAATTTCAACGCCGAGGTTGCCGGACTGGCGCTGGGCAAGACCGAAAGATTTGAATGGTCAGGGCCCGACAAGTTTGCAGAAGACGGTGTGGTCGTGTATCCGCCGGGCTTTGAGAAAAACAAGAAGTATCCGTTGGTGCTGATCATTCATGGCGGCCCGAGAGCAGCTTCGACGACGCAGTTCAGCTTTCTTCCGCAGTTGGTAGCGGCGCACGATTGCGTTGTCTTTGAGCCCAATTATCGCGGCAGCGAAAATCTCGGAAACGCTTACACGCGCGCGATCTGGAACGACGCGGGTGATGGACCGGGGCGCGACGTGATGGCGGGAGTAGCAGCGCTCAAGAAGTTGGGTTTCGTGGACGAAAGCAACGTTGCGGTCACCGGATGGTCGTATGGCGGATACATGACTACCTGGTTGATGGGCCATTATTCGGGCTGGAAGGTTGCGGTGGCGGGCGCCGCTGTAACGAACATGGTCGATCAATTCAACCTGGCCGATTTCAATGTGACGGAGCGCTACATTTTCAACGGCTCGCCGTACGTGGGCGACAACTTGAAAGCGTATATCGAGCAATCGCCGATCTCGTATGCGTCGAAGATGAAGACGCCGACGCTGATTCTTTCCGATACCGGGGATTTCCGCGTCACGATTACGCAGTCCTACCAACTGTTTCATGCGCTGAAGGACAATGGCGTGCCGGTGCGGTTCTTCGCGTATCCCGTAGGCGGGCACTTTCCGAACGATCCGGTTCGCCAGATGGATGTGTATCGGCGATGGTCGGAATGGGTGATGCAGTACCTGAAGTGAGTTTCCATAACTCCGGAATGGTTTTGCGCGAACAAGGAGAGTGAATGGGAAGATTCACGGGACTTCTCGGCATCCTGACGTTCCTCGCTCTTGCGTATCTTTTCTCGACGAACCGCAAAGCGATCCGGCTGAAGACAGTGCTTTGGGGTCTCGGCTTGCAGCTTACCTTCGCGATCTTTGTGCTGCGCTTTGAGTCCGGACGCGCGCTATTTGCGTACCTGGGAGCTGGGGCGAACAAACTCTTGAGTTTCGCGTTTTACGGGTCGGAATTTGTTTTCGGCGATCTGGGCAAAGCGAAATCGTCTCTCGGTTTTATTTTTGCTTTTCAGGTGCTGCCGACGATCATCTTTATCGCGGCGGTCTTTGCATTTCTGTACCACATCGGAGTGATGCCGCTGATTATTCGCGCCTTTGCGTGGGTGATGACCAAAGTGATGGGAGCGAGCGGAGCGGAATCGCTGAACATCGCGGCCAGCATTTTTATGGGGCAAACGGAAGCGCCGCTGACGATCCGGCCGTTCCTGAACCGGCTGACGAAGTCGGAGTTGATGTGCGTGATGACGTGCGGGATGGCGCACGTTTCGGGCGGAATCATGGCGGCGTACATCGCTTACGGGGTGGAGGCCAAACATTTGCTGACGGCGGTGATCATGACCGCTCCCGGGACGTTGCTGATGGCGAAGATGTTAGTTCCGGAAACGGAAGAGCCGCTGACTGCGGGCCGCGTGCAGATGCCGGAGATGGAGAAGGAGGCGAATTTTCTGGGCGCCATTTCGCGAGGCACCTCGGACGGATTGCAATTGGCCATCAACGTGGGGGCGATGCTGATTTCGTTTGTGGCGCTGGTGGCGCTGGTGAATTACCTCTTTGCCGGAGCGCACAACTGGCTGGCGGTGCATCCAGGGCTGCACCTGACGTGGTTTCCGTCGAGCTTGCAGCAATTTTTCGGGTGGCTGTTCGCGCCGGTGGCTTGGCTGATCGGCGTCTCCTGGCATGACGCTCCGACGGTTGGAAATCTGCTGGGGGCGCGGATGGTGGTGAATGAGTTGTACGCGTTTTCTCAACTGGGACCGATGAGAGAAACGCTCGATCCGCGAACGTTCACGATTGCGACGTTCGCGCTTTGCGGGTTTGCGAATTTCAGTTCGATTGGGATTCAGATCGGGGGGATCGGCGCGCTGGCTCCGGATCAGCGGAGCCAGTTGGCGAAATTCGGCATTCGCGCGATGCTGGCGGGCACGATGGCGAATCTGATGTCTGCGTGCATTGTGGGGATATTGACTTGAAGAGCGCGAAAAGTTCTGGCGGCAAGACCAAGCCCAGCCTCGAGTTTCAGCGCGCCGAACGAGCCGCGAAATTCATCCTCTTGAAAACGAAGCTGCGCCCGCGGATCGCGCTGGTGCTCGGCTCGGGGCTTGGCGGATTCGCCGACGAATTTGCGAGCGCTAGCAAAATCGCTTACGCGAGGATTCCGCATTTTCCGCGCTCGACCGCGATTGGGCATGCGGGCCAGCTGGTGATCGGCAAAGTGGACGATGTGGCTGTCGCCGGCATGCAGGGACGCGTGCATCTCTACGAAGGTTACTCGGCGAAAGAGGTGGCGTTCCCGATGCGCGTTTTCGCGCGCATGGGCGTGCAGGCGGTGATACTTACGAATGCCGCCGGCGGCATCAAGAAGGAGTTTTCGCAAGGGCGTCTCGTCGTTTTGAAGGATCACATCAATCTGCAAGGTGTGAATCCGCTCTGCGGACCGAACGACGAGAACTTCGGGCCGCGATTTCCGGACATGACCTCGGCCTATGACAAGGCATTTCGAGAGATCGCGATCGCGGAAGGCTGCCAACTCGGTATCGAACTTGCTGAAGGGACGTACGCCGCGCTTGCGGGTCCGAGCTACGAAACACCCGCGGAGATTCGCTACTTGCGCAGCATCGGCGCGGATCTGGTGGGCATGTCCACGGTGCCGGAAGTGCTCGCGGCGCGACACAGCGGCATGCGCGTGCTGGGGATTTCTTGCGTGACGAATGCGGCGGCCGGCATTCTCGATCAGCCGCTCGATCATAAAGAAGTCCTCGAGACGGCGGAGCGCGTGAAAGGGCAATTCATTTCTTTGCTGCGAGCGGTGATCCGGAGGATCGCGGAAGCGTTGTAGGCTGCCAGAGCCCCGATGGAGGAGACCGTGCCTGACTACGAATCGCTAATCTCAGCCGCAAAAGACGCGCGGCTGAACGCGCACGCGCCGTTTTCCAACTTTCGCGTGGGCGCCGCGCTGCGCGCGAATTCTGGCCGCATCTTTGGCGGCTGCAACGTGGAAAACGCCACTTACGGGTTGACGATTTGCGCGGAGCGCGTGGCCATATTCAAAGCCATGTCGGAAGGCGAACGCGGATTTGACGCGATTTCCGTGGTTACGGACACAGACACGCTCACGCCGCCCTGCGGGGCGTGCCGCCAGCTCATTTGGGAATTTTGCGGGGATGTTCCGGTGATCCTCGCGAATTTGCACGGGAAGACCGAAACGATGCACATGCGCGATCTCTTTCCGAAGCCTTTTGACTCTTCCAACTTGTAGCTGTGCAGAAGCGGTCCGCGTTCTCGCACGCGAGGTCAACAGAATGCGTCATCAAGCGTTGAAGCTCTGCATCACGGCTTTTCTCTTCGCGGCGAGCGTCACTTCCGCTCTCGGGCAAGAGTCTCCGAAACAAGCCGTGTCGGTCGATCTACTCGTCACCGGCGCTACGATCGTTACCATGGATGGCGAGCGGCGCATCATCGAAAACGGCGAGATTGCCGTGTTGAGCGATTCCATCATCGGCGTCGGGCAAGCACCGCTGTTTCCGAAGGGCGTGATAGCCAAGCAGAAAATCGACGCGCGCGGAAAACTTCTTCTGCCCGGCTTCATCAATGGCCACACGCACGTACCGATGACGCTTTTTCGAGGATTGCACGACGATGTGACGCTCGACGATTGGCTGCGCAAATACATCTTCCCCGCCGAAGCGAAAAACGTAACTGAAGAATTCGTGCGTTGGGGCACACGGCTCGCCGCCGCCGAGCAGATTCGCTCCGGCGTGACGACTTTCGCGGACATGTATTACTTCGAGGACGCCGTCGCGGAAGAAACCAAGGCCGCAGGAATGCGTGGCGTGCTCGGTGAAACATTTATCGATTTTCCCGCTCCGGATAACAAGACCGAAGCCGAGATGCTCGCTTATACCGAGAAATTCCTCCAGCGCTGGCAAGGCGACCCAATGATTCACGCGGCGTCAGCGCCGCATTCGATTTACACGTGTTCCAAGAAGACTTTGCAGGATGCCGCGGCTCTGGCTCGCAAATACCATGCGCCAATTCTGATTCATGTAGCGGAAATGAAAAAGGAACTCGACGACAGCCGGCAGCAGAACGGCACCACGCCAGTGCAGTACCTGGAGAAGATCGGCGTGCTCGGCCCGGACGTGGTCGCGGCGCATTGCATTTTTGTTGATGAAGCCGATCGCAAGATTCTCGCGGAGCGCAAAGTGGGCTGCGTGCACAGTCCCTCGAGCAACATGATGCTGGCCAGTGGGGTATCGCCGGTTCCGGAGATGCGCGCGGCGGGCGTCGCGGTAGGACTCGGCACCGATGGTCCAGCCGGCAGCAACAACGACCTCGACTTGATGGAAGAAATAGACCTTGCGGCGAAACTCGCGAAGATCACCAAGATGGACCCGCTGGCGCTCAACGCTAGAGCGGTCGTCGAAATGGCCACCATCGATGGGGCTCGCGCGCTGCACATGGAAAAAGAAATTGGTTCGCTCGAGCGCGGCAAGAAAGCGGACCTGATCCTGATCGGGTTGGATGCGCCGAACGCCGTGCCGATGTACGACATTTACGCGCAGATCGCTTATGCGTTGAAAGCGAGCGACGTGGAAACCGTGGTGATCGGCGGCCGCATGGTGATGCGCGATCGCAAGCTGCTGACGGTCGATGAGCGCGCCGCTATCGCCAAAGCGCGCGAATACAAAACTAAGATCGAAGCGTCTCTCGCGCACTAATCGCGAAGCAAAGGGTTACGCCGACTTTGCCAGCGCCAAAAACAGCGTCAGATAGCGTTTCAGCTTTTGGGTGATCAGAAAATTCTCTTTCACGTGCTCGTGGCCATGTTCGCCGAGCTTTGCCGCAATCTCCGGATGTGAAAGCAAAAAGCGAATTTGATACGCAGTGCCTTCCACGGAATGCGCGAGCAGGCCCGTATGCTTGTGAATCACTTGCGTCGGGATGCCGCCAACCGCCGACGCAATCACCGGCTTCTTCTTCCACAACGCTTCACTCACCGTCAGCCCAAATCCCTCCCGCAGGCTCTTTTGAATGACGATCGTGGACGCGCGCTGCAGCGCATTGACTTCGAGCGGCGCCCATGCGGGCAACTCGAGCACTTTGATATCCGGATCGCCATGGGCTTCCTGAAGAACTTCTTGCAAAACCACGGCTCCTTCCGGATCGTCCGAGGCGCTCCCGCCCGCCAGCACGAGCTGGCAATCGAAGTAGCGCTTGGCGATGCGATACGCGCGAATCACGCCGACAGGATCCTTCAAGCGGTCGAATCGTGAAATCTGCGTCAGGATGGGGCGCAACGGATCGATGGCGTGGCGCGAAAGCACGTCGGCGATGAATTCCGGTTCGAGTTCGCGGTTCTTCTCCGCCAGCGGGTCAATGGCGGGATAGAACAAATATTGCGGAATGGGCAATTTGCGCGCGAATTCCGGCGAAGAGAACATCGCTCCGTCGTATTTCGAAACGTAAGTCTCCAGGAAGTCCCATACCCCGCGATTTGGATGCGAAAGATCGATATGGCAGCGCCACACCCAGTGGTTCCCATTCTTCTTGCGGGCTTCGATCAGCGCGGCCGGCTGCGGATCGTGGATGACCACAAATTCCGAGTCCAGCGCAAGGCGTGCGCGGTTGCGCTCGTTGTAGGCGCGAAAAACCTCGAAGTCCCTGGGCGTTGCGTGGTACGGCTCGCCGTGAAGCGCGTTGTGAAAAGACTTGGTGACCTCGAAGAAATCCTCTCCGCCGGTCATTACCTCCCAGCGAATCTTCACATCGAGTTCCTCGGCCAGCGGTATCAGGCGGTTCAGGATTTCCGCTACGCCCCCGCCCACGGCGGTCGAATTAATCATTTCGACGGTGCGCCCGCGCAGCGGCTTGGCCAGCGCCCGCAATTCCTCGAGTTCGCCCTTGCCTATGACCTCCGCGTAGTCATCGAGCGGAATGCGGCTCGCCGTTTGTACTTCCAACATGTTTCCTCCTCTCGAGATCGATCAGTTGAATGAGCTTGCCACGCGCGCTGTCGAGCGTGTTGGTGTAGATATCGATGCGATTGACGCTGTCCGCGAGCGCCTTCAAGCCCAGGCCGTCCGCGAGCCAGTGCGAGAAATCGTTCGTGCGCAATTGCAGCCGAAGCCGCGAGGAAATGAAATGGAAATAGAAAGCGGCGTGGCTGAGATGCTCGATGCCCTGGCGAAATTCATCGAGCGTCGTCGCGGTACGTCCGAAGGGCACGGTGACTTCGACGCTTTCGCAGAAATAGAAGGGCTCGAGAGTGGTCTGGTGCGCGAACTCGGGATGCGCGCCACAATACTCGCGCACCACCCGGCACAAATCGGCGCGCAACGCCGCTATGGAAATGTAGTCGCGAATGTCGAGGGCGGTCAGTTGTTCGGCCAAGGCGTCGCGATTAGCGTCGGCCAGCGCCCACTGCGCAAAATCGTTGGAGAAGCCTTCGGTTAAAAAGTGATGGCTGCCCAGCGTCTGAAAGGTGTGATGAAAGATGGAGGCGTCGCTGCACTGCTCGAGGCCGGTGAGGAACTCCGCGAGCGTTGCGGCGGACTGATTCCCAATCCGCGTCAAATGCGCCACGGTAAAAAACTCAAACGGCATTTCTGAAGTATTCATTCGAGTGCTTCCTCCAGCCGGGTCAGTGCCGCGGCTACTTCTTCGGGTCCTCGCAAGCGAAATTGCGCGAGGGTTTTTCTGGTCTTCCCCACCAAAACGGGCACGCCGCGGCGCACCGCCGCAAAGGCAGGCTCGTCCGAGAGATCGTCGCCGAAAAAAAAGGCCAGCGCGCCGCGAGAAGCGGGCTTCGCCAGAAACTCCCGCACGGCGGCGCCTTTGTCCGGGATGCGCCGCGGCAGCACTTCGACGTCGCGAAGATTTTCAAGAAGTTGCAGCGCCCCGCGGAACGGATCGAGGAATGTGCGCACCAGCTGGCGCGCGCGGCGCTGCACGCCAGGCTTCGCGCTCAGAAGATGCACGGAAAAGCTCTTTTGCTTGGGTTCGATCCACACTCCCGGACAAGCGGACAGCTCCTTCAAGAGCAGAACGTGCATGCGAAACATCGATACGCGCGCCGAAGCAGAGAGCGGCGTTTTGCCGCCGCGCTCCCATCCGTAGAGGCCCAGGTACTGCAGTTTCGGAATGCCCACGCAACGCCTCAGCTCGTCGCGCCGCCGGCCGCTGATCACCGCCACCCGCACCTTCGGATTTTTCCCAAGCCGCTGCAGCACGCGCCGCATGGCCGGCTTCATGCGCACGCGATCGGGCCGCGAAGCGATGTGCACCATGGTGCCGTCGAAATCGAGGAACACGATGGCGCGCCGCTTGGCGCGAATTCGCGCGGCGACTTTCTGCCAATGCCGGAAGAGATGCGGAACGCTGCGGCGGCCGGTCATGACGCTTGCTGCACCTCGCTGCGCTCCGGCGCATCGATGCGGATTTCCGTCAAATCGGAAAGCAAATTGGCGGCCCAGCGATACACGTTGTGCTCGTGGACCATCTTGCGCATGCGCGCCATGCGTGTGGCTTGCTGCTCCTCGGTCATTTCGAGGGCCTGATAAATCGAGTCGGCGACCTGCTGCACGTCGTAGGGGTTCACCAGCAGCGCGTCCGAAAGCTCGTGCGCGGCTCCCGCGAAGGTGCTCAGAATCAATGCACCGCGCTCATCGTCGCGGGCGGCGACAAATTCCTTGGCCACCAGGTTCATCCCGTCGTGCAGCGAGGTCACCAGGCAAACAGACGCGGCACGGTAATAACGCGTGATTTCCGCATGGGAGTGATGTCTCTTGATAAAAACAATGGGCTTCCAGAGTCCCGCCTGGAACCGTGTATTGATGCGCTCCGCTTCCGCGCTGACCTCCTCCAGAAACTGCTTGTAACGCGGAATGTCCGTGCGGCTTGGCGCTCCGATCTCCACAAACGTGAAACGCCGCTGATAAGCTGGATAGCTTTCGAGGAAGTGCTCGATCCCGCGGAAGCGTTCGATGATTCCTTTGGTGTAATCCACGCGATCGACGCCCACACCCAGCAGCGATGCTTCCATGCCGAGCTCCGCGCACAGGGCGGCGCGTTCTTCGCCGGAGTTACGCGTTTCGCCGGGAGCGTGATTGCTTTCCGGAAACGCCACGCTGATGGGATACGGCCGAACGCGCGTCATGTGTCCCTGGCGGTTCACGGCGAAGCGGTCCCATTCCGTGAGCGCTTCGAGCGCGCGGTCGACGGTCTCCAGGAAATTGTTGCAGTGCGATTGAATGTGGAAACCGATCAGATCGGCGCCCAGCAGTCCGTCGATCAGTTCGCGCTGCCACGGACAAATCCCGAACACCTCCGCATTCGGCCACGGGATGTGCCAGAAAATCGCCACGCGCGCATCCGGCCGCGCTTCCTTGACCATGCGAGGCAATAGCGCGAAGTGATAGTCCTGCGCCAGAAGAATCGGCGACTCGGTGTTTTCCATTTCTGTCAGCACGGCATCCGCGAAGCGCCGGTTGATACGCTGGTACTGCATCCAATCTTCGGGGCGGAAGACTGGGCGCGTATGCGCGATGTGGCAAAGCGGCCAAAGCCCTTCGTTGGAAAAGCCTTCGTAGTAGCCGCGGTCTTCCTCGTCGCTCAGCCACACGCGCCGCAGCGTGTAGCTCGGATGATCGGGCGGCACGCGCAAGCGATCCTGTGCATCGACCACCTCGCGATCCGCGTTGCCCGATCCGTTGGCGATCCACGTTCCGTCGCAAGCCAGCAGCACCGGCTCGAGCGCTGTTACGACGCCGCTCGCCGGCACCATCACTTGAATCGATTTGTCCTTTTCGCTGAACACGTGCATGTACGGCTCGCGGTTGGAGACCACGAAGAGCGAGTTCCCGGCGAGCTTGCTGCGCAGGCTCACGCGAAGCCGCTCTGCCGTCCAGAGCGAAGCGCCAGTGTCGCGCAGCCGCGCTTCTTCTTCGGCGGAAGCGCGCGCGGCGGTTAGATCATTCGCCAGATGCGTCACTTCCTTATGGATTTGGTCGAAAAGTTCTCCCTGCGGCAGTTGCGCGGCGTTGGGCGTTTGCCCGGCGCGCAACGTGCGTAACCATCCCACCGTGCGGGTTAAAGGACCGGTGAGTGTCCAGCGCACCAGCAGCAAAGCGAGCCCGGCGATCAGCACCGTCTGGACCAGCGCATTCAGCAGCGAATCGCGAAAGGTGTGCGAAATCTGCGCGTCGATGTACGAAGCGTCGTAGACCACCGCCAGCGTCCTGAACGGTTTGCCGTCCGAGCGCAGCGGCACGGCGTAAACATAGATCGCGGAATCGCCCAGGCGGCCGAACTCGCCGTAACCCGTGGCCAACTCGACGGCGCGCGCCGCGGCTGGAGGTTGTTGATGGAACAAGGTGGCTATTGCCGGCGAAATCGCCACGGCGGTTCCCGAAGCGTCGTACACCGCCACTCCCCGCAGACGTTCCTTCTGGCCGAAACGGTCCACCAGTCGCTGCAGGTTACGCTCGGCATTTCGTTCGCTCAGCGACTCGACGCTTTCCTGCAAACTCTCGCCGAGCGTTTCCGCGCGGTGCACCAGATCATTGCGCAGAATGCGCTTCTGTGTGCGCACCTGGTAGCCCGCAAAAAGCAGCGAGACGATCGCCACACTCACGATCAGCGGAGAGACGAGCTTGAAGGTCGTGCGCATCAACGGGCCTCACTCGCTCAAGGTGTGAAAAAAGAACTGCCGCGCCGGGGCTGGGGGCGAGCGGCCGTATCTTTATTTAGACTCGGATTGCGGGACGTTTGGTGCCGAGACGCGGACGAATCTTTGGTACGTCTTTAGTACGACAATCCCGAAGCCGGCGTTACCACCACACGCGTGGCAATGTACTTGCCATTGTCGCTGCGGTACTCAACCGTTGCTGAGGCGCCAACCGACAGCTTGCCTTCCACCTTGGTGTTGCCGTCGATCAGGAATTGCAGCGTGCTCGAGTTAGCGTCGGAGCTCTGGCTCTTGGCCACGTCCAATGTGAACGCCGCGTCGCCTACGGAGGAGATTTTTCCGGCGACGGATTGCGCATCCGGCGCGGCATTCAGGGAAGCTGCTTGTGCTGGAAGTGGGCTGGTCCAGGCAGCGACGGCGAAACAAAACACGAAAAAACTGGCCAACGATAATGCAGTACGGAATCGCATGGAATCCTCCATTAGATTTCGACTGGGTATAGGGCTTAGGGCACGAAAGCAGCCAAAGCGTCGCAAAGTCTGCGAATAGCAATAAGCGCCTACGGAATGAACCAGTTAGAAGTCGTGCCGCAAGAAGCGCGGTCGTCTGACGAAGTACTAGGACCGGGCATTTTTTTCACCGGAGCGGCCCCACAGCAATTCTTGGGGACCATTTCCGCGCGCGCCTGCATCGAAAGGGCGAGTTCATTTCCATCGCTAAAAATCGCTAAAAGTTGATCCGGGGATTTGGCCGCGGGGGCGCCAAGGAAACGCTTGCGGCACAAGGATATCCTGGAATAGGCTAATGCCACCGCGCCGCGACGTTCTGGCTAATTCTTCCCAGGTGTGAAGATAGATGTTGGGAGAAGTATCAGGGTGAGTGCCTCTGGGAATGATTAGCGCAACGTGGCCGCTGAAATTTTTCTGACGGACCTCGCCGCAGCGAGCGCGCGACTGGCAGCAGCAGAGTTTATGTCAGTTGTGGAGGGGTCCGCCGCCGCAAGCGGAACGGCGGCGGTGCTCGCGCGGCCAGCGGTCGAGCCCGCTAAAACCTAGGGGAATTACGAGTTTGTTCAGGGAGGGAATGAAGATGCGTAAGTGGTGTGCGACAGCAGTGATCGGCGCGATTTTGGCATTGCCGGCATGGGCGCAGCAGAAAAGCGCCGGCGCGGACGAAACCGCGGCAAAAGTAGAAAGCTCGGGCGGCGCAACATCCTCTACCCCGGGGGCCAACACCAGCAACGGTGCAGGGCTGGTTCGCTCCGCGCGCCACGCCTTTGCTTTGCCCGAATCCCCGAAGCCGAACGCCTTTCCACCGCCCGCGGGAACCGCGGACACCAGCGCGCCCGGCAGGCTGGTCCCTAAGTACGAAATCGCGGGGATGTACAACTACATGAATGTGCATCCCGGCGATCCTTTCGACGCTTTTGGCAGTCAGGGCGGCTCGGGTTCGTTCACCTACAACGCTTCCCGGTGGCTCGGGCTCACCGCCGAGCTGGGCGGCCTGCACTATGACCGCAACGTTTTTCCGCTCAGCGGCAGCAACCAGTCCATCAGCGGCGGGCTCACGACCTATCTCTTCGGGCCGCGCTTGAATTTGCGCAAGTTCGATCACTTCGTGCCCTTCGGCGAATTTCTGATCGGTGGCGCCCATGCGGGTAAGCAGTTGACCGGCGATAAGGGCCAGAGCGCGTTCGCCATCGCCGCCGGCGGCGGCGTTGACGTCGTTATCACCCGGTACTTGGCTTGGCGATTCGCGCAGATCGATTACGTGATGACCAACTTCTCCGGCATCGGCGTCGGCGGCAACGCACGCCAGGACAACTTCCGCATCGGCACCGGCATTGTCCTGCGCTTCGGCTTCCCGAAGGCGCCCCCGCCGGTGAACCGCCCGCCGGTGGCGGCCTGTTCCGCGAATCCTACTTCCGTCTTTGTGGAATCGGGCGACAGCGTCGCCATCCATGTGGACGCCAGTGATCCGGACAGCGATCCGCTGACCTACACCTACACCGCCACGGGCGGCACCGTGCAGGGCACCGGCCCCGACGCGCGCTGGAGTTCCGCGGGCGCCGCCGCCGGCACCTACACCGTGACCACCAAAGTAGACGACGGGAGGGGCGGCACCGCTTCCTGCGCGGCCGACATTAAAGTCGAAGAAAAGCCGCATCATCCGCCGACGATCTCCTGTGCCGCGGACCGCAGCCCGATCATGCCGGGCGAGCGCTCGACCATCACCTCGACGGCCAACAGTCCGGACAGCCTGGATTTGACCTACAGTTATTCGGCATCCGGCGGGCAAGTGGCCGGCAGCGGCCCCAAGGTGCAGTTCGATTCCACGGGCGTTGCGCCGGGCAGCTACAAGATCAACTGCTCCGTCGTCGACACTCGCGGCGACAAAGCGGATTCCTCCACCAGCGTCGACGTGCAACAGCCGCCGCCGCCGCCGCAAGCCACCAAGGTCGGCGATTGCGGCTACACCAAGCCCGCCGCTTCCCGCTTTGACAATGCTTGCAAGCGCGTCGGCGACGACGTGGCCCTGCGCCTCAAAAACGACCCCAGCGCCAAGCTCGTCATCGTCGGTTATGCCGACGCCAAGGAGCCCAAGCCGGACAAGCTCGCCTCCACGCGCGCCGAACTCGCCAAGAAGTTCATCGAGGAAAAGGGCATCGACGCTTCGCGTATCACCACTCGCACCGCCAAGGGCTCGACGGAGAAAGGCTCGGAGAAGGAAAATCGCCGCGTCGACTTCATCCTCGTACCCGAAGGGGCGACCTACTAGCGCGTGTTCCGCGGTCACAGATCGAGTCATAGATGATCCGTGAGCTGCGGAAACAAAACTTCACCTGCGACGGGCTCTCCGGCTTTCCCGGAGGGCCCGCTGCGTTTTCCGAGCCTCCTGCTTGTCCCGCGATCGTGAATGCGCGCAGAAAACTCGCCCGGCTCGCCACCCTGCTGCTCGTTGCGCTGTCATCCGGCCATACCGCAGCTCAAGCGCCCCTCGGCGGAACCTGGGAGCGCCTCGGTCCGGACGGCGGCGAAGTCGTATCCATCGCGGCAGCCGCCGATGGAACTCTCTACCTCGGCACGCCCGACGGCCATGTGTTCGCGTCCGCCGACGGCGCCCGCCATTGGGAGTTGCGCGGCCGCGTCGGTTCGCAGCTTGAGGCTCGTCCCGATGGCCGGATTGACGGCCGGATTGACGGCGTTGTCCAGCGACTCCTGGTCGATTCCCTCGCGCCGCAGCGTCTCTTCGCGGCCATCTGGTTCCAGGATCCCGCTGCCGGAGGCGGCGTATATCGCAGCGAAGACGGCGGGCGCACCTGGTCGCTCGCCAGTTTGCGCGGCGAAGCCGTCCGCGCCCTCGTGCAATCTCTTTCGCAGCCGGAAATTCTCGTGGCAGGCAGCCGCAGCGGCGTCTTTCGCTCGAGCGACGCCGGCCGCACCTGGGAACGCATCTCTCCTGCGGGCGACGCCGAGTTGCGCAATCTCGATTCCCTGGCTATCGATCCGCGCGATCCGCAGGTCCTCTACGCCGGCACCTATCACCTGCCCTGGAAAACCACCGACGGTGGAAAAACCTGGGCGCCCATCGCCGCCGGAATGATCGATGACTCGGACATCATGAGCCTGCGCGTGGACGCCACGAACCCCGCGCGGCTTTACGCCAGCGCTTGCTCCGGCATCTACCGCAGCGAAAACGCCGGTTTACAATGGACCAAGCTCCAAGGCGTTCCGTACGCCGCGCGGCGCACCCAATCCCTCGTGCAGGATCCTGCCGACCCGCGCGTTCTCTATGCCGGTACCACGGAAGGTTTGTGGATCACGCGCGATGCCGGCGAAAGCTGGGCACGTACCACGCCGCGCGAATGGGCTATCAATGGAGTTGCGGTTTTGCCGCGCGATTCCGTGCATCCCGCGCGAGTCGTGATGGGCACCGAAGCACAGGGCGTGCAAGCCAGTGACGATGCCGGTGTACATTTTGCCGCGGCTAACTCCGGATTCTCCCATGGTGTGGTCGCTGCGTTTGCCGCCAACCCGGCGCAACCCGGCCGTTGGCTCGCGAGCTTCGTCCTGCCCGGCGCCGCGCTCCTCGAAACGCGCGATGCCGGGCAGACCTGGCAACCGCTTGCGGATTCCGCCGCCCTCACCGCGTGGCAATTTTTCAATACTCAATTCTTTGGTACCCCGGCGGGCTGGTTCGCGGCGCCGGCCGAGGGCGGCCTTCTCCGTTACGACGACACAAAGCAGGCCTGGCGCCCACTCCGTTTCTTGCCTGGCGTCCCTGCCCCGCCGCGCAGCCGAAAAGCGGCCCCGCCAAAACGAGGTGCCCGGCCCGTTCCACGAGAAGAAAAGATCCTTGTCCGTGGCCTGCAAGTCGAGAACTCCCGCTTGTTTGCTGTGACCAGGCAGGGCCTCTGGTCCGGCGATATCGCCGCTGCCGTTTTGCGTCCACTCAACTCCGGAGCTTTGCTGCAGGAACCTCTTGGTTTCGCCTTCGACCCTGCCGTGCCGGCAGCATCCGCCTGGTGGCTGCTTACCGGCGCAAGCCTCCTCCATTCCAGCGATGCCGGCAAATCCTGGCAGCCCGAAGCGCTGCCCGCGGACCCTGGCGTCTTTCGCTGGATGCGCTTCTTGCCTGCCTCAGGCCCCGCCAGCGAGCAGGCTCGCCCATCTGGATTGCTTCTAGGCGCCACTCACGGCGTATTCTGGCGCCCTATCGGCGCACTGGAGTGGCGCCGTCTCGGTGCCGGTTTGCCGTCGGCGGAAACGCTCCCGCCCTCTGCGCTCGAACCCGCTTCCTGGCTGCTCGCCGGCAAAGCAGGCGGCCTTTATCTCTCGCGCGACGCCGGTGCCACTTGGACTCGTCTCGACGGACCGCAGGAAACCAGCCATTTCGTCGGTGCCGCAGCGGACGGACGGGGCGGCGTGATCGCCGGATCACGCTCGGAGGGCATTCTGCGCTGGAAACCCGAGAAGTAGACCCTTCTTTCCCACTTTGGAACTCGTCTGTTCCAATCTGGCAATTCCCCTCGCTCCAACGGTTTGGCCGCGTCGGACAGTTAATCTCCTTGACATCATTCCCAGATTGGAATATAGGATTGCCCACTGAGTATCCTACATTCTTATGAATAAAGCCCAAATACGCGACATTTCCGAATTGGAACTACTCCTGCTCCGTATTCCTCGATCCTTTACCTTTCGACGAGGTCTGGCATGAGCGAAGAGACGGCCCTGATACGCCAAGAAGTCCCGGCACGCCATATCCTGATCGTGGACGACGAGCCCGAAGTGCGCCAAGTGTGCGCCGAAGTCGCCGAACAGACCGGCCTCAAGCCTTTTGCTGTTTCCACCGCCGAGGAAGCCGTCGAGTTTCTCGATCATTCCGCCGTGGACATTCTTCTCACCGATCTAAAACTTCCCGGCTCCAGCGGCGCGGAGCTGCTCCGCCGCGTGCACGACCTGCATCCGCACGTCGCCGTGGTGGTGCTCACGCAATATGGCACCATCGACTCCGCCGTCGCGCTCACCCGCATGGGCGCCATCGACTACGTCACCAAGCCCTTCCGCATCGACGAGTTGCGCTCCCGCCTCGAACGCGTGGCGCACGCCGTCGAGCTGCAGCAGGAAAACCGCCTGCTTCGCGAGCAGTTGCGCACCCGCCCGGGCTTTGGCGAAATGATCGGCACCTCGGAAAGAATGCAGCGCGTTTACAAGACCACTGAGAAAGTGGCGCAGCACGAATACCCCGTGCTGGTTCTCGGCGAGAGCGGCACCGGCAAGGAACTGGTGGCCCGCAGCATTCACTTTCTCGGCGCGCGCAAGGAAGGGCCCTTCGTTCCCGTCGATTGCTCCGCCCTGGTGGCCACGCTCATCGAGTCCGAGCTGTTCGGCTACGTCAAGGGCGCCTTCACCGGCGCGGTACAGGCCAAGCGCGGCTTGCTCGAAGCCGCCCACGGCGGCACGCTCTTCCTCGATGAAATCGGCGACATGCCCGTGGATATGCAATCCAAGCTCCTGCGCGCTTTGCAGGAACGCGAAGTCAAGCCCGTGGGCTCCACGGAACGCCGCCAGATCAATGTCCGCATCATTGCCGCCACCAACCGCGACCTTGAAACCGCCATCAAGTCCGGGGCCTTCCGCCAGGACCTGTATTTCCGCCTCAACGTCGTGCAGATCAAGATCCCGCCGCTGCGCGACCGCAAACGCGACATCCCCCTCCTGGTGACCTCTTTCCTCGAGAAGTTCTCCGATCCAGATTCTTCTCCGCGCACCATCTCCGAAGATGCCATGCAGCGGCTGATCGCTTACGACTGGCCGGGCAACGTCCGCGAACTCGAAAACGCCATCGAGCGCGCCGTGGCCCTCGGCACTGGCCCCATCCTGCACGTTGGCGATTTGCCTTCCAATCTGCAATATCCCACCGGCGACCGCCTCCCGGAAAAAGACGAGTTGCTCCCGCTCGAAGAGCTCGAGCGCCGTGCCATCTTGCGCACGCTGCGCGAGACCGGAGGCGACAAGCTGACTGCCGCGCGCATGCTCGGCATCGGCAAGACCACTTTGTACCGCAAGCTCAAGCAGTATCACGTCGAGCAACCGGGCGACTAGCCGTCTTGCCGCACCAGAATCCTCTTTAGCTGCACCTGCCTTGCCGCGCTCGCCCTCTTAGGCAGGTTGCTCCGTTCTAGCCTGCCGGAACTGCCCTACGCTCTGTCTTTGTCTGCATGGTCGCATGCCAAGAAACCGTCGATGTCGCCAAGAAATCGCGCCGGGGCCGCCCGAACCATCACGGTCTGCCGCCGCGATTTTGGCCCACTCTGGGAAATCCGCGCCGGGCGCAAACCGAGTTGGAATTCCGAGCGCACTCCGCGTGCCTCCCTTTTCTCTAACTTGTTGATTCCTCATTGCTAAAGATAACCGCCGCGGTGGAAACATCGGTGCAAGAAGCGCTGTGAGCCTTCGCCGCCAGCCCGCGTAGGGGGAAAGCGAAGCTCGTCAGGCGGCCGATGAATCTTTGGCGGAAGAAAAGTGTCTTGGAATCCGCGCGGCGCGGTGTCGCGCGATCCGCCAGCGCGGGTGCGCCGCGCGAGCAGTGGATGCGCGAAGCCATTCACATGGTCGCGACATCCCGCGACGCGGACCGCGTGGGCATCTGGCTGGACGCCGCGCCTGCCAGGCAAGGGGCCGCGCCCGGCGTTTTTCACGGCCTGGTGTGGGATCGTGACGCGGAAGACCTGCCTCCCGAATGGCGCCAGTTGTCCCCCGAAGCTCCGCTCCCGCAGACTGTGCTGGCGGCTGCCGGCAGCGTGGAAATTGATTTTAAGGCTTCGCCGGAAACCATTATTCTCGGCCCGCTTCTCGCGTTGCGCCGCGCCTTGTGGGTTCCCGTCGCATCGCAGGGCCGCCTGCGCGGCATGCTCCTTACCGGGAGCAAGCGCAGAGCCGCTAAGCTTTCGCGGCACCTCGCGGAACTCGTCTCTGCCGAACTGGCTCTGGCCCTCGAGTGCGAAGAGGAACGGCGCCTGGCGCAAGACCGCCAGGCGGATCTCGCCGTTACCCGCCGCATGGTGCAGGCACTCGGCACCAACGCGGTTCCCGAGAAGGCTCTGGCGCAGCTCGTGGAAAGCTGCGTGCAGTCGGCTGCGGACCAGCCCGGCGTAGTCTTTGCCGCCATCGGAGTGCTCGGCTATTCCGGCCCCTCTGCAGCTCCCGTTGCAGCCCCCGCTGCGCGGCAAGCTGCCGCAGCCGGCGCGCAGGTGGCCTTTCTCTGGAGTGCGGGGGAGCAAAGCGCGTTCGAGACGCTGCAAGACGGCCCGCTGGCGGGCATCTGGCGCAGCGCCATCGAGACCCGCCGCGTTGTCGGCGGCGAGACGAACGCTGCTTCGTCGCGCAGCCTGGCGGCCCGCGCCGTGGCCATCCCCTTGGCATGCCAAGACCACATCCTCGGCGTGCTGGTCGCCGGCCTTTCCGGAGCCGCCGCTTCGCTGGCCACCCTCGAGCGGCTCGAGCTGCGCGCCGCGCTCGCCGCTGCTTTCCTGGCCCGCAAACAAGAAGCCGCCGAGAATGACCGCAGGATCGCTGCGCAGCGCGCCGCACTCAAAGCCTCCAGCCAGCCCGCTTTGCTGCTCGATACGCACGGCAGCATCGTGGAAATGAGCCGCGCCGCTCGTAACCTTTTTGCAGAACCGGAAGTTTTTGGCGAAACCCCGCCAGCGGGCGCGCCCGCCCAGCCGCTGGCGCGCTTGTTCCGCGCGTTCGATCACCAGCGCGTCGCCGGCTGGCTGCGCCGGCAAATGCCGTCGGGACCCCGCGAAAGCGATTTTCCCGAGGAGGTTCTCGAAGCCGAACTGGCCAGCGGCCAACGCGTCCGTGTCTACCCGCTGGTTTCCGCAGCGCCGGAGTCCGCGGTGCTTCTGCTGGAAAAAATCAGTCCGCCCGGGGCCGCGGCGCGCGCCGAAAACGCGGAAATCGAATTGCGCCATGTCCTCGAGTGGCTGGAAGAAGGGGTGGTGCTCTTTGACGCCCGCGGCGCCGTCCGCGCGATGAATATCCGCTTCGAGCAGATGGCCGGCTTTTCTGCCGAAGAATCCGGAAGGTACCAGACCCTCGAAGCGCTCATCGCGCGGCTCGAACCGCAGGCCGCGGAGCCTCCCGAGTTTGCCGAGCGCTGGCGCGCCCTCGCCCGCGGTATGGAGGGCGGTGTCCGTGAAGAGCTGCAAATGATCCAGCCGGTCCCGCGCATTCTGGAGCGTTCCGCGCGCCCCATCCTGGACAGCCTTGGACGCGTTTTGGGCCGCGTCGAAATTTATCGCGACCTAACCGCGCAACGCATCTTCCAGTCCAAACTGCTGCAGACCGAGAAGCTCGCGGCTCTCGGCCAGATGCTCACGGGCGTGGCCCATGAGCTGAGCAATCCGCTCACCACCGTGCTCGGCTATGCGCAGCGGCTCCTGACGCGCAGCGACGCCTACAGCGAGGATGCGCAAAAGATCCACCAGGAAGCCGAGCGCGCCGCCCGCATGCTCCGCCAGCTCTTGACGCACGCCCGCGAGACTCCGCCCGAGCGCGGCAGCGTTTCGCTGAACCAGATTGTGATGCGCACCGTCGAGCTGCAGCGTTTCAGTCTTGCCGCCGAGAAAATTCACCTCGAAGTCGATCTCTATCCGGTCTTGCCGCTGGTGCGCGGCGATGCCGGCCAGCTCCAGCAAGTGCTCATGAATTTGCTGGGCAATGCGCGCCAGGCTATCGAGCAGCAGGGCCACGGCGGCACCATTTGGGTGCGCACCAGCCTCGAGGGCGACGACCGCGTGACTCTGGTTGTGCAAGACACCGGTCCGGGCATCCCCCCCGCGATTCTGGCGCGAATCTTCGATCCCTTTTTCACCACCAAACCCGCCGGGGTCGGCACCGGCCTCGGCCTTTCCATCGTTTTGAGCATCGTCCGCGAACACGGCGGCCAGGTGCATGTAACCTGTCCGCCGGGCCCGCCGGGAGGCACGCGCTTTTCCGTGCAACTTCCGTTGCTCGCGTCTCCCGAGCGGCGCCGCTTGGACGGGCCCGAGATTCCGCCATTTGCGCCCCGGGAATGCCGCCGGGCCACCGCAGGGGTTTCGCTTGCGCCTGCTCCCGAGGCAGCTCACGCGATGGGCGGCGGCGCGGACGGCCCTGCTCTGCTGCGGCGCGTGCTCGTCGTGGAAGACGAGCCCACCGTCGCGCGGCTCATCGCCGACGTCCTCGAAGACCAGGGATTCGCGGTGGCTGTGCTCCTCGATGGCCGGGAAGCGTTGGAGCGCGCCACTCACGAAAATTTTGACCTGGTGATCTGCGACATGAAGATGCCGGGCCTCGACGGGCAGCATTTCTTCAGGTCCCTGGCGCGCCTGGGCAGCCCTCTCGCGAAGCGCTTCCTGTTTGTCACCGGAGACAGCATTGGGCCGTTGACGCAGGCATTTCTGGCGCAAAACAACCTGCCGTACCTTTCCAAGCCCTTCCGCGTGGAAGAGCTGACTGAGCAGGTGCGGCGCGCGCTGGTGAACAGCGGCCACGCCGGGGCGCAGACAGCGGTTGCAGGGAAAAAGAAATAAGGGAAATGGGAGAACTCATGCCGAAGAATGGAGCGACGATCCTGGTGGTGAGCGACGATGCGGAATTGCGCGCCAGAACCAGGAGAGAAATGGCCATCCGCCGCGCGGGAGTGCGCGTGGCCGCGGTCAGCAATCTGGATGCGGCGTGGCGCGTGGTGCAGGACACCTCGCCCGATGTCATCGTTCTCGAAGATGTTTCCCCGGGCGCGCAGCCGGAAGATCCGCTGGGCCCCGGGCCGCGCCTCAAGACTACCGTCTCGTCCTTGGCCACCTACGCACCGGTGGTGGTGATTTGCGGGCCGGAGCGCCGCGGCGAGCTCTCCGCGCTGGTTTCCGCAGGCGCCGCGGACTACGTCGAGCGCAGCGAAGGCTGTTTCCCGCTGGCGCTCGAACACATCGAACGGCGGCTCGAGCGCACCCGCGGCATGGGGCAGAACTTGTCCGCGCCTCTGGCGCTGGCCAGCGAAGATTTCGGCGAAGTCTTGCGCCATGAATTGAACAATCCGCTCACCGGCATTCTCGGCAATGCCGAACTGCTGCTCGCGGAAATCCGCCGCAAGAACGATGGCAAGCTCCCCGGGGGTGGCCAGCAGCGCGTGGAAACCATCGCGGCGCTGGCGGTGCGCCTTCGGGAAACCGTCCGCCGCCTCAGCCAGGAGTGGCGCTCGCGGCAGACCGATTCTCCACCAACCGGCGCTGCGCATGGCGACGCTAGCCAAGGCGACGCTACCCAGGGCGATGCCACGTCAGCCGGCGCTGCGCAAGCTGACCTGCGCTGAACCCCCGGACGATTCCGCTCCGTGCGGATCCGGGAAGCTGGACAACAAATCCGGAACCGGCCCGCTTATTCTCTCGCTCTTTCCAACCGGGAGTACACCTGTTAGGCTAAGGCCATAAAAATCTTTTAGGTGTGCATGGCATGGCTATGAGCGAAACTCCGGCTCGCCCACAACCACACAGCTCTTTTCCCCAGCTTCTCGAGGGACTGCGCATGCTCGAAGGGCGTTTGCCGGCGAACGAACTGGCGCAGCGCGTCGTAAACGCCGCCATGCTGCAGCCGGAAATTGCCGGCGCCCGCCTGTGGCGGGTGGACAATGGCGACGCGCACGTGTGGACCGCGGTCGGCGTCCTGCCACCTTCCGGCGACAATCAAATGATTGCCGGCGCGGTGATCAATCCCACCAACGACGAAAAGCTCTGGGCCGTGGCGCTCGGCAGCGACGATTTCCGCGTGCGCGTTCTGGAAGTGCGCGGCAAGTGCGCGCTCGGCGCGGAACTGCGCTCGCAGCTAGACTTTCTCGCGCGCTTTGCCGCGGTGGTCCTCGCTTTGGCGGAGCGCCGCGGCGCCATGGAAGAGCTCTCCAGCATTATCGAGGCCACCAAGAAGCTCAATTCCACGCTGGACCTCGGCGAGTTGATTCACATCATCCTGCAGATTGCCACGCGCCAGACCGGCGCGGCCCGCGGCACCGTCTTTCTGGTGGACCGCGAGCGTGAGGAGATCTGGTCGCTGGTGGGGCTGGGACTCGACCAGCAGGTGATCCGCCTGCCGGTGACGCGCGGGATTGCCGGGTGGGTGGCGCGCGAGGGCACCGCGGTGCGCCTGGACAATGCCTACGACGACGCGCGCTTCGAGCCCGATATCGACAAGCGCCTGGGATTCACCACGCGGCAGCTTTTGTGCCTGCCAATCCGCAACGAAGCCGGCGCGGTGATCGGCGTGCTGCAACTGCTCAACAAGGGCGAACCGTTCACCGACGAGGATGAAGCCTTCATCGACGCCCTTTCCGCGCACGTGGCGCTGGCCCTCGAGAAAGCGCAACTGCACCGCGAACGTTTGCAGAAGGAAAAGCTCGAGCGCGACCTGGAACTGGCGCGCGAGATTCAGGCGGGATTCTTGCCGGAGCGGCCGCCGGCGTTTCCCGGCGTGGAGATTGCGGTGTCGCACCGCGCTTCGCAGATGGTCGGCGGCGACTACTACGATTTTCTGCCGGTGCAGTCGGAAGGACGCGACGCACTGTTGGTAGTGGTCGCGGACGTGGAAGGAAAAGGCGCGGCATCGGCGCTGGTCATGGCCAACGTGCAGGCGATCCTGCACGCGCTGGCGGATCGCGTCGAGCCGCTCGAGAAATTGCCGGAAACCATCAATCAGAAAATTCTCGCCGCCAGCAGCGGTTCACGCGCGGCCGGACGCGCGACAAAATATTTGAGCATGTTCCTGATGGTCGTCGAAGGCCAAGGCAAGCGAGTGCGCTATGTGAACGCGGGACACGTGCCGCCGGTAGTGATTCGCGCGGATGGCCGCCAGGAGTGGATGGAAGAGGGCGGCATGATTGTGGGTCTGCTGCCCGACGCGCACTACGAGAGCGGCGTGATCGAATTGCAACGCGGCGATTTGGTGGTGGCGTGTACCGACGGAATCACCGAAGCGATGGATACCGAAGGCAACGAATACGGGCGGCCGCGGCTGGCGGCGACCGTGAACGGGCAGCGCCAGTTGTCCGCGGAAGAAGTACTGCGCAACGTGTTGGGCGAAGTGGAAACGCACGCGCGCGGCGGAATGTACGAAGACGACCGCATTTTGCTGGTCATGAAGGTTTTGTAGACGCGTTTCCTCGTGCGTTTTCCATCCATTTCCCGGCACTCCTAAGAAAAAGCACATCCCTCGCTTCGCTCGGGATGACCACGCCACAATATTGCTCGCAACCGTTTCCGCTTACCGCCTGCAATCGCTCCCTTACACCTTGACGCGCCCCTCACTGGCGACGCGCTGCGGCTTCCGCGAAGAAAGCGAGGACGCGGCGGCGAAATTCTTGCGGCTGGTAGCCGAGAGCCGCGCTGTGGAAGGCGTGGGGAACTCTCCAGAGTTGTTTGGGGCCGCGAGCAGCGGCGTAAATCATTTCGGAATGGCGGCAGGGAAGCGCTTCATCGTTTTCGTCGCAGATGAGCAGCACAGGAAAAGCGCGTTCGGCGACGGATTTTTCCGGCGAGACGCCCGAGGCGGGAAATCCGGCCGTCTGTTCTCCTCGATAGATCAGCGTCCAACTGAACGGTGCGAGAAGCGTCTTGCCGAGCAGCGGCGATTTGCGCAGTCCGGCGTAGTCGTAAGAAGCTTCACGCAAATTGGCGAAGGAGGCCTCGGCCACCACAGCTTCGATGCGCGGGTCGGCCGCCGCCGATTGCAGCGCGATGCCCGCGCCCATGGACTCGCCGAGCGCGAAGATGTGAAGTGTTGCCGGCGTATCGACGGGCGGGGCAAGCCCCGCCCCTGCAGCGACCGTAGCCCTCGATCCCGCGCGAATTTGTTCCGCTGCCAGGAGCGCGTCCACGATGGCTTTGGTGTCATTGCGTTCGAGCCAGCCATAGGTGGCCATGGGGCCTTCGCTGGCGCCGTGGGCGCGTGCGTCCATCATGACCACGCTGTAGCCGCCTTTGAGAAGCAATTCGGCTTGCCCGATGACGCCTTCGCGATTGTCCGCTACGCCGTGGAAGAGCAGCACCCAGGAGCCGTTGGGATGCGCCGGACGGACTCTCCAGCCATGCAGGGCCACGCCATCCGGAGCCCGAACGTTGAAGTCCTCGCGTTGCGCGCCGATAGGAGCGAAATAGGTGTCGGCTTCGCGCACCAGGGGCGGGGTGAACTCACGGCGGATAGGGTGCAGAAATCCCGGCCCCACCAGCCATCCGGAGACGGCGGCAAGCAGCGGCGGGAAGACCAGCAGAATGATAAGAATGCGGACGAGCTGGCGGCGCAGGGTCATGGGCGGTCTCGGTAATCGTAGTAAAGGATACGAGAATCGAAGCTGGCTAGTTCGCGAGCGTGCGCAGACAGTGCCGAAGCCGATAAGCTGGGGTTTCGCGAAGTGATGAAGGCCGCGGGTTTCCGGAACTAAATCGCGGTAAATGGCGTACCTACGGGAGAACGCAAGGCCGAGCTGGTTTGGGGGTGCGCGATGAGGAGTCTTTGGCAGGATGTGGTTTACGCGGCGCGGCTGCTGGGGAAGAACGCCGGATTCGCGGCCGTAGCGATTGTGACGCTGGCGCTGGGCATTGGCGCGAACAGCGCGCTGTTTTCGGTAGTCAGCGGCGTGTTGCTGAGCCCGTTGCCGTTCCAAGATCCCGACAAATTGATTTCCGTGTATGCCAAGACGTCGACGTTTGACGAGAGCTCGGTCAGCTACCTCAACTTTCTGGATTGGAAAAAAGATAATCGCAGCTTTTCGGCGCTAGCGGCATACCGCGGAGACGACTACAACCTCACCGGGATGGGCGAGCCCGAGCGGCTCCATATTCACATGGTTTCGGCGGAATTTTTGCCGGTGCTCGGGATGCAGCCGATGGCGGGCCGGAATTTTCGTGCGGAAGAAGATTTGCCCGGCGCCGAGCCGGTGGCCATCCTCGGCGACGGCCTATGGAAGCGGAGGTTTGGCGGCTCGGCAAGCGTGGTCGGGCAGAACATCACGCTGAACGGAAAATCGTACACCGTGGTGGGCGTTGCGAAAGGGAGTTTGCCGCTTGTCTCGCCGAGCGATGTGTACGTCCCCATCGGGCAATGGAACGATCCGACGTTTCGCGACCGGCGCATCGGATTTGGAACGCGCGCCGTGGGTCGGCTGAAAGCGGGAGTGTCGCTGGAACAAGCGAAAGCGGATATGTCGCGAGTGGCGGAGAATCTGGCGGCCACGTATCCGGACGCGGACAAGGGCATGGGTATCGCGCTCGTGCCGCTGAAGACGGACGTGGTGGGAGATGTCCGAGGGACACTGCTGGTGCTGCTGGGAGCGGTGAGCTTTGTCCTGCTGATCGCGTGCGCGAATGTGGCGAATTTGCTGCTGGCGCGTTCGACCGGACGTGCGAGGGAATTCGCGATTCGTGCGGCACTAGGCGCGGGACCGTGGCGCGTCATCCGGCAACTGCTGACCGAGAGCGTGCTGCTGAGCATCGCAGGAGGTTTGCTGGGCCTGGCGGTTGCGAAGATGGCCATGCGCACAGTGCTCACGAGTTTGGGCGATGCGCTGCCGCGCGCCAATGAGATCGAGCTGGATTGGCGCGTGCTGCTCTTTACAGCAGCGCTTTCGATTGTGACCGGAATCGTGTTTGGACTCGTGCCCGCGATGCGCCTGCTGCGCCCCAAGCTGAATGAAACGATGAATGAAGCGGGCGGCCGCGGCTCCAGCGGAAAGCGCCACCGCCTGCAAAAGTTGCTGGTGGTCTCGGAGATGGCGCTGGCGGTGGTGCTGTTGATCGGAGCGGGATTGATGATTCGCAGCATTGCATTGCTGTGGAGCATCAACCCGGGATTCGAAGCACGGAACGCCATGACCTTCAATGTCGCGCTGAGTCCGAGCGCCACAGAGACCGCGGGGACGCTGCGCGCGAAATACCGCGAAGGCATGCGGCAACTGAGCGGCGTGCCGGGCGTGCAAGCGATTTCAATGATTGGCGGTTCGCTGCCGATGACCGGGGATTCCGAGCTGCCGTTTTGGCGCGAAGGGCAGGCCAGGCCGCAAAATCAGGCGGACATGACCTTCGGGCTGTTTTATCTGGTGACCCCGGGATACACCGACGCCATGAAAATCCCCATTCAGAACGGGAGGTTTTTTGCCGAGCGGGACGATGAGCACGGTCTGCAGGTCGTCGTGATCGACGCGGAGTTGGCGCGCAAATATTTTCCCAATGAAGATCCGGTTGGCAAGCATCTCAACCTCGGGCTGCTGGACATGCAACCGCAGATCATCGGCGTGGCGGGACACGTGGAGCATTGGGGCCTGGGGGCGACCGGGCACCAGAATCTGCAAGCGCAGATTTACCTCCCGGTGTGGCAAGTGCCGGATCGCTTCTGGCCGCTGCTGGCGAACGGAGCCGGGTACGTGGCGCGAACCAGCGGAGCGACGCAGGGGCTGGGAAAGGAATTGCGCGAAGCCACGATGCGATTCGATGCCAGTGCAGCGGTCTACGGAATGCGGCCAATGGAAGAAATCGTGGCCGCGTCGATATCAGGGCAGCGCATGACCATGATTTTGCTGAGCGTGTTCTCGGCATTAGCACTGGTGCTTTCGGCGATCGGCATTTACGGCGTGATTTCGTATCTGGTGGGGCAGCGAACCCACGAAATCGGCATCCGCGTCGCCCTGGGCGCTTCGCGGAAAGATGTGCTGCGCATGGTGCTGGGAGACGGCATGAGCATCGCTTTGGCCGGAGCAGGCATCGGCTTGGCAGCGGCGCTGGGATTGACGCGGCTCATTGCGAAGATGATTTACGGCGTCAGCGCGGTCGATCCGCTAACGTTCGGCGGCGTGGCAGTCTTGCTGATGGCCGTGGCACTGCTCGCATGTTACGTGCCGGCCCGCCGCGCGATGAGCGTCGACCCGATCGTAATCCTGCGCTACGAGTGAGTTGTGCTTCTGAATCTACGACCGGAAAAGGACGCTTTCGCGCTGGAACATCTTGACCGCGAGGAAGAGTCCAGCTGCGGCATAGACGCTGCTGGACAGCAAGATCAGGATGATGTAGTTCCAGTGAAATGTGCCGGCGACGATTTCTTTGCAGACCAAGCTGGTGCTAAGAATGGGGATAAGAGCGAGCTTGGGAGTTAGCTCGACGCCCGGCAAGAGTGAAGCGACCGCCGGAATGACCACGACAAAGGTCATGGGCGTCAGGTAGCTCTGCGCTTCCTTGTAGCTCTTGGCGAACAGGGAGATAGTCAGCAAGACAGCAGCGAAAAAGACGGCTAGCGGTAGGGCCATCAGAAAAACGGATAAGACGGTCGACAACCCGATATGAAGCTGAAGGCTGGCCCCCTCTTTTGAAGACACGAGACCGGAACGGCCCACGACGTAAAAAGAGGTACCCATCGAGAAGATGGCAAGGATTGCGGTGGTGAGCGAGGCGGAAAGCACAAGAAAGAACTTGCCGAGGACGAGATCGAGCCGTGAGATGGGGCTGGAGAGAATGGTTTCCATTGTGCCCCGCTCTTTTTCACCCGCAGTCAGATCGATGGCAGGATAGATCGCGCCCGTCATCGATAGCAGAATAACCATATAGCCGAGGATGCCGCCGAGAGCGGCGCCGCTGACTTTCTCAGGAGGCGCGACGTTTTCCTGTTTAACTTCGAAGGGCTTGATGATGGAGGCAGGGACGTTGCGGCTAGCGAGGCGGCTGGCCACTACGGTGTCGCGGTAGTCCTTAAAGAACTTCTCCACGTGGTCGGCGCCAAAGGAAGACTTGATCTCTCCCTCGTAGAAATAGATCTTGACGGTTTGCTCTTCGCCCCGGCTTAGCGCAGAGTCGAATCCCTTGGGAATGTCAACGGCGGCGCGAATCTCCTTTTCGGAAATCCGTTTCTTGTAATCATCACTGGCTGGCACGATTTCGAGCTTGTCGACTTCGCGAAGTTTCTGAAGGATTTGCGGTGAATCTTCACCGCCCAGCACCATGACTTTCGGAATTTCCTTCTCGGCTTTGCCTATCATCACGCTCGTGAGGGAAATCATGCCGACCATGAGGATCGGGAAAGCGAGCAATGGGACCAGGACCGTGGAAATCAGAGTCCGGCGGTCGCGAAGCCACTCGGTCAGTTCCTTGCGATAGACGATGCCGACATTGCGGAAGTTCATGACTCAAGCCTCCGAGCTCGAATGCAGCGGGCCGACGACTTTGACGAAGATTTCTTCCAGATCCTGTTCGTGATGTTCATCGCGAAGCCGCGCGAGAGTGCCTTCGGCGAGGAGTTTGCCGGACTGGATGATGCCGATGACGTCGCATAGCTTTTCGACTTCGGACATGATGTGAGTGGAAAAGATGACCGTCTTGCCGCGATCGCGGCATTCGCGGGTGAACGCGGTGATGGTGCGGGCCGTCATGATGTCCAGTCCGAGCGTGGGCTCGTCAAAGATCATGACTGGTGGGTCGTGAACGAGGGTGCGGGCGATGGAGGTTTTCTGCTTCATGCCGGTCGAGAGCTTGTCGCAGCGCCGGTCGCGGAAACCGTTCATGTCCAGGCGGTTGAAGATTTCGTCGATACGCTTTTTCAGGGTAGCTTCGTCTAATCCATTGAGGCGACCGAAATACTCGACCATTTCTTGTGAGGTGAGGCGGGGGTAGAGCGCAGTGGCAGTGGAAAGGAAGCCGACGTGGGCACGGACCTTTTCGGGATCGTCGACAACATCGTAGCCGCAGATGATCGCGGTGCCGTCCGTGGGCTCAAGAATGGTGGCGAGCATGCGGAGAGTGGTGGTCTTGCCGGCCCCGTTGGCTCCCAGCAAACCGTAGATTTGCCCCGGTTTGCACGTAAAGCTGACGTTGTCGACCGCTTTGATCTCGCCGCGTTTCTTGTCTTGGAAGCGTTTGGACAAACCCCGAGCTTCGATCATCGGCAGACCCCTCGCTGGCTGAATTGGAACAGGGTGATAGCGTTCTGAGTGTACTACGCGAGCCGGTCAAGAATGTTACGCGAGGTCCTGAGGCTGTCGGGCAAGATTCGGAGGGCGACCGCGGGCGGGCTGCATCCTGAGAGTGGCGGTGCGCATCCCTATATGGGTGACTCAACTGGACTTGCGCGAAGGGAAACGCGCAGGCGCAAAGGCGAAACGCGGCTGTCGAAAGCGGCGGGGCTCTTGTTAGAATGAGAGTGTTTTTGGCGCCCGCCAGACCAGGCCAGTACGCCCGGGACAACCCAGGGAAAGACCAGTGAAGGAAAGGAAGCGCGCTAGCGGCAGTGCGGGATAAGGTGTGCGAAGCGCGCGAATGAAAAAGAGCTGACCGCATGGATCGCAAGTTACGCAATCGCATCGTGATTTTTCTCCTGGTCGCCGCAGCGGTGGCCTACGGACTGGTGCGCCTGAGCGGCCGCCAGCCGGTGGCGAAGATTTCCGCGGTGCAACCCATCCGCGAGAACCTGGTTTCCTCGATCAGCAGCAACGGCAAGGTGGAGACCATTGCACCGCACGTGATGCGCGCGCAACTGGATACCTTTGTCGAGCGCGTGCACGCCACCGAAGGGCAGCAGGTAAAACGCGGGCAATTGTTGCTGGAACTGAATGTGAAGGATGCGGCGGCGCGGCTGGCAGAGGCGCGCTCCAGATTGCTCAAGGCCCAGGACGATTTGCGCGCGGCGCGCACCGGCGGGCGCGCCGATGACGTTGCGCGGGTGGCGGGCGACCTGGCGAAAGCCGTGGCGGAACGCGACCGCCTGCAAAAGAACCAGGAAGCGCTCAAGAGGCTGATCGCGCAGCAGGCCGCGACGCAGGACGAACTCGCCGCGAACGACCTGGCTTTGACAAAAGCCCAGGCCGAAGTGGCGCGTCTGGCGGCAGCCAAGTCTGAATTCGACCGCGGCGTGAAGCTGGACGCCGGCAGCGCGGACCTGCGCGTGCAGCAACTGCAGAGCGAGATTGCCGCACTGGAAGATAAGGTGGGCAACGGCCGGGTCAGCGCGCCGATCGATGGCACGCTGTACTCGCTGCCCGCGAAAGCCGGCGACTTCGTGAAGCTCGGAGATTTGCTGGCGGAAATGGCGGACCTGCACAAGGTGCGCGTGCGCGCGTTCATCGATGAGCCGGAGCTTGGCGGGCTCGAGCCGGAAGAGCCGGTGAAGATCACCTGGGACGCGCTGCCGAACCGCAACTGGATCGGCAAGACCGAACTGGTTCCCAAGCAGGCTGTGCCGCACGGTACCCGCAGCGTTGGTGAATTGCTGTGCATGGTGCCGAACGACAAACTCGAGCTGCTTCCGGGCGCGAACGTAAACGTGCGCATCAATTCGAAGGAGCGCATCAACGTGCTCTCCGTTCCGCGAGGAGCCGTCGAGGTATCCGGCGGAAACCAGTACGTGTATGTGGTCAAAGACAATCAACTAGGTGTAGGAAAGAAAACGCTGGAGAAGCGCCGCATCCAGGTGGGCATTGCGGACGCCACGAGCTACGAGGTGGTCAGCGGGCTCGATCAAAGCGAGATGGTCGCGTTGCCCGGCGACGTCGATTTGCGCGACGGCATGGCCGTGCAGATCATGAATACCGATACCGCTTATCTGCGAGGGCGAAAGGATGAGTAGGAAGGCAGGCTGCATCGCCGCGGCCTTGCTGCTGCTTGCGGGATACAGCTACGGGGTGACCGTCAAGCAGGAAGAAGGGTTAGAGGCGGCAAAGCAAGCCTTCGACGCAAGCGACTACCCAAAAGCGATACGCTTGCTGCAAGCGGCGGCCAGTGCCGATCCCAAGAACGCCGAAGTGCAACTATGGCTGACGCAGTGCTACTACGAGTTGCAAGAACACGATGCCGCGGTGAAAAGCGGCGAGAAAGCGGTCAGCATCGATCCGGATAATTCGCGGTATCACGAGTGGTTGGGGCGGGCCTACGGGCAGAAGGCGGAACATTCCAGCTGGTTTACGGCGCTGGGTTTTGCGAAGAAAACGCGCAAGGAATTTGAGACCGCTGTAAAGCTCGACGGCAAGAATCTCGCGGCCCGGCAGGCGCTGGTGGAGTATGACTGCAGCGCGCCAGGGATCGCCGGCGGCGGCGAAGATAAGGCGCGACCCCAGATTGCGGAAATCGCCGCACTGGATGCGGCCGAAGGGCACTACGCAGCGGGGAATTGCCGCCGGCAAAAGAAGGACTTTGCGACGGCCGATGAGGAATTCACGAAGGCGATGGCAAGCCGCCCGCGGTCCTCGGACCTGATCTACGACATCGGCGACTATGCGTTCAAACGGAACCAGTCAGAGCGTATGCTCGCGGTAGCGGATGCCGGCGAACAAATGAATCCGTGCGATCCACGCGGAAAGTTCTACCGGGCGGCGGCGCTGATTCTGAAAAAAGAGCGCGCGGACGAGGCGGAGGCGCTGCTGCGGGAGTATTTGCAGAAGGCGCCCACGCGCTCGTCGTATCCGCGGCCGGCGACAGCGCACGCTTGGCTGGGGCGGCTGTACGAGGAGCAGGGCAAGGCCGATGAAGCGGCGAAAGAATACGAAGCCGCGCTGAAACTGGAGCCCAAGAACAAACCGGTGCAGGAGCAGTTGAAGCGGCTGCGCAAGAACTAAGGCTAAGAATAAATGATAGCGGTGCGAGAAACGTTGAGCGTGGCTATCGATGCGCTGCGCGCGAACAAGGTTCGCGCGATGCTGACGTCGCTGGGCGTGATCATCGGCAGCGCGTCGATCGTGCTCGTCGTCACCGTAGCGCTCACGAGCCAGAAGTTTGTGATCGGGCAGATCGAGGCGGTGGGCTCGAATCTGGTTTGGGTCGAACTGGTGCGCAGCTCGGACAAGCCGCAACCCCTAAGTTACGAGATGACTATCAGCGATATGCAGGTGGTGAAACAGGCGATTCCCGCAGTCGTGGAGTCCGCGGGAATTCGCGATATTCCGATGGAAGTGGTGGTGAAGGGGACGGCACGGCCGGTGAACCTGATCGGCGTGACCGAGGGATACCAGAAGATCCGGCGGCTGGTGGTTATCAGCGGACGGTATTTCGATTCGCTGGACATGGATAGCCGCAGCAAGGTGTGCCTGATCACCAGGGAGTTGTCGGACCGCGTGTACGGAGTGGAGAATCCTGTCGGACGATCGCTGCGCATGGGCGAGCTCACATTTACGGTGATTGGCGTTTTTCGGGAGCGCGTGTCGACGTACGGGCAGTCCGAGATTCAAGATGAGTCCGTGATCATTCCGTTTTCCTTGATGAAGAATTACACCGGCGAGGACGTGCTGCGGACGCTGTACGCGCAGGCGACGCGGCCAGAGGATGTTTCCAGCGTGCAGCGGCAGTTGACACAATTCTTGCGCAGCCGGCATCCGGCGCAAGCGGAATTCAAAGCGCAAACGCTTTCGGCCATTCTAAGCGCGGCGAAGAATATTTCTCTGGCGCTGACGATAGTGCTGATAGTGATCGCGGCTATCGCGCTGCTGGTCAGCGGAATCGGGATTATGAACATCATGCTGGTGACCGTGCGCGAGAGAACCCGAGAGATCGGCATCCGCAAAGCCATTGGTGCCGAGCGCCGGGCGATCTTGTACCAGTTTTTGATCGAGGCTTTCCTGATCAGCGGCGGCGGAGCGGTGATCGGCATTCTGCTCGGCCTCGCGATTCCGGTGGCAGCGCAATATTTTCTGCCCGGGAATTTGCGGGTGCCGGTGTCCGGGTTGAGCGTGTTGATTGCATTTGTGGTGTCGTGTTCGACGGGAGTTTTCTTTGGATATCTGCCGGCCAGCCAGGCGGCGGCGCTGCAGCCGATTGAATCGCTGCGCTACGAGTAATACTGTGCGGCGAAGGGGAGTGACCATGCGACAGATTTGCGCTTGGGCGGCGAAGCTGATGCTTCTCCTTGCGGCGATGTCCGTGCCCTCGATAGCCTTTGCGCAAGAGGCGCCCGCACCGCCGGCAGCGAGCGAACCCGCGCCGGTGGCACTCACGCTCAAGCGGGCCATCGAATTGGCGCTGCAAAACAGCAAGGACATTCAGGTCGCGAAGATTCAGGGCCGGCTTGCGGACCGCTCCGCGCTGATCGGCCGCGCGGAATTTCTGCCGAATCTGTACGCCGGATCCGGGCTGGGATACACCTACGGCATTCCGGAAACGCCGGGAGGCCGCGCGCCGGCGATTTTCAGCGTGACGTACACCGAACAAGTGCTCAACGAACCGGCGCGGGGCCAGGCGAAGGAATTGCAGGAGCAAGCGCGGTCGCAAATGATCGTGCTGCGCGACGTACGAAACTCGGTGATTGTGCGCACGGCCATGGCGTACCTGGAACTCGCCAAGGTGCGGCACGGTCTCGAACTGCTGCAGAAAGAGCAAAGCGGCGCGGACCGGATTCTGCAGGTGACCCAGGAGAGACAGGGAGAAGGATTCGAGCTGCCGATCGAAGCGACGAAGGCGCAGTTGACCAAGGCTCGCGTGGGGCAGCGCATCATCCAGCTTCAGGGGCGCGAAGAGGATCTGGAAGTGTTTCTGCGCGGGCAGCTGGGTTTGCCGGAAAACCAGGCCATCGAGGTTGCTCCCGAAGATCTGCCGGGCGAGGCAGAGCAGGAAGGGGCCAACCTGGTGGCCATGGCGATGCAGAACAACACGGCATTGCAGCTTGCGGAATCCGATGTGCGCGCGAAGCAATTTCGCCTGAGCGGCGAGAAGCGCGGGTACCTGCCGACGCTGGAATTCGTGAGCATTTACAGCTTGCTGGGCAAGTTCAACAACTATGCGCAGTTTTTCAACCATTTTCAGCGCAACAACTACAATCTCGGCATCGATATGCGCATTCCGCTGTTCAGCGCGAAGACCCGGGCCAGCATCGGGCTGGCGCAAGTGAACCTGGATGCTGCAAAAGCCGCGCTCTCGAACAAGAAGACGGAAGTGTCTGCCGAAGTGCGCCAGAAGACGCGGAGAGTGCGCGAGGCGGATGCGGCCAAGGAAGTGGCGCGGCTGGAATTGCAACTGGCGCAGCAGAATGTGGCGGTGCTGCAATCGCAGCTCGAAGAAGGCAAAGCAAATCTCCGGGAAGTGGAGAGAGAGCGCATCGAAGAAAACGACAAGTGGCTGGCGTATCTGGACGCCAATTTCGGCCGCCAGCAAGCGCAACTCGAGTTGCTGAGAGCGGCGGGACAACTGGACAAGGTTTGGCAGTAAGCGCGGACACGAAATGCTGGACCGAGATTCCCTCGAAAAATTAATCGCAGCGGCGCGCAAGTTGGAGGAAGGATTCGCGGCGCTGCCCGCGTATGAAGCTGCGGTTGCCGGAGGCGATCGGCTCGCCGAAGTGCTGAACGAAACCGCTGCGCGCCTGCAAGATAACTATCCTTACTTTCATCCGCTCTACGCCGGGCAGATGCTCAAACCGCCGCATCCGGTGGCGCGCCTCGCGTATGCGCTGGCGATGTACGTGAACCCCAACAATCATGCGCTGGACGGCGGGCGCGCGACTTCGGCAATGGAGAAAGAAGCGGTCGCGGAAATTGCGGCGATGTTCGGCTGGCGCGAACATCTGGGCCATTTGTGCGGCGGCGGCACGCTGGCGAATCTCGAAGCTCTGTGGGTGGCTGGGCAACTGCGGCCGGGGAAAACGATTCTGGCCAGCGATCAGGCGCATTATACGCACTCGCGGATCAGCGGCGTCTTGCAATTGCCGTTTGAGAGCGTGCCCAGCGATTCGCGCGGGCGGATGGACGCGGAGGCGCTGGCGAAACGCTTGGCGCACGGGGATGTCGGCACCGTGGTCGTCACGCTCGGGACGACGGCGACGGGATCGGTCGATCCTTTGCCGAAAATTCTGGAGCTGCGGGAGCGATACGGCTTTCGCATTCATATCGATGCTGCGTACGGCGGATATTTCGCGCTGGTTGATGCGCTGGAAGCTGACACTACGCATTCGTTTGCGCAAATCAGCCGTGCGGATTCTATTGTGATCGACCCGCACAAGCATGGGCTTCAGCCGTACGGGTGCGGTTGCGTGCTTTTCCGCGATCCTTCCGTGGGAAACTTGTACAAGCACGATTCGCCGTACACGTACTTCAGCTCGGCGGAGCTGCATCTTGGCGAAATCAGCCTGGAATGCTCGCGCCCGGGAGCTGCCGCGGCCGCGCTTTGGGCCACGCAGAAGCTGCTGCCGCTCGTGCGTGGCGGCGAGATGGCGCACGCCCTGGAGCAATCTAGAAAAGCGGCGCTGGAACTGTACGCACGATTGCAAGCCGACCAGAGTTTCATGACTGCGTTTCCGCCGGAGCTGGATATCGTGATTTTTGCGCCGCGCGCGGCCAGCCTAAGCGAGTCTTCAGCGCTCTCGCGGCGAATCTTTACCGAAGCTGCCAAGCTCGACCTGCATCTGGCGTTGGCGGAGTTGCCAGCCGCCTTTTGGCGCGCGCAAAATCCCGAGGTTCGCGCGGATCGCGGCACGCTCACGTGCTTGAGGTCGGTCCTGATGAAGCCGGAACATCTCGACTGGGTTGACGCCATCTGGCAGCGTTTGCAGGCGGCCAGGAAGCTTGCCGTCGAGTGAGAATCCGTCTCCGCCTAGGTGGATTCCTTCGGCGGCGTGGATGGTTACGGAGACGCACGGAAAAGGCCGCAGGGCTCCACGGACTCCGCCCTGCGCTGCAGGGAGGGACGCGCCGCCCTAAAAGGACGGCGCCTACAGTCGGAGCGTCGGGCGCAGACTGAAGTCCGCGCTACGGGGGTTTTGCGTAAGTGTTGATTCTAAAGATAGTTAAAGTCCTTTGTTTTGATACCCTTTTGTAAGTGTTCATTCTAAAGGGGTTTATTCCGAGTATTTGTGGGCAAGCGAGTGGGACGTTCAAGAACACAATAGCACCGAGGCGTTGCGAACCAGGAGAGCACCGGATGTGGAAACGGGTGGGACGGTGGGGAGTATCTCGGGTACACTAGAGAGTGGGATTTGGGGGCTCCAGGCACCAGCCGTGGGGCTACGACGAAAAAGGCAAAACGCGTGTGTTTTGCGTGAGCGGTTGTGCATCCAAGTGGTGGAAGTTGACGCAGTACTTTTGTATCCAGGAATTTGTATCTAAGAAGCTGATGCATCTAAAGAAGCTGAGGGTGACGCATGCCGGATGTGATGAAGACGTTGCTGTTGAATCCGCCGAGTTTCGAGAATTTTGACGGCGGAGCAAGTTCGCGGTGGCCCGCGACGCGCGAGATTGAGTCGTATTGGTATCCGGTGTGGCTGACGTATCCGGCAGGAATGATTCCGGGAAGCCGGCTGCTGGACGCTTCACCGCACAAAGTGAACTGGAAGCAGACGGTGGAGATTTGCAAGGACTACGAGTTTCTGGTGTTGTTCACATCGACGGTGGGATTCAATAGCGACGTCAAGCTCATCCGCAAGATCAAAGAGTCCAACCCGAGCATGAAGATTGCGTTTGTGGGCCCGCACGGGCACATCAAGCCGGACGAGACGCTGCTGGCCAGCGAAGACATCGAGTTTGTGACGCGCGGCGAATTCGACCATTCGGTGGTTGAGTACGCGCATGGCAAGCCGCTGAGCGATATTCAGGGCGTAAGCTATCGCAAGGATGGGCGCATCGTGCACAATGCGCCGCGGCCGCAGCTGCACACCGAAGAGCTGGATGCGCTGCCGTTCGCGACCGACATTTACAAGCGAGACCTGGACATCGAGCGGTACAACGTACCGTTTCTGCTGCATCCGTACGTATCGTTTTACACCACGCGCGGCTGCCCGGCGCTGTGCACTTTTTGCATGTGGCCGCAGACCATTTCGGGGCATGCCTGGCGGACGCGCTCGACGGAAAACGTTGCGCGCGAAGTGAAGCAAGCGATCGAGAACTTTCCGCAGATGAAGGAAATTTTCTTCGACGACGATACCTTCAACATTCGCAAGGATCGCGTGATGGATCTGAGCGCCAAGTTCAAGCCGCTGAAGTTCCGCTGGTCGTCCACGGCGCGGGTGCACAGCGACTACGAGACGCTGAAGTCGATGGCGGACGGGGGCGCGCGGCTGTTCATCGTGGGATTCGAGTCCGGTGATGCGCAAATCCTGAAGAACATCAAGAAGGGCGCGACGGTTGAGATGGCGCGTACCTTTATGAAGAACTGCCGCAAGGTGGGCATCAAGGTTCACGGCGACTTCATCATCGGATTGCCCGGCGAAACCAAGGAGACTATCAACAAGACGATTGATTTCGCCAAGGAACTGGATTGCGAAACCATTCAGGTTTCCCTGGCTCACGCCATGCCCGGCACCGAACTGCACGATTCCATGGCCAAAGAAGGCTTCCTGAAGGTGGAAGCGCTGGCGGACATGGGCGGCCACCAGTTGCCGCACATCGAGTATCCGCATCTTTCGAAGGCCGAGATGATGGGCGGCGTAAACCGCTTTTACGACGAATATTATTTCCGTCCGCGCGTGGTGTGGCGCATCGTTCGCGAAGCGCTGTGGGATGCGAATGAGCGCAAGCGCCTGTACCATGAAGCGACTTCCTTCCTGAAGCTGCGGTCGGAGCGCTGGAAGTGGGTGCGCCAGGGCGGCGACATTGACAAGCCGATGATTACCGTTCCTGAAGTTCCTTCTGCCTCCGGCAACGACTGACCCACAGGATGGCCACAGAACGCCGGTTGCGTATCAAGACGCTGGTCATGGTCTTCGCTATGGTCGTGTGTGCTAACACGGGCGACCTGCTGTTGAAGCGCGGCATGTCGCAGATTGGCGCGGTGCAGCTCTCGATGGCGGGTTTGTCGCACGCCTTCCGCCTTACGGTTAGCAACGGTACGATCTGGGTCGGGATCATTTTTCTCAGCGGCTTCATGCTCAGCTACATGACGGTGTTGAGCTGGGCGGACTACAGCTACGTAATGCCTGCGGGAGCGTTTGGCTACGCGGTGCTGACATTTCTGGCGGTGTTCATTCTGCATGAATCGGTCTCCTCGCGCCGGTGGGTTGGCGTGGTGTTGATTTGCGTGGGAGTGCTTCTGGTGGGACAGACCAAGCCGCGCACCACGGAGGCGCGTGCCGATTTGCCCAAGGAAGTGGCGGCATGATTCGCGTGGTGTTAATGCTCGGCGTGCTTGTGTTTGGCAGCACCGGCGGAGAAATCGCCATCACGTACGGCATGAAGGCCACGGGAGAGCCCGAGGAGTTGAGGCCGCGTGCGTTGCTGCGATTCCTGGGGCGCGCGTTCCGCAACGTGTGGTTCTGGGCGGGTGTGCCGTTGATGGCGCTGTCGTTTTATTCTTTGCTGGTGCTGTTGTCGTGGGAGCCGATCAGTCTGGTGATTCCGGCGTCGGCGCTGAGCTACGTGGTGGGGACCTTCGGAGCGAAATACGTTCTCGGCGAAGATGTAACCTTGGCGCGTTGGGCGGGGGTGGTGCTGGTGTGCCTGGGCGTGGCGCTGGTCGCGGCAGGCTGAAGCTTGCTGTTCGCAAGCTTCCTGTTCGGAGGCTTCCTGTTCGGTCACTTGGCAACCCGCAGTTGACCGCGGGGCATCCCATCCGGCAAACTGTCGCCAGTCAGTGACCGGCTTTGTAACCGGCCGCACGTTTTGGAGAGAAAGCGTGCGCTTGGGACAGATGATGGGGGGACTGTGTTGTTCAGCATACGTGTGTGCCTGCTCGTGTGTGCAGCGGCGCCGCTAATCTACTATCTTCTTTCGCTATTCTGCGTGATCGATTTTTTCCGGCCTCGGCGCGAATCCGGCAGGCGCTCGGCTGGTTTTGCTCCGCCGGCGAGCATCATCAAGCCGGTTCGCGGAGTGGACCGCGAAGCGTACGAGAATTTCGCGAGTTTCTGCCGCCTCGATTATCCAGAATACGAAATCCTGTTTGCGGTTGCGGACGAGGATGATCCGGTCATCCCGGTGATCCGCAAGCTGCAAGCGGATTTTCCGGAACGCGCGATACGGCTGATCACGCGCATTCCGCGCATCGGAGCCAACAACAAAGTCAACAGCCTTTGCCGGCTGGTCGCGGAAGCCAAATACGATTTGCTGGTGATGAGCGACAGCGATGTGCGCGTGGAAGCGGATTATTTGCGGCAAGTGGCTGCTCCTTTCGGGGACTCGCGGGTTGGCGCGGTGACCGCTTTGTACCGCAGCTTTCCCGGGAGCACGGTAGGTTCGGCGCTGAAGGCGCTGGGAATGGCCATGGACTCGGCACCGGCTGCGCTGGTGGCGCGCAAGCTGGAAGGGAACATGCAATTCGCGTTTGGCTGGACGATGGCTACGACGCGAGCGTGCCTGGAAGCGATTGACGGCTGGGAGGCGATGGCGAACCATCACTCCGACGACTTTGAATTGGGAAATCGTCTGGCGCGGCACGGATACCGGGTCGAGTTGCTGCGCAAGCCGGTGAGCATGGTGGCGCCGTCGGAATCCATCCGGCAGTTTGTGCTTTCCGAGATGCGCTGGGCTATTGGCTTGCGCAACGTCCGGCCGGCGGGGAACTGGGGTTTGGCGTTCACTTTCGGTTTGCCGTGGAGCGTCGTGGCCGCACTCACGGTGCTCGCGGCGCACTGGCCGTGGATCATCGCCGCCGCCTACCCGCTTGCTTATCTTATTTTGCGCATCGGGTTGACCTGGACTGCCGGCGCGTGGGGTTTGCAAGATCGCGCAGCCACGGAAAAGCTCTGGCTCGTGCCGCTGCGTGACGCGATCAGCTTTGTGATTTGGGTTTCCGGCTTTTTCTCGAATGAAATCACCTGGCGCGGGCTGAGCTACCGCGTCGACCACGGCTTGCTTGTACCCATTCACCGCAGCCACGACGCCAATCCCTAGCGACCGCGTTGGTCCTTTGGCGGAGTTGGACAACCGCGCATTGGCGCTCTTTCGGCAAACTGCTAGAGTGAAATAGCGCGGGCAAGGACCGTTTTCGAGACGGTTTGCGAAGATTCTGCGAGTTCCTTTAGCACAACAAGCGTGATGCATTATTTTTCCGCAGCAGTTCGCGACATCCTCTTGCTCGCGGCCGGAGCGCCGCTGGCCTACTACGTTTTCGCCAGCGCGGCTGCGGTGCGTTTTTTCACGCGCCAGCGAAAACGCGTGCTTCCCGATTTCACGCCGCCGCTTAGCTTGCTCAAGCCCGTGCGCGGCGTGGACTTTGCTTCTTACGAGAATTTCGCGAGTTTCTGCCGCCAGGACTATCCCGACTACGAAATTCTCTTCGCCGTGAACGAGGAAAGCGACGCCACACTGCCGCTGATTCGCCGGCTGATCGCGGAATTCCCGGAACGCCGGATCCGCGTGTTCATAGGAGCGGAGCAGCTGGGAGCCAACAAGAAAGTCAACAAGCTGGTGCTGCTGGCGCGCGAGGCGCAGCACGAAATCCTTGTGCTCACTGACGGCGATGTGCGCGTGGGTCCGCAGTATCTGCGGGAAGTGGCTGCGCCTTTCGCGGAATCCTCGACGGGCGCGGTCTCGTCATTTTACCGCGGGGTTGCGGAAGCGAATCTCGGCGCAGAACTGGAGGCGGTGGGCGCGGCCAGCGATTTTTTTGCCGGCGTTCTCATGGCGCAATGGATGGAAGGAATGACGTTCGCGTTGGGAGCCTCCATCGTGACGACCAAGACCTGGATACGCAAAATCGGGGGTCTCGAGCCGATCGCCAACATGCACTCGGACGACTATGAACTGGGCCATCGCATCGCCGAGGCGGGCGGCAGCGTGCTGCTTTCCCATGAAGCGGTGTGGACGATGTATCCGGCGGTATCGCTGGCAGGCTTCTGGAAGCACCAGGTGCGCTGGGCGCGCACGGTGCGACTTTGCCGGCCGCTCTCTTACGTGGGATTGATTTTCACGCATGGCCTGCCGTGGGCGATTCTGGCCGCACTGGTTGTGCACACGCGTGCGGCAGCCGGCGCGTATTTGCTTGGCTATTTGGTGCTGCGCCTGGCGATGGCGTATGTGGTGGGAGTCTGGGGAGTGGGCGATGAGGTTTTGCGGCGAAAGCTTTATCTGGTGCCGCTGCGCGATGCGCTCAACTTCGCCATTTGGCTGGGGAGCTTCGCATCGAACCGTATCAGCTGGGGCGGCAACGAATTCGCGATGGAGGAGGGCCGCATGGTCGCGGTCGGCACGCCAAACCCAGCCAGTTCGACGGGAACCAAGCCGCCCGCGTCGTTTACACGGTAGCGCCGCTCTGGCGATCTGGCGTGGTTGACGCGATGCGCGTTCCCTATTAAATTAGAGAGGAGAATCGCGGCTGTCCCGATCCTCGGGAACGTGCTGCGGTTCGTTTTTGTTCCTCCCCGCTGGGAGGTCGTCCAATTGGTAGGACTCCAGACTCTGGATCTGGCTATCCTGGTTCGAGTCCAGGCCTCCCAGCCAATTTCTTGCACGCCATTCAACGCACAGATGTTCGCGCCGAGGCCTGCTCATCGCGAACGCAAAAAGTAAAACTGGGTGCGATCACGCGGAACGCACTGTCGCGTCCGCGTAACCGCACCAGGCGTTACCTGAAGCCGAAGAGCTCCCGCTGAGGAGGGCTCGTCTTGGTTTTACTGATGGGTTTTACTGCTGGGTTTTACGGCTTGCCTGCCGCGCGAGCCCGCTCTCTGGCGCGCTCATCGGTTTCGGTGGTGGAATCATAGGAGCTGACAAATGCGTCGACTTGCTTTTCTGCCGCGTCCTTGGCGATTCCGTAGCGCTCTTGGATTTTGCCGACAAGCTGGTCGCGCTTTCCGGCAATGACGTCCATATCGTCGTCGGTGAGTTTGCCCCACTTCTCCTTGACCTTGCCAACCGACTGCTTCCATTTTCCTTCGATGCGATCCCAGTTCATAGAATTCTCCTCTGTGATGGTCTTCGGCAAGCGCTGAGCGTGGTGTGCGATACCTGGACCCAGCCTTGCCACTCCGCAGAAGAGCACAGTGGCATTGCGGGATGGTATACAGCGAAACCCTCAGGGCGGGCTCGAGAGCTGTGCATGCGGTGGGGCTAAACGCTCGCCAACGCCAGAAAGCGTCTTACACGGAATTCGGGCCAGAAATAAAGGGTTCAGGGTATGCGAGCGCGTGGCGCACTGGATGAAAATAGCCGCAGAGTTGCGACTGGGCCACGAACGAATCGCAAGGTGTGGCCGCGATTCAGACTGTGGGCTCGTTCGGCAAAACCATCGAGGAGGTCGAATATGTTACGTTGGGCGCTTGGATTCTTCATCGTGGCGCTGGTCGCCGCGCTCTTGGGTTTCACCGGGATCGCCGTAGCAGCCGCAGGTATGGCGAAGATTCTCTTCTACTTATTCCTCATTTTGTTTCTCGTCACGCTAGTCGGGCACGTGCTTCGCCGGACCTGAAGCTTGCCGCGCGCCGGCAAATAGGAACAAACGCAACAAACTACTCTAAGGAGAAGATCGATGAAACGTTGGGCTACGGTATTAGCAGGAACACTCGCAATCACTCCGCTCCTGTTTGCGAAGGCGGCGGATCAAGATGCCAAGGACGAGAAAGACCGCCTGCAGAATGCAGGCACCGTCATTAAGGAAGTTCTCGACATTCCCGACGATATTCCGCAGGACCTGCTCGACAAGGCTCGCTGTGTGGTCGTACTGCCTTCCGTGCTTAAGGCGGCGTTCGTCGTCGGCGGAAGCTATGGCCGCGGCGCGATGGTTTGCCGTACCGGCAAGGACTTCACCGGACCGTGGGGCTCGCCGGCGATGTACGCTTTGGAAGGCGGCAGCATCGGCTTCCAAATCGGCGGGGAAGCCACAGACTTCGTAATCCTGGTGATGAACAATCGCGGCGTGGAGAGTCTCCTCCACAGTAAGGTTAAGCTCGGTGCGGACGCGTCAATCGCAGCGGGCCCCAAGGGCCGCACCGCTTCGGCGGACACGGACGCGTATATGCGCGCCGAGATGCTGAGCTACTCGCGCGCGCGCGGTGTGTTTGCCGGAATTTCGCTGCAAGGTTCGACCTTGCGTCCGGACAACGATGCCAACGAGCGGCTCTACGGCAAGGACGCCACTGCCGCGAGAATCATCACCGAGTCCAAGATCGAGGCGCCTGAAGCAGCGCACGCTCTGGTCTCGCGGCTGCAGAGGGCCACTCCGCAGCTCAAACCCTAGTTGTCAAGCAATCCCGCTGCTAAAGAAAAGGGGCGCGCTCAAGAGCGCGCCCCTTCTATTGGTGTTCGAAGCCATCTCGTAGAAGCTGCGGCAATTGGGTGTACTGGCGGTGCGCAACTGCACACGCCGCGAGTTCCTGAGCGGAAAAGACGGCCCAAAGCGGAACACGCCGCCGCCCAACCCCTACTCCGTCCCCGCGCCCAATCTACCCATTCCCCTGTATTGTTGCCCGTCTCCGCATGCCGTATTTTCGTTGGCGAAGGAAGCGTAATTGCTCCCGTAACCGTTGGAGCAGCCCCTGGCCAGTCTTTCAGCCGAGGTCGAGCCGTAAGGGAGACGCATGCACATGGAGAAAGCACTGGCACGAACCCCCGCACGAACCCCCCCTCGAACCGAGGATCAGCTGCTCAAGTTAGCGCGCGCAGGCAACGCCGAAGCCTTTTCCGAATTAGTGCACCTGCACTCGTCGAAGGTCTACGGCATCTCGCTCAAAATCCTGAAAAACCGCGAAGACGCCGAAGACAATCTTCAGAACGTTTTCTGCAAGGCGTACCGGAGTATCCGCAATTTCCAGGGCCAGTCCAAGATTTCCACTTGGCTCTTTCGCATTGCTGTCAACGAAGCGCTCATGAAGCTGCGCAAGCGGCAATCCGAACGCGTTATCGGCCTCTCCGAGGTCGCTGGCGCGGACGATGAGGAAGGCGGCGTCCTTCAGATGCAAGACGTGCGCCCGGATCCCGAGCGCCGCTGCATCGCCACCGATTTGGCCGCCAAGGCCTTTCGCGGTCTCGATGCCTCGCTCGGAAACACTTTCATCTTGAACAAGAGCGAAGGCTGGACCAACCGTGAACTTGCCAAAGCTTTTGGCACCACGGCGGAAACCGTGAAGTCGCGCATCTTCCGCACGCGCCTCAAGCTCCGTCAGGAGATGCTGGCGCTTTCGCAGCCCGCAGCGGTCGCGCTACAAGCGTGAGCTAGCGTCGCCCGCAAGTGCGTGTGAGAAAAAAGTTCAGCCCGCCGCGCTAAACGTAGACACCGATGGCGTGTCATCCGACTCGCATAGCGTAGTCGGCAGTGTCGCGCGTACCTGCGATCCCCTCGCCGCGGATTCCACTTCCAGCGTTCCGCCCAGCTCTACAAGCCGTTCGCGCATTCCCGCCAGACCGATGCCCGCCGCTCCGCCCGCCTGAAACTGCTGCAGCACCCGCGGCGGGATGCCTTTGCCGTCGTCTGCAACCTCCAGGACCACTTCTCCCTCCGTGCACGTCACGCGCACGTCCACCGCTTGCGCCCCGGCGTGCCGGTGCACGTTCGTCAGCGACTCTTGCAGCACGCGAAACAGCGCCAGTTCGATTCCCCGCGGCAGCCGCTTCACAATTTCCCCGATCTCCAGATGTACTTGCGTTCCGCTCCGCTTGGCAAACTCCTGCACGTACCACCTCGCCGCGGACTCAAATCCCAATTCATCCAGCAACGGGGGATGCAGCAGATGCGAGATCGTGCGGATTTCTCCGAGGGCCCGGTCGGTCATGTCGAGCGTCTCGGTAAGCCATTCCGGGGAACCCCGCGGCGCAGCCTTCCCGGACGATATTTGCCCCAGATTCATCTTCAGGCCTGCCAGATACTGGCCCACGCTGTCGTGCAACTCCCGCGCAATCTTCCGCCGCTCAATATCCTGCAATTCCAGAATCCGCGCGCTCAGCGCCCGGTAACTTTCCGTATTCTCCAGCGCCAGCGTTTCCATTTGCTTTCTGATGGCCACTTCCGCGCTCAGCAGCCGGAAGCTGTAAAACAACAAAAGCAGCGCAATCGCCAGCGACACGCTGATGGTCAGCAAGTTTCTCCCGAACAGCGTGTTCCAGGTTTGCAGCCGCCCGCGCAATAAATCCTCTTCTTCCTTATCCATCGCTGCGATAAGCGCGCCGATTTGCGACCGTCGTTCCACTACCCCTTCCAGAAGACGGTCCTCGGCCTTATCCGCGAGCCCACACGCTTCCCGCAACGCACAATTCTTCAATTCGGCCGCCTGCTGCGCCACCAGCGGCTCCAACTGCTCCACCCTCGCGGCCTGCCGCGGATTGTCTTGCACCAGCGCTCGCAGGCTCGCAGCCGTCTCTTTCATCAGCCCGGTTTGCTGATCGAGATACGCAAGTTCGCCGGGATCGTGCCGCAGCAGATAGCCAAACGCGCCTGCTCGCGCTTCCGCGCGCTCCACTTCCAGCCGGCCCAGCGCGTGGCGCACTTCATAGCTGTGCACCGCCCAATTCCGCGCTTCCATCGCTCCTTGTTCCGTGAAAAACGCCACCGCGCCCGTAGCGATGATGATTACCACCGCGATCAGCAGAGTGCCCAGACGCGCCGGAGGCTTCGCCAGGATTTCTTTCACGGTATTTCCGGAACGCTCGCCCACTCCGCCGTTCTCCCTGCTGGCTTCCTCTGGCCCTCTGCAAACTTCTTTTCTTTAACGGCTCTTCGGCACGCCCTCGATCTTCGGAGCATCGATTCCCAGGGCGGTCGCCAGGTCGATCAAATGTTCTTGCTCCTCCACCAGCACTTCGCGAATGATCTCCGCCATTGCATATTCGCCCAGCTCTTCGCACTGTTGCACGCGTTCCCGGTAGTTCCGGATCGTCTCCGTCTCATTATTCAAGTCCGCCCGCAGCATTTCCTTGTTGTCGGCAGCCACTTTCACGGGCTTGGGCTGCACCGTCGGAGTTCCCCCCAGATAGTCCACTTGCTTGGCGATTTTCAGCGCGTGACTCAGCTCCTGGCCCGCGTGTTTTTCCAGTTCGCCCGCGATATTCATGTACTCAGCGCCCTTCAGCACCTGCGAATACACGATATACGCGATGATCGCCTGGTATTCGCGCGCCAGGTCTTCGTTCAGCGCTTTCACCAGGTCTTCCCGGGAACCGGACGAGTTCTTTTCGCCCGTTTTGCTCGCGGTTGGCATCACTCTTCCTCTCTTTGTCTGGTCGGAATGTCGTCTTTTGCCAAAGACTTGGACGCAGGCCCTTCCGCTCCTTCGCCGCATCCTCACTTCAATTGCCGTACGGCGCGATGGTGTTTTTTGCGAATTCCGCATCGAGCTTCGGGCTCACATACGTTCCGTGTCCCACCACGATCGTCAGCGCCCGGATTAATTCCTGCTCCGCGTCGTTCTTCAGCAAATATCCGTTCACTCCCGATTGAAACGCGCTCCGCACCAGCTCTCTCGAGTCATGCAGCGTGAGCAGAATGATTTTCACGTGTGGATCGCTTCCTCGTATGCTCCTGGCCGCTTCCAGTCCGGTGATTCCGGGCATCGATACATCCATCAGAATCACTTCTGGTTTCAATTCCTCCGCCAGGCGCACCGCGTCCTTTCCATTGTCCGCTTCCGCGCAAACTTCCCATTCCGGAAAATCCTGCAGGATCCCGCGTACTCCCCGCCGGATGAACGCGTGGTCATCCACGATCAGAATGCGCGACATTGCTCCCCCCTTCGCGATTCGGGGGGAATGCCATCGTCAGCGCCTTCCCTCGGGATGGCTTGGCGCCGCGGAGTTTTGAACTTGGCCAAAATGCTGGGCAGCATGGTAACCCGTCTTAAGACGCTTATCGCCAGACTTGCGTCATGCTTCAATAATCTGATTCTTCACCGCGTACAGCACCAGCTCGCTTACCGAATGTATTTCCAGTTTTCTCATGATGTTGGCGCGGTGCGTTTCCGCCGTCTTCACGCTGATGCCCAGCGCTCCCGCCACTTCCTTGCTGCTCTTGCCTTCCGCCAGCAATTGCACGATCTCCCGCTCCCGCGGCGTCAGCCGGTTGCGGTATTCCTGCGGCGCCTCCGGCGTGGCATTGCGCTTACGGAAGCCGTTCAGCACCATTTCCGCCGCTTTCGGCGTGAAAAACGAACGCCGGTGCGATACCGCTTCCACCGCCGCCACCAAGTCCCGGTCCGCGTCGGACTTCATGATGTATCCCCGCGCGCCCGCTTCCACGATGTCGTGCACCAGTTGATCGGAAAAATGCAGCGTCAAAATCACGATCTCCGTTTTCGGCAGTTGCTTTTTGATTTGCCGCGCCGCCTCCAGCCCGTTCAGATCCGGCATGCTGATGTCCATCACCACTACTTCGGGCTTCTGTTGCTCCGCCAGCGCCACGGCCTCCCGGCCATTCTTCGCTTCGGCACACACTTCCCATCCGGGTTTCGCGGTCAGCAGTTGCTTCAGCCCCCGCCTCACGATGTCGTGATCGTCGGCAACCAGAATTCGCACGGTAGCTCCTATCTCTGTATAGAGTCTAAGCCTTTCAAATCACATACAGTTATCGCTGTATTTCTGCTTTGCCACCCCCGCGGGAGCCCCCATGGTTCCGTTTCCCTCGCGTTTCTTCTTATTGGCGCAAGCCGCCGGGAACACACCAGCGCCCGCACTCGCTTCTTCTAAAAGCCAGGTTCCCCGGTTTGAGTTGTTCCTTTTTCTCCGAACCGAGGGCGCCCGGATCGGTTGCTTCTGCTCACCTGACTAGTTCGCTTCCCTGGTTACATTCCACTTGCTCTTACCGCGCTGCTTTTCTCTGCCCGCTCCGCACTCACGAAGCGGAAACTTCTGGCCCTGGTACCGTGCAACCCAAGTGCGTGTCATAGATCAGATAGTTGCCGGGATTTATTTTTGCCAGCCGGCTCAATTGGGACTTTGCTTCTTCCAGCCCCTCAACAGCCTTGACCCACAACAATTGCCCATCAGGAAGTTTTCGGAATATGTCCAGTTTGTACTTCACAAGGACCTCCCACAATGTAGTTGCGTCCGATATCCCCCCGTAGGGCATCTCGCTTGCCATTCTCGCAACTCCCACATTTCCAAGGAAATCTCGGGATATTCCGCTTCCTTGTACACCGCATTTCGCGTAATTCTTTCCCTCCGCCGACCCATTTCGCCATTTTTGCGGTACTGGAACCGCTCGTTCCCCGTAGGGGCGCAGCACTGCTGCGCCCCATCTGGGCACAACATACCCAGCCAGGCGGTCGCCGTATCCTCGCGCCTTTCAACGGTGCGAGTTTTGAAGCCTCACGCCCACCGATACCCCTGCTTGGCCAGCGGCAACGACCGTATCCTCTTCCCGGTCGCTGCAAAAATCGCGTTGCAAACGGCCGGCAACACCGGCGGCAACGCCGGCTCGCCCAATCCCGTCGGCGGATTGTCCGTCGGCAGAAAATGCACTTCGATTTCCGGCGGCACTTGCATCATGCGCATCGGCGGATACTCATGGAAATTGCTCTGCACCGCTCGCCCTCGCTCGATGGTGATCTCGTAGCCCATCAAATGGCTCAATCCTTCGATCACCGAACCCTGCGCTTCGGTCGTGGCTCCGCTCGGATTGATGATCTGGCTCCCCACGTCGCCCGCCACCCACACTTTGTTCACCTTCAGCGTGTTGTCCGTTCCGACGCGCACTTCCGCCATTTCCGCAAAATAGCCCCGGTGGCTGAAGTGAAACGCCACTCCCATTCCCGTGCCCTTCGCCAGCGTCCGCTTGCCCCAGTTCGACTTCTCCGCTACCAGCTTCAGCACTCCGCTCATCCGCTGCGCGTTAAACGTGAAGCCAGCCGCTGCCGGAGCTGCACCCGGCGTTACAGTCACAGGAAGGGCCGGCATCTCCAGCAGCGCCAGCCGAAACTCCACCGGGTCTTTCCCCGCCGCGTGCGCCAGTTCATCCAGAAACGACTGCATCGCGAAAGCGATTCCGTTGCTCCCAGGCGCGCGCATCGCTCCCGTCGGCACTCCGGACGCCATCACCGACGCGCCCAGCACGAAGTTCGGCGCAAAACGCCCCGGGAATTCGTCCGGCGAAATCCCCGCGCTCGCGGCGAATTTTTCTCCTTCGCCAAAGGTCACAAAATGATTGCGCCACGCCACCAGTTTTCCGGCAGCGTCCACGCCGCCCTTGAAAAAATGAAATCCCGCAGGGCGATAAAAATCGTGGTGCATATCATCTTCGCGCGTCCACAGCAGTTTCACTGGCACGCCAACCTGTTTCGCGATCCACCCTCCTTCCATCATGTAGTCGTTGGTCAGCCGCCGCCCGAATCCTCCGCCCATCCTCGTCAGGTGCATGGTGATGTCGCTCTCCGCCATGCCCAGCGTCTTGGCCAACTGCGGCAAGCCGCGCTGCGGCGTCTGGCTCGGCACCCACATCTCCAGCTTTCCGTCCTGGTAATGCGCCGTGCAGTTCTGCGGCTCCAGCGGCGCATGCGACAGGAACGGATAGAAATACGCCGCCTCCACCACCTTGGCAGCGCCTTGCAGCGCCGCATCCACATTGCCGTCCGCACGCAGTGTTCGTGCCGGAGCTTGCTTGGAAAGTTCCGCCGCTTGCTGCGCAAACCCCTCGCTGCTCTGTTTCGCGGTCTCGCCTTCGTCCCACTTCACTTGCAGCTTCGTCCGCGCCGACTTTGCCAGCCACCACGTGTCCGCCACAATGGCCACGCCGCTCAGCAGGCCCGTCAAATCGCTTCCGCCCTCTGCCACGATCACATGCCGCACGCCCGGCATCTTCTTGACTTCATCTACATTCGCGCTCACCACTTTCCCGCCGAACACCGGGCACTTCTCGAACACCGCGTACAGCATCCCCGGCACTTTCACGTCGATTCCAAACAGCGGCTTGCCGCCCACAATCGACTCGCTATCCACATTGCGCGTAGCCTTGCCGATGATCTTGTAATCCTTCGGATCTTTCATCTTCACGGTAGCCAGATCCGGTGGAGTCAGTTGCGCTGCTTTGCTTGCCAATTCGCCGTACCCCGCGCTCCGCTTGCTTCCCGCATGCAGCACGCGCCCCGATGCCGTCGCGCACTCCGCTTCCGGCACGCCCCACGTCTGCGCCGCCGCCGCGATCAGCATCTGCCGTCCTGCGGCGCCCACTTGTCGCATCGGGATCCAGTTGTTCGGCGTTGCCGTGCTTCCGCCCGCCACCTGCAATCCATACTTCGCAAAATTCACGTCCGCCTGCTCGATGCGCACGTCCTTCCAATCCACATCCAACTCTTCCGCGATCAGCATCGGCAGCATCACCTTCACACCCTGCCCAACCTCCGGATTCTTCGCCATGATGGTCACAACCCCATCCGCCGCGATGCGAATAAAGGCGCTTGGCGCTAGAACCGGCGCCGGAGGAGACGCCGGAGCTTGCGCAAACACCTCCTCCATCCAATCTCCATGCATCGCCAGCATCACCCCGCCGCCAGCCAGCGCGCTAACCCGCAAAAAACCCCGCCGCCCGATCACCGCAGTCGCCATAACTCCTCCACTATCGCAAACTCCAAAATCCCAAACTCGACCGCCATCCGCAACCGAATCACCTGCATACCTCTCGGATAGACGCTTTGGGACCGCCAGTGATACGCCGCCGGCCCACCCGAAGTGCCCGAAGTGCCCGAAGTGCCCGAAGTGCTTGATGCATTCTGCTCGCTCAAAGCTTATTTGCCCTGCGTTGTTTGCGTCCAGCGCAGTATAGCGGTTTCCAGGAAATCGCGCGAAATCGGGGACAGACCTAAAGCGGGGACAGCCGGAACGTTTCCGCCGTCTGGGAAAATGTTCATGGCGAGTCAAGACTATGTTTCGACGTACTTCCGGAATAAAGAGGACGGAACTTCGGTCTGGTCACGGTGATGTAGCGAGGTTCGATCCTCTTGAAAATGCAGGGACGTTTGTCGAAGCGCCCTATCTCACAGCTACGGCTGCCACCGCCTTTCGATGTCGAGAGCTTCCTCCGGACTCTTCGATCCAAGACTAAAGTCATCGAATTCAGCAAAAAAGGCAGTATCTTCGCGCAGGGAGACCCTGCTGGCGCGGTCTTCTATATCAAAAAGGGAAGGGTGAAGCTCACAGTCATCTCCGAGCATGGGAAGTCAGCGATCATAGGAGTCTTGAACGACGGCCATTTCTTTGGCGAGGGCTGCATGGCAGGCCAGGCCCTGCGCATAATGGCGGCCTCGGCGATCACCGACTGTACGCTTCTTAGGATTGAAAAGGCGGCTATGATGGCCGCGCTTCATGAACGCCACGATTTTTCCGAATTTTTTATCGCCTATGTGCTTTCGCGGAACGTCCGCTACCAGGCGGACCTGGTCGACCAGCTTTTTAACTCAACGGAGAAGCGTCTGGCTCGTATTCTTCTGCTGCTCGCCCACTATGGGAAAGAAGGCCAGCCGGAACGTATCGTGCCCAAGGTAAGTCACGAAACGCTGGCGCAAATGCTCGGCACAACGCGGCCTCAAGTCAGTCATTTTATGAATAAGTTCCGAAAGCTTGGCTTCATTGAATACAGCGGAAGATTAAAGGGAAGCTTAGAAGTCCACAGTTCCCTCCTCAGCATGATCCTGCACCAGTGATTTCAGATACGCCCCGATTACGCCCCGATAGCAGGCCTGGACTGTCTGTCACCGATTTGTGCCGCCGTTCATACAAATTTATTAACGTATGATTTGTGACAGACGCTGTAACGCGGTCTTTGCGATTATGCGGGGCGGGAGATTTCTCCGAGAGTTGATATTACGAAACGGCGAAACATGCGTTTTATTTCTCGGAACTGCCATCTCCATGGACGAAGGACTTTCAGCCCAAGCCCGCGCCCCAAAGAAAAAACTGTAATACATAAAATAACCCGTCCAGTTCTTGGTTATGTACTGAAAAAAGCAGGGTCAGCAGCATTTTGCGGCCACTCAATGAAGTTCGAGAGAAGGAGAAGTGAAATGGCAAAATCTGAAACTCTGATCAAGAACTCTGCGAATCGGCGCGCTTTCTTGAAAACCGGAATCACGGCGGTAGGCGCAGCGACTATGGGCGCAGGCCTATCGGGCGGTGGGTTATCGGCCCTTGGCC
>Ga0209736_1000025_pt1 | contig 60130 bp, 41 predicted proteins | sample BlaSpr_A8_Ref_M3_FD_187992 | JGI IMG/M metagenome (GOLD analysis project Ga0209736, IMG submission 187992) | Forest soil microbial communities from Thunder Bay, Ontario, Canada - Black Spruce, Ontario site 2_A8_Ref_M3 (SPAdes) (version 2) | ecosystem: Environmental > Terrestrial > Soil > Boreal...
AAGACAGCCTTGTAAGCCTCGGGTGTGGCAAACAGGCGATTTCCCGCCATGTCGATGGCGAAATGGTCGAAATTGCCTGTAACTTCCGCCGGAAGCTTGTAGGTCTGGAGCAGTTTCAGGGGTGTTGGCTCCTGGCCCCGCGCTGCGTTGACGAACAAAAAGGAAATCGCAATTAGGACGGCAAACTGTCGCTTCATGGTTGTCTCCCGAGCAGGTCTGGAAAAAAAGTCTCGCATCCGGATGCCGTTTTTGGCGGGCCTGAGCATAATGCATCTTCGGCGGCGCGAACTTAAGGCAACATTAATTTATTTTTAGCCGAAACTTTGCGGGATAGCAGATTCCTTCTCAAAACCCACGTTTTAGCAGTTTACGAAAGGTGCGCCGCAGCCATGGGCCTTGCTGGCGTTGACGCACCCGGTGCTGTGGCGTAGGATGCGCCCCGTTTGAGCAGACCGTTCGTTCGCGGCTGGACCCGCATCCAGCTATTCGATTCGAGAGGAACGCATGAAGCGCATTCTTTCTGCCGTTTTCGCCGTATTTGTCAGTGTCCCAATCGTCCTGGCAGCTCAAGACAAGGCGCCACTGAAGCTCGTGGCAACTATTCCGCTCCCTGGGCTCAAGGACGGAGACTTCGACCACTTTGCTCCCGACGTCGATGGGCACCGACTGTTCTTGACGGCGGAAGAAAACGACAAGATCCAGATTCTGGACACCAGTTCAAACAAACTCGTTCACACGATGGACAATATAAAGGCCCCGCACGCAGTTCTGTTTCGCAAAGATCTGAAGAGACTTTTCATCGTCGAGGGCGATGCTTCCGCGGTGAAAATCTATGATAGCGATACGTTTAAGCCGCTTGGCGAAGTGAAAGTGTCCATCGATGCGGATTCCTTGGCCTACGATCTCGCCACATCTTATGTGTACGTCGTGAGCGGGGGCCGAGAGGCACACACGCCCTATTCACTCATCAGCGTGATCGACACCAACAATGCGAAGAAAATACGCGATATCAAGATTGATTCGAATCACATCGAAGCGCTGGTCCTGGAAACATCCGGCCCGCGGATGTTCATGAATATCACGGGAAAGAACGTTGTGGGAGTGATGGACCGCGACAAAGCGGCTCTGACAACCAGTTGGCCTTTGCCCGCAGGCGACAAGCTGAACGTCGCCATGTGCTTTGACGAAGCCAATCACCGGCTGTTCGTGGTCACGCGGAATCCAGGCAAGTTGGTGGTTTTCAATTCGGACAACGGTAAGGTTATCGCGGACCTTCCTGCAGTGGACCTGGTCGACGACGCGGCTTACGATCCGCAGCACAAACGTCTGTATCTCGCTGGCGATCAGTTTATCGATGTGTTCGAACAAAAAGACCCGGACCACTACTCTTTGCTGGCCAAAATTCCAGGAAGCTTCCGCGCCAAAACAGGCATCCTGGTCCCGGAGCTAAACCGCTATTATCTGGCCGTCCCGCATCACGCGGGCAAAGAGGCGGAAGTACGCGTCTATGACATTCAGCCATAGATTGAGGTATGCCGGGGTGATGAATGCGGCGGCGTGACTTCGGCAAGACGTCTCTTAGCATGATTGCTGTTGCCGTATTCGCAGATTCTGCGAAAGCTTCGCAATCGCCGGGAACTGCTGATTTCCCCAAGTTCCCCGGCCTTACAAAGTACGTCGGTACGTTCGTAACCGAAACGAAGTATCAAGACATTCCTGGTGAAGTGATCGAGCTTGGCAAGAAATCCATCCTGGATGGTCTGGGCCTGGCCTTGGCCGGATCGCGCGCGGAGAGCGGAGCGATTTCGCGGCAATATGTTGAGGAATCTGGCGTTTGCAACGGGAAAGCTACGATCATTGGTGCTACAAAAAGGACTTCGCCGCGTTTTGCGGCGCTAGTGAACGGAATTTCCATTCACGCTGACGATTTCGACGATACGCAACTCGCCGCTGCGAAGGACCGCGTCTACGGCTTGCTTACGCATCCGACGGTTCCCGTGCTGCCGGCGATTTTCGCGCTTGCAGAACGACGCGTCGTGACCGGGAAAGAATGGATGCTTGCCTATCACGTAGGTGTCGAGGTGGAGTGCAAAATCGCGGAAGCTATTGCGCCGCGTCACTATCAAGATGGGTTTCACTCCACGGGTACTTGCGGCCCGTTCGGTTCCGCCGCGGCGTGTGCCAAGCTGCTCAAGTTTGACTTGTCAAGGACACTGAATACCTTTGGTCTGGCTGCCAGCCAGTCCGGTGGACTGCGTGAAAATTTCGGCACCATGACCAAACCTCTTCAAGCTGGACACGCCGCGGAAAGTGGGCTGGTTTCCGCCGAACTAGTGGCGCTGGGCTGGACCGCCGCGGAACAAATCCTTGAGGCTGATCGAGGCTTCTTTCACGCGGCTGGCGGCTCCTACGATCCGAGCGCGATTATGGACCGCTTGGGAAAGCCGTGGACCTTCGCTTCACCCGGCGTTTCCTTGAAACCATATCCTTCCGGCTCACTCACTCATCCTGCGATGACGGAGCTGGCCCGGCTGATCGACACGCACAACATTCAAGCGGCGCAGGTGGAAAAAGTCGATATCGGCGCCAATCACCAGATGACGACAACGCTTCTGCATCATCACCCGAAAACGGGCCTTGAGGCAAAATTCAGCATGGAATTTTGCCTGGCGATTCTTTTGCTCGAGCGCAAAGCCGGTTTAGGACAATTTTCGGACAAAGTAGTTCACCGTCCGGATGTCCAGGAAATGATCGGCAGAATCAATTTCTACGTGGACCCCGATGCCGAGAGCGCAGGCTTCGATAAAATGACGTCGATCCTGAAAATTCACCTGAAAGACGGAAGGCTGATCACCGGCCGGGCCGAGTTTGCCAAGGGCAGTCCGTCTAACCCGATGAGCTTTGACGAGGCCGCGGCCAAATTCCGGGGATGCGCCGAATTTGCCGGATGGCCCAAGGCCAAGACCGAAAGGATCATCATGTTTGTAAAAACGTTGCAGACTGTTTCTGATGTCTCCGCGCTTTCGCCGCTGTTGTCAGCGGCAGGATGAATCGGACAAAGATGAAAACCTTCAAGATTGCGGTCATCGCGGGAGACGGTATCGGGAAAGAAGTTGTTCCCGAAGGGATCCGTGTACTCGAAGCGGCGGGTCAGCGTTTCGGTTTTCGCTTGCATTGGCACGCTTTTGACTGGAGCTGCGAGACGTACGTACAGACCGGGAAAATGATGCCGGACGACGGGCTGCGGCAATTGCTGCCTTTCGACGCGATTTTTCTCGGCGCTGTTGGCCACCCCAGCGTTCCCGATCATGTCTCGCTGTGGGGGCTCCTGATTCCCATCCGGCGGGCTTTCCGGCAATACGTCAATCTTCGTCCCGTGCGCCTCTTCGACGGAATCGAATCGCCCCTCAAGCACTGGAAGCCCGGTCAAATCGATTTCACCATCGTTCGCGAGAACAATGAGGGTGAATACTCGAATATTGGTGGACGCCTTTATGAAGGCACCGACGATGAGATGGCTGTCCAGCAAACGGTGTTCACACGGCGCGGCGTGAACCGTGTGCTGCGCTTCGCCTTCGAATTGGCCCGCACGCGACGCAAGCACCTGACCTCCGCCACCAAATCCAACGGAATCATCCACACCATGCCTTTTTGGGACGAATGCTTTCACGCCATGGCAGCAGAACATCCGGACATTCGCACGGACCAATATCACATCGACATTCTCACGGCGCACTTCGTCCGGCATCCCGATTGGTTCGATGTAGTCGTGGGTTCGAATCTTTTCGGAGATATCCTCTCGGACCTTGGCCCTGCCGTCGTCGGCTCTATCGGCATCGCTCCCTCCGCTAATCTCAATCCGGAAAAGGAATATCCTTCCATGTTTGAGCCGGTGCACGGCTCGGCTCCTGATATCGCCGGAAAAGGCATCGCCAATCCCATCGGCCAGATCTGGTCAGGGGCCATGATGCTGCGCCACCTTGGCGTCTCCGAGGCTGCCGATGCCGTCGAAGACGCTATCGCGGCAATTCTCGCACAAGCAAAAATCGGAACACCCGATATCGGCGGGAAGGCCACGACTCGTGAATTGGGCGAAGCGATTGCAAGTGAGGTCAGCAAGAATTAACAAATCTTTTAATGCACGTCAGCGAGAGATCGAACAGTCCCAAAGCTAAAGTGCTGATCCCATGAAATCTAAGTCCACACAAGCTACCGCCCCAGATCCACGGGACATCACACGCCGCAATCTTCTGGAATTCGGCGGCTTGGCGATCGCTGCGGCACTTGTGCCTCCGCGATCAGCGGAGGCTGTGTCGTCAGTGCGGCCAGCCAAGACTCCGCAGACCGGCGGCTCCGTCATGAATCCGCTGAGCGCGTATATGAGCGAAGCTGCCAATCGTCCGCTTCCCGATGACGTCGCGGAAAAAGCGAAGCACCACATCTTGGACACGCTTGCTGCGATGATTTCCGGTTGCAACTTGCTTCCCGGACAGCGCGCTCTGCAATTTGCCCGCGCTTACGGCGGCAAGGAAGTCTCCACGGTGGTCGCCTCGAATATCCTGTGCGGTCCGATCGAGGCCGCCCTCGCCAACGGCGTGCTGGCTCACGCTGACGAGACCGACGATTCCCATGCGCCATCTCAGTGCCATCCGGGTTGCGCCGTTGTGCCCGCCGCGCTTGCCGCTGGTGAACAATTTGGCATCAGCGGAAAGCATTTCCTTCGCGCTGTGGCGCTCGGGTATGACATTGGCTCCCGTGTCACTATGACTCTTGGCGGACAGCAATTCGAAGCCGAGAGCCACTGGAGCACGCACAGCATCGCGCCGCTGTTCGGTGCCGCCGCTGCCGCGGGTTGCGCCGCCGGCTTAAACGCCCAGCAGATGCGGTGGATGCTGGGTTACACAGCGCATCAGTCTTCCGGTCTCGGCTTGTGGAACCGCGATACCGAGCATATCCAAAAGGCTTTTCATTTTGGCGGCATGACCGCGCGCAGCGGCGTCACCTCCGCTTTGCTCGTGCAATCGGGCTGGACCGGCGTCGACGATATCTTTTCGGGGAAGGACAATTTCTTCCTGGCTTACAATCCGCACGCGGATCCCTCCGGATTGATCGATAAACTAGGGGAGCGCTACGAAGTTATCCGCACCAATATCAAGAAGTGGCCGGTCGGCTCGCCGATCCAAGCGGCTCTTGACGCTCTCGAACTCCTCCGCAAGCAGCGTCCCTTCGAGGCCGCGCAAGTCGACAAGATCGCTCTCCGTCTGGCTACCGACGAAGCCGCCATCGTCAACAACCGCGAGATTCCAGACATCTGCGTGCAGCACATGCTGGCCGTTGCGCTGCTCGACAAAACGGTTACCTTCGCTTCCGCCCACGACCGGGCGCGAATGAAGGACGTTGCCGTTTTGCGTGAGCGCACCAAAATCACTCTGGTGCCCGATGATGATCTGGAGCGCCTCATGCCCTTGCGCGTGGGTATCCTGGAAATCACGCTCGTGGACGGCACCCATCTCGTCCGCCGCGTCGACAACGTTCGCGGCACTCCCGAGAATCCCATGACTCGTGACGAAATCGTCGCCAAGGCCAACGACTTGATCACGCCCGTCCTGGGCGCTCCGAAGTGCACGCATCTCATCAACAGAGTATTTGGCCTGGAAAGCGTTTCTGACATCCGCGATTTGCGGCCTCTTCTGCAACTTTCATGACTGTCTACCCCGGCAAGCGACAAGTGAAGCCATGAAAATCGTCAACATTCGCGAGACCGTCGTACCCATCAAATCGCAGATTCGCAACGCCTTCATCGATTTCAGTCAGATGACCGTCAGCGTCCTCGCGCTGGTCACGGACGTGGTTCGCGACGGCAAACCTGTCGTCGGCTTCGGCTTCAATTCCAACGGCCGCTATGCACCCAGCGGGCTCTTGCGCGATCGCTTTATCCCGCGTCTGAAAGCTGCGGAACCTGGTTCATTGCTCAACGATGCCGGCGACAATCTCGACCCTGTTCGCGTTTGGGACGTACTCATGCGCAACGAGAAACCCGGCGGCCACGGCGAACGATCCGTAGCCGTCGGCGTCCTGGACATGGCGGTGTGGGACGCCGCTGCGAAAATCGCCGGAATCCCGCTTTCCCGTCTTCTCGCCGAGCGTTATCGCGGCGGTGCCGCCGACGCAAGAGTCTTCGTCTACGCCGCCGGGGGCTACTACTATCCCGACAAGGATTTGTCTGCTCTTCAGAAGGAAATGTCCGGCTACCTCGATCTTGGTTATTCCGTTGTGAAGATGAAAATAGGCGGAGCGCCGCTGGCCGAGGACCTGCGCCGCATCGAAGCTGTCCTTACAATCTTGAAGACTCCCGATCAACTCGCGGTAGACGCCAACGGCCGCTTCGATCTGGACACGGCCATTGCCTATGCTCGCGCTCTCGCACCATACGGTCTGCGTTGGTACGAAGAAGCTGGCGATCCTCTCGATTACGATCTCCAGGCCAAGCTTGCGCCTCTCTACCCCGGGCCCATGGCCACCGGCGAAAATCTATTCTCCGTGCAGGACGCGCGCAATCTTATTCGCTACGCCGGTCTTCGCTCCGATCGCGACGTTTTGCAGTTCGATTGCGCGCTCAGCTACGGACTGGTCGAATACCTGCGCATTCTTGACATGCTGAAAGACCACGGCTGGTCGCCCACTCGCTGCATTCCTCACGGCGGCCACCAAATGTCTCTGAATATCGCGGCTGGATTGGGGCTCGGCGGCAACGAATCGTATCCGGGAATCTTTCAGCCCTTCGGCGGATTTGCCGATGGCATTCCCGTCGAAGACAGCTACGTCCGCCTCCCGGACATTCCGGGAATCGGCTTTGAAGCGAAGAGTGAATTGTTCGGTGTGATGAAAGCGTTGTTGGAGGTTTAGCCATGGTGACCCGGCGCCGATTAATCAAGCTCAGTGGCTTGTCCACTGTTTTTGCCGCGTTTCCGCCCAGCCTCGCGGAAGCTACTTCCTTTTTCCGACCCGACGAGCCGCCACAAGCCGTTAGCCCCGTCATGCAACAACTCAGCACGTATATGGGCGCTGCTGCCACTCGCACGCTTCCAGACGAAGTAGTCGAAAAAGCCAAACAGCACGTACTCGACACCTTCGCGGCTATGATTTCCGGCTCCGGCCTGCCTCCCGGCCGCGCTGCGCTTGATTTCGCACGGAGCTATGGCGGGAAGGAAATCGCCACGGTCGTGGCCTCGAACATCGTGTGCGGTCCTATTGAAGCCGCCTTTGCCAACGGCGTGCTCGCGCACTCCGACGAGACCGACGACTCGCACGGTCCCTCGCGCTCGCATCCCGGCGTCTCGGTTGTACCGGCGGCCTTTGCCGCGGGCGAACAATTTACAATTGCGGGAGCACACTTTCTTCGCGCCGTCACTCTCGGATACGACGTTGGCACCCGCGTCACGATGAGCATGGGCGGCCCCGCCTACCAAGCCGCCACGCACCGCAGCACCCACGGCACCGTCGCGTCCTTCGCGGCAGGCGCGGCCGCCGGTTGTGCCGCCGGTCTCAGCGCGGACAAGATGCGCTTGTTGCTCGACTACACTGCGCAACAAACCTCGGGAATCGGAGCATGGTCTCGCGATGCTGAACACATGGAGAAAGCCTTTCTCTTCGCGGGAAAACCTGCTGCTGGCGCAGTCCTGGCCGCCTCGTTGATCCGCTCGGGTTGGAGCGGCGTAGACGACATTTTCTCCGGCTCCGACAATTTCTTTGAGGCTCTCGCGCCTCGCGAAAACGGCGCCATCAAAGCCGATCCCGCGGCGCTTGTCGACAAGCTGGGGGAGCGCTACGAAATTACCCGCACCAACATCAAGAAGTGGACGGTCGGCTCCCCGATTCAGGCTCCCCTCGATGCGCTCGCCGGTTTCTTCAAGCAGCGGACCTTCTCCGCGGACGACGTCAGCAAAGTCGTCGTCCGCATCGCCAGCGACGAAGCGAATACCGTCAGCAATCGCGAGATTCCCGACATTTGCATGGAGCACATGGTCGCCGTCATGCTCCTCGACAAAACGGTCACGTTCCGCTCGGTCCATGACAAAGCGCGGATGAAGGACCCCGCTGTACTCCGCCAGCGCGCCAAAGTAGAGGTCGTCGCCGATCCGCGCATCGACGCTCGGCGTCCCCGCCGCGAAGCCATCGTCGAGCTCACCTTTACCGACGGAACTCAACTCACCGAATGGGTCCGCGATGTTCGCGGCACCGCGGACAATCCCATGACCCGCGACGAAGTGGTCGACAAAGCTCGCGATCTCATCGCGCCTGTCCTCGGAACTTCCGCCTGCTCGGCCCTCATCAGCAAATTGCTCGCCATCGAGACTCTGCACGATATCCGCGAACTCCGGCCCGCGCTTCGGAGGAGCTAGCCAAAGCGATGCCGGTCCCAGACGCGACTACGCCTGAAACAACCTCGCCTCCGCGCAAGAAGCCTTTCTACACGGGCCTCTCCTTCCAGGTGTTGGTCGGTGTCGCCATCGCCATCGTCCTCGGCTGCGTCAGCCCCGCCACGGCTATCGCCATGAAGCCGCTCGGCGATGCTTTCATCCGGCTGATCACCATGATCATCACTCTGGTCATCTTCTGCACCTTGGTCACTGGAATCGCGGGCATGGAGGACATGAAAAAAGTTGGCCGTGTCGGCGGCAAGGCCCTGCTCTATTTTGAAGTGGTCTCGACGATTGCGCTGCTCATCGGGCTTGTCGTTGGCAACGTCGTCCGCCCGGGCAACGGTTTCAATGTCGATCCTGCCACCCTGGACGCCCGGGCCGTTGCCGAGTACGCCGGCCAAGCCAAAGCTCAAAGCGTCACGGAATTCCTGGTCCACATCATTCCGAACACGATCGTCGACGCCTTCACTAAGGGAGACATCCTGCAAGTCCTGCTGATCTCTCTTCTGTTCGGATTCGCCTTGTCGCTCGCCGGCCCACGCGGCAAACCCCTCCTCGACGTTTTGGACGCTTTCACGAAGGTCGTTTTCGGCGTCGTTGGCATCCTGATGCGCTTTGCTCCCATCGGAGCCTTCGGCGCCATGGCTTTCACCATCGGCAAATACGGCTTGGCTTCCCTGGGTCCGCTGGTCAAATTGATGGCCACCCTGTACATCACCTCAATACTTTTCATCGTTGTCGTGCTCGGCGGCATCGCTCGCGTGGCGGGCTTCGGAATCCTGCGTTTCCTGTGGTTCCTTCGCGAAGAAATTCTCCTCGTACTCGCCACCAGCTCCTCGGAACCCGCCCTTCCCAATCTCATGGCCAAACTCGAAAAGCTCGGCTGCTCGAAAGCCCTCGTCGGTCTGGTCGTTCCCACCGGTTACACTTTCAACGCTGACGGCACCAGCCTCTATATGACCCTCGCCGCGCTATTCGTGGCCCAGGCGACCAACACCCATCTAACTCTCGCCCAGCAATTCACTATCCTCGGCGTCGCCATCCTCACCTCTAAGGGCGCGAGCGGCGTTCAAGGCGCCGCCTTCATTGCCCTTGTCGCCACCATGATGGTCATTCCCACTATTCCTGTTGCCGGAATGGCGCTGATTCTCGGCATCGATCGGTTCCTGAGCATGTGCCGCGCTGTCGTCAACATGATCGGCAACGCTGTCGCTACTCTCGTTGTTGCCCGCTGGGAAAACGAACTCGATACCAACGCCCTTCAGCATCATCTGGGCGGAATAATTCCCGAGAAGTGACGCTCCCGGCACAGTCTCAGCCTGTTCTAGTCCGGCGGCGCGTGAACCGGTACGGCAGTGGGCAGGGAACGGCCTTGCCAAAATTGGACTAATTTGGGAAGTTGAGTTGCCGCTGCAGAGCGATGAAACGCGGATTGGATCGCAGCGGGTCGAGTTCCGGTTCGACTTTGAGAAACACCAAACCATTCGAGCGGTCCGCAAGAGCCTTTTCCAGCCAGTCCATTGCCAATTCGTTCTTTCCCAACGCTACATACACAATGGCAATGTAGTAGGGCGAAACGTATTGTTTCTTCGCTTGCACTAGAAGCTGCGCCACCTGCCGTTGTGCTTCAGCCGGGTTTCCGGAAAGAGCGTAAGCATGCGCCAGCGCGGAAACCATTAACGGGCTGTTGTGAGAAAGCTCGACAGCCTTCCGCAATGCGGCTACCGCTGAGTTGAAGTCACCTTTTTGTTCATACGCTTGGCCAAGGATAAGTTGCGGCCATTCGTACGCAGGGTCCATTTCCAGGGTGCCCCGAAGTTGCGCAATGGAGCGGTCATACTGCCGCGCCAGATACAAGCGCCATCCAAAACTCGAATTGATGCTGATCGAGAGCGGATCAAGATCACGCGCCTTCTTAATCTGTTCGAAGCTCTCGTCAAACCGCCCCATGGCGCTCAGATAAAGGGAATATCGCTGATACGCCGTGGCATACCTTGCGTCCATCTGAATGGCTCGCTTAAACCCGTCCGCAGCACCTGCCCAGTCCCAGTCATAGTTAAATTTTGCCGTGGCCAGCGATGTCTCCGCTTCCGCCAGCGTGGGATCAATTTCCAACGCTCGGGTCGCCGCCGCTTTGGCCTTCGGTGCCGCTTCTGCCGCAGGAACGCTTCCGTAAATCGTGGCCCCGATGATTCCGTAACAATCCGCGAGGCCCGCGTATGCTAAAGCGTATTGCGGATCTCTGCGCGTCGCCGCTTCAAAATATCCGATTGCCTTGGCGAACCCGTCGTCGGAGCGTTTGTTCCAGTAGTAGCGCCCCTTCAAGTATTCCTCGTAAGCCTCGGGACTCACTGCGGGATTCTTGGCCAGCCGCTCTTTGTCTTCCTTGGTCAAGTTGATGCGGATTTCGTCCACAATCGCAGACGAGACGCGATTCTGCAGCGCCAGAACGTCGCCAATCTGGCTCTCGTACGTGTCCGCCCAAAGATGGTGATCCGTTGATACTTGCACCAGTTCCGCAGTTATTCTCACGCGGTTTCCCGCCCGCAGCACCGTGCCTTCCACAACGGCGTCTACATGCAGTTCCCCCGCGATCTCGGAGAGTGGTTTGTGGGTGCCCTTGTAAGCCATCGCCGTCGAGCGCGAGATCACCCTCAACGACCGGATCTTCGCCAGATTCGCGGTCAGTTCGTCGGTCATCCCATCCGCAAAATAATCTTGCTCCTTATCACCCGACAAGTTTTCCAGTGGAAGCACCACCAGAGACATGCCATGTCCGGAATTCGTCTTCCCGGATTCCATTCCCCTGACGTAGTGCACAGCCATTCCGGAAAATACCGCGAACGCCAACGCGGCGGTGGACAGCACCGCAATCCGCGGGAAGGTCAGCCAGTTTTTCGTGTTTCCTGGGGGAACGGCTGGACCGCCCTCAGACGGCGATGCCCCAGCAGGATCGGTTTGCTCTGTTGAGGGGATTGACAGGCCGTCCGTCGCGTGCCCGGGATCAGGGCGCGCACCCGGGGCGGCCCCATTTATTTCCCCGATCGGCGCAATAAACCGGTAGCCACGCCGTGGCAAAGTTTCGATAAAGCGGGGCTTGTCCGAGGAATCGCCCAGTACCTCCCGTAACCGCATGACTGCATTGTTGAGTCCGTGGTCAAAGTCAACAAAGGTGTCCCCGGGCCACAGACGGTTCCTGATTTCGTCGCGGGTAACTACCTCTCCCGGTTTCTCCAGCAGGATGGCCAGAATCTGGAAGGGCTGCTCGGACAGCTTCAGACGCAATCCGTGCTTGCGCAGCTCGAACGCTTTGAGGTCAATCTCAAAAGCGCCGAAGCGCATGGCCCTCGATGAGGGGTTAGCGTGATCCATAGATATTCGTGTTGCCGAGGATGCACGAAGTATAGCGCCGCTCGACGCGCAGCGTCAAAAAAATTGTGACGTAGACAGCTAAGTCCCTAATTATCAGCCGCTAAGCGGGAGATGCAGAAATGGTTTCGATTGGATGCATCATGGATTGCGTTTAATCCCGTCCGCGCTCACATTGCCCGCACCTTAGCACGCCAGTCCTGCGGGCAGCAGCTCGCAAATGGGGGGACTGGCCTGCATTGGGTGCACCGCATCCACGGGGGAGTTCATAGGAGGGGTTGATGGGCTTTACGCATAGCGTCCGAGCAGCAGTAGGGTTAGCGTTCTTCTTCGCGTTTGTTGTTGTCATCATGACCGGAATCGGCGCCGCGCCGGCACTGGCGCAAGTGTCCGGCGCCGCGCTCTCGGGTCTCGTAACAGATGAGCAGGGCGGCCCAGTCCCGGACGCCAAAGTGAGCGTCAAAAACGTCGGCACCGGTGTCGTCCGCGAAATCGCCACCAACGCGGACGGCTTCTACTCCGTGCCCAACCTTTTGCCTGGCAGTTACGAGGTGACCGTCTCCGCCAAAGGCTTTCAGACCACCGTTCAAAAGGGCATCACCCTAACTGTCGGCGGCCAGCAGGCTCTCAACGTCAGCCTCAAAATCGGCCAGCTAAATCAGACCGTCGAAGTAAACGCTGCTCCTCCTGATATCCAGACAACCTCGTCAACGGTTGGTTCCACCGTGGACTCCACGACGGTGCGCGAACTGCCTCTCAACGGCCGCGATTGGACCTCCTTGGCGACTCTGGAGCCCGGAGTCTCAAGCATTCCCAACCAGGTCGGCACCGGGTTCAGCGCCAACAAAGGCAACCGCGGTTTCGGCAACCAGTTGAGCAACGGCGGTCACCGCGCCAACGAAAACACCTACAGAGTCAACGGCGTCAGCATCAACGACTATTCAAATGGGTCGCCCGGTGGCGCTTCCGGCTTGAACCTCGGCGTTGACGGAATCCAGGAATTCTCCGTTCTCACCAGCAACTACACCGCCGAGTATGGCCGCACTTCCGGCGCCGTCATCAATGCGATCACCAAGAGCGGCACCAACGAACTGCACGGTACCGCTTTCGCCTTTGATCGGGACAAAATCTTTGATGCCAAGAATTACTTTGACCCCGCCGGCTCGATACCTCCCTTCCGCCGCGTGCAATTCGGCGGCTCGGGCGGCACCGCTATCGTCAAAGACAAAACATTCGTCTACGGAACCTACGAAGGGGTTCGCCAGAATAAGCCCGGCTCGCAATCAATTCATGTGCCCACCGATGCAGAGCGCGCTCTGGCGGTCCCGGCCGTCGCACCCTATTTGAAGCTTTGGCCCGAGGCTCCGGCAGGCACGCCGGTCGACAGCAACGGAGTGACACAAACGTTCAATGTGGCGCTCCCCACGATCTCCAACGAAAACTACGTCACCGCCCGCGTAGACCAGAAATTCTCTGACAAGGACTCCCTCGGAACCAGCTACTTCTTCGATTCTGGGCCACAATCCCAGCCGGACCCGCTCCTCAACGCCATTCATCAGGTTTTTTCTCGAAGGCAGATGGCCAGCGCCGAGGAGACGCATATTTTTAGTGCGGCCTTGGTTAACACTTTTCGTGTTGGCCTCAGCCGCGTCCGTGGCGACATCAACCAGCCCGTATCCGGCGACAGCGTGGCCACCGATAAAACTCTCGCCGTCGCACCGGGGGCGATTGGGCCCCCTCAAATCGGGGTGCCCGGTGTCCTCACTACCGCCATCGGCCTGGGAGGCTTGAACCGCTTTCTCCACCGCTGGACCTCCGGCCAACTTTATGACGACGCTTTCCTGACTCGCGGCACCCATTCAATTAAGGTTGGCTTTGCCTTTGAGCGCATGCTCTACAACATCACGGAACAATTGAGCCCCAACGGCCGCTTCAACAATTATCCCAGCCTTGCGGCGCTCCTGAACAATGCGCCGGACAGATTAAACGCCCTAGCTCCTGGCGGCTCGAACGAAGTCGCCATTCGGGAGAGTCTCTTCGCCGGATACATTCAAGATGACTGGCGTTGGAAGCCGAATTTCACCGTGAACCTGGGCGTGCGCTACGAATTCACCACGCTACCCAAAGATGCCAACAATCGCATACAGGAAATTACTACGCTTGTGAACTGCGCCACGCCCGGCGTCGCTCCCGGCCCTAACAGCCCTTGCGGACCGCTTCACGTCAACAGCTTCATCGCTAACAACCCGACGACCAAGAACTTCGAACCCAGAATCGGTTTCGCCTGGGATCCTTTCAAGGACGGAAAGACAGCAGTGCGCGCTGGTTTCGGTATCTTCGACGTCCTGCCCCTGCCTTACGAATTCGGCCTTAACACCGCGGCGACTGCGCCATTTCAGATCATCGGCTTCGACAGCAATGCGACTCTCGGAAACGGCGTCGATCCCAACATCAGCTTCAATCCCAACAACATCCGCAATCGCTACATCGACCAAAATCCCAAGCGCGCGGACGTTCTGAACTGGAACCTTAACGTTCAGCACGAGGTCGCTCCCAGCTGGACGGCCCTCGTCGCCTACGTCGGATCCCGTTCCGTTCATTTGTCCGTTGCCGCCGATGACATCAACCTTGTTCCGCCGATTCAAACTTCTGCTGGTATCGTCATCCCCTCCAACACCTATCAGATTGATCCAAATTGGGGCGGTGCGAATGGCGGCGTAACTCCCGGTCCTCCGGGCGGCGCGGGCATTCGCCCCGTGCTCTTCGATGGCGAATCCACCTACCATGGCTTTCAGGCACAGATAAAAAAAGCGATGAGCCACGGGCTTCAAGGCCAGGTGTCTTACACATTAGGCCGCTGCCGAGACACCAGCTCAGCGCCCGTAACTGGCGATACCTACGTCAATTCAGTTGCCGTACCGCTTCTACTCAGCAAGCAATACCGAGTCGGTGCTTGCGATTTCGACCTTCGGCATACTCTCGTGGGAACTTTCATCTATGACCTTCCTGGTCCCAAGTCCGGCGCCCTGTCCTACATCGCCGGAGGATGGGAACTCGGTTCCATCGTCACTGTAACGAGCGGTTCGCCTTTCACCGTCACCGTTGGCGGTGGCGGAGATCCCCTTAACACCGGCTTCAACGGCGATTTTTCCATGGATTACGCAAATCTGATCTCTGGATGCAACGCTACACCCGGAGTCACAACCAACCCGCAGGGCAAGTTGCTGGCGTTTAATCCCAGCTGCTTTGCTCCCGCTCCAGCCGTGGCTGGCGGAGTTCTCGTAGGCAATTCCGGACGAAACCGCTTCTATGGGCCCGGACTGACGACCGTGGATTTTTCCACATTCAAGAATTTCACTTTCACGGAAAAGCTTAGGCTGCAGTTCCGAGCGGAGTTTTTCAATCTCCTAAATCACCCCAACTTTGCCGCACCCAATTTCTTGAATGATTCCAACAACTCCATAGGCGCCTCAAACACCGGCGTCATCGGCACAACGTCCACTTCTTCGCGCCTTATCCAGCTGGGTCTAAAGCTGGTCTGGTAGGCGGCCACCTTCAGCGCGAGAGGTCGGGGCGCAACTTGCCGGCCTCTCGTGCAAACAACCCCGGGCCAGAACGAACACAGGCCATGTATCGCCACATCGGCCGGGTTCGTGAAGGACGGTGAAAACAAGAAGGGCGACCACTACGAAGTCGAGCTGGTCATGCAAGACCGTGCCGGCGAAACCATCGGCGCCGTCGGCATCGTTTTCAACTACCAGAAGGGCAGGGAAGCCGAATGCCAGAGAAACGCCGAGCGCATCCGCGACGAAATAAAGGAAAAGATACCCACCATCGCGAAACTCTTCGAGCCGGCAAATTAGGATCAACGACGCTGCTGCTGTAATCTGTCCGGCAACACGCGCATTTTCGGCCGGTTTCACGTCGTCTCCGGGAAAGCACTCAAGTTCTTTCCTGAATCCTGTCTTGCGACGGATTTACCTGAATACGAGGAAAATGGGCCTTCATGATCGCGTCCGCTGATCGCAAATCCAAAATCTGGTCGGTCATTCGCGTCTCCAGCGGAAATTTCCTGGAGATGTACGACTTCATGGTCTTCGGCTACTACGCCTCGGCCATTGGCAAAGCTTTCTTTCCAAGCGGTAACGCCTTCGTCTCCTTGATGCTTTCTCTGATGACCTTCGGCGCCGGTTTCCTCATGCGGCCTCTCGGCGCTCTCGTCCTCGGCGCCTATACCGACCGCCGTGGCCGCCGCGCCGGTTTGCTTCTCACCCTGAGCCTCATGTCCGTCGGTATTTTCTCCATAGCTTTCGTTCCCGGTTACGCCACCATCGGTCTTCTCGCGCCCATCCTCGTGGTCATCGGCCGTCTCCTGCAAGGCTTTTCCGCCGGCATGGAACTCGGCGGCGTCTCCGTCTATCTCTCCGAGATCGCCACACCCGGCCACAAAGGTTTCTACGTCAGTTGGCAATCCGGCAGTCAGCAAGTTGCGGTTATGTTCGCCGCCTCTGTTGGCGTCGTCCTGAATTCCATCCTTCCCCCGGAAAAGATGACCCAATGGGGATGGCGCGTTCCTTTGCTTCTCGGCTGCATCATCATTCCTTTTCTCTTCCGGCTCAGAAAGTCCCTTGCCGAAACCGACGAATTCCTCGCCCGCAAACATCATCCAGGCACCAGGGAAATCCTCCGTTCGCTCACCAACAATTGGCGCATTGTTCTGGTCGGCACCTTCATGGTCACCATGACCACCGTCTCCTTCTACATGATCACCGCTTATACGCCTACGTTCGGCAGCTCCGTACTGCGTCTTGCCAGCATCGACAGTCTTGTCGTCACCCTCTGTGTTGGCGCGTCCAATCTTTTCTGGCTTCCCATCATGGGTTCGCTCTCCGATCGCATCGGACGTCGCCCACTCCTTTTCGGCTGCACCATTCTCATGCTCGTCACCGCTTACCCTGCCATGCTCTGGCTGGTGAAGGACCCCTCTTTCAGCAGACTCCTCACCGTCGAACTCTGGCTCTCCTTCATCTACGGCAGTTACAACGGCGCCATGGTGGTCTTCCTCACCGAAATCATGCCCGCCGACGTAAGAACCTCCGGCTTCGCACTAGCCTACAGCCTGGCCACTGCCATCTTCGGCGGATTCACTCCCGCACTCTGCACCTATCTCATTCAAGTCTCCGGCAATCGCGCCATTCCTGGCTTGTGGCTCTCTTTCGCCGCAGCCTGCGGCCTCCTCGCAACGCTGTTCGCTAAACCCCAGACTGCCGTCCAGGCTACTGGACAGCCCCTCACTCTCGAGTCCTGACGTTCTGTTGAATTTGTAGGCGCGCGGGGACTTCGATTTGGAATTGCTTAGAGTGCGGAACCGACAGATGTACCAGCCGCCGCAAATACAGTGGCCATTTCGGCCTGTGCGAAGGAAATGAAGCATTGCACCACTGCGGGATCGAACTGCGTTCCGCTGGACTCGATGAGCCGGCGAACTGCTTCTTCGTGAGGAAGACCAACGCGGTAAGGGCGCGAAGAAACCATGGCGTCAAAGGCATCGATTACGGAGACGATTCTAGACACCACGGGAATCTCCAACTCCTTTAACCCCGCTGGATAGCCTTTTCCATCGAAGTTCTCGTGGTGATGAAGTATGTCCAGAGCCGCGCGCTCAAATCCCGGCAGCATGCGCAGAACCGCCCAGCCGTATTCTGGATGTTTTTTCATGAGGGCGTATTCGTCGGCGTCCAGGCGCCCCGGTTTCCTCAGGATAGCGTCTGGAATACCGACTTTGCCGATATCGTGAAGAAGCGCGGCAACTTCCAGGTTCTGGAGCTCCGATTCCTCTAGGCCAAGCTCCTGTCCGACGCGCATGCCCCATTCCGCGAGGCGTGTGCTATGCACGCCGGTGTTGAGATCCTTCAAGTCCAGAAGCTGGTTAAAGGCGCAGATCACCGAACTTTGCAGTGCGGTGACCTTCTCTTCAACTTGTTTGACGCGCAGGGAATCCGGCGTCCACTGAAGGTTGGATGACAAGGTGAGCACCGATGTGCCCTGGCTCTCTTTCACCGCTGCTACCAACAGAACCAGCCGCTGCACCCTTGGGAACCCGAGGTGCTGTTCACCCATGCAGAAACCGCTTGGTAGACATCCAGACGCCCATTGTGCAAGTCTGGCGTGAGTCTGATCGCGTGGGACAGTGCGCTGGACGCATTTGCCTGGGTTAGTGAGGGCTTGGCGTTCAACATCAGCGCCGCCGTACCTGCGACCAGTGGAGAGCTGAAGGACGTCCCCGAAGCGCTAGCGTAGGCGCCCCCCGGAAATGTACTGATGACATATTCGCCCGGGGCGGCGATCCAGACGTCAGTGTTGCCGTAATTGGAGAAAGACGAGCGCGCGTCCCAGTTGGTGGTCGAAGCAATGCCCATCACGTTTCCGTTGAGCGCGGCGGGGTACACGGGGGCGCTGGTGCTCTCATTGCCGGCGGCGGCAACCAAAACCACGCCGCTCTGGTTGGCATAAGAAACGGCCTGACTCAAGGCGGCTGAGGGCGTCGACACGTCAAAGCTCATGTTCACGACGTTCGCCTTGTGCTGCACCGCGTAGTACAGGGCGGCGACGATGTTGGAAAGATAACCGGTACCGTCGGAACTAAAGGCTTTGAGAGGGAGAATTTTGGATTTCGGTGCGACAAGGTGCACGAGCCCGGCCGTCATGGTGCCATGGCCAAAAGCGGAATAGGGTCCGCCATCCAGAATTGCCGCAGAAGACTGATCCAAAATAGCAGCGCTGGACTGTTGGACGATCACCGGATTTTGATTGTTCGAGTCGTCGTTATTTTCGCCGTTTTGCAGTTTTGGGACGTCCAGCCATTCGGAAGCGCCGGGCTGATTGCGAGTGAAGTCGTAACCGGGCAGGAGGACCGCCTGGAGAACCGGGTGGGAGGTGTCCACGCCGGTATCGATCAGGGCCACCACGCCGGTCCCGCTGATATTGAAGCCCTGTTGAGCGTCGGTGAGACGGATGATCTGTGCCGCAGGCTGCGCGGCGTAGCCGTGCCAAACGAGAGTGCCGTAGTAGTTGACCGGCGTTCGATCATTCAATCCTGGAGGGATGCTGCTGATCGGCTTTTGAGGAATGGGCAGGAGTTGGTCGGCCTCGATGCTCTTGATGCCGAGGAGGGTTTCGACAAGATTCAGGGTACCGTTCAGCAGATTCGTGATGAGATTGCCGGTCGAGGTCACCAGGTAAGTCTGGCCGACGGAACCGTCGAGCGATCCCTGCACCTGGCAGCCCGCGGATAGGCAAAGGTTGAGGACGGAAGTGAGTCCACCCGTCGTCCGCACGATATAGCGGTTTTGTGCTGCGGCAGGCCGAACGCCTGCGGTGGCAGTGGCAATCAGGACGGCAACAATGAGTAGAGTACGTTTCATAGAATAGATCCCTTTCAGGGGACTCCTGCTTCTGGTTCACTCCCGCTGCGGCACAAAGGGATACCCGCGAAGTGTTGCGGATTCTGGGCTTCGGGCCAATGGTACGGGTGTGATAACCGTCACAAACACTCGAACTATTTGCTTCTGGTACCCTCGTACCATGGGGCAAATACCCGAGAATCTCGGTGTGGCGCAAGGCGGTCACGCTTTGCTCCCAGGCAAATTTCCCAGAGCATTGCGGAGCGAAATCACGATGGACTTTTCGCCCTGGCCGGGGAATGAAAGCTCCAAATCGCCGGTGTTCTCGATTTCGCCTCGGAACTCGCCAAACTGGTTGGTAACCGTGTGGATGACACTCCCACGATGATTCGAAAGCGTGATTTTCACATCGCCGCCGACGGCTCCTGGAGAGCTGACGTCCAGCAATTGCCCAGTAACCATGAGGCCATGGCCTTCCGGCCTGGCTTCAATCTGGATATCGATTTGGTAGGGATCAGCGCGGTAAAGCATTTGTCTCGTTCCCAGGCTGCTCGAACGCGCGCCCGCCAGCATCGGTTGCAAAAAACTGTCGAACAACACCTCGACGAAGCTGCTGTTTTCCTTCCGTGGCGTTGCGCGTTCGGAGGCGAGGAATGCTGCCTTGGCGATCCGGACGTCCGCTGCAGAAGGCTGGTAGGATGCCTCTAGCGCAGTCGCATTGTGTACTTTTTGCCATAGAGCTACGGTTTCCAGGCACCGCTGGCAGCCGGCAACCAAGTGCTTGTTCATGGCCTGCTGCTGCTTTGGAGAATTCACCCGCTTCACAAAATCGATCCAATCCTCAGTCGTAAAGTGCTTCATCTTCATCCCCCATCAGCCTTTCTCTGAACTTCCGCTCCCCAGCGGATGAGGGCCTGTGCAGCCCTCGTGGAATAAGGGGAGTAGAGGTGTTAAAAAATATAGGGGAAAGCGCTTAGATAACTTGTTTGTTTTCAGCTAGTTTGCCGACGAGGACGAAGGGGGCCCAGAAATACGGGTGGGAATGCTGTTCGCGAAGGAGCTTCATGGCCGATTGTAGAGCACCTGCCATGTCGCCCGTTTGAATGAAGTGCTTGTAAAACTCTTGCATAAGCAACGAGGTGCTTTCGTCGTGGACGTCCCACAGGGAGAGCAATACCGAGCTCGCCCCGGCGCAGAGCAGGCCGCGCTGCAGGCCGAGGAGCTCGTCCCCAGCGGAGACGAAGTTCATGCCGGTGGCGCAACCACTCAGGGTCACCAGTTTGGCCGGCAGGCGAATCTGGTAAAGATCGTACAAGTTCAAGTAGCCATCCCCGAGCCGGATGCCCGAGAACATCGGATTATCCTGGCGATAGCTGCCGTGGGTGGCGATGTGAAGAAGGCCGCTCGCCGAGCCCCGTTCACGGAGAATCTGCGAGGTTGCTTGTGATCCGAGGAAAAGCTCGGGATGCGGCAAGAGGTTCGCGACGGATTGCACTTCGTTCAGGATCTGCGGAGCCCGTTCATCGGGGATGCCCATGACCAAGGAGTTAGGCAGGTCGCTGCCGCTTTTTTCCTGACACAGGGCAAAGACGTTCGCGCTGGGAGCGTAGGAAATTGTGTGCGTGTCGCAGAGGTATTGATCTCCGTCTCGCAACGCATGAAAGGGAAGAAAGTGCAGGGCGCCATGCGGCACGAAGATCAGATGCTTGGCGTTGAGCTGCTCACGGATCGGAGCAATGAGTTCTGTATAGAGCGCTGCGAGATGGCCCTGGGTTGCGGAGAGCAATGGCTGCTCGAAGCGATGAGCATAAGCGGCACCCAGGCGAAATTTCGAAAGCTGAAAGCGCAGCAGGTGAAGAAAGTGGGCGACCCGTGAGACCACGCTGACCGCGGTGATCTTGATCGTTTCGCCGGTGATCACTGCGGCCACGAGCCGATCGCCGATGGAATAGTATTCGACTAGCGTCGTGCCTGAGGGCAGATGGGTTTGTAACCGGGGCAGCGAGAAGTCCGCCGGAGCCTCCAGGGTGGCGTATTCTCGTTCGTTGGCGGGCAGCTCCCGAAGCGTTCGCAACAGCTCGTTCTCGTGAGAGACCGCCTTTTCGTGTAACTGTTGCAGACGTTTGGACGAGTTTTCTTCCGGGCCCAATTGCTCCAACTCGATACGGTGGTAATACCAGTTCAGCTCTTCGCGCAAATCGCGAATCCGCCGAACCAACCCGCTCTGCCCGGCATCTCCCATCGGCAGGCTCTGGCCGCTCTGAAAAATCATTTCCGTCATGCTGCGGGATTTTGCGGCTTCGATGCACGCAAAGGCCTCGGCAGCAGCGGCTTCTCCGCCTTCGCCACTCAAGTGCAAATCCACCAACGCTTCGTATACCTGAAGCCTGTTTTTCACGAAAGAGATCTTCAGTTCTTCGGAATGCAGGCGGCTGCGCAAGGTTTCCAGCGCTTTGCGTGCTTCCCCGTACGCCGCTAGAGCCGCCGAGCGGTCACTCCTTCCCTGGGCAAGCTGCCCCCGGAGGAAATGCGCCTGATAGGCAAGCACCGGCGCTTGCATGCGCTCAATTCTGGTGAGGGCGGCCTCTGTCTCCGATTCCGCGCTCGCCGGCTCTCCAACATCCATCGCGATGCGCGCCAGCAGCAGATGTGCGAGCACAGACTTTCCGGAAAGCAACATTTGATCAAAAAATCCGGCTGCACCGACACACAGCCTTCGCGCCTCAAAGTGGCGGCCCTCATGGAAGAGCAGTAGCGCCTGGTACAAATCCAGAAGCCAGGGCCACACCAGGTTGTTTTCGCTCGCGAACATTTCGCGAGCCTTAGTGAGCCTTTCGAGCGCGTGAACCGTTTTCCCTTGCTGGCCGTATGCTATCGCTTCGTTCGCCAAAGTTTTTGCGGCTTCATACCCCAGTCCGAGTTTTTCAAACCGCAGGAAACCTTCGTGCGCCATCTCCCGCGCTTCTTCGCTCAAGTTCAGCTCGAGGTAAATCTCCGAAAGGTCGAGATGGCAGAGCGCAAGATGATAGGCGTCACCCGTAACTTCACAGGCCCGTCGCGTGGCAAATAGCATTTCGATTGCGCGGCTGTATTCGCCGCGGAAGTAATACAAGTAAGCGATGTTGTAGTCGGCCTGATCGCGCAGCAACGGCATTCCGTACCGTTCGCACAATTCCCGCGATTTCTGATAGCAGTCCAGCGACCGGGGAAAGTCATTCAGGCTGATGAGGCACATCGCCATGTTGTGGAGCGTGATGGCTACGCGTTCCCAATCCTCATATTCAGTAAGTGTCTTGTAAGCGCGCTCGTAGTGCGCAATCGCTTCTTCGAATCGGTCCTGGCGGTGAAGAATGTTGCCCACATTGTTCTCGAGGCTTGCGATGCGGCGCGTCTCGCCAAGGCGCGTGAATACTCCACGCGCGCGCTCGGAAGCCGCGAAGGCGCGGTCGTATTCGCCCAGCAAGATGAGCGGCTGGATCGAGCTGCTCAGTGTCCGCGCCGCTTCCTTGTGATTTCCCAGAGCTTCGTAGATTTGAATTGCTTGTTCGTGGTGCTCGACCGAGGAACGGTTTTCGCCCGAAGCATAAAGGGCATTTGCCTTGGTGCGCAATCCAAGCGCCAGATATTCCTTGCGGCGCAGCCTGCGCGCCATCAAAAGTGCTGCGTCGGCCAGGTTCAGCGCTTCCCTCGTATTGACGCGAATCTTCTCCAGAACCGCATCCGAGAGCTGTTTTAGAACCTCCGGCCGGATCAGCGATTTGTGCCGTGACAGGAACTTCCGGCGCGCCGGCTCCGTTTCGAGTTGCGCCAGTTCTGGAAAGAGGTCTTCCCGGGAGGCATTCTTGACCGTCGTCGGCATCAGTGAAACCCCAGCTCGTCCAGATTCCTCCGCAATCGCTCGATGCATTTCTGCCGGGTAAATCCGATGGAACCGAGTGCGAGGCCCAATTCCGCGGCGACCTCTAAATAGGGCCGCGCCGGGGTTTCAAGAAAGAGAAGTTCCACAAGTCTCCGGCATTGCGGTGTAAGCCTCCCTACTGCTTCGCGAAGCATCTGTTCTTCTTGCGTCTGTTGCACCAGATCTTCGGCAATCGCGGGCGTTTCCGGGTCCGGCAAATCCGGCTCGGCATCACGACTGACCAGGCGTTGCTGCTGGCGCTTGACGCGATAGCACTGGTGATGCGCCACCTGCATCAACCATTTTGGAAGCGCCTTGGGCTCGCGCAACTCCGGCAGGCGCGTCAGCAGCTCCATACAGGTCGATTGAAATACGTCCGCAGCTTCGTAGGGCGGCAAGCCGTACTTGACGGGAATCGAATAGATGAGCGCTTTATACTTGTCAATCAGCACGGACCAGGCTTCTTCGTTTCCCGCGAGGCACTCCTTAACTAGCCGCGGGTCATCCCCTGCCTTCTGAACTTTCTTTTTAGCCTTGGCGACCACGGGGCTCATTGGCGGCCGCTACCTGAGGTACCTCGGAAGTACAACTGCTCGACGTTCCACAGGACGTAAGGTTCGAGCGCCGCGGGATGAAAATTACCAATAGAATTCTTTGCGCCCACCAGAATGTCCGGGCTGGCAAGAAAAATCATCGGCTGTTTGTCGGCAAGAATCTCCTGCACTCGGTCAAAAGCTTTTTTTCTCTGCTCATAGCGCGGCGCGTCAAGCTGCTGCTCCATGAGCTTGTCGATTTCCGCTTCCCACGCAGTCGCAGGATGGGCCTGCGAAGGGTTCCAAAGGTGCGTGCCCCCGCTTGAAAGCCACACGTTCAAATCGGCCGTCGGATCCGCGTCAAAGCTAACCAGGCCTTGGACGCATGCGTCATATTGTTTTGTTTGTGTGACCCGGTCGATTAGCGACCGAAACTCTATCGGCACGACTTGGGCGTGTATCCCGAGTTGTTTCAGGTCATCCTGAATTAGCGTAGCCATCTTTGTGCGGTCAGCATTCGTGGAACTGCTCAGGATGGAAAACTCCACGGGGTTGGCCTCAGAATCCACCAGCCCGGGCTCTCCATCCGTCCCGGTGGTCCAGGTGAAGCCCGCTTCCTTCAGGAGTGCCCGCGCCTGCTCTAACGAACGTTGCGGATGTCTGACTGATGCGTTCCCCCACCGGCGATTTCCCGGTGTGACGGGCCCCCAAAGCGCAGCTCCGCGCCCTTGGTAGACCAGCCGCACAATCGCGTTGCGGTCAATGGCTGCCGAGATGGCCTGCCGGAATTTAGCTTCGCGAAACCATTTCATTTTTCGCGTCAAATCTGGCGAAGTCTTCGCCCCCGGCTCATTCAGATTGAAGAAAAGAAAATTGTATTCGAGGCCCGGCCCGGCATCGGACATCGTGTAACCGCGCTGCTCGCGGCTAAGCACTGAAAAATTCTCCGCGCCCAACCTGCTGATGAGGTCCGTTTCCCCGGACTGGAATCGCAAGACTTGAGCATCCGCATTGGGCACAAAGAGGAAAACCAACTCCTCCAGATAGGGCAGCCGGTTTTCCTTGGCGTCCTGTTTCCAGTAGTAAGGATTGCGCTCGAGGACCAGCTTTTGCCCTGCGATATATTCCTTCAAACGAAACGGGCCGAGCCCCGCCCACTGGTTCGCCGGCGTAGCCAGCGTCCAAACCTGCGAAAGCTTGCCCTCTGCGTAGGGTTTTTCGAGCAGATGACGCGGCAAAATCGCCAGGCCGTCGAACAGCCTCTCGCCGGCGCCGTAAGGCTTCGTGAATTCGAAGACCACCGTTTGCGCGTTCACTTTGCGCACGGCGATTGGTTTGCCGCCAACGATCAGCTGATCGCGCTGCGTGGCGTGCACATTCTCGTCAAGGTAAACACGAAACGTAAACAGGAGATCGTCCGCATCGAAGGGTTGGCCGTCGGAAAAGCGCGCGCCCTTGCGCAGCGTTAGCGTGTACTGCAACCCGTCCGCGGAAACTTTCCAGGACTTCGCCAGAGCCGGTTCCGTCAGCTGCGTCGCTCGATTGATGTGAATCAGGTCCGCTTGCATCGCGCCGAGAATCACTTCGCGCGAGGGTGCATCGACGGCGGTCACCGGGTTTAGCGTTTTTGGTTCAGCTCTCAGTGAAACGACTAGCCGCCCGCCCCGTTTACCAATTTCTCCGGGAAGAGCGAGCAGTTCCTCTGGGGAGCGCGCTTGGGGCGGAAGTCCACTGGCAGGCTTTGGAATAACGCCAGCGCTGGCCAGCAGCACGCCGCAGCTCAGCAATCTTTTAAAGGTACGGAGTCTCGTCATTCTCACCATCGGGCCCCGCCAGTCGTCCTCACTATCTTCTCTGTGCCTGTCTCTCGCTGCAATGCACTCGCGAGGCCCAGGTATCCTAGAAAGAACGGCACGATCGCCAGCGCCGGCACGTACATCCACCAGTACGACACCAGGACGCTGTATTGCTGGAGGCTGGCGAGCAGGCTGCCCCACGTCGGCACCGGCTCCGGCACACCCAAGCCTAAGAAGGAAAGCGTCATCTCTGCGAGCACGAATTGCGGCACAAGTATCGCGGCTTGCGTCAGAACAACGCTGGAAGTTCCCGGCAAGATATGCCGGCGAAGGAGATAACCATCCGTCGCGCCAAATGCCCGCGCCGCGCGAACGAAATCGCGCTCTTTGAGGCTGAGGACCACACCGCGCACCAGCCGTGCCGGCCGCGCCCAACCCACCAACGCGATGACAAGGACGATCAGCAAAAATGACTCTACCGGGCTGACCGAAAGTGGCAAGAAGGCGCGAAGCGCGAACAGCAAATACAGCCAGGGCAACGCGACGAACAGTTCGGCCGCGCGCATCAACAATCCGTCTCGCCAGCCCCCGTAGTAGCCCGCCGCCGCCCCGATCAGCACGCCAAGGAAAAGCGTAAGTCCAGCCCCCAGCAACCCCGCGAGCAGCGAGATTTGCCCGCCATAAAGAATTCGCGATAGCTGGTCGCGCCCGTATGCATCGCTGCCCAGCAAATAAATTCGGCTTTTCTGCGCGCCGAAGAGATGCATGCGAAACGGCACAAGTCCCAGCAAGCGGTAGCGCGCACCAGTCACAAAAAAATGCAGTGGCAATGGCTCGGCTGTGCTCTTCTCGAATGGATCGAGGGCGTCGTCGGGAAGTTGCGCGGCGTAAACGAAGGGGCGCGCGTGAAAGTGCCCTTGTGAATCCACCAGATGCAGTTTCATCGGCGGCAGATACGGGTGGTCGCGGTCCTGCTCGGCGGGATCGTACGGCGCGAAAAAACCAGCACACGCGATGATTCCATGAAGAACCGCAAGCGCGACCAGCCAGCGCTTCCATCCGCTTTGCTTGCTCATCTCGCCGTCGCCCTCGTGCGGATCCTGGAGTCGGCCCAGTAGATCAGCAGATCCGCCAGAAAGTTTCCGGCCACCAGGAAAATCGTTGAAAAAAACACCCCACCGATCACCAGGAACAAATCGCGAGCGAGGATGGCCTCGAGAAGCAGCGGCCCCAGACCCGGCCAGCTCATCACGACTTCCACGAGCAGCGAACCGCTCAAGAGTGCTCCTACGCTGAACCCAAAAAGTGAGATAAGCGGATTCGCGGCAGCTCGCAGCGCATACTTGTAAAGCAACGTTCGGCGCGGAATGCCGTGACTCGCCGCCGCTCGCAGGAAGGGTGCTTCGAGCACTTCTGCAACCGCAGCGCGGACATGACGCACGAGAACCGGCAATGCGGATACTACGAGCGCCAGAACCGGCAGTTCCATATGCCACGCGAGATCCCGGAGTTTTTGAATTGGCGGTAGCTCTTCAAATCCTACGGAGACCATTCCTCCCGTCGGAAACCGCCCGCTGCGGACCGCCAGAATGAGCAGTCCAAGGGCAAGCACCAGGTCCGGAATGACGAGAAGCGTCGCAGTTGTCCAAGAAATGGCGCGGTCCGGCAGGCCTCCAAGAGTTGTGGCGCTCCAGATTCCCAGGGGCAGCGCCAGCGCCCATGTGATCAGGGTGGCAGTGACCGCAAGCAGCAGCGTGTTTCGGGCGCGCACCCACAGCAGCGGCGCAACCGGACTATTGTAAGCAAAAGAGAATCCCATCTCGCCGTGTAGAAGGGAATTCACCCATTGCCCGTAGCGTATGGGCAGCGGCTGGTCAAGCTGATATTGCAGTCGCAACGCCGCGACGGTTTCGGAAGAAATCTGAGGGTTCAGCCTCATCTCGTCAAAATAATTGCCCGGAGCGAGAGCAGAAAAAAGGAATGTGAGAATTGATACGCCGATAAGGAGGAAGGCGGCGTGCGCCAATCGGCCCAAAAAATAACGCATCAGACCGCCTTCGGCCCGTACGCCGCAACACCCAGTCTTGGAGTGGCGGCAATCAAGCTTCGAGTGACCTCGTGTTCCGGCGCCCGCACGACTCTGTCCACGAAGTCTAGTTCCACGATTTGTCCCCGCTCCATCACGGCGATTTCGTCGCCGAGATGCTCCGCCATCGCCAAATCGTGCGTGATAAAGAGATATGCCAATCCCAACGACCCTTGTAGCTCGATCAGCAGATTCGCAATCTGCGCTTGCACGGAGCAGTCCAGCGCGGAAAGCGCTTCATCCAGAATCAGCAGCTTTGGTTCGAGCGCCAGGGCCCGCGCGATCGCCAGCCTCTGTCGCTGCCCTCCGCTGAACTCCTCGGCCCTCTGCAGCGCTTTTTCTTGCGGAATGCCCACTTGACTAAGAAGGGCTCGCGCCCTGCCTTCTCTTTCTCGCTTGTCCAATCGCCCTTGTATTAGCAGTGGTTCGCTCACGATCTCAACGGCAGAAAATCGCGGGTTCAGCGAGCGCGCCGGATCTTGGAAAACCACCTGAATCTGCGGACGCACGTCGCGTAGTCGCTTCTCATCAAGGGCGGCGATATCGTTTCCCTCAAATATGATTCTTCCGGACGTCGGCCGATCCAACCCGGCGATGCAGAACGCCAGCGTACTTTTCCCGGAACCCGACTTTCCCACGAGAGCTAGCGTCGCCCCTCGATCAATGGAAAATGAAATGCCTTGCAAAGCCATTACTTCTTTCTTGGCTCCAAACACTGGGGCGCGCTCGTAACGCTTTTCGAGTTTGTCGACGATCAGAATTCGTTCCATAGAGTCCACACGCCTCAAAGGCAAGTCATCCGCCATATCTGAAACACGAAACGTCGTGTCCTGCGCTTATCGCCACCGCTGCAGGCTCGCGCTCTATGCATCGATCCATCCTGTCCGTACATCTGGATTCAAATCGGCAACCGTTCGCGTGTGCCGCCAGATTCGGCGCCTCTCCCGGAATGACCGGGAGCTTGGACTTACGTCCATTCGCTCGCTCCTCCTGTCCACCCGGCATGCTTTGCAGTAAAGCCAGCGTGTAAGGGTGCCGTGGCGATGTAAGGATGTCTTCTGTTGGCCCGATTTCCGCAACCTTTCCCGCGTACAGCACGAGAATGCGGTCTGCCAGCCCTGCCAGCAACGCCGGGTTATGGGTAATTAGAATGAGCGATAGGTTGAACTTTTTCCGAAGCGTTTTAAAAAGAGAAAGAATGTCCTGCTGCGTCGTGGCATCGAGAGAGGCTGTCGGCTCGTCCGCCACGATCAGCGAAGGGCCGCACCCGATCGCTTGAGCCATAAGTACTCGCTGTTGTTGGCCGCCGCTCAATTCGTGAGCGTAAGAGTCTGCGATTCGCGCCGCATCCTCAGCGAAGATCTCTTCGAGGACATGCAACGCCTTGTCCCGCAAGACGCCCCGGCTAAACGATTGATGCGCAGCCAGCGCATCCCTGATTTGTTGACCAATTCTGATCGTCGGATGAAGCGCTACTGACGGCTCTTGAAAAATCAGCGCGATGCGCGCGCCGCGAATGCGTTCCAGTTCTCGATGTCCTGCCCGCAGCAGGTCTCGTCCTTCAAAAAGAACCGCACCCCTTTGAATCTCCGCGTTCCCAGGAAGGAGCCGCAGCAGCGCCAGTGCCAGCGTGCTCTTGCCGGAACCGGACTCCCCTAGCACACCAAGCGCTTCTCCTGGCTGCACGTCAAAGCTTACGCCATCAAGAGCAGGAGACTTTTTCCCAGCCCGTGAATAGTAAGCGACGTCAAGATTCTGAACCTGCAGAAGGGGCGTCATACCGGGTGGAGAGCAGGCCTTTTCCTGTCCCGCTACCATCCTCGGCCAAGAAAAACCGCTCCACAAGGGCGACGTGCTCGCCAGCGCTCGAATGGTAAAGACCGCCGCCAATTCTCTGGCCCGCTTTTGCGCCCGCGGTTTCTGCCCACGCAGGAAGACAGCGTCGAAAGGCACGCCGCAAAGTGCGATTCCTGGCAGTAGTGGGGAATGAATGCTCGGGCGAACTAAGAACAGTGGGTTGCTTTGCCGGTGAGAGTCGACTTAGCGGGGTGCCCAGAATAAATGAGTTTTGCAGTATGCTGTCCCGCGCGGCAGATCGCCTTGGTCGGAGGCCGCGTGAATAAATTCAGACGTAACGGGAGCCGAACGTGACATCACGGCGAGAAATTTTGAAGTATGCGGGGTTGGGAGTGGGTGCGGCGACGGCTTCAGCATTGGGTCTGCCGGTAAACGCCAAAGCCGCAGCGAACCAAGCGCAGCCTCCGAGCAAGCCAGCGCAGACAGAAGTCACCGATAAGAGCGGGAAGCGGCTCGCAGCAGGAGCGGAGATTGTCTGGACAAAGACTCCGAAAAAGGCCGCACCGGCGGACGTAACCGTGGACCCCGCGAAACCCGCGCAGACCATCCTGGGATTTGGCGCGGCGTTTACCGATGCTGCCTGCTTCACCCTTGCGCGCTTGAGCGATAGCGATCGCGCAAACCTCCTGCATACCATGTTCGGACCGGATCAACATGCCCTGAGCATGGGGCGCATTCCGATCGGCGCGAGCGATTACAGCACCGCGGCATACAGCTACGACGACGGTGCGGCCGATCCGGACCTCAGGCGCTTCAGCATCGATCACGACCGCGATTGCATTGTGCCGACGTTGCGCGCGGCGCTCACCGCCAATCCCGATCTGTTTTTGTTCGCCTCACCGTGGAGCCCTCCCGGATGGATGAAGTACAGCAACTCGATGTTGGGCGGAACCATTCGGCCGGAACATATTCCCACCTACGCGCGCTACTTTCAGAAATTCGTGGAGGCCTACGCGGCAGCGGGCGTGCCGGTGCGCGCCGTGACCATTCAAAACGAGGTCGATGCCGACCAGGGCGGCCGAATGCCCGCTTGTCCATGGCCGGAAGAGGACGAGGAGCGCCTGGTGGCGGCGCTCGGACCCCTGCTCGAACCGAGCGGCACCAAAATCTGGACGCTCGACCACAATTACAATTTGTTTGGCCGCGCCCTGGATCAACTCTCAAGGCCACGGATCAAGAAATACGTGAACACCGTGGCCTGGCACGGGTATGTGGGAAGCCCGGAGATGATGGGCATCGTGAAGCAGAAATTTCCGGACGTGGAAATGCATTGGACCGAAGGCGGAGACGACTACAAATTCCCCGATTATTTGACGAACTGGAGCAAGTGGGGCGCGACGTTCGCCGGCATTCTGGCCAACGGGCCGCAGAGCATCACTACCTGGAATGTGGCTCTCGACGAGCGCGGCCGGCCCAACGTCGGTCCCTTCGATTGCGGCGGCCTGGTGCAGATTCATTCGCAGACCAAAGAAATCACGCTAACGGGATTGTATTGGGCCTTGGTGCAGCATGCCCGCGCGTTTCGCCGCGGCGCCCTGATTGTTGCGTCGCACGACGCGAACGGCGATCTTCCGGCGGTGAACGGCGCACTAGCCGGCCCGCCAGCATCGTCATCCACGGTGACCGCGCCCCCCAATACCGCTGCGATCTCGCGCGTGTTTCACACCGCCGCGAAAAATTCCGACGGCTCACTGGTGCTCGTGCTGACAAATCCGGGCGACGCCAAGGACGTCACGGTTGCGTGCGCTGGCTATACCGCGAAAATATCGCTGACCGCGGATTCAATGACCACGTTGCGCTGGAGATGAACTCAACTTTGCCGTGCCTGATTAACGCTTAACCGGAGAAGTGCTGCAGGGTCGACCTGGTCTTGGCCTGCTCCATGGCGGCGCCAAAGGGTATTCGCTACCGCTTACCGGCCCCCTTGCTCAAGGACCCCGCACCACCTCGTACGGGTGAAGCTTGGGCTGGGCGCCCTGGCGGTTGAATTGCGCACCACCAGTTCGGGCTCGATCAGGATCTCCGGCACATAGTCTTCGCGATCGTCGATTCGGTTGAGTAAAATGCGCGCCGCGGTCTCCCCCATCTCCTTGAGCGGTTGACGCACGGTCGTCAGACTTGGGCTGTTATGTAGGGCAATTTGGATATCGTCGAATCCCACCACAGAAACATCCTCAGGGACTCGTAGCCCGGCTTCTTGGAATGCACGGATGGCGCCAATCGCCGAAATATCGTTATAGGCGAAGAGCGCGCTAAACGGCCGGTTACGAGCGAGTAGCTCTTTCGCGAAGGGATAACCCAGATGAGGTGTGGGATCGTCGCCTTCCAGTTGAACGATGAGTTCCACGCGCATAGGGATGCCGAGTTCCTCGGCAACTTCGCGGATGGCCTCCCATCGGTCCTCAGAATCTGAACTGACGGGAGAGCCCTTCATGAAGGCAATTTCCTCGTGACCTAGCCCGGTCAAGTGGTTCAACGCCAGCCGTGCCGCGCGCCGATGATCCAGAACCACGTTCGTGACGCCTTCCACGCGGCGGTGCCCGGCGATGGCAACTGCCGGCAGTGGAAACGGGTGATAGATGGATGTGTCCACGGTAATGAGGCCTTCGACGCCGCGATCCATGAGAATATGCGAATACGTTTCCAGGAGCTTGGGGTCGTGACGATGCGCGACTGTCAGGTAGAAGAAGTTTTTCTGTTGCAAGTATCGTTCAATGCCGCTGACGACCAAAGCGCCGTAAGGGTCACCGATTTCCTCGGCGACCACGCCGATCATGTAGGTACGTTTTACTCCCAGATTGCGGGCATAGAAACTGGGGCGGTAACCCAACTCACGAGCGGCCGCGAGGATTCGCTCTTGCGTATGCAGCGGAACCGATCGCGATGCTACCGATTTGTTCAGCACGGCAGAACAGGTACCCTTCGTCAGCCCCACGCGCTCGGCCACCATTTGCAATGTCACGTGACGGCGCTTCGTATTACCCTCCCGCTTACCCTCCTTGTTATCCTCCTTCTTCTGCGCTCTCATACGATCCTAGTCCCTGAAACTCCATGAAAAACGGTTGGGATACGGCACCGTGACTGGTTCCGGTTAGCGCCAGCATTCTACACCACGGAGGCCTTTCCGAGCGGAAACAGGCGTTCCTGCAAGAACCAGCCACAATACCGGTTATCTATTCCAGGGAACTTTAGAATACCGGTATTTTTCGCTTGACAACGCAATGGCAGTTGGCGCTAAATGGCGCCACAAGGATAGTACAAAAATACTAATCGTGAAAAGCCAAACTTTGCATGTGTCCGTACTGGAGGGTCCTGTGAAAAGAATTTGGTTAGGGGTGTTGGTTACATGCTTGGCGGTGGTGCTGGCCCCGGGCCTTGCGCCGGCAGTATTTGCGCAGAGTCTTACGGGTTCCGTGCGTGGCACAGTGTCGGACGAGCAGGGCAGCGCCGTTGCGGGGGCTGATGTCACGATAACGGATCGCGACACCGCATATACGCGAAGCGAGACGACGGACAAGGACGGCGCGTTCAGCTTCCAGAGCCTTCCGGTGGGCCGCTACACTCTGAGCGTGGTCAAGGATGGCTTCAGCAGGTTCGAAGAGAAAGAGATTATTCTTCACGTCAACGACGCGCTAACGGTGACCGCCCAGTTGAAAGTGGGCGCGCGCACGGAGACGATCGAAGTCGTCGCCACCACGAACCAGGTCGAACTTGCCAATGGCGAACTGAGTGGCACGATTGCAGGCGAGCAGATCACGCAGTTGCCGCTTAACGGCCGAAGTTTCGCGCAATTGCTGACGCTCGTCCCCGGTGTCGCGCAGGACAATGGTTTTTCCTACAACCAAAAAGGCCTTAAGGGCGGTGCGGACATCTCCATCAGCGGCGGCGCCTCGAATGCCAACACCTTCCTTGTGGATGGCGCCAATAACGTTGATATCGGGTCCGGCCGCACGCTTCTTGTTTACCCTTCACTGGATTCTATCGAAGAGTTCAAAGTCGAGCGCAACAGCTACGGAGCCCAATTCGGCGGGAACTCCGGAGGCCAGGTTACCATCGTCACGAAAAGCGGCACCAACGAATTCCACGGCAGCGTCTACTACTTCGGGCGCAACGACATACTGAATGCGAATGATTCCATCAATAAAGCCAACAATCCGGGCTCCAAGACACCGATCCTCCGCCGCAACGACTTTGGATACACCGTGGGTGGGCCGGTCAAGAAGGATAAAATCTTTCTCTTCTGGTCCCAGGAATGGAATCGCCAGATTACCGGAATCGTGAGGTCGGGTAATGTGCCCACGCCGAATGCGAGGGCTGGCGACTTCTCAGACCAAGCCAATGACCCGACCGGCAATTCCAAGAATACAGTCGGCTGCTTGCCTAGTGCCGGACTCTCGGACCCAGGAAACGGCTTGGGGGGAGCATTTACAGCCAGCCCGAACAACATGGCGGGCCAAACGCCGGCAGGATTCATAGACGTCATCCCCGGTGGCCGTTCGAGTACCGCGGGGGTCGGAGTTCTGAATACCTATTTCCTGCCAACGCTTCCCCGCTTAACGAACGGCAAGCTAACACCCGGCTACGGCTGCGGCACCAACTTCGCCAAGTCGTTTAGCCAGCCCAACAACTTCCGCGAAGAAAGCATTCGCGGAGACGTCAATCTCTCGAAGACCGTGAAGCTGATGTTGAAATACACCCAAGACATCAACACCTTTGGGCCTCCCGCTTCGGGAAGCACCGGGTGGGGCGCCGACTCCGGCACCTCCCCCATTGGGGACACGTGGAGCCAGCCCAGCCGCATCGCGGTGGCCCGCCTTACCAAAATCATCGGCGCTACCGCCATAAACGATTTCCAATTCTCCTTCTCGGACAATCGCATCAATATCGTGCCGACGAATGAAGCAGCGCAAACCACGCTCTCCAGCTTGTTTTCACAATTCCTCCCCGCCTCTAATAAAGGATTCACTCCCGCCAACGGGCCGGCGACGTGGATCAACGGCGGAGGGGTTCCCACCATTTGGACCTTTTCGCCGTGGCACAACGCTGAGAATCTGTATGCCTTTCAGGACGACTACTCGAAGGTCATCGGGCGGCACACCCTAAAGCTAGGCGCCCTGTACAGCCGGAACCAGAAAAATCAGGACCTTTTTGACACGGAAAACGGCGTGCTCAACGGCTCTGTCGGTTTCGGAGGGTGCAAAGGCCATGGCCCCACCGATAAGTCTGAGCCCGCTTTTTGTCAAAACCTTACCGCCAATCAGACTGGGTATGGCCCGTCCGATTTGTATCTGGCGGGTATCGCCTTTGGGTGGGGTGAACAAGGTAATTTCTTCTCCAACCTTGGGCGCTGGCAAAACTTGGAGTGGTATGTCAACGACGACATCAAACTCAACAGCCGCCTGACGCTGAACTTGGGCATGCGCTATTCCTATCTGCCCAATCCCTATGCGGACAACGATAAATACACCGTATTCAACCAGGCGGCATTCAATCCGAGCCTGGGCAACGCCACGTGCAACGGTTTGTTCTATTCTCCCGGCCTGCTGGCTAACCCCTGTCCGCCGGGAACGGGCGGGCTCCCCGGCCCCAACCGGGCGCTGCGCGAAAACTATAACCGTGGATTCGCGCCCCGGCTGGGCATCGCCTGGGATCCCACTGGATCGGGGAAGTGGGCGCTACGCGCAGGGTTCGGGCAATTCTACAACCGCGATGATATCTCCTTGACGGACGGCCTTGGCGGAGCTAACCCTCCATTTGTTGGCAACTTTAGATCAGTTAACGGTAACGGAAGGTTCCTCGACAATACCAATCCGCTTCCCGCTTGCGTCGACGCCGCGGGTTGCTTTGGCGTGGGGCTGGGGAATGCCTCGGTCGGTACCGAGATCACCGCCCGGCAGCCGTATACCGTGCAGTACAATTTCACCGTGCAGCATGAACTCTGGAAGGATACCCGGCTGGAAGTGGGTTACGTCGCCAGTAGGACGAGAAATTCTCAAAGCAAGTACGACGCCAACGCCATTAACCCCACAGATCGCCTTGCGTATGCGCAGTCAAATGGAAACTTGAATACGCTTAGGCCCTTTGATGTCATCAACTCCGGGAATATCGGAGTTTATTCCTATCATGGCACCGCCTCCTACGACTCGCTGCAAGCAGCGTTCAACACCCGCCTGCAGCACAGTCTTACTTTCGCGCTTGCTTACACCTACTCCAAAACCCTTTCCAACGTGGCCTTGCGGTCCAACAATGGAAACGGCAACCTCATTTTGGATCCCTTCAATCCCAATGCCAGCGAAGGACTCTCGACCCTTCACCGGCCGCACATTTTCGCGGCCAACCTCATCTACGACACCCCGTCTTTGCAGAACATGAATCGCGTCGCCCGCTATGGCTTGGGAAGCTGGGAAATCGCTTCGATCGTCAACGTTTCCAGCGGAACTCCCTATACGCCAGTCATTAATGGTTTCAGTGCGGCAGGGTCGGGCGTGAATGACCTTTCCGGCATAGGCCTAGGAGACGGCGCCTACCGGCCCAACATCGTGGCCGGACAGCCCTGCCGGAACTCTAGCTTTGCCAACTTCCAATGGATCAACCCGAACCGGTACACCTTGAACGGCTTCAAGTTGGGAACCATCGGGACAGCTCCCGTTGGCGATTGCCTGGGGCCGGGAGTTGCCAGGGTGGACTTGTCTCTGTCAAAGAATATCCGCATCACCGAATGGCTAAGGGTACAGCTGCGTATCGATGCCTTTAACCTATTCAATCACCCCCAATACAATAATCCTAACAATGGCAATACCAACGGCTACGCAGCTATAGGCTTCAATGCTGCGAACACCGCCGGAAGCCCGGCGTTTCTGGACGCGAGTGGAGCTCCGACAACGTCCCTTAACAGCGCCGTTTCCGTTGCCAACTCGACGCCGAGTTCGAATCCGGGCAGGGTGAGCACCGACTCGGAGCGAAACCGGCAACTCCAGTACTCAATCCGGTTCACTTTTTAAGTTCAACCCGCTGCACCCCTAGAGACGGCCCGCAGGCGCAATTTCCCGGCGGGCCGTTTCTCATTATCTGGCAGCTGGCTAAAACGGCTCATGCCACCCTCGTTCAGCCTTCGAGGACTGGGGCCCGTAGATGCGCAAGTCGTGGAATCGCCGCAGTATGAAAACGCGTTCCTTTCCGACGAGAAGCATCGGTGAGGTTTGCTTCGAAGGAGAAATTCGTCCGTGTTAAGATCATCGCCAATGCTTCGGTACCAATCGGGATCCGTCGTTCTCCTGCTCTGTTTCCTTATTCTCAATCCGTCGGCCCCGCAGGTTCTGGTGGCACAGACCCAAGGGCCTCAGCGTGTTCCAGTGCCCGTGCCGCCCCCTACAAAGCGCCCAGCTTCAGCAAAAAAGGACCGTAGCGGTTTCCCCCCGGTCCCGGTCTTCAAAGATATCGCCAAAGAAGTTGGGCTTACGGTGTCGCACGTTGCCGCTCCCGAAGCGCATTACATCATTGATTCAACAAGCGGCGGCGCTGGCCTGTTTGACTGCGACAACGATGGACGGCTGGATATTGTCCTGGCGAATGGCTCGACCGTGGAGAGATTGCGTCAGGGTGGTGACCCCATGGTCACCCTTTATCACCAGGAGCCTGACGGCACGTTCAAGGACATCACCAAAGAGGCCGGACTAACGCGCCTGGGCTGGGGGATGGGTGTCGCCGTCGCCGATTACGACAACGACGGCAAGCTGGACTTGTTTGTCACCGGCTACAACGGCAACGTGCTCTACCATAATCTGGGGAATTGCAAATTCGAGGACGTAACCGAGAAGGCCGGACTCCGCGGCGGAGGCTTCAGCACCGGGGCAGCCTGGGGCGACTACGATCGCGACGGCAACGTGGACTTATTTGTAGCCCGCTACTCGCACCTGGACCTGAATAATCTTCCGCAATTCGGCAGCAATAAGTTCTGCCGTTTCAAGGGCATCCTCGTGCAGTGCGGCCCCTGGGGCCTGGAGGGCGAAACCGACTTTCTCTACCACAATCGTGGAGATGGCACCTTTGAAGAGGTGTCGGTCAAAGCGGGAGTCCATGATGATATCGGCTATTATGGCCTTGGCGTGATGTGGGTCGACTATGACGATGACGGATGGCCGGATCTGCTCGTCGCCAACGACTCCGTGCCCAACTACCTCTATCACAACAATCACGACGGTACTTTCACGGACGTTGGTTTGCTGACCGGGGTCGCGTTAAGCGGCGAAGGCATGGAACTTGGAAATATGGGAGTGGACTGGGGCGACTACGACCACAGCGGGCGCTTAAGTTTTTTTGTTACGCACTTTGAAGAGCAGCCCAATTCGCTCTACCGCAACATGGGCGAAAAGGGTTTCGACGATGTCAGTTGGACTTCCGGAGTGGGCCAGCCCGGCTATCCGTATGTGGGCTGGGGCACCGCTTTCTTTGACATGGATAACGACACCTGGCTGGATCTTCTGGTGGCCAACGGCCACGTCTATCCACAGATAGATACCCTGGACACCGGCCCGCGATTCCGTGAACCGCTTCTACTCCACCGCAACAATCGGGACGGTACTTTTGACGAAGTGTCCAAAGAGGCGGGTCTGCAGAGTCTTCCTCTGAAATCCCGCCGTGGCGCCGCTTTCGGCGACATTTTTAATACCGGCAATATCGACGTCGTACTACTGAACGTGGGCGAGCCTCCCTCGCTCCTCTTGAACAACAATCACGATGGCTATCACCGCGTCTTGTTCTCCTTGGTTGGCACCAAAAGCAATCGCGCCGCCATCGGCGCTCGCGTGACCATCCACTCCGCCGGCGTCAAACAATTCAGCGAGGTGCGCGGCGGAGGAAGCTACTTGTCGCAGAACGACTTGCGCTTGCACTTCGGCCTCGGTACCGCCTCCAAGATGGAATCGGTCGAGATTCGTTGGCCCAATGGCAATGTTGAACTGCTCAAAGACGTTGCCGGCGACTACATTTATACGGTCGTGGAAGGGAAAGGCATCCAGGACAAGACGCCGCTGCCGCCCCCTTCCGTATCTCCCGAAAAAGGTGCGCCGCATGGCGCTCATTGAACGGCCCGGCTCCCGAAGCTCTGCGATCCCGGCGACGCCTTTCCGGTATGCTCCCGTGCCTCTATTTCGTGAACGAGCCGGTTTTTTGCTCGGCCTGTGGAAGCGGGCTCTCTCCAGCCTCCTGGTGCCCGCCGCGTTGGTCGCCTCTTTTCCCCTGCCCATCCAAGCAACCGATGATCCTGCCAAAACACTCCAGGCGGAGTTCGCGGCGGCTAAAGCGTCTTTGGGCGCCGGCGATGTTGCCGCCGCGCAGAACCAGTACATAGACGCCGTCGTGCTTGGGTTGCGGCAACTCGCGCAACTCGATCTGTCCGTCGACAAAACCGATCAAGCCGCCGCCTATCTTGACTACGCGCTGAAGCTCAAGCCCGCCGACGTCGAAGCTCAGGTGGATGCGGCTGGCATTTCCTTCCGTAAAGGCGAAGTCGCCAAGGCCGAGGCGCTTCTCAAATCCGTCGTCGCCGCCAATCCCGCAGATCACCCCCGGGCTCATGGCCTGTTGGGACGCATCTACCTGTTCGAAGGCGATTTCGATAATGCCATTCAGGAATTGAAGGCCTCGGTGGATCTGCAGGACGATTTCGAGGCCGCCTATTTTCTCGGGGTCGCTTACTTGAAAGCCAGAAAGTTATCCGAGGCCTCTGCATGGTTCCACCAGCTGGAGTCCACGATGGGACAGTCGGCCGCGCTCCATATGCTCTTTGGACGGGCGTACCTGATTGCCAAGTTTCCGTGGCAGGCCATCTCTGAGTTTCGCAAAGCGATCGACCTTGACCCGAAATATCCTCGCGCTCACGGTTTTCTCGGATACGCCTATCTTGAGCATTATCAAGAAGAGGGCTATCCCCAGGCGCGCGAAGAATTCGAAAACGAGGTCAAGCTCCATCCCGATGAATATCAGGTCCTGGAACTTCTGGGCATCGCCAACATCAACTTGCGCGACTTTCCTGCCGCGGAAGCTGTTCTTCTGCGCGCCGTACGGCTGCGTCCCCAGGAGCCTTCCCTCTACCTCTATCTCGGCGAGACCTACGCGGCGACGAATCGCAGCAAGCGAGCCGTCGACGTTCTCCAGAAGTACGTCGGCATGGTGGGTAACCCGGAAGACAAACTACGCGAAGTCAGCCGGGCCTACTACTTGCTCGGGCAGAATCTGCGGCGCCTCGGTCGAGAGGAGGAAGCAAGGAAAGCGCTGGTACGCTCTCAGCAGATACGAGAAACGAAATTTAGATATGATGTGAAACATATTTTCGACGAGAAGAGAACTCCAGAAAGTGACGGCGAGAGCCGCGTTTCGGACCAGGTTGCTGACTTGCTCGCTGCCGCTACCCCAGAGGAAAAGGGTGGCGCGCAGACAATGATTCAGCAGGGCTTGCCCGCAGGCGGGGCGGCCGCGCCTCCGTCTGCCCCAAGGGAAGCGCCCGCAGCCAGGCAGTACCGCGCATTTGTCGGAGAAATCCTGGGAAGTTCCTTCAACGACCTGGGCGTTATGCGGGCCAAAGACGCAAAATTTCCCGAGGCCGCCGAATTCTTCAAGCAGGCTGCCGCATGGAAGCCGGATCTCCCGGGCCTGGACCGCAATTGGGGATTGGCCTGCTTCCGTGCCGAGCTCTACTCGGAGGCCGTTCCGCCCCTCGAACGCCAGCTCACCGCGCGCCCCGATGACTCTTTCGTCCGCCAACTTCTGGGCCTCAGCTATTCCATGCTGGAGAACGATGCCAAAGTCGTCGCAGTCCTCCGCCCCTTTCTCGACGATCCGCCCGACGACCCCGGCCTGCTCTTCGCGTGGGGTACCGCTTTAGTTCGCATGCGTCAATCCGAAGCTGCTGCTGTTATTTTTCGCCGGCTGCTGGATCAAAATGCCGAGAACGCCCCGGTCCACCTCTTGCTTGGAAAAGCCTACGCGCAACAGAAAGATTATCCGAGCGCCATCAAGGAACTTGGAAACGCTGTGCAGATAGATCCTCAGCTTCCAGAAGCTCACTTTTACCTCGGCTTGGTCTACCTCCGCCAGAACGAATTCAATTCCGCTGCACCGGAATTTCGCGCCGAACTCGATCTTCGTCCCGGGGATCCCGTCACGATATACCATCTCGGTTATACGCAGCTTTTGCGGAACCAGTTATCCGAGTCTGTAGGCCTCTTCCGTGAGGTAGTCAAAGCCAAGCCCGACTATGAACTAGCTTACTTCGAACTGGGGCGCGCTCTCCTGCAGCTGGAAGATGCTACCGGTGCCATCGAGAGTCTGGAAACCGCCAGAAAGCTTGCCCCCGATCACGACGCCGTATATTTCCAATTGAGCCAAGCTTATCGTCGCGCTGGCCGGTCGCAGCAGGCGCGAGAGGCGCTGGCGGCTTACCAGAAATTAATAGAGAGCAACCGGCTAAAAAAGCGCGAAAGCATGGAAATGGTCCAGCCCTAAGTTCGGCTAGCGCTGGCAACAACCGCGGAGTCGTTCGGGCAGACGCAATACCTCCGGACAGGACTCGGTGGCTCCGTCAAATATTGCTAGAATACCGGTTTTCTTTTATCATCAGCCTGGTCTCATGTGGCCGCCTTCTGCGGTTCGCGAGGCTCGGGTGTGGGTAGATCATCGGAGGTTGTGTGAGCACATTCTTGCGTCGGCAAGCGACTCTTTTTTTCATTTTCTACACACTGGCGCTAACGGTCTGGGGCGGCCCCAAAATCCCCAACGCCGCTTGGAAGCGCCCCATCGGGCAACCTCTGGAAAATGCCGGCACCAAAAAACCAGCTCTGGATGCGGGCCACATTGATGACGGTTTCTGGCAAGGCGCACCCGTGGGCGGATTCGGCGCAGGGACGTTTTCCCGCACCTTTCGAGGTGATTTTGCCCGCTGGCACGTTAAAGCCGGCGTGCACACTTATAGCTCCGTCAATGCCAATCAGTTCGCGATGTTTCAGCAAACGGAGGGAGCTGCCACAGGAACCGCGCGGGTTCTCTTCACCGGTCATCCGTCAGGAGGCCACCTGAGCAGTTGGGATTGGAATTATCCCGTGGGCGCGGGCGACTACTACGCCCTCTATCCTAAGTCCTGGTTTGATTACCGATGGGAGAAATTTCCGGCGCATGTCGTCCTCGAGCAGTTTTCTCCGATCCTTCCTGACAATTATCGGGAATCCAGCTATCCGGTTGCCGTCTATCGCTGGCACGCCGAAAACCCAACCAGCCAGAGCGTCACTGTATCCATCTTGTGTTCCTGGACAAATATGCTGGGATGGTTTCGCACGTTTTCGCGGGACTTCCGGGGAGCTCTGAATCAAGGAAACCATAACCGCTTCGCCAGTGAATCGCTGGGCCCGGCTGGGGCCATGAAGGGCATTGTTTTCGAACACGAGCGTGCCGGCTCCGCTAAAAATGAATGGGACGGACAGTTCGCCATCTCCACCTTGGAGTCGCCCGGTGTTGAAGTCAGCTACCAGACAACCTTTGAGGCAGAAGGAGACGGAAAATCCGTATGGCAGCCCTTCGCCAAGGACGGACGGCTCGCTAACAGCGATGAAGCATGGACAAGCAGCGGCGAGAGACTAGCCGGCGCAATCGTCGTCCGCTTCACCCTTAAGCCTGGTGAGAAACGCGTCATTCCCATGGTCATTTCGTGGGACCTGCCGATCGTCGAGTTCGGCTCGGGACGTCAGTGGTATCGTCATTACACCGATTTCTATGGCACCACCGGCACAAATGCTTGGAACATTGCCCGCGATGGTCTGCTCCATTCGGCCGAGTGGAGCGACAACATCGATGCCTGGCAAGCTCCTTACATTAACGATGCGAGCAAACCGCTCTGGTACCGCGGCATGCTCTTCAACGAGCTCTACACCATAGCGGATGGAGGTTCCTTTTGGGGACGCCCCGTTGCATCCGACAAGAACATCCCCGCCACCTTTGCGTTCATGGAGTGCTTCGACTATCCCTACTACGCAACATTGGATGTTCGTTTCTATGGTTCTATGCCCCTCGCCAAATTCTGGCCGGAAATAGATAAGCAGGTCTTGCGTCAATTTGCCGATACCGTGCCCCGCGAGCTGCCGGAAAAGGGAATATGGATTTGGAAGTCACAACAGGCAGGCGGTCTCACCCTTCGCGTCCGCAAAAGAAAGGGGGCAGTTCCACACGATCTCGGCGTGCCCGAAGAGGATCCCTTTTTCAACGTAAATCAGTTTGCTTGGCAGGACACCAACGGATGGAAGGACTTGAACTCGAAGTTCGTGCTCATGATTTACCGCGACTTCGTCCTGACCCCCAAAAAGGATCTCGCTTTCCTGCGCTACACCTGGCCTGCGGTCAAGGAATCGATGGACTACCTCCGACAGTTCGACCACGGTGGAGGTCTGCCGGAAAATGACGGGTATCCGGACCAAACCTACGATACCTGGGTGGTACGCGGTCCGAGCGCATACTCCGGCGGTCTGTGGCTGGCCGCCTTGCGTGCGTCCGAAGAAATGGCAAGAGTTCTTGGTGAAGTTGCTTCCGCCGCCCAATACCACGAAACGTTTTTGAAAGCGCAGAAAACCTACATCAGTAAGCTATGGAATGGCGAGTATCTCTCCTATGACACCGAAAGTGATTACCGGAACAGTATCCAATCGGATCAGCTCGCAGGACAGTGGTATGCCAACATGACCGGCCTGGGTGACCTGATTCCGCGCGAAATGCTAGTGAAGGCGCTCGCAAAAATCTTCGCCTTCAATGTCATGAAGTTTGCCGGCGGAGCGATGGGTGCGGTGAACGGCATTGCCGCCGATGGCTCCCTCATCACCACCAACGAACAGGTTCAGGAGGTTTGGACAGGGACGACCTTTGGTCTGGCGGCGCTGCTCCTCAGTGAAGGAATGAAAGAACAGGCCTACCACACGGCATGGGGCATTTACCATGTCACTTATGAAACCAAGGGCTACTGGTTCCGCACGCCGGAAGCCTGGGACATCACCGGAAACTACCGCGCTTCGATGTATATGCGCCCGGCCGCCATCTGGGCCATGGAAATGACCCGCCCCGACGACAGCAGGAAGCACCCGAATTTGCCTGCCGCCTCTGTCGCCCAGCAGTGAAGGAACGTGGCCGTGGGACTGGCAACACAGCCTCAAGCGGATCTTCCTTCTAGCGGCCCCTCCTGACGCAGAAGCGCACCGTTTCTGCGTCACATTTCCTGTTCACCTGCCTCTTGCTGGCGTGCCGGTCGAACCCATATCGATTTCGCTGGGACATCAGAACGGTTCGGATTACTCGGATTACAGAGAAGCACCAAGCGCCGCGGTTAACGGAGGCCAAATCAGATGGAGCGACCGAATTCCTATTGGCGTAGCTGTTGTCGAGTTCTTGGGAAGCGCGCTGGCCGCGTTTTGGTCTGTTGTATTGCTTTTGGGGGGAATTACTAGCTATTTCCAGGTGAAGAGCTTGGAAAACTATGGTCCGAGTGCGCCAATCCGGTATGACGTCTTGAACCCACTGGTTTACGTTACGTATATTTTCTTTCCACTGGTGATTGGTTTAATGGGGATGGCCTCTTCGATTGGACTTCTACGAAAGCGCGAATGGCGCGAAAATGGACGATCTTTCTTGCGACAATTGCAGTTTCAGTCTGCGTCCTGCTCGTGATTCTGCGTCCGAAGGCATTGTTCCCGCCCGACCCTGGAAATGGAGCACTGCTTGTGGTTGGAGGGGGAGTCTATCGCGTGCTTTTTATGTACTTGCTCATCTTTTTGATTCCAATCAGCATCTGGTTCCGCAGAGTGCTCACTCGCGAAAGCGTTCGTTCTCAATTCCAATAAAAGGGATGGGTGATGACCGGCAACGGAACTTGAAAACCAACGCTCCACAGGCGCTTTGGAAAGTAGGGCGGGGACGACGAGACTCGAACTCGCGACCTCTGCCGTGACAGCGTAGCATGCTTAGGTTTTACAACAACTTACAAGACCGCGGGGACTGCCACACTACCCGGAAGTCATGTAAGACTTAGTTTCTTGTGGGTTGGGTTGTGGGTTGAAAAAGTCCACGAAGTCCGAAGAAGCCCTCACTTTCATCACCCAGGACCCGTTTCCGGACCGCGAGGAGCACACGTCCGAGACTCTGACCCACCGTCCTCTAGACGTGGGCGGGGTCCGATGAGGCGCCCTATTGGCTGCTTGTCGGAAGGGCTGCACTAGAAGTGCTACTGTGCGGTGGGCCAAGAAATTGTCGCGCTCTCAATTCGCCGAACGCAATGATCGACCTGCCGGTCGATTTCCCCCATATTGGGAGGTTCGAGACTTCCCGCTGGCTTTCTTTCCATATTCCGCTTGACACATCGAAGAACGTAATGCTAAACATGCAAAACTGAAATATGAATCAGTATTCAGAAAACATGAAAAAGGCCAAACCCGCCTGGGCATTGCGGCGTCCCCGGACCCGGAAGGCGCAGGCGACGCGTCAGCGACAGCTGGATGCGGCCGAAGCTCTATTTGGAGAGAAGGGATATTACGAGACATCGATCGCGGACATTACGCGCCGCGCCGAGGTGGCCCTGGGGACGTTTTACGTTTACTTTCCCAGCAAACTAGCGATCTTCCGGGAACTGGTCGAGCACCTAAACCGCCGGTTGCGCCAGGAACTCCGCAATGCCACGCGGGGACTCACGAACCGGGCGGCCGCGGAACGAGTGGGCCTGGAGGCTTTTTTCCGCTTCGTAAAGCAGCACCGAAATCTCTACCGCATTGTCCAGCAAGCAGAGTTAGTCGATCAAAAGTTGTACCGGTGGTACTACCGCGAGTTCGCAAAAGGATACCGGCGGGAGCTCGTGCGGGCCATGAAAAGCGGCGAATTGCAAAAGATGGACGCGGAATCTTTGGCGTACTGCCTGATGGGGGTCGCGCATTTCCTTGGAATGCGGTGGGTGCTTTGGGATGGCAAGGGCGTGTCCGATCGGCAGTTCGACTCGGCCATGAAATTCATCTACCACGGGATTTTGAGCAGGAAAGCTTGAGTGTTATGGGGTGTCAGGGGGGATGACCGTGAAATCGTTTATTCTTGGGTGGGGCCTGCTATTGTTTGCGGCGGTTAGTTCGTTCGGCCAGACGGCGAATACAGGAAGTATCAGCGGTACCGTGAGGGATCAAAGCGGGGCAGTGATAGGTGATGTGCGGGTAAGCATCCAGGAGTCCAGTACCGGGGCTGAGCGCACGGTCACAACGGACAGCACGGGCGGATATCGCGCTGTCTTGCTGGAACCCGGCGTCTACACCATACACCTGGTGCGAGATGGTTTCGGGGCAGTCGACCTCCACGACGTGCGGGTGCTCATCACCGAGACAACGGTGGCTGATGTGGTGATGAAAGTTGGCGGTACGTTGGAGACCGTCTCCGTCGATGCCGTCGTACCCATACTGCAAACCACCGAAGCGACCACCGGGCGCGTAATTGAAGAAAAGACCATCACGGAACTGCCTCTCGCGACGCGGAATTTTACCCAGCTTCTCACGCTTTCTTCCGGGGCTTTCGCGCCGATCGCGGACAATGCGGCGATTGGTCTGAATAGCCAGGATATTTCTGTAAACGGCTCGCGCCCGACGAACAACAACTTGATCTTGAATGCGGTGGATGCCAACCAGATCGGCCTTAATAACGCCGCAAACCTTCCTATCCCAGCCACGGACACGCTGCAGGAATTCAAGGTGCAAACAAGTCTCTATGATGCATCCACCGGGCGCAGCGGCGGAGCGGCCATTGCCGCGGTCACGAAATCCGGAAGCTCCGAATACCATGGCAACGTGTACGAGTTTTTCCGCAACGATGTGCTGAATGCAAACAACTTTTTCTTCAACGCAACCGGAACGGCCCGGCCGGTCCTAAAGCGCAATCAATTTGGCGGAACGTTTGGAGGACCGCTCAGCGTGCCCGGCCTGTATGACGGGCGGAAGCATTCGACATTCTTTTTTATTTCCTACCAGGGTTCGCGGGAGATAAACGGCGCTTCGCTGATTTCCAGTGTGGCCTCCGCATCGTTGCCAGTAGGTTTGACGGACAACAACCGCACGGCCGCGGGATTGGCGCAGGCCTTTCCCAACGAGCAACAGAATCAGATTTCGCAGGTTGCTATTAACCTGCTGAATGCCCGCTTGCCCAACGGCGCTTTGCTGATACCCAGCCCGCAAGTCCAAAAGACGGGAATTAATTTTACGGAATCGGTTCCTGCTCATTTTCGGGAAAACCAGTTCAACGTAAATCTGGACCACACTTTTTCCGCCAACGACAGGTTCAGCGCCAAATTCTTTTCCATCAACTACCCGACACAACAGGAATTCCTCGGCTTCTTCGATGCCGCAGACGCCGCAAACCTCCCAGGTTTCGGCGGAAACCTCAACCAGAAAAACCGCGTCCTGTCCCTTGTGGAGACACATGTTTTTAACGGTAATCTAGTCAACGAGGCTCGCGTCGGATTCACGCGCGTGTTCGCGGACTTCAATGAAGCGGAGCCCATCAGCCTGGCCTCCGTGGGAATTACCCGCTTCAACCAAACACAGTTTCCGGGCATTCCTTCGATTCAAGTGCTGGGACAGTTCAGAGTCGGGCCGCTGCCCATCTTCGATGTGCTCACGGGTATCAACAACTTCCAGTATTCAGACACGCTTTCCTACACCCACGGACGTCACGTATGGAGATTCGGCGTTGAATTCAAGCGCGAACAAGAAAACTTCAACGTCGATTTCTTCCAGCGTGGTGCTGTCATATTCCTGAGTTTCGACGACTTTTTGAAAGGGAATCCGTTCCTCTCCATTGACGGCTCTGGAATCCTGAACCGCAACTTTCGCAATTTCGACGTCGCGGGATATGCGCAAGACGATTTCAAGGTTTCGCCGAAACTAACCCTCAATCTTGGCTTGCGATATGAGATTGACGGGCCTCCTTCGGATACCGAGGGACGCTTGGCGACTTTCGATCCGCAAAGATACCAGGCTGGAAATCCTCCCAATGGGTTCGTGCTGGCGGGCAACGTCGCGCCGCAATTCCGGATTCCCGGCGTGCCTTTGGTGTCGAAAACGCTCTTGAAGACGTCGGACTACAACAATTTTGCCCCGCGCGTGGGATTTGCCTACAAACCGTTTGAGGGCCATGCGCTTGTTGTTCGCGGTGGTTACGGAATTTATTACTCCCGCATCTCCAATGAGGCGGCGGTCTTTTCTTTCACAAATCCGCCGTTTGCCGAATTGGGGACGCAGTTTTTCCCGGGAAGTTTCAGCGATCCGCTGCCGCACCTGCCACTGCCTTCGCAATTCCCGATCACGCCGGTCATCCCAGGAATCAATGCGGCCGGAACGGCCTTGACCGGCGCTCCCATCTCCGCATTTGCGATTGATCCGAACATAGTGACTCCCTACATCCAGCAGTACAACCTGACCATTCAACACGAGTTTGCCAAAGATTTTCTATTGGAGGTCGGTTACGTGGGATCGCGTGGGGTCAAGCTGTTGCGGCGCGTTGGCATTGCGCAGTCTCTGCTGGCGAGTCCGCAAAATCCAGTGAACGGAATCACCACAAATACGCCGGACAATGCGGATCTGCGTTCCCCATTTCCGGGCCTGTCTCCAAGCGGTTTCGTGCAATTTCAGAGCTCGGGAGCTTCCAGCTATAACTCCCTGCAAACGAGCCTTACAAAACGTCTGGGTCACGGGCTGCAATTCCTGGCATCGTACACGTTTTCAAAATCCCTTGACGATGCCGCTTCGGGATCACTTCTTGGCGACTCGCGCGTCACCTCGGATGGAGACCAGCACAATCTCCGGTTGAACCGCGGGCCCTCGGACTTCGATCGCCGACACCGCTTCGTCGCGAGCTTCACCTACGATTTGCCGGCCTACAAGGAAAACGCTGCGTTGCATGCCCTCACTTCCAATTGGGAAATCGCCGGCATTTTCACGGCGCAGTCTGGAACGCCTTTAGACATTGTTGACTCTAAGGGCGGCGCCTTGTTTGGCGGATCGAATAGCAGCACAGGCATCATTTCCCGCGCCAGCTTTGCGGCCAACCAAACTGCCGGATCCGCCGTTGGTCATGGTTCCATCGAGAGCCGCCTCAACAAATTCTTCAATACGGATGCATTCGTTGCCGCCCCCGGCGGACTCTTCGGCGATGTGGGCAGAAACATTCTTCGCGGCCCGAATGAGCGAAATGTGGATTTCTCCGTTTTGCGCCGCTTCCCCGTGAAATGGGTGGAACGCTCCACCGTCGAGTTCCGCGCCGAATTCTTCAACGTCTTCAATTTTGTGAACTTTGCCAATCCCATCACCGATAAGCAGGCTGGAACGTTTGGCCAGATTCAGAACACCAGCACCAGTCCTCGAATCATCCAGTTCGCTTTGAAATACAACTTTTGAAAGGAGAATCACCGATGAATGCGCTTAAACCGCGGATCGCCATGGCAACCGCGCTGGCGTTCCAAACCGGAGTCCTGCTGCTAGGGAGCGGGTTTATCGCACCGGCTGCCTACGGCGTGGGTTCATTGACGGTGGAAGCGACTTTTACCTCTGTCGCTAACGGCTGGGCCAAGGTCGAGCGAATACATGATAGCGATGCGAATTTTCCAACGGAAAACTATCCTCCCGACGGCCGAGGTAATCAGGACGGGCAGCGACTGACGTTCTTTGGCGGCGTTACGCAGCCTTCTTCCAGCCGCTTTCTTCTCTATTATGCGCCCGGTTGGAACAGCAATTCGCAGCCCGTTCCGGTTCTACTGGTGCACGGTGCGAATGACAATGCCGACCGCGCGTGGGCGAATCCCAATGATCTGGGTGGCTTTGGGTGTGGAGCAGCCTCATGCCCACACACGGGCTTGATGCAAGTTCTGAGCGGCAATGGTTTGAAAGTGTTCGCCATCAGTTTTGCGCACAAACAAGGGGACAATTTGTTTTCTGCGCAATTGATCTCTGATGCGATTCAGCGAATCAAGGCCGTCACCGGTTCCACAAAAGTAGATCTTATCGGGTGGAGCAAAGGCGCCTTCGCTGCTCGAATGTACGTCTCCAGCGTCAAGCCGTCTTGGGGAGTATCCTACGCGGGCGACGTTCGCAAGTTGATTCTGATTGGTAACCCGAACAACGGATACGATTACCCTTTTCGTCACGGCTGGTCGCACGACTTCAGCATCTATACGGAATGCGGCGCGTCCGTGAACGCTCCGTCGCCGCATACGGCCATGACTTGCTTCGGCACACTGGATCATCACCCTGAGCTTTCCATCTTCACCACTAGCTCCGGCAATTTTTATCCCGGACAAAAGCAGCTACTGGCCAGGTGGGACAGTGTATTTCCCCTTCCCACGGGGGAACAGGATTGGCAAACAACCTACTACGGCGGAAACGGTTTTTTCACACAAGGTCTGGGCATTCAAGCGGCCATAAATCAAGGGTCGCTCGTTTCCACGATTCGAAATGCCGGCGTGCCAGCCTCACTAACAGTATTCCTGTTGGCCGGAGCCTCGAATACCATCCCGTCGATTCACGACGAACACACCGGGCCGAGCGATGGAGTCGTTTTCATCGCCAGCGCCACGGATTCAACCGGCATACCGACCCTGGGCGGAACCACAATCGTTACCACCGACAACCATTTGGAGCTTGGCTGGGAGTCCGCCGCCAACCAGCAAGTGCTCAAGTGGCTAGAGCAATGACGGGTTGCTATGCGCTAGTTCTCACAGGTCGGTTGAGACTCCCGTATGCACTTTAGAGAACAGGGCCGCGGGCCTGTGACAATTCTTTTTCTCCACGGCAACTTGAGTTCCTCTCGATGGTGGGAAAAGGTCTTCTCATTCCTCCCCGCCGATTGGCGGGCTATCGCTCCCGATTTTCGCGGATTTGGAAGCAGCGAAGCGCCGCCCGAGGGTTTTGGTATCGAAGGAATGGTTCGTGATCTCGAAGCCTTGGTCAATGATCTGCAACTTCTCAGTTTTGCGGTGGTAGGGCATTCCTTGGGAGGTGGCGTAGGCCTGCAATATGCGCTCGATCATCCGAGACAGGTTTGGGCGCTCGGCTTGGTGGATCCCGTTCCGGCCAACGGCTTGCATCTGCCTGAAGAAGTTTTTGGATTGTTAGCTTCGATGAAAGCCAGTCACGCGGCGATGAAGGAAGGCCTCAAAGCTACAGCGCCCAGTGCTCCTGGTGATGATTTCTTCGAACTTCTCGTGGAGGATGCCCTTAGGTCAACCCCCCAGGCGTTCTTGGAGATACCGAAGTCCGCGGCCCGATTCAATGTGAGTGGACGGTTGAAAGATCTCGCCTGCCCCGCTCTTTGCGTTCAGGGCGAAAGTGACGCTCTCATTCCCAGAGAAGACGTGGAGCGAATGTGCCACTCCATCCCAAACGGTTTGTTCGTGGAGATGAAGAACGTGGGGCATAGTCCGCCGATCGAAGCGCCAGAAGAGCTTGCCCGTCAGTTGATTGATTTTTTCTCTACTGCTGATCACCTAGGCATCCGATGAAAATGTGCGCCGAATTCCTGCCGCAGTTTCCCGCGGCCGTTTAGCGGGCACAAACTTGGCATTCACGAGGAGGAGCGATGCGGTTGTTGGATCGGAGTGTCCTCATAACCGGGGGAGCCCGCGGATTGGGCTGGGAAACGGCACAGCTCTTTTCTCGTGAGGGCGCGCGCGTTACAGTTTGTGATCTACATCCACCCGGCGATCTCGGTCCGGCCGGCCTCGAGTCACTGGGCGACAGATTCTTCTTCGTCCCTGCCGACGTCTCGAAGATGGATCAAGTCCATGCCATGGTCGACGCGGTAGTCGCGCGCTTTCGCACGGTCGATATTCTTATCAACAACGCAGGCATCACGCAGGATGCCACGCTGCTGAAAATGACCCACGAGCAATGGGATCGTGTAATCGCGGTGAATTTAACGGGTGTCTTCAACTGCACCAAGGCGGTGGCCCCGCTGATGGTGGCGCAGGGCTCGGGAAAAATCATCAATACTTCTTCGATTGTCGGATCTTATGGCAACTTCGGCCAGACCAACTACGCCGCGGCCAAGGCGGGCCTGGTTGGAATGACCAAGACGTGGGCTCGCGAATTGGGCCCCAAGGGCATTACTGTCAATGCCGTCGCCCCGGGTTTTATCCGCACGGACATGGTCGCCAAAATGCCTGAGACTGTCCTGGCGGCCATTCGAGACCACACTCCCTCGCGCCGCTTGGGAGAGGCTCGTGATATCGCGAACGCCTATCTGTACCTGGCGTCGCCGGAAGCGGACTTCGTGAATGGCGCTGTCCTAAGCGTCGACGGCGGGCTCACGTTGTAGAAGAAAGTTTGCGGCGGGCAACTCTTCGCTCACCGGCTCCTGTTTCTTTTACGAGCAGCGTGTCTCGGTGTCCGTACAATGCAGCTAGAGTAAGGCAGGCGCCTTTCAGAGAGAGTTCTCAATGAACCGTTACGGCACCATCATCGCGACTGGAAGATATCTCCCGCCGAACGAGCTCCGCAATGAAGAATTGCGGCAACGATTCGCCGCATCACCGGGCTTCGTCGACAAAATGGAAGAGAGTACCGGTATCCTAACTCGCTGGCATGCTCCACGCGATTGGAGCACTTCCGATCTGGCTTTGCCTGCGGCACAACAGGCGCTTGTGCGGGCTGGCCGCACACCGGAAGATGTGGATTTGATTATTCTAGGGACGGATTCGCCGGATTACGTCACCCCCTCCACGTCCGTTGTATTGCAGCATAAATTGGGTGCGAAAAATGCCGGTACCTTCGACGTAGGATGCGCTTGTGCATCCTTCCCTACGGGCCTGGCGGCGGCGGCAGGGTTGCTCGCGACCAATCAGTCCCTCCGCACCATTCTTGTCGTCGGAGTTTATCTGATGCACAAGCTGGCGGATCCCAGCGACCCGATGTTCTTTTTCTACGGTGATGGTTCGTGTGCTGCGGTGCTTGAGACCGCTGCCCAGCCTGGCTTTCTGGCCTCCGCTTTCACGGCAGATGGCTCCTATCATAAACGTTGGGGGATTTACGCTGGAGGAACGGTTGAGCCCTCCGATCAAGAAGCCTTGCTCGCAGGACGAACCCAGGTTCGTATGCTTGAGCGTTATCCTCCAGAAATCAACGAGCAAGGCTGGCCAAAGCTGGTCCGCAAACTGGCACAAGACGGCGGCTTCCAACTTGAGGACATTGCGCTCCTCGTTTTCACGCAGGTGCGGAAACCTACGATTCAGATGGTAATGAATGATCTGGGACTGCCGATGGAGAGGACGCACACGGTCATGGAAGAGTTTGGCTATACCGGTTCTGCTTGCACCGGCATGGCTTTGGACCATGCCATTGAGAAAGGTAAAGTTCATTCCGGAGATCTCATCGTCCTGGTCGGTTCCGGCGTTGGCTACAACCAGGCTGGTGTTGCGTTCCGCATGCCATGAGCGCAACAAACATTTCATTCAGTTCAGGACACCACCCCTTCGATCTCGCCGGCGACCTCCTGGGTGAAAGGACCCGGCTCACACCGGAAAAGACCGCTCTCGTAGAAGTATCGACGCATAGAAGGTTTACCTACGGCGAACTGAACGACAGAGCGACGCGATGCGCACTCCTTTGGCGTGAGCAATGTCATCTTGAGAAGGGAGATCGCATCGGCGTCTTGGCCCGGAATCGTGTTGAATTCTTGGATGCTTTCTTTGCCGCAGGCCGGTCTGGGATTGTCCTCGTTCCGCTCAACACCCGGCTCACTCCCCCGGAGTTGGAATACATTATTCGTGACTGCGGCGTGAAGGCGTTGCTTTACGATGGCGACTTCGAGCAAACAGTGCGGCACCTGAAGCGTACCGTGGATATCGGGCACTGGATCTCCCTGGACGACGCCATTGACGGCACGGATATTTCCTATCAAGAAGCCCAGGCATCCGCAAAGCTGGATGCCTGGATCCCCGTTCACTGCGACGCCGAAGATATCCATTGTCTTCTCTACACGAGCGGTACCACAGGAAAGCCGAAAGGGGTCATAATCCCGCGCCGCATGGTTCTGTGGAACGCGTTCAATACCGTGATTTCCTGGCAGCTTCGCGAGAGCGACATTGCACCCATCTTCACGCCCCTGTTTCATGCCGGCGGCCTGTCCGTTTTCCTGCCTCCCATAGTAGCTATCGGAGGCACGATCATCCTGCATCGCGGATTCGACGCTCCGGAGATCTGCCGGACGCTGGAACGGGAACAGTGCACGATAATCTTCGCTGTGCCGACCATCCTCAAATTGCTTCTTGAGGTCCCCGGATTCGAGAATGTGAGCCTAAGCCAGGTCCGCTGGCTCATCAGCGGTGGTGCGCCACTGCCAACCTATCTCATACAGGAGTACCAGAAGCGCGGAGTGGTCCTAAAACAGGGTTACGGTTTGACGGAAGTTGGCGTCAATTGCTTCGCCATGTCTGTAGCGGAATCATTGAGGAAACCCGGGTCCATCGGAAAGCCGGTCATGTTCACACAAGCAAAGCTCATTGATTCGAAGGGCTCTGCGCCCGCCGCTGGCGAGGTAGGCGAATTGCTCCTCCGTGGACCGCATGTCAGCAAAGGGTATTGGAACAATCCTCGAGAGACAGGCGCTGCGTTCGACGACGACGGCTGGTTTCGCACTGGCGATATTGCCCGTTGTGACGCCGAGGGATTTTTTTTCATTGCGGGCAGACGGAAGGAAATGTTCATCAGCGGCGGCGAAAACGTTTATCCCGCGGAGATTGAACAAGTCTTGCTCTCCCACCCTGATGTTCAAGATGCCGCCGTCATTGGGGTTCCAGACTCGAAATGGGGAGAGGTGGGCGTTGCCTGCCTCGTGGTACGAAGACAAGCCGGGATCGCTTCGGAAGAAATCATCCAATTTGCGAGCCTGCGGTTAGCTCGCTATAAACTGCCCAAAATAATTCGCTTTCTGGAAAGCCTGCCGCGTAACGCCTCCGGGAAAATACTAAAAGACGAATTACTTGCCAGGTACCGCTCTGCTGGATAAGTCCCAGTGTTCGGCGGGTACAATCCGGGCTCACTGTGGGGCTCGGCGAAGGTGGTCAAGCCGTAACCCGACCGTCGTATCCAGTCACAACAAGGAGATTAGTATGGCAACGAAACCGTAGAGAAGATTGGCTCCAAGCCAACCGCGAACTAGCAGCGTGCGGCGCTCTGGCGCCGGCGCTGCTCACTTGCCTTCATGAATTCGTTCAAGTCCGCCGCCGGCCGTATCTCGATCGGTCCAAGTCCATACTTAAAGCCTGGAAGCTGTGAGATAAGTTGAATGGCTTGGTTAAGATCTCGTGCTTCAAGGATCGTAATGCCGCCGAGCTGTTCCTTGGTTTCCGCATAGGGGCCGTCGATCGTCGTGACTTTGCCGTTTTTCCAGTACAGGGTCAATGCGGTCTCCGGAGGCTGAAGACCCATTTCGCCAACAAGATGTCCGTTGGCGCGCAGATGGTCGTTGTGCTCGAAGCATTCATCGAACACTGCGTTTCGCTCGTCCTCGGTCATACCTGCGAATTTTCCAGGCTCAATGTATCCCAAGCAGATGTATTTCATTATTCCTCTCTCCCGATAGAGAGCCAGCCGCACAGGTGTCAGATTTTTTCTGTCACTGTTTCGAGTAATGAAGCGCAACACATCCCGATTCAAAAAACTTTGATTCAACAAGTTTTAGCTGCAATTTCTCCGGCAGGCTAACACCTTCCAACAAACGTTTCCCTGCTCCTGCAAGGGTTGGCCCAACGACAAAACGAAATTCATCCACCAGGCCAAGGTGTATAAGTTGTGAAGGAATATCTACGCCACCGACTAGAATGTTTTTGCCTTGTTCTTGTTTCAGCTTAAGTATTTCGTCGCGAAGGTTCGTACGAACAATTCTCGTGTTTTTATCTTCAGCGCTGCCCAATGATCGTGAAAAAACAATTTTGTTGATGGAGTCAAATGCCCGAGCAAATTCGCGATCTGCTTTTGTCTCAGACGGGTTTTTGAGGACATCGGGCCAATAGGGAACCATCAATTGATAGGTTTTACGCCCAAAGACCAGCAGGTCAGCCTCTCGCATGAGGTGAGCAGAATATTCAAATGCTTCTTCATCGACAAATTGTTTGGTGTGGTCGACGCAGCCATCCAGGGTGGTGTTGATCGCAAAGATTAGCTTTCTCATTTGAGTTGTCCCCTTTTTTCCCGGTGATCTCTGACGTCGGCTTAAGCCTACCCGCCCGTGGTGCCGGCCCGCAAAGGCCCGTTGGGCTTGTAGGTGTTGAGGATGACGCCCGATGCCAGAGCTTTCGTGCTGACGAACTCGAATGAGCGTGGCGGGGTTCCCGCGGCAAAGATGCGCTTCCCCATGCCCAGCAGGACCGGATAGACGATAAGCAGCACTTCATCCGCAAGCCCATGCTCGAGCAGCGGCGATGTCAGCGTGGCGCTACCCGAAAGGATAAGGTCCCGGCCGTCCTGCGACTTGATGCGGCGAATGCCCGCGACGATGTCCGGCCCAAGGCTCTCGACCGGCCCCCACGCAAGACTTTCCGGGCGATGCGTAGCGACATACTTTTTTGCCGCATTGATCCCGTCCGCTATCGGACTGCTCGGCGCCTTTGGCCAGGTGCCCGACCAGAGATCGTAGGTACGGCGGCCAAGCAGCACATCGAAGTTCCCGCCATACGCAGCGGCGATTGCCTCTCTGCCAGCGGCGGTCCGATAGGGCACGGTCCAGTCGCTGTACGGGAAATCGCCGTCATCGGCGGTGTGCTGGATCACACCGTCCAGCGAGATATGTTCCATGATCATGATCTTTCTCATGCCGTCTCCTTGAATATGTTTTTTCGCTGGCCTGCGGCAGGCGTGGTAAACACCATTTCGATCAGACGTTCGACCGAAAAAACGCGCGCACCTCGCACGCCCCCCGGCCGGCGAGGGCGCCCTTACGTGCCCACCCGAGTGCCTCGTCCATGTTAGCGGCTAGCAGTATCGAAAGACCGCCCACGTGCTCCTTGGTCTCCAGATAGGGGCCGTCGGTCACCAGCACCTTGCCGCCGGGCTGTGCTCGCAGCGACTTCGCCTCGCTCGCCGGGTGCAAGCCGCCAGCGAAGATCGTGACACCCTTAGCTTCCATCTCGTCGTTGAGCGCGCGCATATCGCGCATCATCGCTTCGGTCACGCTGGACGGGTCAAAGTTCTCCGGCAGGTGACCCGCAGCCAAATACTGCGTCATTCCTTCCTTTAACGGCTTTCGGGCCAGCAGCGCAGTAAGGTCACTAGGATAACAAGCGCGCACCTCGACCGGCGCACGGCACGCGACCACGGCCTTGCGTCCCCACGCCAGTGCCTCGTCCATGTCAGCGGCTTCCAGTATCCAAAACCCGCCCACGTGCTCCTTCGTCTCCAGGAACGGCCCGTCGGTGGTAAGCACCTTGCCATCAGGCTGCGATCGCAGCGACTTCGCCTCCCTCGCCGGGCGCAGCCCGCCAGCGAAGAGCCTCGCGCGCTTAGCCTCCATCTCCTCGTTGAGCACGTCGATATCTCGTTCCATCGCTTTGTCCTGGACAGACGGGTCAAAGTCGTCCGGCAGGTGAATCGCTACCATATATTGGGCCATTACTTCTCCTTTAACGGTCTTCGGGCCAACAAATTAGCCTCGCGCACTGCATTGTTCATCTCATAGTCGTGGCGCAGGCAAAAAATCGACAGCAGCGGCGAATTACTTTTGGAAAAACCGGAAAAACTGGGCCAGATCGGAAGTTCACCAGTCTCCATCCGTTCGAAAACCGGGAACGTTTCCGCGGTTGCCAGATTAAGGTGTCCCGACAATGCGTTAAGACTAAGCCTTCTATCTCCTCCTGATAGATACAAATCCTACTCAGTGTTCCTTGACGGATTATCGCATGTGTGTAATACTGCTTGGCATGAGTATGACAGAAAAAACAGAGACAGTGTGGTTTACCACAAAAGGGCAAGTCGTCATCCCGCTTCGCCTACGCAAACAATTTGACATTGAGGACGGGACCAAGGCAGTGGTTCAAGCCACACCGGAGGGCATCCTTCTCAAACCTGTTACCGCGGCCCTTATCAAGCGCGGCCGCGGCATCTTGAAGCGTACGCAAGGAGGGAAGCCATTGATTGAGGACTGGGCCGAGCACCAGGAACAAGAACGGGCACTCGAGGAGCGCCATGCCCGCTAGGGTGCCCGGCAAGGTGCTGGACAGCTTCGCACTTGTTGCCTACTTCCGTGACGAACCCGGCGCGGAGATGATGGAAACCCTGCTCGTTTCCGCGGGTAGAAAGGACCAGCCAGTCTTTATGACCGACGTGAACTACGCCGAGGTGAAGTACTCGATTTTGAAAAAAGACGGCGCGGACGCCTGGGCGGAAGCCGCCAAAATTCTTCCTGGTCTTCCCATTGATTTTCATTCCACCACACGCGCATTGGCGGACACCGCGGCTGATTTCAAGGCGCGTTTCAAGATGAGCTTGGCTGACGCTTTCGCCGCGGCGCTAGCCAAGGAAGAGAAAGCCGAACTCGTCACCGGCGACCTCGAATTCAAACCATTGGAAAGGGAAATCAAAATCCACTGGCTAAAATAATACCCGGGCATGCGAAGAACTATTTGCGGACCTATTGAAGGCCGAGCGCCGGGAGGGTGCGTAGTATGCGATCTTTGCTAGTTTTCATGGTCATATCGATAATTCTGCGGCTCGCTGGCGTAGCTTTGATGGCCAATGGTGCGCCCGACTTGGGAAGAGATGTGTGTACAGTCGGTGGTGCCGGATTTGGAGTTTTTGGTGGGTTGCTTCTGTACAAAAAGTTAAAACCTGGAAAACCTGGTTGAAAACTGGAAAACCTCTGAACCTTGGAACAGGCGGGACTGTCTTCCATTCTTCGACAAATGAAAACTAGGAACTTTATTTCAATTCGGCAAGCCGCCTGGCGAGAAAACGTCGATCAGGTTCCTGCTGCGCCAGGGCGAGCGCCTTCTCATACGAAGCATGGGCCTCTGGAATCCACCCTAATCTGCGGCACAGATCGGCACGGGCAGAGTGCGCCAGGTGATAGCCGGAAAGCTGCTCGCGCGCCAGCAAGTCATCGATAAGACGAAGACCCTGCTCCAGACCCTCGCACATGGCAAGGGCCACTGCGCGGTTCAGTTCGACAACTGGCGACGCCTGAATCCGCAGCAACTGGTCATACAGCACCGTAATCTGGCGCCAGTCCGTGGATGCCACCGACGAACTCTCGGCGTGAACGGCCGCAATGGCCGCCTGCAGAGTGTAGGCACCGAAGCGGCGCGATCGAAGAGCGCTTTCCGTCAGCGCGATGCCTTCCGCGATCTGTTCCTTGTTCCACAACGACCGATCCTGCTGCTCCAGCAGGATCAAGTCTCCGTCGCCCGAGGTTCGGGCGGCGCGGCGCGACTCGTGCAGCAGCATGAGCCCCAGCAGCCCCATCACCTCAGGTTCCGGAAGCAGGTTGAGCAACAGTCTGCCCAGACGGATCGCCTCACGGCTAAGTTCGGCGCTTGTCGTTTCAGCCGAGTACCCCTCGTTGAAGATCAGATACACAACGAGCAGCACGGCTCCCAACCGCGCAGGCAATTCCTGCGAAGCCGGCACCTGGTAAGGAATTGCCTTGTCTCGAATGATCGCCTTCGCGCGCACGACGCGTTGCGCCAGCGTTGCCGGCGTAACGAGAAATGCCCGGGCAATCTCCTCCGTGGTCAAGCCGCAGATTTCGCGCAGCGTGAGCGCGACCTGCCCTTCCGGAGGCAGAGCAGGATGGCAGCAGGTGAAGATCAGACGCAGGCGATCGTCTTCGATCTCCTCGTCATCGCCCTTTTCGTCATGCAAGGAAGCTTCGTTGCTGCGCGCTTCCCCTTCCCTGTAATGGTAGAGCGCAAAATCTTTCTGTGTTCCGTCGTCGAAGCGCGCACGGCGGCGCATCCCATCGATCGCCTTGAAGCGTGCCGTGGAAATCAGCCATGGCCGCGGCTTTTCCGGAATACCAGTCCGAGGCCAGGACTCCAGAGCCGCAGCGAATGCCTCATGCATAGCCTCTTCGGCGAGATCCAAATCTCCGAGCAGGCGCACCAGCGTCGCCAGCACCCGCCCCGATTCCGCTCGGTAAAGCGTTTCAATCGTCTTGCTGAGTTGTTCGGGCGCAGGCGGCGGCATCTACGCCAAACTAGCAAACGGTGTGGCTGGACACAACTTCGCTAGGGCTTCCCTTACCCACAATTCAGTGGCCCGCCACTGCGCCGATCGATGGTTTGCAAAGGGACAACCGCATAGGTCCTCGTAAACGGGCTTATCGCCATCAACCCCCGAATTGTCGTCGTCGACCTAGGAGTTGACACGTCAGCCCAGGTCTTTTGTGCCGAGCTCCCTTGATATTTCCAATGAATTCTCAAAACTAATTGGCGCAGTTGGGGCTCTCACCCCCTAATCCGCACAGCGCTTTTGGCAGTGGGCGCTGGGTGTTTGCACCGGGGGCTAACATCCTCTGATCTCGAAAAGGTCAGGACCGTAGGTGTTTGAAAAGAAATGGCGGGGACGACGAGACTCGAACTCGCGACCTCTGCCGTGACAGGGCAGCGTTCTAACCAACTGAACTACGTCCCCGCGGTTAGAAAATTACTTCTGCAGATGGTGGGCAGTGCAGGGCTCGAACCTGCGACCTCCTGCTTGTAAGGCAGGCGCTCTAACCAACTGAGCTAAC
>Ga0209736_1000026_pt1 | contig 59419 bp, 52 predicted proteins | sample BlaSpr_A8_Ref_M3_FD_187992 | JGI IMG/M metagenome (GOLD analysis project Ga0209736, IMG submission 187992) | Forest soil microbial communities from Thunder Bay, Ontario, Canada - Black Spruce, Ontario site 2_A8_Ref_M3 (SPAdes) (version 2) | ecosystem: Environmental > Terrestrial > Soil > Boreal...
GCGCTCCGCTCCGGCCCCCACCACGCCACCCTTTCAAACCCCACAAGGGGACACTTCTAACGAGCTAACCTAGGGGACATTTCTAACGAGCTATGATAATCGCGAGGATTTTCCTTGACTTTTTCCCGTTCTGTGGTATACTTACTTGTGGGTAATACTGCGAGCGCGTCCCGCATGCGCTCTTTCCGCTCCCACTGCAAAAGAGCAAAAATTTAACTCCTTAAAAATCATAACGTTACGCGCTCGTGCAGTGCTCTTGTACACGAGAATGCAAGCTAAGTCTATTGCAATCTATAGTTTGCGCACTCTGTTGCAAAAACATAGGGGGTGTACCTCAAATCCCCCTCTAGAGTTAAAGTATTACTTGAAGGGCTCTTAGGGTGCGGTCTTGGGTCTGCAGTTTCAGAATGGAACTACCGGGTCAGCCTAATGCAAGCCGCTCGATCAGCGAACACGCAATGTGCCCAACCGTGATGTGCGCTTCCTGAATCCGTTGCGCATCGCTCGACGGCACATTCAGCAGCAAATCCACTTTTCCGGCCAGCAATCCGCCGGACTCCCCAGTGAGCGCCACCAGAAACGCTCCGCGCTCCCGCCCGGCCGCAACGCCCTTCAGGATGTTAGCGCTGATCCCGCTGGTCGATAGCGCTACCAGGACGTCCAGTTTGCTAACCAGCGATTCGATCTGCCGTGAAAAAACGCGCTCGAAGCCGTAATCATTGCCCGCTGCCGTCAGCACCGAGGAATTCGTAGTCAGCGCCAGCGCCGCTAATCCCGGCCGTTCCGTCGACAGCCGCACCACCAATTCGGCAGCAAGGTGCTGCGCATCCGCCGCGCTGCCGCCGTTCCCGAAAAAGACGATTTTGCCGCCCCCGCGCAACGCCGCCGCGGACTTCTCCGCGAATTGCGCGATCCGCCCGATCAGCTCGTCGGAAAAGCTCTGCTTGATCCGCGCGCTTTCCGCGAGCTGTCGGCGAATTTCTTCAGCGGCTGTCGCCATGGCGGTTGTAGGGGCGCAGCATGCTGCGCCCCAGTTGGGCACTCAAGTTAGCCCTGGAGGTCTGTTGCGGGTTGGAAGTGGCCCTTAGCAAAGTACGATTTTCTCGCGGTGGCGCATCACCCGGCGCGTCGCGTTACGCGAGTCCACCACCAGCTTCGCAGCGTCGACAATCGCGCCGTAGTCGTAGCTCGAATGATCGGTGGCAATCACCACGCCATCGTAGCTGCCCAGCGTCTGCGCGCTCAGCGGAACGGACTTCATATCCTCGAAATTGTAGTGCCGCATCTTGTGCAGCTTCGGAAAATACGGATCGTTGTAGTCCAGCAGCGCGCCGCGCTGCTGCAAAAGCTGCATGATCTTCAGCGTCGGCGATTCGCGCAAATCGTCCACATCTTTCTTGTACGCCACGCCCAGGATCAGAATCTTCGAGCCCTTCAGGCTCTTCTTATGGTCGTTCAGCGCCGTGGCCACCGCGTTTACCACGTGATACGGCATCTCGGTGTTCACTTCCCCGGCCAGCTCGATGAAGCGCGTCGCAAAATCATATTCCCGCGCCTTCCAGGACAAATAGAAAGGATCCACCGGGATGCAATGCCCTCCGAGCCCCGGTCCGGGGTAGAACGGCATGTACCCGAAAGGTTTCGTCGCCGCAGCGTCGATCACTTCCCAGATATCGATGTTCATCCGCAGGCTGAGCTGTTTCAGCTCATTCACCAGCGCGATGTTCACGCAGCGGAAAATATTCTCGAGCAGCTTGGACATTTCCGCCGCTCGCGTCGAGCTCACCGGCACTACCCGCGCCACCACTTGCGTGTAGATCGCCTGCGCCGCGCGCCCGCTCGGCGGATTCACGCCGCCAACGACCTTCGGAATCTGCGCCAGGCCAAATTGCTTGTTGCCCGGATCTTCACGCTCCGGCGAGAACGCCAGATAGAAGTCGCACGCCATGTTTTCATTTTCCGGTCCCGCCGCGATCGGGCAGCGCAGCCCGCTTTTTTCCAGAATCGGCAGCACCAGTTCTTCCGTCGTGCCCGGATAGGTCGTCGATTCCAGCACCACCAGCTGTCCTCTCTGCAAATGCGGGTAAATCGAAATCGCCGTCTGCTCCACGTAGCTCAAGTCCGGATCGCGCCGTTCGTCCAGTGGCGTGGGCACGCAGATAATGATGGCATCCGCGTCCTTCAATTTCGCGAAATCGTTGGTCGCTCCAAAATGCTTGCTGTTCACGAACTGCTGGATCTTCGTCTGCGGGATGTGCTCGATGTACGATTTCCCCGCATTCAGCATGCTTACTTTGTGCGGATCCGTGTCGAATCCGGTTACTTTGTGGCCGGCTTCGGCAAATCGCAGCGCCAGCGGCAGGCCCACGTAGCCGCATCCGATGATTCCTACTTTTAGTTGCGCGCCTTTGAAGAACTCAGGCTTTCGGTCAACAGGCATGTGTTAGCTCGCACTCCTCGTATTTTGCTCAGGGATACCGCGGGCCAAAAAGGCCGACAGGACTAAGGACACCGTAATATAACAGGTTCCGCGCAGTCTCAAAAAGTGTGGTGTCCGGTGTGTTACGAGTTGTTCATAAGGCTTGCAGCCAGCCCTCGGACAAGCGAAAATGAGTTTACTCATTTTCTCTATGGTCGATCTTCACTGCCACATTCTTCCCGGCATCGACGACGGGCCTGAAACGATGGAAACATCGCTGGCCATGGCCGAATCCGCCGTCGCCGACGGCATCACCCACGTCGTCGCCACTCCTCATTCCAGCAACGCATATTTTTTCGATTTCACCACCGTAAGAAAGCGCCGGGATGACCTGCAAGAACGCATCGGCGACCGGCTGACCCTCGCCACCGGCTGCGACTTCCATCTCAGCCCTGAAAACCTCGTGGCCCTCCGCGAAGACGCTCCCCGCTTTTGCATCAACCAACGCGACTGCCTCCTCGTGGAATTCAACGAGTTTTCCATTCCCCCGTACATGGATCAAACCCTTCACGACCTGCAACTCGCCGGACTCCGCCCCATCGTTACTCACCCCGAGCGCAACGGCATTCTCCGCAGGCAACCGGACCGCCTCAAACAGTGGGTGCGCCACGGCTGCTTTATTCAAGTCACCGCCAACGCCCTCACCGGCACTTTCGGGCCGGGCGCGCAGAGCGACGCGCTGCGCTGGATCGGCGACGGTATGGTCCACTTCGTAGCCAGCGACGCGCATAACACCAAGTCCCGGCCCTTAAAGCTCCGCCCGGCATACGATTTGGTGGCCGCTCAGTTTGGCGTCGAGAAAGCCGAGGCTCTTTTTCACGACAATCCACTGGCAGCATTTGAAGGGCGCGAATTGCCCCACGTGCCGCAACTCGAGGAGGAATCCCGCCCGCCTCGCCGCAAACGCTTCCTCTTCTTCTGATCTCGCCTTGAGGACTCGCCCGGCGTGCCCCGGGCGGTTTCCCGCTGGTGCAAGATGGTCATGGTTTATGGACGGTGCGGAAGCTGCGGTGGCGCCGAGCGCTCGGCGCTCGGTTGACGGAAAAGCGGGAGCGGGGCTCCCGCACTCCCAAAAAAGCGTCTCGCGGATGGTCAAGAAACCTTCGCCGGATGCAACAGCAACCCCGCCCAGGCATTCAACAAACCAAGAACTTCGCGAACCACGTCCAGCGCGTCCGTGGTGTTCCGCCACCAGTGTGACCCGTCAAAAGTGTCGCCGGAAGCCGCGCGCACCATGGCCTTCCCATGCGCGGCGGCCAGTTTGCGCCACAGCGTGCGCACCCGCCTGGTATGCGCTTTGGTGGTCACGATGATCACTCGCTGATTCTTGTCCCGTTCGAGTTGCGCCTTCCGCCCGAGTTCCGCGGCGATTACCGCGATTTCGTCCGCCGTGTTTACGATCGGTTCCGGCAGCACCCGTATCGCTTCCGGCGGCACACCCTCGTGCACCAGCACGCGCAGATTGTAGTAGTCCTCACCCACGTACGGAATCCCCATGTCTTTCAGGGAAGCAGCGGGTTCGGCGCTGCGCGTAAGCCAAATCTCCGGCGCATACCCTTGGCGATAAAGTTTGGCGGCCTCGATCGCACGCACCGGCATCCCGCCGCTGAGCACCGCGATGCTCTGCGCCTTCTCCAACGGGTCTTCCACCACCAGCCAGCGGCCCACACCAAAAAAGCCCACCAGCGCCAGAAACGCCACGATGGCAGCGCAAATCGCCGCGAGCTTTGACCGCAGTTTCATTTTTGCGTGACTCGCCTTGGATGGTCTTGCGAAACCAGGATTGGCAATTGGAGCGCTACCTATCGAGCTGGTGGCCAACCGACGACGCTCAAGTTACACTGTCCCGCGATGTTTTTCCAGGAGGATACATGAGGGCCGTGGTGACGGGCGGAGCCGGCTTTCTAGGGTCGCATTTCTGCGATCGCCTGATCGCTGAAGGCTGGGACGTGCTGGTGCTGGACAACTTGGTCACCGGCGCGGAGCCGAATATCGCGCATTTGCTGAAGCACGCCAAGTTTCGCACCGCGCGCGCGGATGTCTCGAGATATGTCGATGTTCCAGGGCCGGTTGATTACGTGCTGCATTTTGCGTCTCCTGCGAGTCCGGTCGACTACCTGAAGCTGCCGATCCAGACTCTCAAGGTGGGCGCGCTGGGCACGCACAACGCGCTGGGCCTGGCGCTGGCCAAGCGGGCGAAATTTTTCCTGGCCTCGACCAGCGAATGCTACGGCGACCCGGAAGTCTCTCCGCAGAATGAAGAATATTGGGGCCACGTGAATCCCATCGGGCCGCGGGGCGTGTATGACGAAGCGAAACGCTTCGCCGAAGCCATGACCATGGCGTACCACCGCTATCACGGCGTTGATACACATATCGTGCGCATCTTTAATACGTATGGGCCGCGCATGCGCCTGAATGATGGGCGGGCGCTGCCGAATTTCGTGCACCAGGCGCTTTCCGGCAAGCCACTCACGGTCTATGGCACGGGCAAACAGACCCGCAGCTTCTGTTATGTGTCGGACTTGATCGAAGGCATCTACCGGCTGATGCTCTCGGACGAGCACGAGCCCACCAATATCGGCAATCCGCAGGAAATCACGATTCTGGAATTTGCCGAGCGGGTGCGCAAACACTTTCCCGAGGTTCCGGAGATCGTATTCGAGCCGCTCCCGCAAGACGACCCCAAGCAGCGCTGCCCGGATATCAGCAAGGCCAAGCGTATTTTGAAGTGGGAGCCGAAGGTGAGCCTCGAAGACGGGCTGCGAGAAACCATCGGGTACTTCAAAAAGGCGTACGTCAAAGCCGCTTCCTAAAGGCTCGGGGTGGGCATAAACGCAGTTCCTTTTGCGGCGCAACCGGCGCGCGCAGATCCGCCGCTGCTTGCGGCCACCCTGCCACAGTTCGTATACTGGCGGCCCGGCCAAAACGGTGTTGCCGCGGGAGGGTAGCCCGCTGAGCACGCCTCCGTTGGCCTTCTAATCATCGCGCCTGCGCAGACTCTACAGGCCGAGCCGTGCCGCCGCGTTGGTCCCTATGTGGCCACGCCAAAAAGGAGAAGTCCGCATGTCGCAAGCGCCAATGCCCGAGGAGATGAACGTCTATCAGAACGCGGAAGCGCGCTTCGAGGTGGCCGCGAAAAAACTCGGACTCGAGCAGGGCATCTACCGGTATCTGAAATATCCAAGCAAGGAAATTACCCTGTACATCCCGATCGGCATGGATAACGGGACGCTGGAGGTTTTCACCGGGTATCGTGTGCTGCATTCGACGGTGCGCGGGCCGGGCAAGGGCGGCATTCGGTACGCGCCGGACGTTTCTCTCGACGAAGTGCGCGCACTAGCCACCTGGATGACCTGGAAGTGCGCGGTGGTGAACATACCATTTGGCGGAGCGAAAGGCGGGATCATTTGCGATCCGAAGAAGATGTCGCGCGGGGAGCTGGAGCGCATGACGCGCCGGTACACCGCAGAGCTGGCGAACTGGCTGGGCCCGGAGCGCGACGTTCCGGCTCCGGATGTGGGCACCGGTGAGCAGACCATGGCGTGGGTGATGGACACGTACGCGATGCACGTCGGCCAGGCTACCACTGCCGTTGTGACGGGCAAGCCCATCGAGCTGGGCGGTTCGCGCGGCCGGCGCGAAGCCACGGGGCGCGGAGTGATGATTTGCTGCGACAAGGCTCTGGCGAAGCTGGGCATGAAGAAGCAGGGCTGCCGCGTGGTGATTCAAGGCTTCGGGAATGTGGGCTCGCTGGCCGCGGACCTTATGCAGAAGGCGGGCTACAAGATCGTCGGACTCGCGGATATTGGCGGCGGACTTTATAACGAGAAGGGTTTCGACGTTCCCAAAGTCATCGACTGGGTGTCCACGCAGAAGAAGGCGTTGCAAGATTTCCCGGGCGGCGGAACGAAAATGAGCGCGAGGGAAGTGCTGTTCCAACCGTGCGATATCGTGATTCCGGCGGCCATCGAGAACCAGATCACGGAGAAAAACGCGGCTCAAGTGCAGGCGAAAATCCTCTGCGAAGGCGCGAATGGGCCGACCACGTGGCAGGCCGACGCGATCATCGAGAGCAAAGGCATCTTCACGGTGCCGGATATTCTCGGGAATGCCGGCGGCGTCACGGTGAGCTATTTTGAATGGGTGCAGGACCGCCAAGGCTTCTTCTGGCGCGAGCAGGAAGTGAATGAGCGGCTGCTGGATATTATGGAGAACGCGTTCGACGAAGTGGTGCGCTACGCGGAATCGCATAAAGTGAACAATCGCATCGCCGCGTACATGCTGGCGATCGACCGGGTAGCCAGCGCGCTGAAGCTGCGTGGCATTTATGCCTAGAAGTCATCGCATCAATGCTGGGCCGAAATCATAGGCTATCGTCGGGGGCTGAAGCCCAATCCTTGCAGCGGCTTTAAGGCGGGGCCCTTCGAGACTAGGGTAGACTGAAGCCCCGACCCCCTAAAGAACCGATTTACAGGGCGGCGCACCAAAACACTGGCGTTGCAGCGTCTAAGTGTGTAAGCTTCCGCTCCGCAGCGCGGGCATCCCCGCCGGAGCGCTGCAGCGCCCATGGCAAACCACAGCGTTTTTCCTGGACATGCCGGGAAGGAAGAGCAGCACCGCCGCGACATCTGCACCGTGGGCCGGTGGATGTACGACCGCGGATTTATCGCGGCGTGCGAGGGAAATCTTTCCGTCCGCCTGGACGCGAACCGGATCCTGGCCACGCCTACGTGCATGAACAAGGGCATGCTGGACCCCGATGACCTGGTCATCACCGGCCTCGATGGCCGGCACATCGCCGGACAGCGGAAAGTGTCGTCCGAGCTGGCCATGCATCTGCTTATTTATCGCTTGCGGGAAGATGTGCATGCGGTTTGCCACGCGCATCCGCCTACGGCGACCGGATTCGCCGTCGCTGGCCGGGCGCTGGATCAGGCGCTTCTTCCGGAAGTGATCATCGGCCTGAGCCAGATTCCGCTGGTGCGTTACGCCACTCCGGGCACGCCGGAGCTGAGCGCCGCGATCGAGCCTTTCGTGCCGAACTACGACGCGCTTTTGCTGGCGAATCACGGCGCGGTTACGTGCGGCCCGGATCTGGTCGCGGCTTTCCACCACATGGAGACGCTGGAGCAGTTTGCCAAAGTGGTTCTGGTGGCGGAATCGGTGGGCGAGCCCAAGCTGCTTTCGAGCCGCGAAGTGGCAAAATTGATGGCCGCGCGCCCGCGTTATTCCGTGGCCGCGCCGCCGGGCGGAGGCGCGGAGCTTCCGGTTACTTCGGACGATGGATCGAGCCGCGGCGACCGGGTGACTTTGACGCGCGCGGACCTCGAAGCGCTGGTGGACGAAGCCATTCGCAAAGATCGCTCGCGCCGTTAGACGCTGGCTGCTACGAAATCCTGCGCACTTTTTGTGCTCTCGCCGCGCGTCCGCGCATCTATCCGCAAAGACCCGACACCGCTGGAAAGAAAGGAGCCGCGCGATGGAAGCGAGAATCGACTATCGCAAGCACGCGCCCGAAGCGCTGAAAGCCATGCTGGATTTGGAGAAATATATCGCCAGCAGCGGGCTGGACCACCAGCTGATTCACCTGCTGAAGATGCGCGCTTCGCAGATCAATGGCTGCGCTTTCTGTATCGATATGCATGCGAAGGATGCGCGGGCGCTGGGAGAAACGGAGCAGCGGCTTCACGAACTGGATGCGTGGCGGGAGACGCCGTTTTACACAGATCGCGAACGCGCGGCGCTGGCGTGGACCGAAGCGGTGACGAATGTGGCGCAGACGCACGTTCCGGATGAGGTTTACGAAGAAGTGCGCAAGCAGTTCAGCGAAAAGGAAATTGTCGACCTCACGGTGGTAGCAGCGGTCATCAATATGTGGAACCGCATCGCGATTTCCACTCGAGCGGTTCCCGGACATTACAAAGCAGCGACAAAAACTGCGGCATCCTGAAGACCTGCAACAATCGCCGCAAATGGTGACGGCCGATCGCTTCTCATTTTCGGCTCGGCTCAGCGGGAGTACAATGCTGAAACGGGTATAGCCATGAAAGCACAAGCGGCCCGAGAAAACCCTGGTGAGCAGGCAAAACCATCGTCCGAAGCGGTTTCTCTCCTTGACGAACCGTGCAACCACCCCGCCGAAGAGTTCTGCGAAAGATGCCAGCGCTGGTTTTGCGCTTCGCATGCGCACGATGATGAATGGCATCCTTGCGGGCTCGAACCCGGCGAAGAGGGCGGCGAAGCTTAGCAGCTCACCTGGAAGGACGTCAGAAATTATCGATCGAAAGCCTCTTCCCCGGGTTAGGAAGACGGGGCCACTCTCCTCCTACGCCGAGCGGTGCGTTGACGGGCGAAGGGAAAGCCGCAATACTGGCGGGCGATGATTGGACAGTTGCGCGGCAGGCTGGCGGACAAGCGGCCGAACCATCTTCTGGTGGATGTGGGCGGGGTAGGCTACCTGGTGGCCGTGCCGCTTTCGACGTATGCGGCGCTGGGCGATCTGCACACGGAAGTTACGCTGCTCATTCATACGCATGTGCGCGAAGATGCGCTGACGCTGTACGGTTTTCTTTCTTCGCGCGAAAAACACTTTTTTGAACTGTTGCTGGGAGCTTCGGGCGTGGGTCCGACGCTGGCGCTGAAGATTCTTTCGGGGATGAGCGTGGAAGAATTGGTGCCGGCGATACGCACCGGGGACGTGGCGCGGTTGACGCGCATTCCGGGAGTGGGGCGCAAGACGGCGGAGCGCATGGTCGTGGAGTTGAAAGACAAGCTGGAAGCGGTGGTGGTGGCGGGCGAAAAGCCGGCGGTGGCTTCGCCCGCGGGAGTGGAGGCGGACGTGGCGTCCGCGCTGGTGAATCTCGGGTACGAGCAGCGGGCCGCGGAGAGCGCGGTGGCGGAAGCGCGGCGCACAGCAGGCACGGCAAACTTTGAGGCGCTGCTGCGGGCAGGCCTCCACGCGTTGAATGCGCCCAAGACGAGGCAAGCGGTTGGCTGAACGGACGGAATGGACCGAACGAGCGGGGGCGCGGTAAGCGGAGCGGCAAAATGTCGGACGGAACAGCAAAAAAGATGCAGCCGGAGCGCACGGTGCCGAGGATTGTGTCAGGCGCGGCGCTGGACGATGACGTGCGCATGGACGCGACGGTGCGGCCGAAGCGGCTGGACGAATACATCGGGCAGCGGCGCGTGAAAGAAAATATCGCCATCGCCATCGAAGCGGCGCGCAGCCGCGACGAAGCGCTCGACCACGTGCTGCTGTACGGGCCGCCGGGACTGGGCAAGACTACGCTGGCGCAAATCATCGCCAACGAATTGAATGTGCCGATCAAAACGAGCGCGGGACCGCTGCTGGAGCGCAAAGGCGACTTGACCGCCATTCTCACCTCACTCGAGAAGAAAGAAGTGTTTTTTCTGGATGAGATCCATCGCTTGCAGGCCGCGGTTGAAGAAGTGCTGTATCCGGCGATGGAAGATTTTCGCGTCGACTTAATTATCGGGCAGGGGCCGGGCGCGCGCATTCATCCGTTTCCGTTGAGCCAGTTCACGCTGATCGGCGCCACGACGCGCGCGGGGTTGATCACTGCGCCTCTGCGTTCGCGCTTCGGCATCGTGCACCGGCTGGATTTCTACGAGCCGCAGGATTTGCTGATCATTTTGCGGCGCTCGGCTCGGATTCTGAATATCGAAATGGAGGAAGCCGGTGCGGAAGAAATTGCGCGGCGCTGCCGCGGGACGCCGCGCGTCGCCAACCGGCTGCTGCGCCGCGCGCGCGATTTCGCGGAAGTGCGCGCTGACGGGCGTATCACGCAAGCGGTGGCGCAGGAATCGCTGGCAATGCTCGGAATCGACGCCAATGGCCTGGATGAAGTCGACCGCAACCTGATGCTCGCGCTGATCGACAAATATGGCGGCGGACCCGTCGGCGTGGGCACGCTGGCGGCGGCGCTGGCCGAAGAAGAAGACGCCATCGAGGAAATGTACGAGCCGTATCTGATGCAGATCGGCATGATTGACCGCACGCCGCGCGGACGCGTGGCCACGCAAAGCGCCTATGAATATTTCGGCCGCGAACTGCCGCGCCGCCAGCCGCGGCTTTTTTAGCGGAGTGCACAGTCGGCATCTCCCCCGGTGGCGAATTTGCACGGATATTTTTTGTGCGCGAGTCCAGAGACAATCGATTTGCGACCGAGCGGAGGAAACTTGAGACGAAAACTCATTGGCGCCGGGTGCTTATTGATTCTTGGCGTGGTGACGCTGCTGGCGCAGCAGCAGGGCCTGAGCGACGACGGTGGGCGGGTGCTGGCGCTAGAGAAAGCCTGGAATCACGCGCTCGAGGACAAAGACACAAAAGCATTGGACCAGCTCCTAGCGAGCACGTTTGTGTCCGTGGAGAGCGACGGAAGCATTTCCTCCAAAGGAGAATTTCTTGCCGGCGTCAAGGCGCCGGACTACAAGCCGTCGCAAGTGGTCACCGAACAGACGGATATTCAGGTATACGGGAACGCCGCGGTGGTCATGGGAATTTTTCGCGTAAAGGAAATCAAGAACGGAAAACCGCGCGTGCGGCGCGAGCGATTCACGGACGTGTGGATCAAAATGAGCGGAGGATGGCAGTGCGTGGCGACCCAATCAACACTGATACCTGCGAAAGCCGGAGCGGATTGATCGGGCGGACGCCTGGCCAGCCGGTTGGCCGCTGCGAGGCATGATGGCGACGGTTTACCTTTCGCTGGGCTCGAATGTGGGCGAGCGCGAGAAAAATCTGCGCGACGCCATCGCGGCGCTGCCGGGCGCGGGTGCGCGGGTGACGCGCGTCTCTTCGCTCTACGAGACGGAACCGGTCGATTTCACCGAGCAACCGTGGTTTCTGAATTGCGTGGTGGAAGCGGAAACGCAATTGCCGGCGTTGGAATTGTTGCACGCGTTGCGCGCCATCGAAGCGCACGCCGGCAGCAAGAAGGAATTTGCCAAAGGGCCGCGGCTGCTGGATATAGACATCTTGGTTTACGACAATGCAACGATGGATACGCCGGAATTGCAGGTGCCGCATCCCCGCATGACGCAGCGGCGATTCGTGCTCGTGCCGCTGGCGGAACTCGCGCCGGAGTTGCGGCATCCATCGTGGAACGCCACGGTTGGCGAAATGCTCGCGCGATTGCAAGACCGCAGCGCGGTGCGGAGGTTTCGCGCGAGCAGTTGAGCAAGAAGCGCATGGGCCAGGAGCGTGCGGCCCTCGAAGCACAGATTTAGGTGCGGTGCAGGAACAGGCGGTGCAGCGTCATGGGCTTGGGCTCGATGGCGTCCAACTCGATCTGCGCAAAGCGTCCATCGGTGATTTCGCGCCAGCGGTACACGCCGGGCTCGCTTTCCTGGACTTCGCGTCCGTTCAAGCGGCGCAGGAAATCGCTGGCTGAATCGCGCGAGGCGACTTCGCGGAAGGTCGGGCGCGCCATGGCTTCCACGGCGTAGCTGCGCAGCAATTTGTCCCAGTAGCGCTCGAAGAGATGGCCCGAAGCGAAGATGTCGCTCCACGCGACTTCGCCGCCGTACGCGACTACCACGCCGACGACGCGCTCATTCTTCAGCCCGGAAGTGGCGCGCGCGAAGCGCACCCGCAATTCCCGCACGAAGCCGTCGATGGACTGACCCACGCGGCTGCCTTCGTAGATTTTCTGATAGGACTGCGTTGGCGCAGCGCCGGTCATGGCGGCGGAAAGGTCTGCGGAACTGATGCGCGGGGCCGCCTTCGGCTCGGGCGCTCCGGCAGAAGCGCTGCGTTCATAGGTAGTGCCGCCGCGCACTGCGGACCATACGTCAGTTTGCTTTTGATCGACGGCGGCTCTCTCGCGCACGCTGGGATGCACCATGGTTTTCGCAGCGGCGAATTGCGAGCCATTGGACCAGCGGCCGTGTTCAACGCAGAAGACATCGAGCGGAAGCGGCGGCGCTCCGACTGGCACGATGCGATCTTTGCCGATGATGCGGTCCTGCTTGCCGCCGCTGACCAGTTCACCGGCGAGCAGGAGAAGCGGGCGCTTGCTGCGATTGACGAGAACCAGTTGATTCACGGTCGCGCCGGCACGGCGATCGTAATCGGTGATGATGACCGGGTTGCCCTCGCGGTTGCGCACCATGCCTTCGCCGCCGCGCTCGGTAACCAACACTTCGCCGGTCGCCAGGCCCTCATCCAGCGTCAGGTACGCGCTGGTGTCCTGGGCGTACGAACTGACTACCGGGAAAAGAGAAATATTTTCGTAAACGACCGGCTCGAGAAGCCGCCAGTCGCCTTCGGGCCGGCCGGGCGGCGGCGCCGGAGCCGGGCTGCCGGTGAACCCGACAAAAGCCAAACCGCCAAGAGTGGACATACCAAGCAGGCCGCCGATGATGGCGCCAAGGATCGAGCGTTCCATGAAAAGCCTCCTGAGCCGGTGCGTTGAGATTGCGTGAGGACACGACTCAGGCATAGAACGGAGGGGCTGAGAAACCTTGCACTAGGATTTGCAGAAAGGGGGCCGTGGGCCAGTCGAGGCGTCAGATCGGCGGTTAGCGATCGCCGCCGCCGAGATTGGTGCGCGGCTTGTTTCGCCGGTTTTTCGAGGCTTCGGATTCCTGCTTCTCGTAATCCGCCATCTCCTCGTCGGTATACGTGAAGGAATCGCGCGAGGCAAACATGGAATTCGACTGCGCGCTCTTCTTCTTTTTCTTACGCAGGTCGCCAAACTCGTAGCGCACCTGCCGGATGGGCGCCTCAATCGCCTTGATTTCCACCAAGAGGTCGCTGACCTTTTCCAGAAAATCGTGCAAATGGTACGGGCGGACTACGTACGGAAGGTGGCTGATTTCCAGAGCACCCACGTACTGGCTGCCGGTCATCTCCGGCACCAGGAAAAGAATCCGCAGCCGGGCGCCCTCTTCCGCTGGAACCGAGCACAGCTCGCGCAGGGTGTTGAAAACCGGAGTGTCGACCCCTACCACCGCGACATTGGCGATAACCAGCGAATACTCGGCGGTTTTCAGCTCGGCAAAAAGGGACGGGATATCCGGGACGATGCGAACGCGCCAGTTTTCCGAATCCAGGATCTGGCGCAAAGCGGCGCCGCTTTGCGGGTCTTCGTCCACGACAAGGAGCCCGACCTGGCGCGGCGTTGCGGTGACAGGTGGGGTGCCCATTGCCGAAGTATAGCGACGGGGCCGGAGGGGGGGGTGGACGGAAGCAAGGGATGGGGCGTATTGGGTACTGGCCCAGGGGTCAGGGAGCTTGCATCGGCGGCTGTGCGAATAAAAGGCGAAACTATTCGCTTGACATAGCGAACAAAAAGCGAAATACTCTGCTGCAGCTTCGAGGTGGGCTATGTCTCCAGTTCTCACCAATCCGGCGATGGGCTTTACCGTCCACCGCCGCCGCGTAACACCCACTCCAGCACCACTCTTTCCTGATGATGCGCATAGCCCGAAGACAATGGCCGGAGAGCTTGCCCCGCTCTTCACCGGCCCCAGCGGTCAACGTTCGGAAGCCTCCCCGGCGGATTGCCCCCCGCCGGGTGCAGGCGCGGCCGGAACACGGCTGGCGAACGTTGCCGCTGGAATGTCGCCAGGCGCGAAAGCGCCGCTGGTCGGCATCGCCCGCCTCGCTGCCGCTTCTCCGCCCGCGGAAACGCGGCGGAAATCCGAGGGCAGGCCGGAGTATTTCGTGCTGCCTGTGAAGTCGATCCTGAATCGCTGCGATTCGCAGCGTGTTCCCTTCGAGTGGACCATCAACCCGTATCGCGGATGCGAATTTGGCTGCAAATATTGCTACGCGCGCTATACCCACGAATATATGGAACTGGACGGCAGCGAGTTTGAGCGAAAAATTTTCGTAAAGAAAGACGCAGGTCCGCTGCTGGCGCGCGATGTTTCGCACAAATATGCATTCGATGCGCCGAAGACCGAGCACATCGCCATTGGCACGGCGACGGATCCGTATCAGCCGGCCGAGCGCGAATACGGCGTGACGCGCGCGTGTCTCGAGGAATTGGCGAAGCGCGAGGGGTTGAGCATTTCCATCACTACGAAGTCGAATCAGATCCTGCGCGATGTCGAACTGCTGAAGCGCATCGCGGAGAAATCGTCGCTGTCGCTGAATATTACGGTGACCACGCTGCGGCCCCGGCTGGCGCGCTTGCTCGAACCGCGCGCTCCGCGTCCGGACTTGCGGCTCGCCGCCGTCAAGGAGCTGCGCGAGGCGGGACTGGCCGTCGGAGTCTCCGCTTCGCCGCTGCTGCCCGGAATCTCCGATCGCGAAGGCGAGGTCGAAGAGCTCGCTGCAGCTGCAAAGGCTGCAGGAGCGCAATGGTTCTTCGCAGGCGTGCTGTTTCTCATGCCTTCGTCGGCGAAACAGTTCTTGCCGTTCATCCGGGAGAAATTCCCGCGCCTCGCGAAGCAGTATGAGCAGTGGTACACGCGAAACGGCTATGCGCCCGAGGAATATCGCCGCAAGATTTCAGAACGCGTCGGCCGCGTGAAGCGAGAATTGGGATTTATGGATCGGCCTTGGGAAGAAGTGCGGCGCAAGACTACGCCCTGCGCGCAAATGTCACTGGCGTTGGCCGGTTCCAGCGCACAGAGCGAAACCTCGACACTCTGGGCCCTAGGCTAATACGGCCAATCCTGCGCGGCCCGGGGGTCAACCGCTAGGGCACGATAATCCGCGACTCTTCTCGCTTCAGGTCTTGCGATTGCGGGAATTGCGCGCGCAGGAATTCGATGAAGCGCCGCGACTTCGGCCGGCCGTTCGTGCGCAACAGTCCCATGCGGTGGAGAAACACGAGCACGTAGAAGACGTCCGAATCTTTGAGCGTTGCAAATCCTGCCTTCTCTGCTTGTTGCCTCTTGATCTCTGCGAGCAGCGCCATGATTGCCGCGTATAATTCGCGCGGCAGCGGAGCCTCTGGTGGCTTCTCGTAGAAAATCCCAGAGATCATTGTTTTGTGCGTCTCTGCCAGCGCTTGCAGCGCCGCAACTACATCCGGGTCCGTCGCCGCGGGCTGCGAGGTGCAGAATTTTGCGATCGAGAAAACCAGCGCGGTGATCAGCTTCTGATGCGTGTAAACGATGTCCTGCGGCATGGTCACGTCAAGCAGCGGTGTGTCCGCGGGAACGGAGCGCCGGTGCTCGTCCTCGTATCGGTGCGCCGCCAGCAGATAGGAACAATCAGGGACACAATCGATAGTGACTTCGCGTTCCGTGCCGCAGCACACCGCGCAAATCTTTTCGCCCTTGGCCGGACAAAAACGCACCGCCTTTCGTTTCTCGCAAATCGTGCAATTCACGCGCGCTCCCCATTGGAAAGAAAGACCAGGAACAAAAGATTAGGCACAAACAAGCAGCCTAGCGCGCTGCGCCCTAAAAAACAAAAGTCCGCCGCACCATCGTCGAATCGCCCCACTGAAAGGTCATGGAGTCTGCGGGACGCGGCGGCAGATTGGCGCCGGGGATCGCTGGAAGGCCGGTGGTTTTGTCGGTCACGCCGAGGCGAATGGGCGACACGCCTTGCACTTGAAGGACAAGCTCGATTCCCTCGTCGGCGGCGTTGGAGTAGTCGAAACTCCATCCGCCGGAATTCCAGCGCGCATCGGCAGGCTTACCCAGCGAATGTCCGTTCACCGAAGCGTCCAGAACTATTCCTTGCTCCACGGAAACCATCAGCGCCCGCGCGTGCCGCGGCGAAGTGATCCGCAGATGCAGGGTGCGAACATCGCCGGCGGTCGCGCCGTCCAGCATTTGCGCTTCGGGAGGCGCAAGCGGAACGAGTGGCGCGGTCTTTTGCAGAAAGTGGATTGCCAGCCAAGCCGGATAGAAGCCTGGAAGCCTGCCGCGCGTTGGCGACGTTCCGACATACTGCGCCGTCCACGGATCGAGCCGCGACGCCGTGCTGGCCCACACCGCTTTTCCGGCATCTGCGTCGACCGCGTAGGCGAGCATCGTAGGTTTCGGATGAACTTCGGAGTAGCGCGTGGTCGCCGCGCCTGCCACAAAAAAGCACAAGCCAGCAACGAGTGACGCCAGCGGAATATACCAGCGGCCGGCAGCCAGCAGCACATCCGTCAGCGGAAGGAGCAAAATCAAAAGCAACGCGAACGACAAACCGAGCAACGGCCCGCCGATCTGCGTGAATCCCAAGGCCTGAAAGAATCCCCGGAGTAGCGGAATGAAAATCAGCAGCGCCGGCAAACTGAGCAGACACAAAAGTAGCAGCGCGCCCAGCCCGGGCTTTTCCGGACGAAACGCAACCACTCCCGTGGCGATGAGCGCCGCGAGCAGCGGCCACAGAAAAACGAAGTTGCCACCCGGCAGCCACCGCGCGGTAGCCAGCACAGCCAGCAGCACCAACGTAAAGCCACCGAGCGCAACACCGGCAGCGGTCAGTTTTTTTCTTAGCCACAAATGGACCGTGTCAACCAGCGCTGTCACCAGCGACAACATGCTCAGCACATACGGAACGCTCTGCAGCAGGTTGCCCTCCGGAAGCCAATGCAGGTGCAGCCATCGCACCGCCAGCACAAAACACCAACCGGCCAGCGCGCAAATCACCAGCAGGCCCATGTTGGCGAGAAAGGCCAGCACGATGCCGCACCACCGCGTTTGAAAAGCGCCGCTCGCAAAGAACATCACGCCCAGCAGCATCACGCCGGACAGAGTCGCCAGCGGCCAGTTCCAGCTTGTCGGATAGTGAAAGAAAATCCCGGGTGGCAGCCCAAAGAACGCCGCATCGCGTTCGCGAAGTTGCAGGAGGTCCGCGTTTCCCAGGCTCCGCGCCAGTGCCAGCCCGTTTTCGCCATGATGCTGCAAGCTGCCGCGGTCCAAGAGTTGCGGATTGTCGAGCGGCGTATGATACGCCTCCCAGTTTCCGATAAATGCAAAGTTCAATCCGGCGCTGCCCGCTCTCTTGAACAGCGTCATGTCCGTATCGTTGGGCATGTGCTTGTAGATCTCGTAGGTCAGCGATGTTCCCGCCGCATGCGGGGCGGCGTGTGCGAAGGTTTCCACCAGGCGGCGATTGTCCTGGCTGGTTTCAAAAAGTTGCGAAGGGCCGGCATTGCCGCGCGCTTCGAGATTCACCACCACGCGGACATCCTTCGCCCACGGATGCTCGGCGACGAATGCCGACGCGCCCAGCAGCCCGGCTTCTTCCCCGTCGGTGAACAGCAGAATGATGTCGTTGCGCAATGGCGGGCCCGCGCGCAACACGCGAAACACTTCCAGCCACGCCGCTACGCCCGCCCCATCATCGCCCGCGCCTGGGCCTGCCGGCACCGAATCGTAGTGCGCCAGCAGCGTCACCGCATCGCTTCCGCCGCTGGTTCCTTTCCATCGCGCGACGATATTCTCGACCGTACCTGCCGCTTGATACCGCGTGGTCACTGCTGTAGTCCGCTGAATTTCCGGCGTAAGGCCCAGCGTCTTCAACTGCCCGACCAAGTAGTCCCGCGAGCGGTTGTGTTCCTCCGAGCCAATCGGGTGCGGCGCTTTTGCGAACGCGTTCAGGCGCGCCAGCGCGCGCTCCGCTGAAAATTCGCCGGAACTCGCGTTCGCGGGCACAGCGGCAGGCGGCCGGTCAAAATAAATGCACCCGGCAACCGCCGCAAATAAAAACAGCGCGATCAAAATGGCCGCAGAACGATCCGTCACCGCCGCCACCTCGCAGTCGAAGTTGCGCGCCAAGAGTAGTTCGCCGCCGCTCGGGCGAGCAAGCAGAAACCTGCAGTCGCAGCCGGCCTCAAACTGCGGTCCAGCAAACTTCAGGCCATAATGACTTTGTTGCGGAAGCGCCGCGCGGCAATCACCAGCAAGACGCTCCCGATGATGCACAGCGCCAGGCCATCCGTCCACAAATGGCGGATGCCCGCCCCACGAAGAATGATACCGCGCGTGATGTTGATGAAGTACGTGGCCGGTATCAGGTAGCTGATGGGCTTGAAGATCGCCGGCATGGTCTCGCGCGGGAAAATGTAACCAGAAAAGAAAACGCTCGGCAGAATCGGCAGAAACGCCAGTTGCATGGCTTCGGCTTGCGAGTTGGCTTTGCTGGAAATCAGGATTCCCAGCGACAGCGCTGCGAAAAGATACGGCAGCGACAGCACAAAAAGCAGCAGCACGCTGCCGTGCATCGGAACCTGGAAAATGAAGCGCATGGAGAAAAGAATCAGGCACAACTCGAAAAAGCCGATGCCCAGATACGGAAGCAGTTTTCCGAGCAGCAGCCCGAAGGGACGGACCGGCGTAACGAAAAGCTGCTCGAGCGTGCCGCGCTCTTTCTCCCGCACGATCGAAAATGCCGTGAGAAACGTGGTCACGTTCAGCAGCATGATGGCCGTCAGGCCCGGAAGAAAGAAATTCGGCGACCGCGAATCCGGATTGAACAGCAGTTTCGGCCGCATATCCACCGCGAAAGGCGCCGTCTGTCCCAGCACGCGGCGCAGCGATTCATCCAGGCCAATGGCCGTGGTTACGTTGATCGCCTGCCCGGCCACGGAAGAGTCCGACCCGTCGATGAGCACCAGCACCTGCGCGCTCATTTCGTGCAGCAACCGGTCCGAGTAGTCGACCGGAATCTTCACGCCCACTCGCGCCTTCCCGCTCACGATCACGTCGGTCAAGTCGCGATCGTTCTCCACGTAGCGATAAATGTGGAAGGTGTCCGAATTCTTCAGCCGGTCGATCAGCTCGCGGCTTTCCCGCCGCCCATCCGCGTTGTAAATCACCGTATTGATTTGCCGGATGTTCGTATCGACGCCAAAGCCTAGGAGGAAGAGTTGCAGCAGCGGCATGGTCAGCGAAAAAAACAGCGTTCCCGCGTCTCGCCGCACATGCAGCGCTTCCTTGTAAAACACTGCCCCAAAGCCCCGAAATAGGTCACGCACTCGGAGCCTCCGCTTGCGCTTGATGCTTGTACGTCAGCTCGACGAACACGTCCTCCAGGCTCGGCGCCAGCGGCCGAATCTCGGCGACGCCGATGCCTTCTTTCAGCAATTGCTGCCGCAGCGCATCCAGATCGAAGTGTTCCTCCGCCAGCGCATGAATCGCTTGACCGAAAATCGTCGCGCTGCGAATCGCCGGGATCGTCCGAACGAGCCGCAGCGCTCGCGTCACGTCCGAAGTGGTCATGATTTCCACGCGAATCGTTCCGTGCGGCTGCACGTCCGGAAGCTGCCGGAGCGAATCCGGCGTTCCGTCGGCAATCAGCTTCCCGTAGTAAATGTACGCCACGTGGCTGCAGCGCTCCGCTTCATCCATGTAGTGCGTAGTCACAAAAAAGGTAATCCCGTGAGCGGAAAGCTCGAAAAGCAAATCCCAAAGCTGGCGCCGCGCCACCGGATCGATTCCCGCGGTGGGCTCGTCCAGAAAAAGCAGCTTCGGCTCGTGCAGCATGGCGCAGCCCAGCGCCAGCCGCTGCTTCCATCCGCCCGAAAGCTGCGCCGACAAACGGTTGAGGTATGGCCCCAGCCCGTTGATCTGCACAATTTCCTCGATGCGCCGCTTCAGCCGCGCCGCATCCAGGCCGTAAATGCGCCCGTAAAACTGCAGATTCTCCGCAACCGTCAGATCGAAGTACAAGCTGAAATTCTGCGACATGTAACCAATCTTCTCGCGCACCGCCTCCGAATCTGTGCGCACGTCCACGCCTTCCACGTGCGCGGTGCCACCGCTCAGCGGCAAAAGCCCCGTCAGCATCTTGATCACGGTCGTCTTGCCGCTGCCGTTCGGCCCCAGAAACCCGAAAATCTCGCCGCGCTCGACACGAAAGCTCACGTCGTTCACGGCCGTCACCTGGCCAAATCGCCGCACCAGATGCTCCGCGACAATCGCCGCGTCCGCCGGATTCTGTCCCGCCGTAGCCATCCGCTAGCTCGCCTCGATCAGCTTCACATCCGCGGCCATTCCTGGCAGCACCTTCCCGCTCGCATTGATGCGAATCTTCACGCCAATCACCTGATGCACCCGCTCCTCGCGCGTCTGCACGTTGCGCGGCAAAAATTCTGCCTGCTGATTGATTTGCTCCACCACGCCCTCGAAAACCGTCTTCGGAAACGAATCCACACGCACCTCCGCCTTCGCGCCCAGCTTCACGTGCCCGATCTCCGTCTCCGGAATGTAAATCCGCACATAAATTTGCTCCTGCTCCAGCAGCGTGGCGATCGGCGTATTCGGCGCAATCAAATCGCCCGGCCGCACATCCAGCACTTCCACGATCGCAGCGCTCGGCGCCGTCACCTGCCGCTCGCGAAATCGCGCTTCGTCGTAGGCGTACGCCGCCTGGGCCTGCGCCACGTCTTCGCGGCGATTACCCCGCTCGAATTTCTCGAGCGTCGCCTGCGTCTGCCGGTAACGCGCCTCGGTGGACGCGATCTCCTCGGGCCGGTACCCGCGCTGCAATTCATCTAGCTTGTGTTTGGCGTTATCCTGCTGTGCCGCCGCCACTTTCCAATTCATTTCCGCGGTGTCCCGCTGTTGCTTCGAGACCAGATCCTTTTGCGCCAGCGCGTCGTAACGCTGAAAATCCAGATGCGAGCGCACCTCTTCCGCTTTGGTGCGGTCCAGATCCGCCTGCGCCGCCGCAATATCCTCGTGCCGGTAGCCGTTCTTCCGCTGCTCGTACTCCGCTCTCGCTTGCGCTGCTGCCGCTCGCGCTTCCGCGATTTCTTCCGGCCGGTAGCCGCGCTGCGCTTTCTCCGCCGTCGCGCGTGATTGTTCCAACGACGCTTTCAATTCCTGCTCGTCAAACGTCACCAGCACTTGCCCTGGCTGCACGCTGTCGCCTTCCCGCACCAGCACCTGGTCGATTCGGCCGCCGACCTTCGATCCCACGCGAATATTCCGCGCTTCCACCGTTCCCGACCCCTGCAAGCCGTTGTCGCGCCGGAACCACGTCGCATACACCGCCGTGCCGCCCACGATCGCGGCCACCACGACAAAGATGATGATGTGCTTCCTCTTCATGCATCAATCTCCGCAGGTGAACAAAGGAACTCCGCCGCTCGCCGCCACCAATTGCCGCGGCGCCAGCCCCGACCACAACACATCAAATGCCGTCCGCATGCGCTCCGGCAAACTCGCATCCCCGTAAAGCGACCACATCAGCAGCGTCCCAAAAATGGTTTGCCGGAACACGCTGGCCATCTCCGAAGCGGGAAAATCTGTCCGGATTTCCCCGCGCTCCTGTCCCATCTGAATAATCTGCGTATGCAGCGCCTGTACCCGTCCCTGCAAATCGACCATCGCTTCCCGCACCACGTTCGTGGATAGATACGCCTGAAGTAGTGTCCGGATCATCGCCGGATTCCGCGTCGGCTCCTGCGTCATGCGCTCGGGCAGCGCCCGCAGGAACTCCTCCACCGAGATATTGCTGCTCCGCGCTTCCTGGATTGCGGTTTCCAGTTTTCCCAGTTGCATCTCGCCGAACGCCAGCAGGATGTGGTCCTTGCTTGGAAAATAATTGAAGAACGTTCCCTTTCCGACGTCCGCCGCTTCCGTGATGTCCTCCACCGTGGTGTTCGCAAATCCTTTTTTTGCAAACAGGTCCAGCGCCGAACGAAACAGCCGCTCGCGAATTTCTACCCTACGGCGTAGGCGGCGCGCCGTGGGTTTCCCCGCAATAGTGGTGGATGTCAGTGCTGAAGAAGAGGAGAGGCGTTTGGCCATAATGACTGTTCCTCATAAATGACTGTAGGTCATTCGCCCTCCCCTGTCAATCCTTACCTGCTTCCGCCTCCCCAAAAACAAAAGCGCTCCGGTACACCAGCACCGGAGCGCTCCCAACTTCTCGACGGCATCTGGGCGACGCTATTCCCTTAGCGACGCCGGATCCGAAAGGTTCTTCGGCGACTTCTGATTCAGGTACGCCACCATTTTCTGAGCCGACGGCGGAACCGCCACCGCTCCCTTGAACACGATGTCCGTCGCGGTCACTTTCTTTCCGTAAAGTTTCTCGTTGGCATCATTGTCCGGACGCACCGTCGAGCCTTCCAGCGATACGCCCGCGAACAGTCCGCGCGCGCGCGAATAGCTCAGTATTTCCGCTCGCAGCGAAACATCCGTGGACGCTGAGGCGTCCCTGCCCTTGGGTCCTGCCGCCGCCGAAGCATCGGCGCCGAGTTTTACCTTGTTGTTCAGGATCGAGCGCGCGCCCCGCGGATTCATCACCAGCAACACAAAATCCGTTGCTTGCCCGCCGATCTGGAAGCCCACGCTGCCTCCTTCGAGCGCCATCATCGTCGGCGCGCCCCACGGCCCGGTGAAGTGTTCCCCGGTCCGGCAGGTCATCGCGCCGCGGCCGTAGCTGCCGCCGATCACGAAAGCCGCCTTGAGCACGGACGGGTACACGATCACGCATTCCGCTTTGTCGATCAGGTCCGGCGGGATGTCTTCCGGGATATCCATGATTTCTTTCAGCACCGTGCCGCAGTTTTCCACCCGGTCTTCCACCTTATCTTTGTCCGCGGCCGCGGTGGCCGCCGGAAGCCCGATTAGCAATAGCGCCGAAAAGAGCGCTGTGAGTTTTCGCATCGCAAGTCTCCTTGAACTAGTTGGCGTCTGGTCAAGCATAGGAACACAAGCGGCTGGGCGCAGGCTCCGGAGTTTCCGATCCCCATCGGGCAAGCTCCGAAAGAAGGGTTCCCTGACTCTTCGACTATACTTTCCCAGGCAACATTCTACCAGCAGGGGAAGCCGGATGAGCAGCGGTACGAAAAGAAAAATCGCCATCGGCGGCGGATTCGCTCTTACCGCAATGATTTGCTGGCTGATGGGTGCCGCTCCCGCCCCGTCTACCGCACAGTCTGCCGCGCCGGTCGCGCCTCACTCGGGGCCGCCAACTCGCGTGCGGCATGGCGCCAGCCGCGTCGGCAAAGGCTCCCGGCCTAAACAAACTCCGCGCGAACGCTTCTCCGCGCGCGCCGAAGCTTTGACCCAAGCGGGCGCCGCCGAAAAAGGCGAGTGGGGCATGCTCATTGCCGACGCCGAAACCGGCGAAATCCTCTTCGAACAGAATTCCGAAAAATACTTCGTTCCCGCCTCCAACCTTAAGCTTTTCTCCACCGCCCTCGCGCTCGCTACTCTCGGCCCTGACTATCGTTTTCACACCACCCTCGAATCGCACGGCACGATTGCGCCGGATGGCACCCTTTCCGCCGACCTCGTTCTCGTGGGCCGCGGCGATCCCAATCTTTCCAACCGCAAATTTCCATTCGAGCTAAAGGAAGAATTCGATGGGCCGCCCGAGCGCGTCCTCGCTGAACTTGCCGACGCCATTGTCGCCAAAGGCGTGAAATCCATCTCCGGCGATATCATCGGCGACGACAGCTACTTTCCCCGCGAACGCTACCCCAGCGGCTGGGAAATCGACGACATGGTCTGGCAATACGGCGCCGCCGTTTCCGCCATCGTCGTTGACGACAACACCGTCACGCTCACGCTCACCGCCGGCCAGTCCGCAGGCGAGCCTGCGCAAGCCGAACTCGCTCCCGCAACACCGGACTTTCTCGTGGAAAACCGCGTCGCCACTTCCGAGCCCGGCGTGAAGTCCGATCTATCTCTCATTCGCGAGCCAGCGGGACATTCCGTCGTCGTGGAAGGCACACTCCCGGCAAAAAGCACGCCGCGCAAACTCGTTCTCGCCATTCAGGAGCCCGCGCTCCACGCCTCCGCCATCCTGAAGCGCTTGCTCGGGCAGCGCGGTGTCGCCGTCAACGGCGTAGCCCGCGCCGAACATCAGCGCCTCCCTTCCGCCGTCGAGCCTGTCGCGCTCGCCGAACATGTTTCCGTTCCGCTCTCCGATTCTGTCAAGCTCGTCAACAAGATCAGCCAGAACTTGCACACCGAAGTGCTCCTGCGCACCGCCGCCCGCGAAGCCTGTCTCCGTGCTCTCCCCGGAGCCGCTTCGCTCCCATGCTTCGACCTGAAGCCCGACGCCATTTTCACCGAGTTCTGCAACCCGCTTTACGCCACGATGGGAATCCCTCCCGACGACGTCATTCAAACCGACGGCTCCGGCCTCTCGCGCCGCGATCTCGTCACCCCGCGCGCCATAGTTGCGCTGCTGCAATACGCTCGCAAACAGCCGTGGTTTGCGCCGTACTATGCGTCGCTGCCCGTCGCCGGCGTTGATGGCACGCTCGAAGATCGCCTCAAGAATTCAGACGCCGCAGGACGCATTCACGCCAAGACCGGCTCGCTCGAACATGTCCGCACGCGCTCCGGCTACGCGGAAACGCCTAACGGCCGCAAACTCATCTTCTCCTTCCTCGGCAATAACCAGGGCGGCAAGAATCACGAAGCTATCGACGCGCTCGACGGTCTCAGTCTCGCGATGATCGAAGAATTCGACCAGCGCCCGCCGAGTTGCTGCAAGAAATAAAAAACGGAAGCCACTGACATGCCCGCAGAAAAAATCGTGACCATCTTCGGCAGTTCGCGCCCGAAGGAAAACGACCCGGACTACGCCGAAGCGCGCGCACTCGGCCGCGCCCTGGCGGAAAATCGCTTCGCCGTCTGCAGCGGCGGATACGCCGGCGTCATGGAAGCAGTCTCGCGCGGCGCGAAAGAAGCCGGCGGGAAAACCTACGGCGTGACCGCGGAATTCTTCCAAGCCAAGACCAATGCGTGGATCGACGTCGAAATCCGGATGAAAACCTTTCAGGAACGCCTTTTCGAGCTCATCCGCATGGCCGACGCATTCGTCGCCTGCAAAGGCGGCACCGGCACGCTCGTCGAACTTGCCGTAGTCTGGGAAATGCTCAACAAATCCGTAATCGCCGCCAAGCCCTTCGCAGTCCTCGGCGATTTCTGGACGCCCGTCCTCGAGCGCGTCCGCGAAGTCGAACTCGGCCATCCTGCCCCCTGGGGCGAAGCCAACGGCCGCCTCGTTCACGTCGTCAGCGATCCCGCACAAGCCGCCGCCTTCCTCTCCAACCACCTGCGATAGCGGGAACCTTGCGGTACTCTGTTACAGCACGGTGCGGCGGGAGCCGAACCGTAGCGCGAGCCTTTAGGCTCGCGATGCTCTCTTTTCTTTGAAAATGTCGCGAACCGCACAAGACGTCCTCGAATTCGACAAGCTCCGAGAGCTGCTGCGGCTGCGGACCACCTGCGCCCCCGGCAAGCGCGCCATCGAAGCGCTCGCTTTCAGCCAGGACCGCCCCGCACTCGAATCCGCTTTCGCCATGATCCGCGAAGCTCGCGAATGGCTGCGCACCGGCGACCTCGGCTTCGGCGGCCTCGCCGATCCGCAGGACTGGCTCGCCAAGCTCGAAGGTCCCGGAGCCATGCTCGAGCCGCCGGAATTTTTGGATGCCGCTTCTTTGATGGAAACGGCCAGCTGGGTACGCCTACAATTCCGCGAACAAGCCGCGAAGTTTCCGCTGCTCGCCGCGCGCGCCGCTTCGCTTTTCGATTTTCGCGACGGGCTCGCTGCCATTCGCCGCTGCGTCCTCCCCAACGGAGAAATCAGCGACGATGCCTCCGCCGCTTTGCGACGCATCCGCGCCAGCATCGTCGGCACGCGCGATTCCATCCAGAAATCGCTGCGGCAAATTCTTCGCGAGCGCGCTTCCGGAAGCGCCGAAGACTATGTGACCCTGCGCAACGACCGCTTCGTCATTCCCGTGCACTCGGAAAATCGCCGCAGCGTCCAGGGCGTGGTGCACGGCGCCAGCGCCACCGGGCAAACCGTCTTTCTCGAGCCTTTCGAGACCGTCGAAGCCAACAATCAGCTTGTACAGCTCGCCGAAGACGAAACCGCCGAAATTCTGCGCATTCTGCGCGAACTCACCCAACGCTTACAGTTGATGCTCGAACCGATGCTCGCTGCCGCCGAAACCATCGCCGAACTCGACGGCGTCTTCGCCCGCGGACGCTTTGCCCGCGATTTCGACGCCGCATCCCCCGAATTCTCCGATGTCGGCGACTTGCGTTTGCAGGATGCCCGCCATCCCGTTCTCGAAGACAAATTGAAGCGCCAAGGCCGCGCGGTCGTCCCCATGACGCTGGCGCTGGGCGGCACAGAAAAAGTCCTCGTTATCAGCGGTCCCAACACCGGCGGCAAAACCGTGGCATTGAAGACGACCGGCCTGGCGGCGCTGTCGGCACAATCCGGAATTCCGGTGGCTGCGCAAATCGCCGTACTGCCGCTTTTCGACCACGTGCTCGTGGACATCGGCGACGAGCAATCCATCGCCGCCGACCTTTCCACCTTTTCCGCGCACATGCTCAATCTCAAAGCGATGCTCGAATCCGCCACGCCGCGCTCCCTCGTCCTCGCCGACGAGATGGGCACCGGCACCGCACCGGAAGAAGGTGCCGCATTGGCTGTCGCGCTGCTTGACGAATTTCGTGCCAAGAATTGCATCGTGCTCGCCACCACGCACCACGACCGTCTGAAAACGTATGCCTCCACGACGAAGGGAGTCGTGAACGCCGCCGTAGAATTCGACGACGTCAATCTGCGCCCGACCTACCGCCTGATGGTCGGTGTCCCCGGCGGCTCGAGCGGCATCGCCATCGCGCAGCGCCTCGGCCTCGCGCACGGCATCATCGAACGCGCGCGTTCGCTGCTCACCCCGGAATCGCGCGAAGCTGCCGACCTGATCGCCTACCTGCATCGCAGCCGCGACGAACTCGACCGCATGCAGCGCCAGATGAGCGCCGAACGCCACGCCCTCGAGGAAGAACGCAAAAAGCTGCGCACCGAATGGGTCGAGCGCCAGCAAAAACGCATCAGGGAACTCGAAGCGCAATTCGCCGAAATGCAAAAGCGCTTCGATGAAAACGTCTCGAGCGTCATCGCAGCCGTAAAGGAACGCGAACTCCGCGCCTCTCTCGAGAAAACCGCCCGCCGAAAAGGCCAGGAAGTCCGTAGCGAAGCCCGCGAAGAACTAAACGCCGCGGTGGTGCAAACCATCTCCGAATCGCAAGCCGATCTCGGCACCACTTCCTCAAGCCCGGAAGCCATTCGCGCCGAAACCCTGCAACCCGGCACGCGCATCCGCGTCCGCGGCTTCACCAAGCCCGTAATCCTCCGCCGCCTCGACGGCTCCTCCGCCGAAATCGAAGCCGGCCCCCTGCGCATGAAAGTAGCCCTCGACGAAATCACCGCCATCGACCAACCATCGGGCATACTGCAGGATCGAGCGACCACACGCAGTCCCAGCGCCACGGTAAGGTCACAAGGGAATGCAGCTACCGGCTCCGAAGAGATCAACGTAATCGGCCTGAGGGTAGAGCAAGCCGTCGAACTCGTCGACAAGTTCCTAGACAATGCCGCGCTCGCGCGGCGCGTCCGCGTGCGCATCATCCACGGCCACGGCACCGGTGCTCTGCGAAAAGGCCTCGCCGAGTTTCTAAAATCGCATCCGCTGGTCGAGCGCGCCGCGTTTGAAGCCGAAGACCGCGGCGGAAAGGCCATCACGGTTGTAGACTTGCGTGCATAGACATGGCCGAACCGGGATCCATTGCGGAGCGGGTGAAGCAGCAGGCGGACATTGTCCGGGTGGTGGGGGAGTACGTCCAACTGAAGAAGGCCGGGCAGAATTTCCGCGGCCTGTGCCCGTTCCATTCCGAGAAGAGTCCTTCGTTCAACGTGCATCCGGTACGGCAGATGTTTCACTGCTTTGGGTGTGGCAAAGGCGGCGACGTCTTCAGCTTCGTGATGGAGATGGAGCGCTGCGAATTTCCCGACGCGCTGCGCATCGTTGCGGAGAAGTGCGGGATCTCCATTCCTCGTTCGCGGGAGCGCTCGCCCGAAGAGCGCAAAGAGAATCTGCAACGCGCGGCGCTGATCGAGATGCACCGCGAAGCGCAGACCTTCTTCGTGAAGCAGTTGGAAGGAACGCTCGAAGGAAAAGCCGCCCGCGCGTATCTCGAGGATCGCGGTCTGGACAAGGATGCCATCGGGCGCTTCGGCGTCGGCTACGCACCGAGCGGCGGTGACGCGCTGCTGCGCCACTTCAAAGCGAAATATGCCGAGAATCTGCTCACGGAGTCCGGGCTGATCTCGCGGGATCAAAGCGGGCGGCCGTTTGACCGCTTTCGCAGACGCATCACGTTTCCGATTGCGAATGAGTCCGGAAAAATCGTGGCCTTTGGCGCGCGGGCTCTGGGCGACGAGCAGCCGAAATATTTGAATTCGCCGGAAACGCCGATCTACTCGAAAAGCAACGTGCTCTATCACCTGGACCGCGCGAAAGACGCGATGCGGCGGCAGGATTTCGCGATTCTCGTCGAAGGTTACATGGACGCCATCGCCGTCGCGCGCGCCGGAGTCAGCAACGTGGTAGCCAGTTGCGGCACCAGCCTGGCGGAGCCGCAAATCAAGCTGCTCGGACGTTTCACCAAGCGCGTGATCATTAATTTCGATCCCGATACGGCAGGCCAAGCAGCCACCGAGCGCTCCGTCGCGCTGCTACTGGAGCAGGATTTCGAGGTGCGCGTCCTGGCGCTACCAGCTATTGGTGATCGCAAAGCGGATCCCGATCTTTTCATCCGCGAAAAAGGCAAAGACGAATATCTCAAGGTCCTGAAGGATGCGCCTCCGTACGTCGATTATTTAATCGGACGAGCGCGGCAGATGGATTTGTCTACCGGCGAAGGGAAACGCCGCGCCGTGGAATTTCTGCTGCCGTACGTGCAGAAAATTCCGAACCGCCTGCTGCGTTCGGAGTGGGCCACGCGAATCGCGCAGCAACTTCGTCTCGAGGAGCCGGTGCTGCGAGCGGCGCTGAGCAAGGCTGCCGGAGAACGCCGCAGCCACCTGAACATCAACCCCGAACTGATGAGCCGGTCGGCCAAGCCGGTGGAGCGGCGGCTGATCTGGATGCTCGCGGAAGCCGAAGGTTTTCGGCGGGAGCTGGCGCAGGCGCTGCAGGATGCGCAGCTGTATGCCGGCCTGGAGACGGAAAAGATTTTTGCGGCGCTGATCGCGGCGAGCGCTTCCGGGGAGGCAGTGCAGGCCACGGAAATCGGCGCCACGCTGGAGGAGCGCGACCGCCGGCTGCTCTTCGAGATTTTGTTTGAAGAAGCCAATGAGGCTACCTGGGAGGAAGCGCAAAGCTGCCTGGAGGCGCTGCGGCGCCGGCAAGTGGAGCATGAGCTGGCCGACGTGCAACGCGGAATTGAGGCGCAGCCTGCCGGGGCTGATCTCAGAGGCCTGTTGACGCGCAAACAGGAACTGATGAAACGGCTGGCAGCGGGGCAATGAGTTGGCCGGCCCGGCTCTGTATCGCGGCGCGCGTATCTGGCCATAACGCTTAGCTAGAACGATTCCTCGAACGTGCGGAAGCGGCGCTCGAGTTCCCATTGCTGCTGGGCTTTTTCGCTGGACTTCAGGAAATCGGCGCAGGCTTTCGATGGGTGTGGGGCTCCGGAGGCGTCGCGGGCGCAGGCGTTGGCGACCTTGCTGAAATCATCGGGCTTGCTCCACAGGCTGGCGCCGGGCAGGAAGCTGTGTTCGAGGCTGGTGCGCGCTATTTGCTTCAGATCGGCATAGCCGAGCTTGTAGGTTTCCACGGCGCGAATGTATTCGGCGGTGAGATCGATGCGCGAGACGCCTTCGTCGTCGGTCGAGAGGGCGACGGGGACATGGTTTTTGCGATATAGCTGGAACGGGTGATGATCGCCGCTGACGCCGAGAATCAGATCGTTGCTCGATAGATTGACCTCCACCATCACGTGCTTGTCAGCCATTTCTTTCAGCAGATCGTCGGGCTGCTCTTCGTACATTACGTCCACGCCGTGGCCGATGCGCTCGGCGCCGGCTTTCTCAACAGCGAGGCGAATGTGGCAGCACAGGCCTTCCCAGGCGACGAGCCCCGGTGCGAGTTCGCCGGCGTGCAACGAAATATGCACCTTGGGATAGACGCTGTGCAGATACGCGAACATGCGCATGTGCAGCGCGTAATCGTGCATGGAGACGTAACCATCTTCGGGCATGACGAAATTGACGCCGACGATACGCGGATCGGCCGAAGCCACTTCAAAGCCGAGCAAGGTCTGCGCGAAGACGATTTCCTTGGGAAGCCCGCGCAGCGCCTGATAGAGGTAGCGGACCTGCACGGTGCACGCAGGGAACGGCGCGGATTGGCCGCAGTGCTGGCGCTCGCGGCGCAGTCCTTGCGCTTCGTCGAAGTGCGTTGAGGCTACGGCAACATCTTCGCGCAGCCCGCGCGCGAGAAGGGCTTCGCGGAGCTTGGCGAAATCCTCTGTCCATTCGACTTGTCCCGCGATGCTAGCAGTGTGACCGAAGTCCGGCGTTTCCATCAGTTCGAGATATTGTTCGTTTTGCGCCGCGGCCCGCGAGGTGACTTCGTCGAGCCATTCGCCGGTGTGGTGTTTGCTGGTGCCGCGGAATTTGTTGAAGGTATCGAAGAAATGATCGTGGCCGCTGACTCCGGCGTAGGGCACGAACGAGCGCATCGAGAAGGAATCGATCAGTTTGTCGTACAAGCTCTGATCCTTGAGCGCTTGCGCGGCAGGGACTTTGCCTTCGCCGCACACGGGTTGCGGCGGGGTGCCGCGGGTCATCGAGTCGATTTTTGTAAACGCCAGCGTGGCGAGTTCGATGCACAAATTGTCTTCCGCGCCGGCGCGAATCCAGGATTCGGCGTACACAGCGCCGCTGAGATGCACGTGCAAGTCCGCGCCTTTGGGCATGCGCAGGAGCAAAGCGCGCAGCTCGAGGGGATTGCCGCGAGCGGCTTCCAAGGCGTGCGCCGCGCGGTCCGCGGGAGCGAGGGCGCGAGCTGGCCGGGCTTGCGCAGGGGCGCGCTGAACCGGCGAGATCACCAGCAGCGCGGCAAGCAGCGTTGCAAATAGGAGTCGCAAGAGAGTTCGTTTCGGATTTTGTGGGGTCATAAGTCGGGACTGTAGCATAGCGTTCGCGTCAGGCGACGGTCTCCAGCGAGGAAACCAGTTCGGGGATGTCGATGCGGATAACGGTGCCTTCGCCGGGCTTGCTGGCAATCTCGAGGTGAAAATCAGCGCCGTAGAGGACGCGGAGGCGCTCGCGGACGTTGCTGAGGCCGATGCCTTCGACGTACACGTGCGGCATTTTCTCCTCGGAGATGCCGACGCCGTTGTCTTCAATCTCAATTTGCAGCCGGCCGTCACGCATGACGGTGCGCAACTGGATTTTTCCGCCTTCGAGCTTGGAGGCGAGGCCGTGCTTGAGGCAGTTTTCGACGAGCGGCTGGAGCAGCATGCTGGGAACGAAGGCTTCGAGCGAATCGTCGTTGAGTTGCTTGACGAATTCGAGATTGTCGCGGCCAAAGCGCGCGACTTCGATATCCAGATAGTCGTCGATGAATTCGAGCTCTTCGCGGAGGGGCACGAAGGTTTCGTGTTTGCGCAGCAGGCGGCGGAGGATGTTGCTGAGTTTGAGAACCACGCCGCGCGCGGTATCCGGATCGAAGCGAATGAGCGCGGAAACGGTGTTGAGGGTGTTGAAAAGGAAGTGCGGATTGATTTGGCTGGAGAGCGCGTCCATGCGCGCTTTCAGAAGCAGTTGCTGGTGGCGTTCGAGATTCATCTCGATGCGCGTGTTGTTCCAGATTTTCAGTGGTGCCGCCACGGACATGAGCGTGGCGATGACGGTGAGGCAGAACCACCAATCCCACGCCGGATGAATGGCATACAGCCAACTCGGCTTGGTCCAGAGAACGAGTGCGACGCGGCCGACCTCGAGAGCAACGCACGCGGTCAGTGGGGCCATTTCCCAGGACAACTGCGCGTCGCGGAGCAAGCGCACCACCGCGCGAGGAATATTGAGAAATGTGAACGGCCCGAAATTCCAGAGGTCTTCTTTGTTGGGAATGGCCTGGCGAATGATGCCGCCCACCAAGCCGGCGGCTGACGCGGCGGGCATGGCCAGCCACTCGTGGGAGATCAGCGCGGGGATGGTGATGATGGCGCCGCCGATGGGGCCGACGACGCGGCCGCCGAGAAGGCCCATGAGAAAGGCGCCTTCGATGGAAAGGTCGGCAAAGCGGTAGGCGCTGTTGAGGAGGCGCAGCGTGACGCCGACGATGAGGAAAGGGGTCATGAACAGCAGGAGCTTGAGTTTTTGATCGGCGTCGCGCTCTTCGGTGAAGAGCACGCGGCGGAAGGTGTTCCAGCGGGCAAGCAGGGCGGCGAAGGAGGAGGCCACGCCGACTTTGAGGAGCAGCGTAAAGAGCAAATCGCGAACGGGCGTGACGGTCTCATTCATGGTGCGGAGATTCCTTGGGTAACGCTAGCCAATCGGTGCGGCGATGTAAAGCGCGCAGCGGGGGAGGGTTGACCAGCATCCAATAGGTTGCAGCGGCGGCGGTTAGCGGCCGCGCTGCTATACTGAGCCTTCCATGAGCGCAACGGCGAAAACAACCAGTATCGAAATAAAATCCATGCCTGCGGCAAATTCCAGGAAGGGCGAGCTCGAGCAAGTTGCCAAGGCGGAACTGCCGACGAAGTTCGGCCGGTTTGCGATTTATGGATTTCGCGGCGACGGGCCGAACCAGGAGGTGGTGGCGCTGGTGCGCGGGAAGCTGACCGGGAACAGGGCGCCGCTGGTGCGGGTGCATTCGCAATGCCTGACGGGGGATGTGCTGACGTCGCAGCGGTGCGACTGCCGAGCGCAACTGGAGCTGGCGCTGAAGAAGATTGGCAAGGCGCAGGCCGGGGTGCTGCTGTACCTGCCGCAAGAAGGGCGGGGCATCGGGCTGATGAACAAGCTGCGGGCGTATGAGCTGCAGGACGGCGGCATGGATACCGTGGAAGCCAATGAATCGCTGGGATTTGCGGCGGATGCGCGGGATTATGATTTTTCGGCGCAAGTGCTGAAGCAACTGGGCGCGACGAAGATCCGGCTGCTCTCGAACAATCCGGAGAAAGTGCGGCAGTTGGAGAACGCGGGGATTCGCGTGGTTGAGCGGGTGCCGTGCCAGCCGCGCATCTCGAAAATTTCGCGAGCCTACCTGAGGACCAAGAAAGCCAAGATGGGGCACCTGCTGGACGGGGTATAAGAGTCGACCCGCAATGTGCCGGAGCACAGACCCTTCGAGACTCTGGGCCAGCTGAAGTCTATGCTACTGGCTCCCTCCCCCCCATTTTTGCGTAAGTGTTGATTCCAAAGGAAGTTAAAGTCCTTTGTTTTGATACACTTTTGCAAGTGTTCATTTTAAAGGAGTTATGGGAGGAAAGTGGCCCTTCGATGCTCACGGTAAACGAGTGGAGGGTGACCCTTCGGGGCTGAGGGTAAATGACTGGCGAGATCGGAAGACGCGATGAGTGCCATCCCGGGTGTTTTTGCAAAGAGCGCGGAAATGATTGAAAAGGCAGAGGATGGGTTTCGCGCTGGTGGTAAAGAGTGCAAAAGAACGCGGAAGAGTGTCGGGCGCGGGCTGGTGCGGGTTTGCCAGATGGGAAAAGCCGCAGGGCTGCGCGGGCTCCGCCCTGCGCTACCGGTTGAGCTACGGGCAGGGGGCGAAAGTTGGAGTAGGAGCGTGGGAGGAAGAGCCTTGCCGGCGGTAGGATGTGGGCGGACATGGGTTGGGTCCCAGTCCTCCGCCCGGGGTTCGTTATCAACACCTAATTTAGCATGGACTTACCATATTGTCAATAGATGGTGGGCGCGAGTGTGTTGTAAGAGTTCTTACTAGTACGTTTAGAACGGAAGGCGTTACGGTGTAGCGCGCAGGGAAGCCCCGGTAGCCGCACTTATTGATGGAATCGCTAAGCCGGGTGTTGGAACGGAGAGGGTTTGCCTCCAAGATTTCGCGGGTGGATGCAGGAAAAGCGGCGTCTAGCCGCCGCACTCCAGAAAGGGGCTGGGATTTCCTCAGAAGTGCACAGAAACGTAGGGATTAAAATGTTGACTGGGTACGAGATAGGCGTGTAGCGTAGAAGGGTTTCGCAGTATCGGAACGCCCTCTAAATGCATCTTATAGATGTGATTGGCGGGCGGGACGGCCCGAGGTGCGGGAAGCGGGCAACGCACCGGGCTAGCGGCAAGGGCGCGGCGCAAGGTAACAAACGACAAACGCAGGGACTGACGACGCAAGGGTCTAATGGCGAACTTCGAGATGAAAGAATTTCAGCCAGTTGCGTAGGCGTGCCAGCCTGTCTGCCTGGAAGCGAATGTGGAGTGGGCGGTCGTGCTGAGACCGAGGGTCCGCCTCAGAAGGACCCTGCAACGGCGAGGCGCGGATTAGGATTAGCGACGAATTTTGGGAGGAGGAGTAAGTGGCGCAGGGTTTAGAGGAAAAATACGAAGCAGTACGGCATCTGATCACCGTCGGCAAGGAGCGGGGGTACCTGCTGTATGACGAGGTGAACGATTCGCTGCCGGCGGAAGTGCATTCGTCGGAAGAGATCGACGATCTGCTGACGACGTTTGAGCGGAATGGAATCGAGATTTACGAGGACCAAGCGTCGGCGAAGGCGGCGCGCGCGGTGGAAGTGTCGGCGGAAGCGAGCGACCGGGACGCGGTGGTCAAAGAGGATGGGCATGAAGAGAGCGGCAGCGACCTGGACCTGACGCCGGGATCGCTGGAAAAGACCAACGATCCGGTGCGCATGTATTTGCGCGAAATGGGCACGGTGCCGCTGCTGACGCGCGAAGGCGAAGTAACCATCGCGAAGCGCATCGAGCGCGGGCAACTGGTGGTGATGAAATCGATCACGCGTTCGCCGATCGTGATCAAGGAATTGATCGCGGTTGGGGATGATTTGCGGAAGGGCGTGCGGTCGATCAAAGAAATCGTGCAGTTCGACGACGAAGAGCTGACCGAAGAGAAGATCGCGAACAAGACGAAGCAGACGCTGAAGTACATCGAGAAGATCGGGAAACTTTACGATACGGCGCTGAAACAGGCGACGAAACTCGATAAAACACCGAAGGCGAAGAAGAAGCCGTACATCCGCGCCAAGTGGGACGTGGCGCGGACGCGCGTGGAAATTTCGGTAGCGATTCGGGATCTCGATTTCAATCCGTTCGAGAAGAAGCGGCTGATCGACAAGATGCGCGGGACGGTGGAGCGCTTGCAGTCGCTGGAGCGCGAAGCGGGACGGCTGGAGCGGCGAGTGGATGCGGCGAAGGGCGATGTGGCTGCGGAAGCGCGCAAAGAGCTGCGGACGCGGCGCACCGAGCTGAAGGATATCGAGGAGCAGAGCGAAGTCGGGTTGATGGAGTTGAAGCGGACGCTGACGCTGATTCACCGAGGCGAAGCGGAAGCGGAGCAGGCGAAGAAAGAGCTGATCGAGGCCAACCTTCGCTTGGTGGTTTCCATCGCGAAGAAATATACGAACCGCGGATTGCAGTTCCTGGATTTGATTCAGGAAGGCAACATCGGTTTGATGAAAGCGGTGGATAAGTTCGAATGGCGGCGCGGGTACAAGTTTTCGACGTATGCGACATGGTGGATCCGGCAGGCGATTACGCGCGCGATTGCGGACCAGGCGCGGACGATCCGTATTCCGGTGCACATGATCGAAACGATCAACAAGCTGGTGCGGACGAGCCGGCAACTGGTGCAGGAACTGGGGCGCGAGCCTACTTCGGAAGAAATTGCCAAGCGCATGGACATTCCGGTGTCCAAGGTGCGGAAGATTCTGAAGATCGCGCAAGAGCCGATTTCGCTGGAGACGCCGATCGGAGAAGAAGAGGATTCGCATCTCGGTGACTTCATCGAGGATAAGGCGGTGGTTTCGCCGTCCGATGCGGTGATCAATTTGAATTTGAAGGAGCAGACGTCTTCGGTGTTGAAGACGCTGACCCCGCGGGAAGAGAAAGTGATCAAGATGCGGTTTGGGTTGGACGATGGGAGCGAGCATACGCTGGAAGAGGTCGGGCAATCGTTTGCGGTGACGCGCGAGCGGATTCGGCAGATTGAAGCGAAGGCGTTGCGGAAGCTGCGGCATCCGTCGAGGTCGCGGAAGTTGCGGGCGTTTTTGGAAGGGCCGTCGCGGGACTATTTGTAGAAGGAAGTTGAAGAGTCTAGAGTGCAAGAGTTCAAAGAAACGCCTCCGATTTTGGAGGCGTTTTTGTTTTTTTTCGGGGTGCTGGCGCGGCTAGCAGCGCCACTACAAGGAAGGGCTAGGGTTTTGCGTTCGCGTCGGGGTCTTACACCGAAGGTCCGCCTCAGAAGGCGGACCCTACAGCTTCGCGGATGCCGCGCGGGAAGGCGTCAATGGTCTTGGGGGAGGCGGGAGAAGCGGAGGGCGATGCGGAATATCCAGAGGAGGGTGAAGGCCAGGAAGGCGAAGAGGACGTAGAGGAAGCGGGTAGGATCGGGGCGGTTATCGGGGTGCAAATTGGATTGCACAGCGTAATCGAAAGTGAAGAGGATGACGAGGAAGACGGCGCAGCCAAACCAGGCAAACCAGGTGGCCAGGAAATCGAAAGAGGCGGAGCGGCGTGGGGGGCTGAGCCAGTAGGCTTTGTTGGGGAGATTGATGATTTCCGGGGGCATGGAGCGAATGATGGCTGGGAGAGCGAAGGTGAGGAGGGTGGCGAGGACGGTGACGCCGACGAAGAAAGAGAAAAAGACGAGCTTGGATTGCCAGCCGTTGGGGGCGCCGTGGGCGTTGAAGTGGGACTGCACGACGTCGGGGAGTTGTGAATAGTAGGAGGAGAAATGGATGGCGGCGTAGAGGACTAAGATGACAAAGCAGAATTTGGGTAGGCGGGAGTCCATGACGGGTGTGTGGATTCAGCTTAGCAGAGGATCGTGTGCGGCTTGCGGGAGTTCGCCAAAGAGTCAGGGGTCTTGCGTGCGCGGATCTCAGGCCGGGGCGGCGATGCAGAATGCGAAATAGCGCGTTGTGTGTGCTTTAGGGCATGCCTAAAATGAAGGCGGGCCTAGGATGAAGGGGTTTGTGGGCAGGAGTAAAAGCTGAGGCGGATTTGAATGCTCGGTGGACGGAAAAGCGGGAGCTTGGCTCCCGCACTCCATAAGAAGAGAGTATGACGACAACGCACAAAGTTGCTTCCGCAGTGCTGGTGGTGATCCTGGCGGCCACGATTTACGGGGTGTTCCGCACCGGGCAGGAGGATGGGGCCGCGGCGGCGCGGAAGAGCAAGGTCGTGGGCGCAGCGGAAGGGCCGGCGGTGGACCAGACGGAGCTGCAGACGGCACAAAAACTGGCGCAATTGGCGGACAAACCGGAAGAACAATCGCTGTCGAAAGAAGCGATACGGCTGGTGGATCACGAACTGGATCTGGCGTTCGAAGGCGCGCGGCGGGAGATTGCGGCGCATCCGCCGGTGCTGAGTGCGAAGGCCCAGGAAATCGAAGCGCGGCTGGACAAAGCGCAGAGTTTGCAGAAGGCAGATCAGGCGTTGGTGGAGCAGTTGACGGCTGCGGAAGCGAAGGCCAGCGGCAAGGCGAAGGATGCGCTGGACGATCGTTTGGACGAAGCCAAAGCGCGATTGGAATCGGATGAAGATGAAGTGGACGACGCGACGCAAGACTTGAACCGGGCCGGCGGAGACGTCAAGGCACGGCTCGATAAGCTGGATGAGGAACACAAAGCGGCGTCGGCGGAAGTGGATAAAGGAGTGCAGAAGTATCCGGAGCCGCTGGCGGATCGATTTGGGCTGGTGCACCAGTACACGCAGTGGTCTTGGCTGCACCAAAAGCAGCGGGCGCTGGCGCAAGCGAGGCAGGCGGCGGAGACAGCGGCTACGGCGCTGACCAGCCGACACAATGCGCTGGATGCGCAAATCGAGGCGGCCAAGCAGGCTACGCCGGATTTGGCGGGACACGCGAAGAAAGCCGCGGCTGGGGATGCCAGCGTTGGCGCGAAGGCTGGCGCGGGTGCGAGTACAGGCACGGCACAAGACCGGAGCCATGAAGAATCGTCGGCGGCGGTAGCGAGGATGAAACAGATTGTTGCGGACCAGAAAGGTCTGCCGAATCTGGACCGGCGGGCGGATTACGAGCGGCAACTGGCGGCGGTTTATGCGGAGTGGAGCGAACTGGTGAGTGCGCGGCAACGCGCGGTGCTGCACCGGGCGCTGCAAGGGCTGCTGATTATTCTTACGATCGGGCTGGTGGGGATTTTCTTTGAAGGGTGGCTTGAAAAGCTGCTGGGGAAAACGAAGCTGGACCGGCGGCAAGTGGAGACACTGCGCACGGTGACGCGGGTGTCCGTACAAATAGCGGCGGTGCTGTTGATTCTGCTGGTGATTCTGGGAGTGCCGGGGCAGTTGGGGACGATCCTGGGATTGGCGGGAGCGGGGCTGACGGTGGCGCTGAAGGATTTCATTGTGGGATTCATGGGCTGGTTCGTGTTGATGGGAAAGAACGGAATCCGGCTGGGAGATTGGGTGGAGATCAACGGAGTAACCGGCGAAGTGGTGGAGCTGGGGATGTTTCACACGGTGTTGCTCGAGACAGGAAACTGGACGGACTCGAGCCATCCGACGGGGCGGCGGGTGACGTTTACGAATAGTTTCGCGATTGAAGGGCACTACTTTAATTTTTCGACGTCGGGGCAGTGGCTGTGGGATGAGCTGCAGGTGGTTTTGCCGGCGGGGCAGGATTTTTATCCGATGATGGATGCGATTCAGAAGCAAGTGCAGGAAGCGACGAGCGATAGCGCGAAGCAGGCGGAGACGGAATGGCGTGGCGCGACGGGCTCGCGGGAGATGAGCGCGATTTCGGTGGCGCCGGCGATCAGCGTGAAACCGGTCGTGGGAGGAATTGAAGTGGCGGTGCGGTACATCACGCGGGCGAATGAGCGCTACGAACTGCGCTCGAAGTTGTATCAAGCGATTGTGAAGATGCTGGGAGGAAAGGCGGGGGCGGTGAGCACTGGTCCCGAGCCGGCTCCTACGACGTCTGATCCGAGTGCGAAAGGGCCGGAAGCAGAAGCGAAGCCACAAACTAAGTAAGTGAGGCAGGTCTAAGCGACGCTGCGGGCGCGAACTTCTTCCGAAGTCAGGCCGAAAAGCGGTGGCGTGGCGACACCTAGCATTCCAAGATACAAATAAATTTGGCCGCGATGATGAGCTTCGTGCTCGGTCATGGCGCGGAGCCATTTCCAGGTAGCGATTTTGGTGACGCCGGGGTTTTTACATTTTTTCTGAAGGTCTTCGTCGGAGAGTTGTGCGAAAAGCTGCAAGGATTCAGCATGGAGGCGGTCGAGGAGGGCCATGACTTCGTCGAAGGTGGCGCCGAATTCTTTGCCGTGGGAAGTATAGCGGCTGGGGCGGCCGAGTACGTTTTCGGCCCACATGTAGCGCTCGGTGACGGCTAGATGGCGGAGGAGATCGCCGAGAGTGAAATGACCGGGCGCGCAGGTCCAATCGATTTTGTCGGGAGGGATGCAGCGGGCGACGCGGAGAGTGCGCTCGCGGACGTTGCCGAAATATTGCAGGAAGGGCTGGATGGTGCGAATTTCCATGATGGCCTCGCTAGCTGGGTGCGGAAAGTTGGCGCGCTCGCATGGCGAACAGCGTGGCCATAGCATAAAGCAAAGCGAGGAGCGCGTAACCGGCGACGAGACCGGCGCGCTGGGCTAGCCAGCCGAGGCCGAAACTCATGATGAGTTGCACGACGGTGGTGAGGATGGCTATGGCGGATTGCGTGCGGCCCATGAAATGGCGCGGAACGATGGACATGATCGAGGATTGCGCGACGACACCGCCGAGTGCGCGGCAGGAGCCGAAAATAATTTGTAGCAGAACGGCGCCGGATAGAAAAGCGACGAATGGAGTGGCCGCGTGGCCAACGGCGAGAATGGCGGTGGCCGAAACGTACAGCGTCATACGGAGTTTTTGCGGCAGTTGGCTGGCGATGAGACCGCCAGCGATGGCGCCAGTGGCCCAGCCGGCTTCGAGAAAGCCGAGGCCGCGGGCGCCGGAGTGGAGAATATCGCTTACGAGAGCGACGAGGACGACGTTGGAGCTGACGACGCCAGCCATCATGATGGCGTGAGTGACGCCGAGAGCGCGGACGAGGGGCTGCTGCTGGAGATAAGCGAAGCCGGCTTTCAGATCGGAGTAGACGGCGAGCGAGAGGCCGGCTTCGGCAACTTCGGGATTCTCGGCTGCGCCTAGAGCTTCGGCGGTGGCTTCGGTGCGCTCGGAAAATTCGCGGGGGTATTGCTGGTGGTCGCGCGGAGAGAAATAGCCGCGGCGGAGTTGGTAGAGGCAGAAGGCGGAAACGAAATAGGTGGCGCCGTCGATGGCGAGAATGCCCGCGATGCCCGCGCGATCGTAGATGAAGCCGACGAATGAGCCCGCGAGGAGCATGCCGCTTTGCACGCCTATGAGGACGGCGGCGTTGCCACCGGCGAATTGGCTGGGCGGGATGACTTCCTGAACGAGGGCGTTGACGGTGGACCAATACATGGCGGAGCCGGTGCCGGTGATGAGAGTCATGAGGTAGAGGTGCCAGAGTTCGATGTGGCCGCGCCAGGCGATGTACGCGGTGGCGAGGACGAAGATGCCGCGGGTGAAATCAAGGACCACGCCAAGGTAGCGGCGATCGAAGCGATCGATGAGCACGCCGCCGAGGAAAGGGACGAGAAGGCCGGGGGCGGTGACGACCATGACTTGCAAGCTGACTTTCAGCGTGGAGTGCGTGGAGGAGAGAATGAACCAACTGACGGCGACGAAGTTCATGCCGCTGCCGAAGAGGGAGACGAACATGGCGGCGAAGAAATAACGGAAGCCGCGCTGGGACCAGATCAGCTTCCAGTCGACGCGGGTTGTCGCGGCGGTTGCCATGGAGGCCACTAGCTTACTATCGTAGGCAACTGCGAGCGGCGACTTGGGCGTAGTCATGTGGCGTGCTGGCGGTAATGTGCCGGGACGGTGATCGGAGAGGTCATGGGAAAAGAAGCGGTTTGCGTGGTGCGCTATGGCGGGGAGAAATCGAAGGGGAAGGCGCTGCTGGAGACGAATGAGGTGATTTTTCGCGGGGATTTCCGGCTGAAGGTGGCGGTTGCTTCGGTGAAGTCGGCGAAGGCAGTGAATGGGGAGTTGCGGCTGGTGACGGCGGAAGGGCTGGCGGTGTTCGAATTGGGGGCGCAGGCGGCGAAGTGGTGCGAGAAGATTTTGCATCCGAAGACGCGGATGGAGAAGCTGGGGGTGAAGGCGGGGGCGCGGGTTGCGCTGGTGGGCGAGTTCGAACGGGGATTTGTGGATGAATTGCGGGGAGTGACCGAGAACATTGCGAAGGGCAAGGGCGGCGTGGAGGCGGAATGGATTTTTCTGGGCGCTGAATCGCAGAAGGATTTGGCGCAGCTGGCCAAGCTGGCGAAGGGCATGCTTGCGACGGCGGCGGTGTGGGTCGTTTATCCGAAGGGGCGCAAGGAGCTGAGCGAGAACGATGTTCTGGCTGCGGGGCGTAAGGCGAATTTAAAGGATGTGAAGGTCGTTGGTTTCTCGGCCACGCACACGGGATTGAAATTTGTGGTGCCGCTGGATCGGCGATAGCTGGTTTCATCTCTGCAATCGAACTGCGTAAGTTTCGCGAGCTTTTCAGCGCGCGTGGTCCTGTCTATGATGGGTCGATGGCCGCATTGATCGAATTGCGCGGACTGGTGGTGGAGTTGCCGACGCCGGGCGGGTGGATACGACCGGTGAATGAGGTGTCGCTGCGCATTGATGCGGGGGAATCGCTGGGGCTGGTGGGCGAATCGGGCAGCGGGAAGACTATGTTGTCATTGGCATTGATGGGGTTGTTGCCGCCGGGCGCGCGGGTTACCGGAGACGCGACGCTTGCGGCCCGCGAGGGGGCGAAGAATCTTCGCGCGTTGCAGGAGCGCGAGTGGCGGTCGGTGCGCGGGCGTGAGATTGCGATGATTTTTCAGGAGCCGATGACGTCGTTGAATCCGGTGATGCGCATCGGCGCGCAGGTGGCAGAGGCGATTCAGGCGCACGAGCCGGGAGCAGCGTCGGCGGATGTGCGTCGCAGAACACTGGAGGCGCTGCGTCTGGCGGCGGTTCCGGAGCCGGAAATTCGGGCGGGGCAATTTCCGCATCAACTTTCGGGCGGATTGCGGCAGCGCGCGATGATTGCGATGGCATTGGCTGGGGGACCGCGGCTGCTGATTGCGGACGAGCCGACGACGGCGCTGGACGTTACGGTGCAGAAGCAGATTCTGGAGTTGCTGCAAAAGCTGCGGCGCGAGCTGCGGCTGGGTTTGCTGTTCATCACGCATGATTTGGGCGTGGTAGCGCAGGTGGCGGACCGTATTGCGGTGATGTACGCGGGGCGGATTATCGAGGAAGGTCCCGCGCGCGAAGTGCTGACCGCGCCGCGGCATCCGTACACGCAAGGGCTGCTGAAAGCATCGCCGACGCTGGAACGCGGGAAGCTGACCCCGATTCCGGGTTCGGTTCCGCAGCTTGTGGCGTTGCCGCCGGGCTGCGCGTTCGAACCGCGGTGCGAGTTGCGCCGGAGCGAATGCAGCGCCGCCGTTCCGGCGCTGCGAGCGGCTTCGCCGGAGCATGCGGCGCGCTGCGTGCTGGTTTGAGCGGCGGAGAGCTATGAGCGGCGCAAATCTTCTCGAAGCGGCGCACTTGACGAAGCGGTATCAGCGTTCGGCCGGAGTATTTTCCGCCGGAAGCGACGGCGCGCGATTTGCCGCCGTGGATGACGTGAGCTTTGAGGTCGCGCGTGGCGAGACGTTTGCAATTGTCGGCGAGAGCGGCTGCGGCAAGACGACCCTGGCGCGGATGCTGCTGCGGCTGATCGAGCCGGATTCGGGCGAGCTGCGGTTTGGCGGGCGCGATCTGCTCGCGCTGCGAGGCGAAGAGTTGCGCGCCCAGCGGCGGCAGATGCAAATGATCTTTCAGGATCCTTTCGCGTCTCTCAATCCGCGTATGCGCGTCGCTGAAATCGTGGAAGAGCCGCTCGCCATTCACGAGCCTGAGTTGTCTGCGGGGGAAAAGCGTGAGCGGCTGGCCGCTATGCTGCGGCGTGTGGGCCTCGCTGAAGATGCCGCGCGCCGGTATCCGCATGAGTTTTCCGGCGGGCAGCGGCAGCGTATCGGCATTGCGCGAGCGTTGATTCTGCAGCCAAAGCTGATTGTGGCGGATGAGCCGGTGTCGGCGCTGGATGTGTCGATCGGCGCGCAGATACTGCTGTTGCTGCGGGAGCTGCAGCAGGAGTTCGGGCTTACTTATATTTTCATTTCGCACAGCTTGCCGGTGGTGGCGCAGATCGCTACGCGGATTGCGGTGATGCGCGCCGGGAAATTTCTGGAAATCGGCCCGGCCGAAGAGATATTGCATCGCCCCAGCCATACGTACACCCGCGAGCTTCTGGCCGCTGTCCCTGCGCTCCCGGCCTAGCGGCGTAAGTCCTTCCAGTACAGGCGATTCCGGCGTTACAATGCGGCCACTGAAATATCCCGCGGGGTTCCGCGTAGTAGGTGCCAGAGAGTCCGTACCTGCGTAAATCTGTGGTGGAGGAGTCCTCGATGGTTACAACTGCTGTGCCCGTATCCCCTGAGTCGCAGCCTTCCATGGGCGCGATGGCGCGGATATTGGGGGTATTGTTTTCACCGAAAAACACTTTTGACGACATCGTGCGCAAGCCTTCGTGGCTGCCCCCGATCCTGGTCCTCACGATCTTGAGCCTGATGGTCAGCTTCGCGCTCAATCAACGGATCGACTGGAGAGAGGTCGCTTCGCAGCGCATCGAGAAAAGCTCGCGAGCTTCGCAGCTTTCCCCGGAGCAAAAAGAGCAGCAATTGTCGATGAGCGCGAAGATATCGCCGGCTTTTGCTTACGCATTCGGATTGCTGGGACCGATTCTGGGAGCGGTGATCATTGGCGCGGTGATGATGGGGGCGTACAACCTGCTTGGCGGCGCCGGAGTGAACTTCGGAACCTCCATGGCGATCACTTCGTACGCCTTTGTGCCATCGCTCCTCAGCAGCCTTCTGTTTGTTCTGGTCTTGTTCCTGAAACCACCCGGGACCGTCGATCTGGAGAATCCAGTCGCGACAAATATCGCGGCGGTGCTTCCGGACGGAACCGCACCGTGGCTGCTGGCGCTCTGCAAGTCATTTGACGTCTTTACGTTTTGGATTCTCATTCTCATTGCCATCGGCTTTGCCGCCGCGAGTCCAAAGAAGCTGAAGGGGAGCAAAGCCTTCACGATTGTGTTCTCGGTGTGGGCCGTATGGGTCGTTTGCCGTGTCGGCTTCGCTTTCATCTTCTCTTCTTGAGGCACTAAGGGTCTTGATGGAGTGAAGGTCTTGATGAAGCCGGGGTCTTGATACACTGATGCGGTGAGTTTTTCGTTCAGCGTCAGCAAAACCGATCCGACCGGCGCGCGGCGCGGCGTTTTGAACACGCCGCACGGCACTATCCAGACGCCGTTTTTTATGCCGGTAGGCACGCAGGCCACGGTGAAGGCGCTGCGGCAAGAAGCGCTCGAAGAGCTGGGCGCTGAAATCATCCTCGCCAACACCTATCATTTGTATTTGCGGCCGGGGCATGAGCTGGTGCGCAAGCTGGGCGGCTTGCATCGCTTCATGTCGTGGCCGCGCGCGATTTTGACGGATTCCGGCGGCTATCAGGTCTTCAGCCTCTCTGCCCTTCGCAAAATGACCGACGAAGGTGTGCGCTTCCGTTCGCATCTGGACGGCTCCGAGCATTTGCTTACGCCGGAAAAAGCGGCGGAGATTCAGTTGGCGCTTGGCTCGGACATCGCCATGGTGCTCGATGAATGCATCGAAACGCCGGCGCCGCGCGACAAGGCCGAGTCCGCGGTGCAACGCACCACCGCGTGGGCCAAGCGCGCCCGCGCCTATTTCATCGACCAAGCCAATCGCAACGGAGGCTTGCCGCAATGGCAATTCGGCATCGTGCAAGGTGCCACGTTCCCGGATCTGCGCCGGGAAAGCGCGCGCCAGCTTCAGGAAATCGATTTTCCCGGATACGCGGTCGGCGGGCTGGCCGTGGGCGAGCCGCATGAAGCAACCTGCGCGATGACCGCGGAAGTTACCGCGCTGCTGCCGCAGGATCGTCCGCGCTACCTGATGGGCGTCGGACGCCCGGAGCAAATCGCCGACTACGTGGCGCTGGGCATCGACATGATGGATTGCGTGCTGCCGACACGCGCGGCGCGCCACGCCTGCCTGTATACCAGCGAAGGGCGCGTGCTGATCAAGAACGCGCGTTACGCGCAAGATCAGAGTCCCATCGACGCGAATTGTACCTGCTCCGTCTGCCGGCGCTACACGCGCGCGTATCTTCGGCACCTGTTCGCGGCCGGCGAGATCACCGCGGCAATTCTGGCGTCCCACCACAATGTCCACTTTTACCTTGACATCATGCGGCAAATCCGCGAGGCTATCGGGTTTGGGAACCTAGCGGAATTCTCATCCGAGATGCACGCGCGCTATTCTGCAGGGGTAGCCTGAAGGGCTAAATCCGGCGAGTTTGCGAGTTGTGAGGAGCGGGAGTTTTTGGCCCGGCTCGTTGCTTCTGTCTCCTGCGGGCAACGCGGGGGACGGCAGGCGACTCAGAGACACGGGAAAGGGCAGGTCGAAGAAAGAACGATGATCGCAGCGCTTCTACTTCAAGCCGGTGGCGCAGCAGGCATGGGCGGATTTTTGATTCCGCTGGTGCTGATGTTCGGCATCATGTATCTGCTGGTGATCATGCCGCAGCAGCGCCAGCGCAAGAAAATGCAGCAAATGCTGAGCGAGCTGAAAAACGGGGACAAAGTCATCACCAACGGCGGCATCTACGGCGTTATCAACGGCATCGACGGCGACACGGTGATTCTTAAGGTTGCCGACCAGGTGAAAATTCGCATAGCTCGCGCGGCTATCGCTCAGGTGGAGGCACCGGAAGACGCCAAATAAGTCTGCCTCTCGCGTGAAGGCGCGTCTCACTCTCTGATCATGAATCCCAATTTCAAGTGGAAACTGCTGTTTATCGTCGCGGTCATTCTGATCTGTTTCTATACGCTGATCGGTTTGCCGACTTTCCCCACGTCCTCGCAGCAGGTAAAGGACAATTTCGCGCACCAGATCAAGCTGGGGCTGGACCTGCAAGGCGGAACGCACCTGATTCTGCAGGTGCAGGTGCAGGAAGCCATCGCGCAGGAGACGGACCAGACGGTGGAGCGGCTGGCTACGCAACTGCGCACAAAAAACATTCATTATGACGAAGTCCGGCGGGCGGACGACACACACGTACTGATCCATGGCCTGGATGCGGCGCAGGTTTCGGCGTTTCGCGATATCGTTACCGCGCAGTTTGGCAATGCGTGGGATTTGGGGGCGGCGCCGGGCGATCTGACCGGGTACCTGCTGACGCTGCGGCCCAGCGCCATCGCGGGCATACAAGAATCCACGATGACCCTGGCCGTCGAGACTATCGATCGGCGAATCAACGCGCTGGGCCTGACCGAACCAACCATTCAACGCCACGGCCGCAAGGACAACGAGATTCTCATACAACTACCCGGCGAAGGCGATCCAACCCAGGCCAAGGACGTGATACGGAAGGGCGGCCAGCTCGCGCTAACGCTGGTAGAAGATCCGACTCCGTACCCTTCCGAAGCGGCGTATATGGCGCAGCATGGTGGGATTCTTAAGGCCGGGACCGAACTCGTTCCTGACTGTCCTGCGAATCGTACGCGTGCCAGCAACCCGACCGGGGCTGAGAATTGGTACGTCCTGAACCGTGCACCCATCGTCACCGGGCGCGACCTTCGGAACGCGACTGAGAATCGGAACACCAGCAATCCCGGACAGTATCAGGTGAATTTCGCTTTGTCAGCGGATTCCGCCCGGCGATTCGGTCCGTTCACCGAACAGAACCTGCATCGCCAGATGGCCATCGTGCTCGACCATTGCGTTTACTCCGCGCCCACGATTAACGGGCGGATCGAAGACTCCGGCGTGATTGAGGGCAGCTTTAGCCAGGACTCGGCGCACGAGTTGGCGTTAGTTCTAAAGGCCGGGGCGTTACCTGCTTCGATCAAATACCTTGAAGAGCGCACCGTTGGCCCATCGCTGGGAGCGGATTCGATCCGCCACGGCGTGCAGGCCTCGGTCTTGAGCCTGATCGTGGTCATGATCTTCATGCTCTTCTATTACCGGCTTTCCGGCGCGAACGCCGTGGTGGCCTTGATCCTTAACTTGTTGATTCTACTGGCGGCTTTGGCTGCGTTCGGCGCGGTTCTGACACTGCCGGGCATTGCCGGCGTGATTCTGACCATTGGTATGGGCGTGGACTCGAACGTCCTGGTTTTCGAGCGTATTCGCGAAGAATTGCGCAACGGCAAGTCGTCGGCTGCCGCGGTCGATGCCGGCTTCTCGAAAGCTTTCCTGACCATTATCGACACGCACGTCACGACGGTGGTCTCCGCTTTCTTCCTGTTTTTGTTCGGTACCGGCCCGATTCGCGGTTTCGCCGTGACCCTGACCATCGGTCTGATCGCCAACGTGTTCACCGCGATCTACGTTTCCAAGACGATCTTCCAGTATCACCTGGGGAAGATGGACCGCCAGGGGGTACTGAGCATTTAGCCGTTCGAGACGCGCTGAGGCGTGTACTAGGACTCTTGGGATACAGGCTTCACTCGATTCAAAACGAGCGTCCTGTAGGTTAGAACCCTGACTCTGGCGTAGCCTCTTAGCGGCGTCGCCCCTGCCGGGAACAAAGCCGGACCCCTTGGAGTCTAAGGAAGGGAAGCAAAAACTGGCATGATCGAGTTCTTCAAAGAGCCCAGCATCGATTGGATGGGCAAAGCCAAGTATTTCTATGCCCTTAGCGGCATTCTCCTGCTTGCGGGCTGGACTTCCGTATTGGTCAAAGGCGGGCTCCGGTACAGCATCGACTTCAAAGGCGGCACCAACGTGGACGTCCGCTTTGCCCAGCCACCCAATATCGACAAGCTCCGCAGCGGCCTGACTTCGCAGGGTCTGGGGAATAGCGAAATTCAGAGCGTCAGCGATATCGCCAGCCCTAACTCGAACGAAGTGCTCATTTTCGTGGAGCAGCAGGGCACGGGTGACGAAGCGGGAGACACCAGCAAGACCCAGGTGCTCAACGCCTTGAACGCGGTCTACGGACTCAATAATTCTGTCAAGCCGGACTTCAACGCCGCGACTCCTACCTCCCTGACTGCCTTCCTGACGCAGCGCGATCCCCTCCTGCTTTCCGTAAATGCCGGGGACAAGTACACGCAACTGGCTAAGGCCATCTTGGATTACCGCGACAAGAAGCAGAACGGCGTGCTCGCCAACTTCGATGGTCCTTCTGCGGTGCCCGGAGTCACCCCGCAAGTCATTAGCGCCCTCAAGGACGGCTATACGCTGGGGCCATTCACGATTCGCAACGTCGAGATCGTGGGACCCAAAGTAGGAGCCGAGCTGCGCCGCCAGGCGGTGTTCGTTACGCTCTATGCTTTGGCCGGAATGCTGGTATATATTGCCTTCCGGTTCGAATGGGTTTTTGGGGCCGCCGCCGTTCTGGCGGTGTTTCATGACATCTTAATTACGCTGGGATTCTTCTCGCTGCTGCATTATGAGATTTCGCTTACGGTTATTGCGGCGCTGCTCACTCTGGTCGGCTACTCAATGAACGATACCATCGTGATCTTCGACCGCATCCGCGAGAATAATCGCTTGCTGCGCCGCGAGCGGTTCGCCGACGTGGTCAACAAATCCATCAATCAAACGCTTTCTCGTACCATCCTAACCAGTGGCCTGACGTTCCTAACTGTGCTCGTGCTTTTCCTGATGGGCGGTCAGGTGCTCCGCGCTTTCTCCTTTGCTCTCGTGGTGGGGATTGTGGTAGGAACGTACTCCAGTTTTGGTATCGCCGCACCTCTGGTCGTCGCCTGGCATAACTGGCGCGGTCAGGGTGTCGCTAACACCGGACCCGCAGCCGGCAATAAACCCAGCGGTAACGACAGCGCTTCGGCGCGACTCGCTCCCGCCGGGAGGAGGTAGTAAACCATGTTTGACGATATGGTTGTTTCGAGCGCGAACCCGATCAAGACGAATAAGCCTTGGACGGTAGCCATCTCGATGCTGATTCAGTTTGCTGTTCTGGCGGTGTTGATTCTCATCCCGCTGATCTACACCGAAGCGCTGCCCAAGACGATGATGGCGACGATGTTGATGGCTCCTCCGCCGCCACCGCCACCTCCGCCGCCACCTCCTCCGGCCACCGTCATCAAGGTCAAGCCGGTGCATTTGCTGGACGCGGGCAAGCTGATAGCGCCGAAAGTCATTCCCAAGGACATCAAGATCATTAAGGAAGAAGCCGAGCCGGATCTAGGCGGCATGTCGGGCGGCGTGGTCGGCGGCGTAGCCGGCGGCTCGATGGGCGGCGTCATTGGCGGCGTAATTGGCGGCGTGGGCGCAGCGCCTCCTCCTCCGAAGCCGAATCAGGGGCGCATTCGTCAGGGCGGCAACGTGCAGGCGGCCAAGCTGGTGAATAAGGTGCAGCCGGTTTATCCGCCGCTGGCCCGTCAGACGCGCATCTCCGGAACCGTTCGTCTGCACGCGATTATTGCGAAGGACGGCAGCATTCAATCGTTGGAAGTCCTGTCCGGCCATCCGCTGTTGCAGCAGTCGGCGCTCGACGCCGTACGCCAGTGGAAGTACCAGGCGACGTTGCTCAACGGCGAGCCGGTGGAAGTGGACACCACGATTGACGTGATTTTCTCTCTCAACCAGTAGCAAGGTCCGGCGTGCATGTCGTGGGACCCGCTCGCCGGTCCAGTAGCAGTATCGGCAAACTCACTCGATGGCCTCTGCTGACCTGTTTGGCAGGCGTCACTAGATACTAAGGAGCAAACGAATGGTAGCAACTCTCTTTGTCTATTCGATCGCATTCTTCCAGGCCCCGAACCAATGGGACCTGCGGACGATGTGGTCCAACATGGGCCTACTCGCCAAAGTCGTGGTCTTCATTCTGTTCGTGCTGTCCATTTACTCGTTCGGCGTGATGATTGACCGCGCCCTGATGTACAGTGCGGCTCGCAAGCAGTCGCGCGTCTTCGTACAGCAGGTTGCCGGCGCTCTTAAGGATGGCAAGCTCGATGAAGCCATCGCCATCGCCGAGCGCAACAAGAAAAGCCACATCGCCAAGGTGGTGGCGACGGGCCTTTCCGAGTTCCAGTCCGCTTCGCAGCAGGTATCTGACGCCGACGTTATCGAAGCCGCCAAGCGCGGTCTCGAGCGCTCCGTCGCCATCGTGCACGCTGAAATGAAGCGCGGTCTCTCCGCTCTTGCCACCATCGGTTCGACGGCTCCGTTCGTCGGCCTGTTCGGCACGGTGGTCGGCATCTTGAACGCCTTCAAGGGCATCGAGTCCAACAAGGCCACCGGTCTGTCGGCAGTCGCCGGCGGTATCGCGGAAGCGCTGGTCACCACCGCGTTCGGGTTGCTGGTCGCCGTCCCCGCCGTGTGGGCCTACAACTATTTCACCAACAAGGTGGAAGCCTTCGACGTCGAGATGGACAACTCCTCGATGGAACTCATCAACTACTTCATCCTGCGCCGCGGCGCTATCAAGAAGTAGCTGAAGCAAAGGACACCGAATGGCCTACAAGCCACAAGCCGGAGCGCAGATGGCGTCGCCTAACGTCATCCCTATGGCCGACATCATGCTCGTGCTGCTGATCATCTTCATGGTTATTACGCCGATGTTGCAGAAGACCACACCGGTGGACCTGGCCATGACGAATAATGCGCACGAGATGAAGGATGCCGACAAGGATGATGCTATCGTTGTCGCGGTCACCAAGGACGGCAGCATCTACCTGAAGAATGTCAAGACGGCCAAGGAAGCGCTCACAGACCAGATCAAGGACGCGATTTCCAACCGTCTCGACAAAACCGTGTACGTCAAGAGCGATGCCCGCGCCAAGTACGGCGATGTCGTCGCGGTCATCGACGAGATTCGCTCTGCCGGAGTGGACCAGCTCGGCCTGCTCACGGAGAAGACTCAGGGTCAGGCTCCGAAGCCGCAGACCCCTCAGAACCCGCCTTCGGCGGACTGAGGCAGCTGTTTAGTATGTACGGCCGTTTGCACCAATCGTTTGCCGGTTTCCAAGGGCCGCGCCGCCTCCCACACGGCGCGGCTACTACCCTGCAAGGCTGGTGATTTTTCGGGCCGATAGGAGAACTCGCAATGGGAATGGATGTTGGTGGAGAGAATACCGGCGGTGCGCTCTCGTCGCCGAACGTAGTGCCGCTGATCGACATTCTGCTGGTGCTCATCATCATCTTTATGGTGATCACCCCGCTCGTCCCCAAGGGCCTGGACACTCTGGTGCCGCAGCCCAACAAGGATCAGCAGCAGAATCAGGACCTCGAAAACAAGACCGTGGTCGTGCAGGTGAATGAAAACGGCAAGCTCAAGATCAACAACGAAGACACTACTTGGGAAAAGCTTGGCCCGCGCATGGAACAGATCTTCAAGGAGCGGGCTGAGAAAGTCGCCTTCGTCAAGGGCGAGCACGACGTTTTGTTTCAAGATGTCGCGCGCGCTATTGATATCATGCGCGGCGCCGGAATCGACAAAGTCGGTCTGATCACGGCCAAGCTCGAAGCCGGTCAGTAGAGTTTTCGCAGGATGGGAGAGTCCTCTCGCAGGGGATAAACGCAGTCGAAGCGGCCGGTGGCACCGGGCGCAGCGCTGCAAAGCGAGGTGACTCATGGACATTCCACTCGGTGGGGGCAATCGCGGTATTCTCGCGGACGTCAACATCGTTCCATTGATCGACATTTTGCTGGTGCTGCTGGTCATCTTTATGATAATTCCCCATCACCAGCAGGGATTGGATGCGTCCATTCCTCGGCCGGACCTTACCGTAGAGGGTTCTCCGGACGGAGTGGTGGTTGTTCAGGTTCTCGCGGACGGATCGTTGCGCATCAACCAGGATCCGGTTACGTGGGACACTCTGGAGAGCCAGCTTGAGCAGGTGTTCAAACCTCGCGCCAATCGTACGGCTTTTGTTCGCGGTGAGTCTCCGGTCGAATTTGCGGTGGTTGTCCGCGTAATCGACTCGATGCGCTCCGCGGGTGTGGTCACCATCGGGTTGCTTACTCCGGAACTCGAAAAAGGCCGCTGAAGCAGTTAGAATGGCCCCTCGCAGGGCGGACTTGAATCCTAGCGCGCTTTCCGCAACGTCGGGAGGCACGCACAGCAGGGATGGATCCTTCGATGATTCATGCATTAGCGCAAGCAGCTCCGGACCCGGTTCGCGCGGGGTCCACTCGAATTGCTCGCCGGGCTGCGGCTCTCGCGGCCTGTGTTCTGATCGCCGCCGGTATCTCGGGCTGCGATAAGCTCAAGGCCCGCGACCTTCTGAACAAAGGTGTCGCGGCCTTCAAGGCTGGGCAGTACGACGCGGCGGTCGAGGACTTCAAGCAAGCCAAGGAGCGCGACCCCGATCTGATGAACGCGCGTCTCTACCTCGCGACCGCGTACGCCAGCCAGTACATTCCGGGAGCGCCCTCCCCGCAGAACCTGCGTCTCGGCGAACAAGCGGTGCAGGAATTCAAGGAAGTGCTTGAAAAAGATCCCAAGAATATCAGCGCCATCGACGGCATCGGCTCCATTGTCTTCCAAATGGCCGGCACCCCCTTTGATCCCAAGAAGTTCGAGGAATCCAAGCTGTACCATCAAAAGCACATCGAGATTAAACCCGATGATCCGGAGCCGCACTATTGGATCGGCGTCATCGACTGGACCTTGGCCTTCCGCAGCAACGCCGAGCTACGGTCCGCCTACAACAAGGACCACATCAACAAGCAGATCAAGGATGACGATGCTCTTCCCGCCCCCGTGCGCGCCGAATATGTCGACAAAACCGGAAGACTGGTGGATGAAGGAATTGCCGAAGTGCAAAAAGCCGTCCAGCTTCGCCCCGACTACGACGACGCCATGGCCTACTTGAATCTTCTCTACCGCCGGAAGGCCGATATGGTCGAATCCAACGACGAGCGCGCCAGCCTCAAGAAACAGGCCGACGACCTCCTCGAAAAGATAAAGGAAATCAAGCAGAAGCGCGCCGAGCAGCCCCCGCCGCAGGCTAGCTGAACCCGCTTGCCTGGTTGCCACTCTGGTCGAGCATTTTTCAGGGCGCCTTCTTCCAGGCGCCCTTTTCTTTTGCTTCGCCGCTCTCTCGCCAACTAGCTCCACCTCTCGTGATACCATCCGCGCATTCATCCTTCCATCACGGAGCCCATCGCCATGTTTCGAGCCATTGTGCTTTTTTTCGCCGCATTTCTTCTCGTCGCCGCGCACGCCGCCGCGCAATCCGATTCCTCCGCCAAGCCCTTTGACGTCCTCATCACCGGCGGCCGAATCGTGGACGGCGCCGGCAATCCCTGGTTCGTGGCCGACCTCGGCATTCGTGATGGCGTCATCGCGGAAATCGGCAGCCTCGCCGGCCGCGCTGCCCGCCGCACCATAGACGCCCGCGGATCAGTGGTCACTCCCGGCTTCATCGACATGATGGGGGGCAGTAGTCTGCCTCTCCTTCTTGATCCCGTCAGCGCGGAGAGCAAGCTGCGCCAGGGTATTACCACCATGATGGTCGGCGAAGGCGATTCCCTCGCGCCGCAAAACGACCGCACCGCCGCGCAGGACATCGAAGGCGCCAGCTTCAAAATTTCCTGGCGCACCTACGCCGAGTATTTTCGTCTCCTCGACAAAAAGGGCGTGGCCATGAACGTGATCCACAACGTTGGTGCCGCTCAAGTCCGCGAGATGGTTATCGGCGACGAAGATCGCGCTCCCACTCCGGCGCAGCTTGCGGAAATGAAAGTGCTCGTCGCCCAAGCGATGAAAGACGGCTCCGTCGGCCTCTCCACCGCGCTCATCTATCCTCCCGGCACTTTTGCCAAGACCGAAGAGCTCATCGAGCTATCCAAAGTCGCGGCGCAATATAGCGGCGTCTACTTCTCACACATGCGCAACGAAAGCTCCCATCTTCTCGAAGCCATCCAGGAAGTCATCCGCATCGGCAGGGAAGCCGGTATTCCCGCCCACATCTATCATCTCAAGGCCGCGGGCCAGGAGAATTGGCTGCTGATGCAGCAGGCGCTCGACCTCATCCAGCAAGCCCGCGATCAGGGTGTAGACATCACCGCGGACATTTATCCTTACATTCGCAACGGTCTGGGCCTGCGGGCTCTCGTGCACCCGCGCCACTTCGCCGCCGGTCCGGACGCTTTCTTCAAATCGCTCGCCAATCCTACTGTGCGCGAGGAGATTCGGCGTGAGATGGAAACCGCCTCGGACTGGGAGAATTGGTACCGTTGGGTCGGCAGCAATTGGGACAACGTCTTGATCTCCTCCGTCGGCCCCAAGGGTGATTCTTCGCTCAACGGACTCTCCGTCGAACAAGCAGCCAAGCGCCGCGCCGTCGGGCCATGGGATCTTTTCTTCGAGCTGATCAAGCAGGGTGACCCGTTCGTTAGTCCCAAGAGCATGGACGAAGCGCAAAAGCACGCCGCCCTGCGCGCTCCGTTTGTTTCCATCGATTGCGATGCCGCTCCCATCAATCCCGCCAACTCCGCCGCCAGCCTGGGCCAAAGCTCCGCTCCCCGCGCGTTCGGTACTTTCGCCCGCATCCTCGCCAAATACGTCCGCGAGGAACACGTCATCAGCCTCGAAGACGCTGTGCGAAAAATGTCCTCTCTGCCTGCGAACTCGCTCAAGCTCTTCGACCGCGGCCGCCTCAGTCCCGGCTTCCGCGCCGATATCCTCGTCTTCGATCCCGCTAAAGTCCAGGACACCGCTACGTTTGACAAGCCACTTTCCTACTCCGTCGGCTTCGACTATGTCCTCGTCAACGGCGCGCTCGTCATCGACAACGGCCGCTCTACCGGTGCCCTCCCCGGCTCCGTTCTCCGCCACTAGGCTTGTAGTTGTAGGTTCCGCCTTCCCGAGGCGGACCTCGATCTAAGCGCTGGCACCGGCGGCAATGCAGCCTCTATCGACCTGCGCTACACTAGAGAAGATACCCAGGCCAGCCTATGCCTTCGCCTAGCAACGTTCCGCTGAACTTCCATCGCGATCGCACCGACCGCCAGCTCGACTCTCGCCTCGAAGAGCTCCTCGAAAAGCTGCGTAAGAATCGCCCCTCCGAAGACCCCTGGATGGTCCGCCGCGCTTACGAAATCGCCGCCGAGCGCCACCGCGGCCAGCTCCGCAGCTCCGGCGATCCCTACCTCCTGCACCTTCTGGAAGTCGCGCACATCCTGGCCGACATGCGCCTCGACGCCATCACACTGACCGCTGCGCTGCTGCACGACGCCATCGAAGACACCGAATATCCGGTGTCCCGAATCGAAGAGCGCTTCGGCGCGGAAGTCGCTCATCTCGTCGAAGGCGTCACCAAAATCGCCCGCCTCGACATGATCTCTTCCGAAGTCCGGCAGGCCGAGAACGTCCGCAAGATGCTTCTCGCGATGGTCAACGACGTTCGCGTCGTGCTCGTGAAGCTCGCGGATCGCCTGCACAACATGAGGACGCTCGAATTTCTCGAGGCCCCCAAGCAGCAGCGCATCGCCCGCGAAACGCTCGATATTTACGCTCCCATCGCCCATCGCCTCGGCATGGGCCTCATTCGCAACGAGCTTGAGGACCTGGCCTTCCGCTATCTCGAGCCCGAAGCCTTCTTCGCCCTGCAGAAAGAAGTCAGCCAGAAAGCGCCCGCGCACCAAAAATTCCTCGAGGAAGTGCAAAGCACCATTCGCAGCAAACTAGTTGAGAGCGGTATTCCCGCCGAGCTGGAAGCTCGCGTCAAAAGCCTGTATTCGCTCCATCGTAAAGTTCTTCGCCAGGAACGCGGCCTCGAACAGGCTTACGATCTTCTCGCTGTGCGCGTCATCTCCGATTCCGAGCGCAATTGTTACGCCGCTCTCGGCGTCGTTCACCACATCTGGCGCCCCGTTCCCGGCCGCTTCAAGGACTACATCGCCATGCCGCGGCCGAATCTCTACCAGTCGCTGCACACTACCGTTCTTCATAGCGGCCAGGCTTTCGAAGTTCAGATCCGAACGCAGGAAATGCACCGACTCGCCGAAGAAGGCGTGGCCGCGCATTGGAAATACAAAACTGGCAAGCCTGCGTCCGGTGAAGACGACGATCAGCGCATCGCGTGGATGCGCCAGTTGATCGAGTGGTCCCAGGAACTGCAGGAGCCCGGCGAGTTTCTCACCACGCTCAAAGTTGACCTCACTCCGGTCGAGGTCTATGCCTTCACGCCGAAAGGACGGGTTCTCGAGCTGCCGCGCGGTGCCACTCCCGTGGACTTCGCCTATCTCGTGCACACCGAAGTGGGCCACCAGTGCGTCGGCGCGAAGATCAACGGCCAGATGGTGGCGCTCCGCCACGAGATCGTCAACGGCGACGTCGTCGAGATTCTTACGCAAAAGGGCCATCACCCCAGCCGCGATTGGCTCAGCTTCGTCAAGTCTTCCCACACTAAAAGCAAAATTCGCCAGTGGATCAACATACAGGAGCGCGAAGAAGCCACGGAGATGGGCAAGCGCCTTCTCGAAACCGAAGCGCGCCACTTCGGCCGCGGCCTCAAGAAAATTCCAGAAGCAGACATGCTCAAGGCGGCCACCGACTCCGGCCTTTCCCGCATCGAGGACCTTTTCGCTGCGGTCGGCTTCGGAAAATACTCCGCGCGCCAGGTGCTTTCCCGCATCCTCGGCGAACCCGGCAAGGCAGCCGAAGGGGAAAACGCGGACGCCAAGCCCACGCTGGTCAAGACCGTCAAGCGCATGCTCGGCTTCGGCGAAGCTCCGCTGGTCGTCAAGGGTCACGGCGACCTGCTGGTCTATCGCGCCAAGTGCTGCAATCCCATTCCCGGAGACGAAATCGCCGGTTACATCACGCGCGGCCGCGGCGTCGCCGTGCACACGCGCGCTTGTCCCAACGTGCAGAATCTCATGTACCAAGCCGAGCGCCGCATTGCGGTCGAGTGGGGCGGCGCCAGCACCGCGATCTTTCCCGTGCAACTCAGCATTCGCGCCAAGGATCGCGCCGGCCTCCTCGCCGAAATCACCGCAGTCATCAGCGGCGCCGGCTCCAACATCCACAGCCTCGAAAGCCGCCCCGATCGCACCAACGCCCGCATCGACGCCAGCCTCGAGATCGCCGACAAACGCCAGCTCGAAACGATCCTCGTCAATATCCGCAAAATCTCCGGCGTTCTTGGCGTCGAGCGCGTTTACCACGTCAATTGACCGGGTCTTGCGACCTGTACCTTCGCCGGGTGTCTTCCACGGCACAAAACCCGGGTTTGCCCCCTTGCTCCGGCTAAACTGGATTCATGCGGTACACCGTCTTGTTTCTCGCTTTAGGTCTTTTTTTGGCAGCCGGCTGCAAACAGCATCCGCTCACCGACTACCGCCCGCTCGATCTGGCTGGCATGAGCTCCGACACTGTCGAGCAGCTCAAGAAACTCAATGTGTCCGATCCCGAAGTTGTGCAGCTCGCGGCGTTGAAGGCCGCCGGCGTTACCGACGATACTTGCGTGGCTCTTGTGAGCGTGTCGCGCCAGCGCCAACATTCTTTTGCCAGCGCGGATGCCGTCAAGAGCCTCGCGGGCGCCGGGTTTGCTGAGCCGCAGATTCTAGAGATCGCGCGCGCGGGCCAGCTCGATTCCATCAGCTTGGAAGCTGTCACGTTGCGCCTCATCGGCCTTTCCGATCCGACGGTCCAGTTGCTCCTGCACCGCAGGCTTGCCGGCCAGCCGACTCTTTCCAGCGGCGAAATCAGCCGCCTCAAAAACACCGGCCTCAACGAAAAGCAGATTGTCGAGCGCATCCAGCGCGGCATGACCGACGAGCAAGCCGACAAGGAAATCGCTGCCCGCGAAGCCGCCCGCAACCATGCCAACACCGGCTTCGTCCGTGTCCACGGCCGCCGCTGAGTCCAGCCGCCAATGTCGTTTGTAGCGGCGCACTGCTGCGCCCTTCTCGGTGCGATCATCAATACTCGGCACCATGCGCAGTTTTCGGGCAATGCGCCCATTTTCTTTGTAGTGGCGCAGCATGCTGCGCCAGTATCTCGGCGCAGTTCGTCGCCTCTGCCGCCGCCCGCGCCGTTTGCTTCCGGCACGTTCTCTTCTACAATCGAAGCGCTTTGTTTCGTTCCCCCCATCTCCGGCTCGTTTTCGTCGCGATTCTCGCCGCCTGTCTGACTGCCTCCGGCTGCGTCCACCCTCTCGGCCCCGGCTATCTTGTCGAAAAGCAGCACATCGAAGTCCAGTTCTTCCCGGCCTCCCCGCAAAAGATCCGCGTGGATGCCACCTATCAATTGCGCAACACTGGCAATCGCTCTCTCGCTTCGCTAGACGCCCGGCTACCGGGAGGCCGCCGCTTGCACGTAGCCGGGCTGCAAGTCACCTGGGACGGCACGCAACTCGAAGTCACGCCATCGCCAGACGCGCCGCGAAATTCCATCGTCGATCTTCCACAGAACTGGATCGTCTCCGCCCGGCATACCCTGCACCTTTCTTACGACGTCGTGTCGGCCGCGCCCGAGGAAACCGGCCTGGGCTTTGCCAATGACGCATTCTTTCTTCCCTCAGCCAACTGGAACGCGGAATTCCTGCCCTCGCGCGGCCTGTTTGGCTTCGGCGGCGAACCACCCGGAAAATGGGACCTCACTGTTCGCGTGCCGCAAGGTTTTCTCGTCCATACCAGCGGCATGAACCGGAAGCAGTCGCGCAAAGGTGGTGAGGAAATCGCGCGGGCCGTACAGACCCCCGCGGATCACTATCCTTTTGTTGTCGCCGGGCGCTACACATCTGCCGAAATCGGAGACGCTCAGCACCGCGTGGTTCTCTGGGCCCGTTCCCAGCCGGATGCCGGTTCCCTGAAACGGGCCAGCCAGGAAATCGCCCGCACCACCGCCGTCTATGACGGCATGTTTGGAAGCCGCACCACGAAAAAAGACGTCCC
>Ga0209736_1000027_pt1 | contig 58438 bp, 48 predicted proteins | sample BlaSpr_A8_Ref_M3_FD_187992 | JGI IMG/M metagenome (GOLD analysis project Ga0209736, IMG submission 187992) | Forest soil microbial communities from Thunder Bay, Ontario, Canada - Black Spruce, Ontario site 2_A8_Ref_M3 (SPAdes) (version 2) | ecosystem: Environmental > Terrestrial > Soil > Boreal...
TGTCCTCGCCACCGCGGCCTCCTCAACTGGCCGCAGTCTAGGGGACATTTCTAATGTGCACGCAAGGGGACATTTTCAACGAGGCACAACAGGAAAATCCTCGCGATTGTTAACCCTCTTTCTAAATACCTGATTTGCCCAGATTTGAAATGTCGCTTTTGTTGAGGCCGGAAGATGGTTCCGGCAAGAAGCCGAAAGCGGGTCAGCGGTTCCAGAACTTCATGACTGCCGAATAGTCGAGGTCTTCCTTGGAGGCGCCTTTGACGGCGCTGTAGGTCTCGCGGGCGGCAGCGGTGGCCGGCAGGGGTACGCCGAGCTGATTGGCCAAATCCAGGGCCAGGCCTAAGTCCTTGTGCATCAGGCGCAGGGGAAAGCTGGGGACGTATTCGCCCTTCAGCAAGTTCGGGGCTTTCACGTCCAGCACGCCGGAGCGCGCCATGCTCGATTGCAGGACTTCGACGAGCTTTTCCGCCTGGAGGCCGGCGCCGCGCACGAGCGCAATGGCTTCGGCCAGGGCGCCCACTTGCAGGGCGAGAATCGCGTTCATGGCCAGCTTGATGGTCTGGCCCGCGCCGTTCGGACCCAGGTGAAACCATTTCTTCCCGAGCACGCCGATGACTGGCTCCGCTTCTTTCAGCGTTTCCGCGTCGCCGCCGATCATGAAGACCAGTTCGCCCTTGCGGGCGCCCCAATCGCCACCGGTCACGGGCGCATCCAGAAACTTGACGTCCCGCTCCGCGCAAGCGGCGGCAATCTTGCGCGCCAGTGCCGGAGACACGGTGCTCGAGTCCATGTAGATGCTGCCGCGCTTGAGCGCGGCCATGGCGCCGCGCTCGCCCCAGAGGATCTCTTCGAGAGCCGGAGGATCGCTGACCATGGTGATCAGAAAATCGCTCGCCGCGGCGACCTCATGCGGCGATGACGCGAGCTTCGCGCCTGCGGCCACTAGTTCGTCCGCACGCGAGGCGGTGCGGTTCCACACCGTCAGCGGGTACCCCGCCTTTAGAATGTTCATTCCCATCGGGCGGCCCATCAGGCCGAGCCCAATCACACCTACCGCAGGTTTCAAAGTGCGCCTCCGGAAAACGCCACATTGTAGCCGATTCGAGGGAAAGGCGGCGTCACTTGCCTAGGCGCAAGAGGAGCGCGACTCGGTTTAGGTGAGGAGGAATGGGCCAAGCTGGATTGATGGTGCAGCGAAGAGGGCACGATTTATCGTGCCCCTAGCGAGTAGGGGTGGCCGGGAGCGGTAACGTACGCGGGACGACGTGGGTCAGGCGGTCTTCGGGCGGTTGGCGATGGGCAGAAGAGAAGATCCTCCACCGCCACCGCTGGCACTGGCGCTGCCACCAGCGCCTGCGGCTGCCGCAGCGGACTTGGCTTTCAGATGCTCGGCCTCCGGCGACTGCTCGGCAGCGGCCTCTTCCTGCGCACCGCTCGGCGCGAGCGAGCGCGTTCCCGCTGCTTTCATTTCGGTATCCGGCTTGGCTTCGATCTTGACGATGTATTGGTACGGAATCTCCCAGCGAAAGTGTTTGTGCTGCCCGCGCGATTCGAAGGTCTGTTCGAGAAAGATCGAGCGGCCGGAATCGGCCACAAAGGTACCCGAAGCGGGCAACAGGATATCGCCGGCGCGGTATTGCACCTCGACTCGGCGTCCGAGGAATGTAGAGTAGCGAGCCATGCTGGTCCCAGTGTCCGAACCGGGTAGTAATAGGGTCAATAGTACGAAAGGACTCCCACCCGAAGGCGTGTGGAAAAGGTGCGGAAATAGCGGCGCAAGGCCGCAGTGCCTGTGGAAAAGCGCGGCAAAATTCGCTGCGCTATTGCAAAGAGGCAAACGAGAGGTAGTCGGGACGATCGGAAACGAGCTTGTGGCGGAAGGCTTTGCGAATCTGGTTGCCGTGTAGCAGGAACGTGCCGGGCATGCGCTCGACGTCTCCCGCGGGCAGGCCCACAAAGTGTCCGGACATCCAGGCCATGAGCATGCGGAAAAGGCTTTCGCTGTTGAGATATTGTCGCGGCTTGGCGCGCAGCAAGCCAAAGGTCTGGTACAAGCGGGCTTCCGGATCGCCGAAGCGCGGCACATCTGCCAAACCGTAGGGCGCGAAGAAAACCTGGGCCTTGGTTTCGGTGCCCAAATGCACGAAGGCCAGGCGGGGTCCCTGGGCCTGTATGGCGGCGCGCTTTTGGGAGAGTTCATCGACGGCTTCGCGGCAAAAGGTGCAGCCGAAGTGGCGGAGGAAGACGAGAAGGAGCGGGGACTCGGCGGAGAGAGCGCCCAGAGGCTGGCCGGTCTGGGAGAGGTAAGAGTTCAGCAGCGATGGGTCGACGGTTTCGGTGCGGGGCAAAGCAGAGCTCCTTCGGCAGACAAAAAGCAGTTTAACACGCAGCGGTGCGGCGAAAATCGCGGGGGCCGGAGAAAGAGTGTGTGAGAAGTCCAAAATCCGGACCGCAGCGGCTAAAGCCTTGTTGATTTCGCGGCGGTCACGGCACGGCTGAAGCCGTGCCCTCCCACAAATCACGGTTCTCGCACAGACTCCGGAGGAATGCGGTGAAACTAGCACTGCGAAAGGGCGGCGGGCTAGCGGCGGGCCAGTTTAACAGCGTTGTGGCTTTGCGCTGCGAGGCGGTTGGACTCGAGATAGCCCTTGGCCGGTGCTTCGCCTTTCAAATAGGCATCCCAGAAGGCCAAAGCGGCGGAATTGGTATAGCCGAGAATGGCGTCGCCGCGGGGCGCGGCCTGCGTCGATATGGTGCGCGGGGTGATGAAGGACATATGGCTGGCGCCCTGGATGAAAACGTGGAACTTGTCGCCTGGCACGCTGCGATCAAAGGGGATTTTGTGCCAGGCGGGGCTGGCGACCGGACCCAGGCTATCCAGCGAACCGGTCACGCCGAGATACGGCAGCGAGATGCGGTCGAAGGAGTGTTCCGTCAAACCGAACTGGCCGGGCCCCTGGGGCGACAAGCAGAGCACCGCTTTGACGCGCTGGTCGACAAAAGTGGTTGCGGGATGGCCGGGCATATCGATGAGCGCACCGGCAACGGCTTCTGCGGTGTAGGAACCCATGGAGTGTCCGGCGACGCCGATGCGGTCCGCATCGATTTTGCCCTGAAGGCCGGGGATGCGATTCTGGAGCGCGGTGAAGGAATCGATGACGAAGGAAATATCTTCGGGGCGGCTTTGCCAGAGGGCCGGCTTTTTGACGGCGTCGCGGACGGCCTGCATGAACCGTACGTCTTCTGCTCCCCCGTTGCGGCGAAGGAGGGCGGAATCCTCGTGGGTGGGTTGAATGGTGACGTAGCCGTAACTGGCCCAGTGGCGGATGAGCGAATCACAACAGGTTTGCGAGCCCCCAGCGCCATGGGAGAAAAGGATGACCGGGTATTTGCCGGGCTCGGCAGGAAAGAAGACGCGGAGGTGCAGATCTTTGTTGCGATTCGCGTCGTGCAGCAGGAGGTCCGAGACTTCGCTGACGCTGTGTGGGCCGGAAGACAGGTTGTACCCGTCGCTGGCGGTATTAGCGGCGTGGGTTCCGGTGAGGGCCGCGGTAGTCGCAAGCTGCGAGCCGGCATTTGCAGGAGTTTCCGAAGGCGAGGGGCGCGCCGCCGAGGGGGGCCTAAAGCCGGGGCCGCCGGTCTGGCGGGTGATGACAAAGGCGGTACCGGCGCTGAGGGCGGCGATGAGCAGGACATTGCTGATCTTGCGGATGGCGCGGCGCCTGCGGATGAAATCCTTGGGCAAGGAAGGGAGAAATCTCCGGGGATGAGGACTGGGAGGCACGGATTGAGCGTTTCGGGAAGAGTGATGTCGCGTCGTATCTTGCAACCCGAGAAGAAGCATAAGGTTGCGGATGGGCAGCAATAACCAGGAATGGCGGTGGTGCAAATGATCCGAGCGAACTGCGCCGGACATGGTGACTCCTTTGGGCTGGATAGGCGCTAATAGAAGAGAGGGCCGCGGGGCGAAGCGTGGAACGTCCTCTCCATCAGGGGTCCATCAGGGGGGTGGGAGGAAGCCTGACCTAAGCGCAAAGGGAACTATAGCAAAGTACCACGGCGTTGGGTACTCCGAACGCCTAACCCTCAGACGAGGAAGACCCAGCGGATGGGTGCATAGGCTTGGGATCTGAAAAAGCTAAGTGCGGCTGGGAATCTCCGGTGTATTTCCGGACGTAATTTTTGACGGAGAGCTTGCGGGCCGTGTTTTCGGAGCTCATGTAACGAATGGTGCCAAAGATGGGGCGCTCGGGGCCCCAGGGACGGTCATACCGGCCGAGCACCCAAAAGATTCCAGAGTAGGAATTGGGGTCGCGGCCGTCCAGGCCGTATTTATTGTTGAGATGAATCGTGGTGGAGGCGGCTTCCTGCGGGGAGGGGGACCATTCGAGGATTTTCTTGCCCCAGAGCATACGGAGGTAATTATGCATGCGGCCTTCGCGGACGATTTGAGTTTGCGCGGCGTTCCAGAGGGGGTCGTGGGTTTTGGCAAACTCGAATTGCTCGAGCGAATAGAGATGTTGGCGGGTGTCGCGGGCATGTTTTTTCAGCGTTTTCTGGGCCCATTCGGGAAGAGAGGCGAATTGGTCGTAATCCTGGCGGTGGGAGCAGAAGTTGTAGCCGACTTCGCGCCAGGTGATGAGCTGGTCGAGAAAAGATTCGGCGGTGGGACTCATGTTCCACCAGCCTTGGCGGCTGCCGTTGGCGCGAAGCGCTAGCTTTTGGGGATTCCAGAGCTCGAGAGCGGCGAGGGCGCCGAAAACTTCGTGGACGGAAATATGGCCGAAATGGAGATACGGGGAGAGGCAGCTGGTGGCGTCGACTTCGGGATCGTTGCGATTGCCGGAGTAGTCGGGGAATTTGCGGTCGAGGAAGTTGCGCATTTGCTTGCGGGCGTTCTTGTAGCCGCCGCGAAGCTCCGCGGGCGAGACGTGGTGGTCGATGGGAAGTGTACGTAGCGCCGCGGGCTCGGCGGCGAGTAGGGCGGCGGAGGCTGAGGGCCACTTCGCGGTAATCAGCTTGGGCAGGGAGGGAGGAACGGGCAGCGGTTTTGCGAGGGGATCCGCCCGCGGGAATTCGGAAAGATGCGCCGGCAGAGCTTTCTGAAGGAAGCGGCGGAAATCGAAGGCGCGGGAGAAAACCTGATCAGTGGCGCGGAGCGGAAGCAGGCCGTTGGAGTCCACGGCTTCGAGGCGGACGGAGAGTTTTTTGGCGGCGGCAGCGACCATATTTGGAAGGAAGAAGCAGGGAAAGTCGTCGGCGATGACGGCGCAAGCGTCAGCGGCCAGGGTTTCGAGAAGACCGCTGGCGGCGCCGGGCGCGGGTTCGATGTAAGGGTAATAAAGGATGCGGTGGCGTTCGCAGTTGCGGGCGTTGTCGGCCATGCCGTCCAGGACGAAGCGATGGAGACGGTCACTGGCCCATGGATAGTCGCAGCGCAATGCTTCGAGGATCAGTAGCGGCTTGGCGAAGGAGTGGCAGTGTTCGATGGCGCGATCGAGAGCGAAATTGTGCGCGAGGCGGCGGCTGGCAATCATCCAGTAGAGGATGTAGCCGGCTGCTGGGCGCAATGGCGCACGATTGCAGTCCCGGATGCGAATCGCGGGAACGGGAGACACCAATTTCTCCTGAAAAACGGGCCAGCATGGGCGGGAAACGGAAGGAAAGAATAGCGGAGAGGGGGATGGGTTGCAAAGGGAACGTATGGATCGATCTAGATGGCGCTGCAGCGGGAGGTGCCAGCGCTCCGCTACAAGGTGAGGCGAGGGCGGAGATTCTACGGCGGATTATTGTTGCCGAGATGGGGCGCAGCAGTGCTGCGCCCCTACGGGCGAGTCTCGCGGCGCTGCAAAGAAGACTTGTGGCGGGGTGCAACGCGAGCCGATGAATTGAAGTCTTGACTTTTCTGGCGGGGCGAATATTGTCTGCGTCCGAGAGTGGTTGCGAGTGGCTTGGGCGAAAGGATGCTGGAAACGATGAGGGATGGACGGTTGCGGACGGTGGTGCGAGTTGCGGCGGCGGTGGTGGCGGCTGGGCTGTGCGGCGTGGTGGCATGGGGGCAAGTGCCGGCTGGGAAGAAGACGTATGTGCTAAAGGCGGCGCGGCTGTTTGACGGGAAGAGCAATGCGCTGATGAAGCCGGGGATCGTGGTGGTAAGCGGGGGAAAGATTGTGGCGGCGGGGTCGAGTGCGAATGTTCCCCGGGACGCGGAGGTAGTCGATCTTGGGGATGCGACGCTGCTGCCGGGATTTATCGACGCGCACACGCACTTGACCATGATGTATCGCGAGGATTACACGCGGGCGGCGCTGGAAGGACTGCAGAAAACCGTGCCGGAAATGGCGATTGAGACGACGACGAACGCGAGGGTGACGTTGATGGCGGGGTTTACGACGGTGCGCGACGTAGGGTCGGGCCACTATCTGGACGTGGGTTTGCGGAATGCCATTGAGAACGGGGTAGTGCCGGGACCGCGGATGCTGGTTTCCGTGCATGCGATCGGCGCGACCGGCGGCCATTGCGACGAAAATGGTTTCCGCGAAGGCGCGGTGGGGAGCGAGACCGGGCCAGCGCAAGGAGTGGTAAACGGAGCGGATCAGGCGCGGCAAGCAGTGCGGCTGGCGCACAAATACGGCGCGACGATCATCAAGACTTGCGCTACGGGCGGGGTGCTTTCGCTGGTGGACGCGGTGGATGCGCCGCAATTGACGCAGGCGGAACTGGATGCGCTGGTGAGCGAAGCGCACAACCTGGGATTGAAGACGGCGGCGCACGCGCATGGAGCGGAAGGCGCGAAGCGGGCGATCCGCGCGGGAATCGATTCGATCGAGCACGGATCGTTCTTGGACGATGAAGCTTTGAACATGATGAAAGAGCGGGGGACGTACCTGGTGCCGACGTTGCTGGCGCCGCAGGGGTTGGGGGAGCAGATGGCCAAGAAGGCCAATATTCCGCCGACGATCCGGGAGAAGGCGGAACGGGCGATGAAGGCAGCTCCGGAAACCTTTAAGAGGGCGCTGGCGAAGGGAGTGAAAATCGGATTGGGGACGGACGCGGCGGTGTATCCGCACGGGCGAAATGCGGAAGAATTTCACCTGATGGTGGATTTGGGAATGAAACCGATCGATGCGCTGAAAGCAGGGACTTCGTCGGACGCGGATTTGCTGGGGATGGCGGACAAGATCGGAACGCTGGAAGCGGGGAAGCTGGCAGACGTGGTGGCGGTGCCGGGGGATGCGGTGGAAAATATCCGGCAGACGGAGCAAGTGTTTTTTGTGATGAAGGAAGGAGTAATTTACCGGAACGATCGGAAGTAAGGTGCGAGAGGACCATGGCGGAACTGGCGGTTACGGTTGCGGCGGAGTTTGCGGATTACTACCGGAAGGTGGGGGCGGAAATGCACACGTGGGTGGATCCGCTGTCGCAGGAGGAGTTCTGGCGGAAACCGTATTCTTACGGAAACAGCGTGGGGCACCTGGTGCTGCACATGACGGGGAATTTGAGTTACTACATTGGGGCGCGGGTGGCGGAGACGGGATACGTTCGCGATCGGGAGCGGGAGTTTACGGAGGCGCGGAAGCTCGATAAAGGAGAAGTTCTGGAGGCTTTTGACCGGACGATTGACATGGTGGTGGCAAGCGTCCGGGCGCAAGCTCCGGGTGATTGGATGGCGGCGTACAGCGGGGAACGCGAGCCGGAAGCGACGAACCGGCTGGCGATTTTTCTGCGGTGCGCGGCGCATGCGTATCATCATCTGGGTCAGATTATTTATCTGAGCCGGGAGCTGGCGAGGCAGGCAGAGCAAAAGGCTATTTCAGCCTGAGCTGTGGCAGCAGCGTTTCGCTGAGTGGAGCGTGACGCGAGTGGTCGAACAAAAGGAACTGACAAAGGGCAAGGCAGCGCTGCTGCTGGTCCTTTCCGCGCTGATTGCGGTGGTGTCGGCGACGCTGATGCACGGCTGGCATGTGTATGTGGGGCTGGGTATCGCTGGAGCGGCGATTTTTTTTGCGTTTACCCGCTGGAACCGCAAGTACTGACGAGACGCGGATTGTTTCCGTCCAATACCGAGGGAGGATTTTCATGCGCAGGACGATGGTGGTGTGGGCAGCGTTAGTGGTTTTGTGCGCGTGGCCCCTTTGTGTGGGCGCGCAAGAGGCGGCGAAGGACGCGGCGGCAGCGAAAGGTTCGGCGACGCCGACGATCGATCAGAGCCTGGAGATGAAAAGCGCGTCGAATGCGCGGATTTCGCCGGACGGGCGGCGGGTGGTGTACGAAGTGGTTTCGACGAACTGGGAAGACAATGCGTTTGACCGGAATTTGTGGATCGCGGAGGTGGCTAGCGGAGAAGTGCGGGCGCTGACTTCGGCGAAGAAGTCGAGCACGGGGGCGGAGTGGTCGCCGGACGGGAAATGGATTGCGTTTCTCTCGGACCGGCCGGCGCAGATTTCTGGAACGACGGCGGACAAGAAGCAGTTGTATGTGATTTCGGCGGATGGCGGGGAAGCGCAGCAACTGACGAAAACGGAAAATGATGTTGCAGGATTCGCGTGGGCGCCGGATTCGCGGCGGATCGCGTTTGCCGCGCCGGACGCGGAAACGAAAGCGCTAAAGGACCGGAAAGAGAAATACGGCGAGTATGCGGTGGTGCATGCGGATTATCAGATGGCGCATTTATGGACGATTGAGCTGCCGGAGGCGGGGACGAATGCGGTGGCGGAGGCGAAGCGGCTGACTGAGGGAGATGGGTTCAGCGTGGGGAGTTTGGCGTGGTCTCCGGATGGGACGCGAATTGCGTTCAGCGGGCAACGGGACCCGGACCTGATTTCGAGTTTTTCGAGCGACATTTACGTGGTGGCGGTTGCGGACAAAGCGGTGAAGAAGATTGTGAATACGGCGGGACCGGACACGAATCCGAAATGGTCGCCGGACGGGAAGAAAATCGCGTATCAGACGGCGGCGGGGGCGAAATATTTCTACTACGCGAATACGCGAATCGCGGTGGTGGGGGCGGAGGGCGGAACGCCGGAAATCGTGACGGCGGCTTTCGACGAAGATCCGAATCTGATCGATTGGGGGCCGGACGGAATCTATTTTGAGGCGGCGCAGAAGACGTACGGGCACGTGTTTCGAGTGCATCCGGAGACGAAAGCGGTGGAGAAGCTGGACGGGCCGGATCATGTGGTGGCGTTCGGATTTTCGTTTACGCGGGATTTCAAGCAGGCGGCGTTTCGCGGGGCGCTGGAGAACGAATATGGAGAGATTTTTGCGGCGAGCGTGGCGCCGTGGAAGGCGAAGAAGCTGACCTCGCTGGGGGAGCAACTGAAACCGTTCAAGATCGCGCATCGCGAAGTGATTTCGTGGACGTCGGGGGATGGGACGAAGATCGAAGGGGTTCTCTATACGCCGGCGGATTTTCAGGTGGGGAAGAAGTATCCGCTGCTGGTGGTGATTCACGGCGGGCCGACTGGCGTAGACCAGCCGGCGGTGAATGCGGACCGGTATTATCCGATCGAGCGGTTCGTGGCGAAGGGAGCGCTGGTGCTGCGGCCGAATTACCGCGGGTCGGCGGGGTACGGAGAAAAGTTTCGCGCGCTGAACGTGCGGAATCTGGGCGTGGGCGATTATGCGGACGTGATTTCCGGCGTGGATGCGCTGATTGCGAAAGGGTGGGTGGACCGTGAGCGCGTGGGAGCGATGGGCTGGAGCCAGGGCGGATATATTTCGGCGTTTATTTCGGCGTCGAGCGACCGGTTCAAGGCGGTTTCGGTGGGCGCGGGGATTTCGGACTGGATGACGTATTACGTGAATACGGACGTGACACCGTTCACGCAGCAATATTTGCATGCGACGCCGTGGGACGATGCGGAGATTTATAAGAAGACTTCGCCGATTTCGTACGTGGCGAAAGCCAAGACGCCTACGCTGATCCAACACGGGGAGAATGACCGGCGCGTGCCGATTCCGAATGCTTATGAACTGCGGCAGGCGCTGGAGGACCGGGGAGTGCCGGTGAAGATGGTGGTGTACAAGGGATTCGGGCACGGGATCACCAAGCCGAAGCAGCAGCGGGCGGTGATGGAAGAAAATGAGAAGTGGTTCGCGCAATATATTTGGGGCGAGAAGCCGGAGGCAGCGCCAGCGACACCGATTGCAGCGGATAAAGCGGATAAGAAGTAGTGGCGCGGAGGGAGCGAGCTAGGTCTCGAGCTTGAAGCGCGAAGAGGCGAGGCGATAGAGGCGGCGCCAGAGCAGGCGGTTGATAGAGACGACGATGACCGCCATGATGAGCGTGGACGCGAGGAGCACATCGAAGCGGCCGGAATCACTGGCGCTGCTGATGGTGCTGCCGAGTCCGGCGGTAGAAACAATCCTTCCCTGAAAATGAAAATATTCGGCGACGATGCTGGCGTTCCAGGCGCCGCCGGAAGCCGTGACCATGCCGGTGATGAGGTAGGGAAAAATTCCCGGGAGGATGAGATAGCGCCAGCGATCCAAAGAGCCAAAGCGAAAAACCTGGGCGGCTTCTTTGAGGTCGGTGGGAAGGGCCATGGCGCCGGCGATGACGTTGAAGAGGATGTACCACTGGGTGCCGAGAAGCATGAGGGTCATGGCGGCGATTTCGAGGCCGCCGCGCATGCGGATGAGGTAAAGAAGAATGACGGGGAAGAGAGCGGTGGCGGGAATCGAGGCGGCGAGTTGCGCGAGAGGCTGAGCGATGCGCGCGAAACGGGGATTGGAGCCGATGGCAACGCCGACGGGGATGGTCCAGAGGGCACCGAGAATAAGGGCGGCGTTGACGCGAAGAAAAGTGAGCGCGGCGCTGCGCAAGAGATCGATGTAGTCTTCGCGATGGAGGCCACCGAGTTCAAGAGCGCCGTGGTAAACGGCAATGGCAAGGCCGGCGAGGATGAGAACGGCGAGGAGATAGCCGATCCACTGGCGGGGGCGGCGCTGCGTTGGAGCGGAAAAAGTGGCGGCGGCGCGGCGGGCGCCGAGAGTGAACGTTACGGTGAGCCAGTTCATGAGCGGGCGGAGAACGTAGCGATACACGCGAATGACGACGGCGGTGCGGCCGAGAAGGCTGATGATGGTGGTTTGCGCGGCGGCGGCGCTTTCGACTTGTTCGAATTTGAATTTGTCCGCCCAGAGGATGATGGGGCGCCAGACCAGCTGGTCGAGAAGGACGATGACGGCAACCATGGCGGCGAGGCCCCAGAGAATCGCGGAAGTGTCGCCGTGACTTGCGGCGGTTTGCAGGAATGAACCGAGGCCGGGCAAACGGAAATCGCGATTGCCGAGGACGAACATCTCGCAAGCCATGAGGAAAAACCAGCCGCCGGCGACGGACATCATGGAGTTCCAGACGAGGCCGATGGTGGAAAAGGGCAGATCGAGCTCGACGAAGCGCTGCCAGCGGCTGAAGCGGTAGATTTTCGCGGCTTCGTGCAGCTCGCGGGGAATGCCTTTCAGGGAGGAATAGAAACTGAAGGCGATGTTCCAGACCTGTCCGGTAAAGATGAGCAGGACGGAGCCGAGTTCGACGCCGAACTGACTGTGCGGAAAGATCGCGACCATGGCGAGCATGACGCCGGGAAGAAAACTGAGGACCGGGATGGACTGCAAGATGTCGAGGAGCGGAATCATGAGGACTTCGGCACGGCGGGAGGTAGCGGCGACGTAGCCGTAGACGAGAGCGAAGACGAGGCTCAGGACGTAAGCAAAGCCAATGCGCGAGAGCGAATACAACGCATAGAGCGGAAGCATGCGAGGGCTTTGCGAAATTTGCGCTTGCGGAGTGGGCGGGCCAAGCCAGGTGCGGCCGATGGCGTAGACGCCGTAGATGATGGCGAAGATGAAAAGAAAAACGGCTATGTCGATGAGGAAAGCCCAGCTCCAGCGGGAACCGGCAGGCCGAACGGTGCGAGGCGGAATCGGAGTGGTGCGCTGAGTGAGGAGGGGCGGAGAGGGCACGAGAGCTCAGGCCTCGGTGAGGGTCAGCTTGCCGGTGGCGGCGTCGTAATCGAAAATCTCGGCGTAACGTCCCCACTGAAGAGCGGTCTCGAGCTGGCGGCGCGCTTCGTCTTCGCTGAAATGTTCGTCGAGGAGATCGCGGAAGAATTCGTCGGGGAGAGTACGATCGGCTTTGGTCTTGAGGGCTTGCTCCATCTGGCGGAGGAGCGGAACGTGGGCAAGGACGGCTTTGCGGAAGATGGCTTTGCGGGCCTGGATGTCGGCTTTGGCAAATTCCTGGCCGTCGGGAGTGATGATGGCGCAGCCTTCGTCGACGCGGAGAAGGCCGAGGAGAGCGGCGGTCTCGACGGTGGGCAACAGGGCGTCGACTTCGAGGCTCAATTCATCGGCAAGACGATGGAGATCGACGCGGCCGCCAAGATCGACGAGGATTTCGAGCAGGCCGGCCATACCACCGGGGCGGGTGTGCGGAAGCATGATGATTTTCTGAGCGTTAGTCTTGCCGGGGCCGCTGGCCGGAGCGGTTTGCGCCGTGAGGTGATGATCGTCGGGGCGAGTGAGGACGCGGTAGATTTCGTCGACGAGAGCGACAAAGGCGGGGAGTTTGTGGTTCCGCGGGTAAGGCAAGTCCACGGTGAAATCAGCGTGGATGTGCGCGGGATTGCGGCCGAGGACGATGACACGATCGGCGAGGACGACGGCCTCCTCGATGTTATGAGTGACGATGAAAATGGCGCGGGTGGGGATTTTGTGGCCGAGCCAAAGCTCGAGGAGTTCGCCGCGCAGCGTTTCGGCGGTGAGCACGTCCAGAGCGGAGAAGGGCTCGTCCATGAAGAGCACTTCGGGCTCGACGACGAGGGCGCGGGCGACGCCGACGCGCTGCTTCATGCCGCCGGAAAGCTCCTTGGGATAGGCGGACTCAAAGCCATCGAGGCCGACAGCGTCAATGATGCGGAGTGCGCGCTTGTGGCGCTCGATGGGAACCATGCCGCGGGCTTCGAGGGGCGCTTCGACGTTCTCCAGAACGGTCAGCCAGGGGAAGAGCGCGAAACTTTGGAAGACAATGGAGACGTTGGGCGCTTCGCCGCGGACCGGCTGTCCGTGCCAGTAGACTTCGCCGGCGCTGGCGGGGGAGAGTCCGGTGAGCATGCGAAGGAGCGTGGATTTGCCGCAGCCGGATGGTCCGAGGAGAGCAATGATTTTGCCGGGATAAACGGCGAGGTCGGTTGCGGCGATGACCTGGACGCGCTTGCCGTCTGGCGCGGAGTAAAACTTTTCGAGCTTGCGGGCTTCGATGATGGGCTCGCTAGTCGCGGGCGTGGTGGTGGTGGGGGTGATGGTGTTTGTGCTGGCCATGGGCGCGTGTATTATCGCTCAGCGACGGGGACAAATCGCGGGGAAAGCAGCGGGGTAGTGCGCTTTTCTAATCAGTTACAATCGCATGACTAAGAAATGACAACCGTAGACGCGCAGGAGCATGCCAAGGCTGAGCCGGAGGCGGCTGGTCCTTTTCGGCAGTGGATTTTGGCGGGCGTGGCAGGGCTGGCGGTATCGCTGCTGATCGTGGGGCCATTTTTTTGGCTGGGAAATGCTTCCGGGCATGATTTCGAGTTTCATGCGGCGTCGTGGCTGGAAGTGGCGAGCCAGTGGAAGCAGCACATCGCGTATCCGCGGTGGGACGAATGGGCGAACTACGGATTTGGGGAGCCGCGATTTATTTTTTACCCGCCGCTATCGTGGATGCTGGGGGCAGGGCTGAGCTTCGTGGCGCCGTGGAACGCAGTGCCCGCGGCGTTCATTGTGCTGACGCAGACGGTGGCGTGCCTGTGCGCGTTTGCTTTGGCGCGACGGTGGCTTGCGTGGCGCGGGGCGATGGCGGCGGCGATATTCTATGCGGCGAATCCTTACGCGCTGCTGGTGATTTATATGCGCAGCGATTTTGCGGAGCAGCTGGCGGCGGCGTTTCTGCCGCTGCTATTTCTGTTCGCCTTCGAACTGGCCGGGATCTCTGAACGCGGAAAGCGGGGGATAGGGAAGGCGGCGGCGCTCTTTGCGCTTGTTTTCGCGGTGATTTGGCTGGCGAACGCGCCGGCGGGAGTGCTGGCCAGCTATGCGATGGCGCTTTTCTTTGGCTGGGCGGCGTTTTCGGAGCGCGAGTGGCGGCTCCTAGCGCGCGGCGCTGGTGCGCTGGCGCTGGGGCTGGGACTGGCGGCGTTTTATCTGGTGCCGGCGGCGTACGAGCAGAGTTGGGTGAATATCGGGCAGGTTCTATCCACTGGGTTGTTGCCGGCGGAGAATTTTCTTTATACGGCGGGAAACGATCCGGAGCACACGTTGTTCAACTGGATCGCTTCGACGATTGCAGTTGCGCTGGCGCTGGTGGCGGCAGGGGCGGCGCTGGTGGCGATTCGCCGGGTGCGAAGAGCGAACGTGCAAATAGAGGATGCACGGCAAAAAGAATTTCGCGCGCTGCTGGCCGTAGCGGCGGCGGCGATGCTGCTGATGCTGCGGGTGACGACGATTTTCTGGCTGGTGCTTCCGAAACTGCGCTTCGTGCAGTTTCCGTGGCGATGGATGGCGATTCTGGCGGTGCCGGGAGCGGTGTTTCTGGGCGTGGCGGGGCGGCGGCGGCTGGGCTGGCTGTGGGTGAGCGCGGCGCTGGCGATCAGCGCGGGGACCGGCGTGTATCTGGTCCGGCATACGTGGTGGGACGCGGACGACATACCGACCTTGCGGGCAGCTCTTGCAGAGGGCAAAGGGTTCGAAGGCACGGACGAATACGACCCGGCCGGCGACGATCACTATAATTTGCCGCAAGCGGCGCCGCATGTGCGGATTCTGGCCGCGGGAGATGAGGAGAAGCCGGCGATGGCGGCGGTGATCCTGCAGCGCTGGACTGTGGAGGATCGCAAGTTGCGGGTGCATGCGCGGGAACCGGTGAGGCTGGCTTTGCGACTGCTGAACTATCCGGCGTGGCGCGTGGAAGTGAACGGACGAGCGGTGACAACGGAACATCCGGAGCAAAGTGAGCAAATGATTGTGGCGGTTCCGGCGGGAGATTCGCAGGTTAGCATCGAGTTTGGGCGGACGGCCGACCGAACGATTGGTGGGGCGGTTAGTGGAGCGTCGCTGCTGGTGGCGATCATGTTTCTGGCGTGGCCGAGACGAACGGACGAGGTGCCGGAAGAGCGGCTGGTTGCGGCGGAGATTTTGTAAGCTGCGAGTGCTCGGCTGACGGAAAAGCGGGAGCTAGGCTCCTGCGCTCCAAAAAGTGCTTATCTGCGGTCGACGGTGGGGTGGCGGACGTCCTGGCCTTGGACGATGTAGATGACGTCTTCGGCGATGTTGGTGGCGTGGTCGCCGATGCGCTCGAGATTTTTGGCTACGAGAATGAGTTCGAAGGCGGGAAAGACGACGCTGGAATCGCCCATCATGTAAGTGAGCAGCTCACGGAAAATCTGATCGCGATAGTGATCGACCTGGTCGTCGCTGGCGAGGACTTTCTGGGCGAGTTCGACGTCGCGGCGGACGACGGCGTTGAGGGCGTTGCGCATCATTTCTTCGGCGAGTTCGCTCATGCGCGGAAGGTCCACGTAAGGCTTGACGCGGGGATGGCGGAGAATACGCAAGGCGCCCTGGGCGATGTTGACGCCCTGGTCGCCGATGCGCTCGAGATCGTTGTTGATGCGGGAGACGGCAAGGACGAAGCGGAGGTCGGCGGCCATCAACTGGTGAAGAGCGAGCAAGTGCACCACGCGGTCGTCGATTTCAATCTGCAGCTCGTTGATGGCGTCTTCTTCGTCGAGTACGCGGTTGGCAAGCTGCTCATCGGAATCGAGCACGGAGTGAACCGCCTGATGAACGGCGCGCTCGGCGAGACTGCCCATCCACAGGAGGCGTTCTTTTACTTCGTTGAGATCTTTTTCGAAATGGCGTTCCATGTGCTTCGTCCCCTCAGCGCGAGAAAGGTACACCAATACACAGACCGGCAGTACGGAAAACGCACTCAGCCGAAGCGGCCGGTGATGTACGCTTCCGTCCGCGGGTCGCCCGGCGTGGTGAAGAGTTGCGGCGTCGGACTGAACTCGATGAGCTGGCCCATGAGGAGAAAGGCGGTAAAGTCGCTGACGCGGGCGGCCTGCTGCATGTTGTGGGTGACGATGGTGATGGTGCAGAGGTCCTTGAGCTGAACGAGAAGCTCTTCGATCTTGGCGGTGCTGATGGGGTCGAGGGCGGAGCAGGGCTCGTCGAGAAGGAGCACTTCGGGTTCGACGGCCAAGGCGCGGGCGATGCAAAGACGCTGTTGCTGGCCGCCGGAAAGCTCGTAGGCGGATTTGTGCAAGTGGTCCTTCACTTCGTCCCATAACGCGGCGTGGCGCAGACTTTTTTCGACGGCTTCGGCAAGAGGAATCTTGGTGCCGTTGATTTTGAGGCCGTAGGCGACGTTGTCGAAGATGGATTTGGGGAAGGGATTAGGGCGCTGGAAGACCATGCCGACGCGGCGGCGAAGAGCGGTGACGTCCTGCGCGAGGATGTTTTTGCCGTCGAGGAGGATTTCGCCCTCGAGGCGGGAGCTGCGCACGGTCTCGTGCATGCGGTTGAAGGTGCGGAGCAAAGTGGATTTGCCGCAGCCGGATGGGCCGATCAGCGCGGTGACCTTGCTGTTGGCGATGCCCATGCTGATATCGAAGAGGGCTTGCTTGGTGCCGTAAAAGAAATTGACGTTGGAGATGTTCATGCGCAGGGGCAGCGACGGTCCCGGCTCGCGGGTTGGGTGGGTCGTTCCAGGAAGCGTGAAGTTTGAGGGCACAGCGGGCCTCGCGGAAGCTTGCATGGCTTAGGACCTCGGAACTGCAACACCTCGCGCCAGAATCGCGCGAGCGACGATATTGACCACCAGAATCAGGCCGAGCAAGACCAAGCCAGCGGCCCAGGCCTGGCGATGCCAGTCGTCATACGGCGCAATGGCGTAGGTATAGATCATTACAGGCAATGAAGCCGTCGGCTGGTTCCAGCCGGGGCTCCAGAATCTATTTCCAAAGGCCGTGAAAAGCAACGGAGCGGTTTCACCGGCCACGCGGGCAAACGCCAACAGGATGGCGGTCAAGATGCCGCGGTAAGCGGCCGGGACAATCACGGAAGCTATAGTCTGCCATTTGCTGGCGCCGAGGGCCATGGCGCCCTCACGCAAAGTATTTGGCACGGAACGCAGAAACTCTTCCGTGCTGCGCAGAGTGATGGGAATCATCATCAGCCCAAGGGCAAATCCGCCTGCAAGAGTCGAAAAATGCTTAAAGGGCAGAACCGCGAGGCTGTAGGCAAAAATGCCGATAACGATGGAGGGCACGCCGTTCAGAAGGTCCGCGGCGTAACGGACGACAAAGGCGGTGCTCCCGCCACTGAACTCGGCAAGGTAGACGGCGCCGAGGAAACCGATGGGCACGCCGATCAGCGCCGCGATCAAGAGCAATTTGGCGCTGCCAACAATGGCATTGGCCATGCCGCCGCCGGTCTCTCCAACAGGCGCAGGCAGCTTGGTAAAAAAGCTCCAGCTAACGGAGCTGCCGCCGTGAAAAACGAGATAGCCGAGAATGAAAAAGAGCACCGCGACGGCCACAAAGGCGCAGATGCCCGTCAGGGTGAGCATGAAAGCGCTTACGAATTTGCGCCAACGGACACGAGCGCTCATGCGTTCCCCATTCCGCTGCCGCGTTGTGCGGTCAGAACGATGAGCAGGCGGGCCATGCCATTCAAAATGAACGTGAGGAGGAAGAGGACCAGACCCAGCTCAATCAGCGATTGCAAGTACAGATCGCCGGTAGCTTCCGTGAATTCGTTGGCAATCACGGCAGCGATGGAGTAACCGGGCGAAAAAAGGGAAGCACTGATGGTCGGGGTGTTGCCAATGACCATGGTAACCGCCATGGTCTCACCGAGCGCGCGGGCGAGGGCGAGGAAAATCGAGCCCATGATGCCCGAACGAGCGTACGGAACGACGACTTTCCAGGTGGATTCCCAACGGGTGGCCCCGAGGGCGAGAGCAGCTTCGCGCTGGTCTCGCGGCACGGATAGAAGCACTTCGCGAGAAACGGAAATAATGTAGGGGATCACCATGATCGCGAGAACAACACCAGCGGTGAGGAAACCCACTCCGTAGGCGGGGCCCTGAAATAGCGGAAGAAAACCGAGGCTCTTCTTGAGCGCCGGCTGAATATACTCGCGCATGAGGGGAATGACGATAAAGACGCCCAAGAGGCCGTAGATCACGCTGGGTACGGCGGCGAGCAGGTCAATGAAAAACTCGAGGGTGTCAGAGACTCGGGCGGGGGCAAGTTCCGCAAGGAAAATCGCCGCGCCCAGGCCCAGAGGAACCGCGATGAGCAGAGAGACGCCAGCGGTGATAAGCGTGCCGTAAATGAACGGCAGGGCCCCAAACTGATCGAAGATGGGGTCCCAAACGCTGGTGACAAAAAAGGCAAAGCCGAACTTGTGCCGGGGCAGAACCGAGCCGCGCCACAGCTCGAAGACCAGTAACAGAGTGACCAGCACAACGGAAGCGGCAAATAGAAACGTAACGAGCCGCACGATCTCATCGCCCTCGCGGAGGCGGCTGAGATACGAACGCGAGCCCGAAACGGGGCTCGCGCTCGGAACCGTTGTGGAAGTCACTGCCACGTTATTGGACGTTAGCGAGAGCGTTCTTTTCCTTGGCGACTACTTCCTTGGGAAGCTTCGCATAGGACAGCGCCTCGGCGTAGTTCTGGCCGTCGGCAAGCATCCATGATACGAAACCCTTGATCGCGTCGCGCTTGCTGGCGTCTGAGAACTTCGAAGGGATCAGCAGCCAGGTAAAGCTGGAGATCGGATATGCGGTCTTGCCCGGTGCGTTGGTGATGGAAACGCGGAAATCATCGGGCATGTCTTTTGCGGCGCCAGAGGCGGCAGCGGTGACGCCTGCCAGGTCCGCTTTGACGAACGCTCCCGAAGAATTTCTCACGCGGCCATACGGCATTTTGTTTTGGATGGCGTAAATCAATTCGATGTAACCGAACGAGTTCGGCGTTTGCTTGACCAATCCAGCCACGCCCTCGTTGCCTTTTCCACCGAGGCCCTTGGGCCAGTTCACCGAAGTGCCTTTGCCAACTTTGTTCTTCCATTCATCGCTGACCTTGGAAAGATAGTCCGTCCAGATGTAAGTCGTTCCGCTGCCATCCGAGCGGTGCACCACTACGATATCGTCGCCGGGCAGCTTGACGCCCTTGTTGGCGGAGGCGATTGCCGGATCGTTCCATTTGGTAATCTTTCCCAGGAAAATTCCGGAAATCGCCTCTGGCGTGAAATTCAACTCACCCGTGACGCCGGCGATGTTGTAGCTCGGAACATCGGCTCCGAGCACCGTCGGGAAGTGCAGAATCGCGAATCCGTGCTTGTCTTGATAAGTCTTGAGCTGCTCGTCATTCATCGGGCCGTCCGACGCGCCGAAATCCACGGTGCCTTCCGTGACTTGCTTGATGCCTCCGCCGGACCCAATGGACTGGTAGTTGATCTGGATGCTGGCGTTTTTCTTGTGGTACTCGTCGAACCATTTCGAGTACATGGGGTAGGGAAAGGTCGCTCCCGCACCGTTGATCGAGAGCGTGCCCTCAGCCCAGAGGACGCCGGCGAGGGTGAGAACAATCAAGAACAATCCTGCCATTCGCTTCATTCGTGTGTCTCCGTCAATTTAGCTAAGACTTTCCCGGGGAGTTCCAGTCTGGCGACCCTGTGTTACAGGAATGTTACAGCCGCTTCAGAGTTGGTTGAATGCTTGGAAGCTGCTGGAAACGCGGGATTTCTCTCCGATCAGCGCTCTGACCACGGAAGCTTGGAAAAACGAAAAGGGCAGCGCCGGACTGGCGCTGCCCTTTCGCGTCCCCCCAGGGGAGGGACGGTTTTCTCGAGTGCTTCCGAGGTTAGGGAATGTAGTAACGGAAAGAGGTCCAAACCATGTTGTCGACGGCCTTGGGCTGGATGCCTGCCGCGCCCGACCAGCCACTCTTGGTCACGTAGGAGTACTGAATGCCCCACTGAACGCGGCCCTTGGGACCCTGGTAGAACTTGTGCCAGAAGCCGAGTGTGCCTTCTTGGATGAACCGGATGTCTCCTGCGCAGGCGCCCGAGCCAGGCGCCGATGAACCGGAAGGCGCAGCTTCCACCCCGCAATTTGTGTTGTTGGCAGTCGGGCCGCCAAAGCCTCCGAATGCCGAATTGGACGTCTTGTGCGTGGTGATGGTCTGGAGACCAGAAGCGGGGCAGCCAGCGGTTCCAGCACAGTCTACCAGCGCGGTCGTGATGGTATCGCTCATGTAGCCAGCGTACGCAGCGCGCCACGCATACTCGCCGCCGTAGTAGAGGTAAATGTCGAGCTTGGGTGTGGCGTGGAATTCAACTCGAGCGAGCCCATGGGCGGTGCGGATCAGCGCTTGCGTGCCGTCCGGACGGAAGGTCAGATCGGCAAGCTGCGCCGATCCGTACCTGCCGATGCCGTCGCCTGCCACGCCTTTTAGGCCAAAATCCACCTTCTTGGCAAAGACGGGAACCAGTGCGCTGGCACCGACACCGCCGCCTGTACGTGAATCGTTGAAGGCTCCTATCGCGGAGGGAGATGTATTTGTGCAGGCACCAGAGTTGCCCGCCAATGCGGGGCCATTCAAGATTACCGTCCCGCTGGCATTGCTCGCAGCCGGGCTGACGACGGCGCAAGGATAGATGCGGTTGCGGAAAGTGCTGACGATACCGAATAACTCGTAGTGGCCCCAGCCCGGATCGGCAGTGGCCTTGAAGATAAAGTCAGGAGCTTTGTTGACAGTGTAACCGGTGGGATCGAAGGCATTAAAGAGACCGCCGCTTTGTCCGGGGGCGTTGATAAAGAAGTTCTGCGTCGTAGCGCCGGTCGCCGATGTGACAGTGGAAAACCCACGGCCACCGAACGTCGACTGCGGACCTTCCGCGGAGACGCCGAGAGCAAACTTGCCACCGAAGTCCTTGACGACACGGAAGCCGTACTGACGCGCCCAAGTGAAGCCGACCACGTAGTTCGGGTCGATCATTACGGGCAAATCTTCCTGGCGGTTTTGGATTCCCTTCTTGCCCTCAGTTGCGAGTGTCCACATCTGGCCGCCGGTAACGGAAAGGCCATTCTCAAAGGCAGCTTGCGCCCAGATTTGCCGCTGGCGGAAGACATAGCTGTTGGTCTGGCGGTTGTTGGAAGTGGTGCCGGCGCCGAGGAAGTCCGCCTCGAAGTAGCCGGTGACCTTGGCAGCGCCCACTTTCGTATCCATGAGCAAGGTCAAGCGAGACTGACGAGCCGAGAAATTGTTTTCGGTAACCCTGCTGAGAGCGTTTCCAGGGTAAGGGATATTGGTGAATGAAGTGTTGATGTCGGCGCTCTCTGCCCGGCTGCGAAATATCGTGGCCGCCTCGATGAAGCCGCCCGGAGTAATGTTAATGCCCTTGTAGCGGATCGTGGACGGACCTTCCTCGGAAGCTTTCTTACCTTCGGCTTGCTCGGTGGCCACGGTGGTCTTGAGCGCTTCGTTGCTGGCCTTCAGATCGGACACGGTGGTGTTGAGCGAGGTTGCGGCGGTCTTCACTTCGGCGCTGGCGTTGACGGCTTCGGTGGCCTTGCTGGTGGCCTCCGCTGCCTTGGCGTTTGCCGCTGCGGCCGCTTCGCGCGCTTCGTCGATTTGGTGATCGCGCTTGGACAGCTCTTCCTTCAGCAGTTGCAATTGTTCCTGCTGCGCCTGTACCGCCTGGCGCAACTCTTCAATTTGTGCCGCAAGAGCCGAGTCCGCTCTTTCGGTTTTCTTGGCCGCTTTCGGCTTGGCCGGTTGACCGGTCTTGGCCGGCTGCGGATCGGCGTCTTTCGGCGTATCAGCGAACGCTGTTCCGGACACGAGGAACAGCGATAGTGTGAGTGCTGCGATTTTTTTCATTGCCTCTCTCTTTTTCTAGCTGAATTCGGACTTGAAAACCGGTACCAAGAAACGCGTACCACCCCAGCGAGAAGGTAAATACCTCGCTTTACGGTTACGTCAATCGATTGTGAATATCCTGTAACAATCATCAGGACGTCCTCGCAACCCACTGATTCGCCGCAAGTTACGCGCGGAGCATAGCGCAAATCGCAACCGCGTGCAGCAATTTTTACAAGTGGGGTCCGTATCAACAGGAGGAGTGCGGGCTCGCGGCGGCGGGAAACTCTATTTTGGTGCGCCCGCCATATAGGCCAGCACCAACTCCGCCAGGCGATACTGATACCGGGCGTCGGTGTCGGTGATTTCCGCTTCGGTTTCTTGAAGTTCCGCCTGCGTGAACTCTACGATAGAACCGAGGCCGAGGTTGTAGCGAGCCTGCGCGAGGTCCAAAGAGAGCGCCGCTTCCTCGCGAAGTTGTTGCGTCACGGACAAGCGTTCGTAGGCACGGTTGGCATCCTGCCAGGAGTTGCGCACGTCGCGCGCGATGTTGTTGCGCGAGTCCATCAGTCTTTGGCGGCTCACTTCGGTGTGCAGGTCGGCTGTTTTGGCGCGCGCGTTGTAGAGCCAGCCGTTGAAGACGGGAATATTGATGTTGATGCCCACCGCGCCATACCAATTCGGAATGTGATCGTCGCGCACGGGCGCCAGGCCCACCACGCCGAGCGCGCCCACTGTCGGCCGCCACAAGTCGTGCTCTGCGCCGGCAAATTTCTGCGCGGAATCCACTTCGTTCTGCAGCGCGGCGATTTCCGGGCGCTGGCGGAGCGCTTGCGCGATCAATGAGGTGACGTCCAGCGACGGCGGCGTCACCGGAGCTGCCTCTTCGACCAATTGAAATTCCTGGCGGTCGGGATAACCCAGGATTGCGGAGAGTGACGCCAGCGCGGCGTCCGCATTGTTCTGCGCTTCGAGGAGCAACAGGCGGCCGCGGGCTTCGTCGACCTTCGCGAAGCTAAGGTCCAGATCGGACTTGAGCTTCGCGTTGGTCAGCGCTTGAATCTTCTGGACGAAAATCTGGCGGGAGTCCACCGTTTTGGTTGCGACGGTGACCAGCGCTTTGGTTTCCAGGGCGTTGTAAAACGCCTGATCCACTGCCAAAAGGATTTGCGCGCGCGTAGCCGCTGCGTTGTCTTCTTCGGCCCTTGCAGAGGATTCGGCGCTGGACAGCAGATTCGTGGTGCGCCCAAAATCGGTGATCCACTGGCTGACGCTTGCTCCGGCGGCGGCGCGCGGAAAAAGGATCGGGTTGTTCAGCGCACCCGCGGCAATGCGGCTTCCAGGATTTGCGTCGACTGCGGTCACGCTCAAGTTAGCGGTTGGCAGCAGCGCGGACCTCTGTTCCCGAACGTACTGCTGCGCGGCGAGAGCCCGGAGCTTGCCGATAGTGATTTGTGGGTTGTTCTTTAACGCCAGCGCTTCGGCTTGCGCGAGAGTCAGCGGCGATCCCGGGTTTGTGGCGATGGCTTGCGACGGCGGCGCGGTCGACGGGACCGAACTCCCGGGTGTCTGGCCCTGTGCTGCAACACCCAGCAACGATGCCAACACCATGCCCGCCGCGAGCGAAGAGTGCCTCATGCCGGCACCTCGTTTTCGCGCGCCTGCTCCTTGCGATGCACCAGCAAATACGCCGCCGGCACTAGATAGACCGTGACCACTACGGAGACTAGCAGCCCACCGATGATCGCTCGGGCCAGCGGAGCATATGCCTCGCTTCCCTCTTCGATCCCCAGCGCCATGGGAATCAATCCCAGCAACGTCGCCAGCGAAGTCATCAAGATCGGACGCAACCGCAGCCGCGATGCTTGCGAGATAGCTTGCTGCAGCGACTTTCCTTCGTGATGCAGGTGGCGCGCGAACTCGACAATCAAAATGCTGTTGGAGACCACGATGCCTACCATCATGACCAGCCCCATCAGCGACATCACGTTCAGCGTGGTGTTGGTGGCCAGCAGGAAGAGCAGTACTCCGGCCAGTCCCGGCGGCACCGCCAGCAGGATGATGAACGGATCGGTCCACGAGGCAAACTGCGCCACGAGAATCAGATAGACGAGCACCACGGAAAGAATGAGGCCGATCCCGAAGCTCTTGAAAGAAGCGCGCATGCCTTGTACGGAGCCTCGCAGCGTCACTCGCACGCCTTCGGGAAGTTGCGTCTTGTTGATAATGTCCTCGATCTGCCTGGTTATCCTGCCCAAATCCTCTTTCTTGGGCGCAATGTACAAATCGACTACCCGGAATAACTGGTAGTGATCCACTTCCGTGGGTGAGGCCATAGTCTTCACTTCGACCACGGAATCGAGGTAGGTCGGCTTCAGAACCTTCGCGCCGCGTAGTGGGATCTGCTTCAGGTCCGTCAGCGTCTTCACGGAGTCTTCGGGATACTGCACCGTTAGCAGATACGGGTTGCCGCTTTTCGGATCGATCCAGTAGTTGGGCGCAATCATCGCGTTGGAGGTGAGCGCGGTGATCACGTTGTCGATCACTTCCTTCTGCGAAAGCCCCAGTTGGCTGGCTTTTTCCCGGTCCACGTCCAGTTCCAGCGCGGGATAATCGATGTCCTGCGGAATCAGCACGTCGTTTACACCGGGAAGCCGACGCACGTCCGCGCCGATGGCAGCGGCCACATTGTAGGCCGCGGTCATGCTGTTTCCGCTGACCTGCACGTCGATGGGGGCAGGCAAGCCCAGGTTCAGGACGGCGTCCACCATTCCGCCGGACTGAAAATACGTCGAAAGCTGCGGAAGCTGCTGCCGAATCTGCTCGCGCACGCGGCGCATGTATTCGTAGCTTCCAACCTTGTGGCCTTCCTTGAGGGAGGCCTGTACGAACGCGGTGTGCGGCGCGGAATTCGGGGTGTAGATGGCAGAGAAATCCGTGGTGATCCCGATGTTCGATACCACGATCTCCAATTCGTTCTTGGGAACCACCGCTCGGATAATCACTTCCACTTGCTGGACGTATTCTTCGGTCAGCTCGACTCGCGTCCCGCTCGGGGCCTTCAGGTTGATCACGAATTGGCCAGGGTCCGTTCGGGGGAAGAACGACACGCCCAGCAAGGGATACAGGCCCAGAAGGAGCAGGGAAATTCCCGCGAGGCCGATCGCCGTGGCGGCGGGCTTCAATAGCGCCGTGCTCAGCGTGCGATCGTACTTGCCGAGCATTCTCTCAAAGTGGTAGTTGAATTTCTTCGCGATCGAACCGAACCGCGCTTCGACGGCCCCTTCGCCGACTTCTTCGTCGGCCTGGTGCTTCTTCATGAGTTTCGCGCAGAAGAGCGGCACGACCGTCATCGCCACGATGTAAGAGGCAAAAAGGGAGAGAATTACGGCCATCGCCAGCGCAACGAACAGAAAGCGGCTGACCCCGTACAAAAATACCACTGGAAAAAATACGATGGCGGTAGTCAGAGTCGCCGCCAGTACCGCGAGCGCCACTTCCTGCCCGCCGTTTTCGGCGGCTATCTCCGGCGCTTCGCCCATCTCCAGGTGCCGGAAGATGTTCTCGAGGACGATGACGGAGTTGTCGATCAAACGGGAAAAGGCCAGCGCCAGGCCGCCCAGGACCATGGTGTTGACGGTTCCGCCGCCTGCGCTGATAGCCAGAAACGCCGCGAGCGCCGAGAGCGGGATCGACAGAAAGACGGCTGCAGTCGCGCGCATGCTCCCGAGAAAAAGCAGAATCATCAGCCCGGTGAGCGCCAGTCCGATGGCCCCTTCGCGAACCAGGTTGCTGATGGCGGTCTTGACGAACACGGATTGATCGAAGACCACCCGGGTGTTCAACTGCTTGGGAATATCGACGAGGTGTTTCAGGGCCTCGCGAATGCCGTCCACCACCGCGATCGTGTTGGTGTCGCCTCCCTGCTTCAGAATCGGGAGGTATACCGATGGCTGTCCGTCCACGCGCACGATGTTCGTCTGGATCGCCTGTGCGTCGACCGCTTTCCCTACATCCGCCACCATCACGGATGCCTGTCCCACGGTCTTTAGCGGCATCAAGTTGATCGCGCTGGCCGACGGCACTTGCGCGTTCGAATACAAGTTGTAGTCGAAAGGGCCGATTTTCACGTCTCCGGCCGGCAGAATCAGGTTGCTTTCGTTCACCTGCCGCACAACATCCATCGGGCTAAGTTGATGCGCCTGCAGCTTCAGCGGGTCGACGTACACCATGATTTGGCGGTACTTCCCGCCGAATGGCTGCGGCACAGACGCGCCCGGCACGTTGGCAATCTGGTTGCGCACCGTGTACCGCCCGTAGTCCTGCAATTGCGTTTCGTCCAGGCCTGCGCCTTTCAGGGTGATCAAGCAGACCGGCAAGCTCGAAGCATCGAATTTCAAGACCACCGGCGGCAGCGTTCCGGGCGGCAATCGGCGCAGGTCCGCCATCGCCAGGTTGGAGATGGTGCTGAGGTCCGCGTCGGCGTTCGTTCCCGCCTGAAAATAAATCTTGATCAGGCTCACGCCGGGCAGCGACCTTGATTCGATGTGGTCCACTCCGCTGGCCAGCGTGAAGAACCTTTCGAATGGATTGGTAATGTTCGTTTCGATCTGTTGCGGGGGCATTCCGGAGTAAAAGGTCGCCACCACAACGACCGGAATGTTGATCGGCGGAAATAAATCCACGGGCATGCGGACGAGTGCGACGGTCCCCACAATCGCCACCATCAGGCAGCACACGATGACTAGAAACGGGTTGCGAATCGAGAAGCCGGCCATCAGCTTGCTCCTCCCGCTTCGCCGCTGCGCGGCGCCACTTCGTTTGGCGCAACTTTCTCTCCGCTGCGGAATTGACTGCGATTGCCGATGATCACGCGGTCGCCTTCGCGCAACCCGGAGAGCACTTCCACGCGCACTGTGCCCTGCATTCCCAGCTTGACGTGCCGCTCTTCGATGACGTTGTCCGCGTTTACTACGAGCGCCGTGGCGTCGTTTCCGTTCTGTGCCAGGGCTTCGAGGGGCGCCAGCAGTGCGTCTTTTTTCCCGGCGAGGGTTAGCGCCGTTTCCGCGTACATACCGGGGATCAGCTTGCCGTCGCGGTTGTCGAAATCGATTTCCGTCTCCATCGTTCGGGTCTGCAAGTCCAGGGAACCGGCAAATCGCGATACTTTCCCAACGATGTCCTGATTCAGCGCCTGCACATGCACCTTCACGGAATTGCCCACGCGAATCTGGCCGGCCATGGATTCCGGAATCGGCAGGACCAGCCGCAGCTTCGAAATCTGCGCCAAGTGCACCACCGCCATCGACTGCGCGCTCGAGGAAGTGCCCGCCGCGATCAACGAACCGGTGTCCGCCGAACGCGAGGTAATCACGCCCGCGAAGGGCGCGACGATGCGCGAATAGTTCGAGAGCGCCCCGTACTGTTTCTGGCTGGCCTGCGCCATTTCCAGTTGCTGTTGCGCGGAGGATAAAGCGGCTCGCACGCTCGACACTTGGGCTTCGCCCTCCAGGTCTTTCGCGTGGCTATCGTCAATCTCCTGCTGGGCCACGATTCCCGGCCGTGTGGCCGCCGCTTGCTGCAGCCGCTCGTACGCTCCATGTGCCGCCGCGTGCGCCGATTCCGCGCGCTGCACGTCCCCTGCAGCGCGCCGGATCTCTTCGTGCGCTCGGCGTACCGCGGCGTCCGCTCCCGCCAGTTCCGCCGCCAACTCCGGAATCTCCAGCACCGCCACCACTTGCCCTTCTTTCACGTGATCGCCCACATCCACGTAAATCGTTCGAATGTAGCCGGTCACTTTCGCATGCAAATCCACGTCCTGGAACGGCTTGAACTCTCCCGCGATCGTCAGCGAGTTTTCCAGCGAGCCGCGCTGCACGCGCGCCACGGCAGCCGGTACTGCCGCAACCTGCTCTGCGCCTAGCTCGCCGTTTACTTTCCCGGACGTTTTGCCGATCCACCACGCCAACACACCCGCGAAGCCAACCGCGCCCAGCACAATCCACACTCTGTTTTTGTTCATATCCGCTTTCCAAAGCAGGCTGCGAACGCGAACGTCGAAGTCTGCCCGCGCCGCCATTCCTGCGGAATCTCACGAAGTACCCAAAGGAAGGGCCCGAGAAATCGAAATCAGATGGAACAGTTCCGTATTGTTCAGAGAATCGTAGGCAGAATTACAGCGAAGGAGGAGGCCGGAACCACAAACTCGCCGGCAAAGTATTCAGCGGAGTGCGTACTTCCGCATCCGGCGTCGCAAAGCGTTCGAACACCACAGCCTGAACTAACACAATCTCGCGAATCACGCCGACCGCGCGAATCGCAGGCGCGTGTCGCTCGGTGGCGCGGAATTGCTGTAACTCCGAAGCGCCAACCGTAGCGCGGTGGCTCGCCGAATGCCGCAGATTCAATCCCAGCCCGGACGAAGGCGCCACTACAAAAGGGTTATAGAGAAATAGAGCGGTAAGCAGCGCGCACAGCCACACGTAGCGTGCAGGCTTCTGGCGTTCTCCGCAGTTGGAACTCACCCGGTTCATTCCTTGACCTTAATTGGACTGACGGAGGAGGTCAAGAGGATGCATCGCCGGCGGTGCGAAGAAAACAAAAAACGACGAAGGGGGGAGTGGGGACCGGAGCCAGGGGTGCACCGGTCCCCAGGGTAGGACGTTTAGTGAAGATCAAGCGCGACCAGCGTCGCAGGCCGGAGTCACATGCGCATCAAGGCCATGTGAATTCTCCGTGACCTTACCGGCCACGGATTCGGTGGTGCTGGAGTCTTCGGGGCGCACGGCCAAGCCTCTGCCGTGGCGCACATCCAGACCGCGCACCCAAAAAATAATGTCCTCGGCAATATTCGTGGCGTGATCGGCGATGCGCTCGAGGTGGCGTGTCGCGAGAATGAATTGCAATCCGGGGCTGACCAGCGCGGTATCGTGTGTCATCTTGTGGAGCAACTGCTCGAAGATGCGGTCGCGGTACTGGTCCACCACATCGTCGCTCTCGAGGACCTGCGTGGCCATCTCGACATTGCGAAAAATCAACGCGCCCAGGCTCTTGCTGACCATGGCGCGAACCGCGGAGGCCATCGGTCCGAGTTCCTCTGGAATTTCCGCGCCGGGCATCTCGCGCAGCGAGATCACGCGCTCGGCGAGATTCACGGCAATGTCGCCGATGCGTTCGAGATCGTTGGTGATTTTCAGCGCGGCGACGATCAGGCGCATCTCGTCGTCGCTGAAGGAGCCGCGGCGGAGCAGCCGGATGGCGTGCTCGTCGATGACGATCTCCATCTCGTTGATGCGCGGCTCGAGCAGGAAGACTTCTCCGGGCAGAGCGGCGGTGCGCTCGCTGCGGAGGCTGACGATGGCGTCGAGCGCGCGGTTCATACCGCTCTCGACGGTACGCGCCATGGAAACCAGATAGTTGACCAGCGTGTCGTAGAGAACCGTCTCGGTGAGTGCTGCGTTCGTGGCCATGGGCCCCCTAGCCGAGCGGACGGCGGAAGACGCAATTCCACTCGTAAATCAAAGTGTGCCCATGGAATCATTACAATTTCTTGACGCCAGTATGAAAATGCGGCGAACGAACGTGTGGGGCTACGGTGTTTCAGGAAAATCGGACTGCGCCACTTCTTAGACGGACCTTTTCAGGGACGCGCGTCCGAGACGCCGCGGGCGGGCGGCGGACTTCCTTTTGCTGGAAGCTTGGATAAGAACATGGGCGGGGATACCAAACTTGTCGTGGAGGTTGCGAATCATGTTCAGAGATAAGGGACGCTTCTTGCTGAGAACTTCGTAGACGCGGGTACGCTGGCCGATGACTCCGATCAGGGCGCGAGTATCCTTGCCTTGTTGTGCGAGTCGAAACTTAATGGCTTCGATGGGATCAGGCAGGTCGATGGGATAGTGCTCGCGCTCGTAGGCTTCGATGAGCGTAACAAGGACACCCAGTTCGTCGCTTTCCCGGGAGCCCTTCGGAGAGTCCCAGAGCGCTTCTACTCGCCCCAGCGCTTGGTCGTAATCGTGTTCGTTTCTTATGGGCTTAACGTTCATATCTCACCGTTTTTATATCGATTCTATCGTAAGCGGCGTGCGAACCAATCCATTTGATAAAGACGATCCGCAGCCGGTAGTGGATGGCTACAACCAGCCTGTAGTCGTTGCCTTTAATATTAAATCCCACGCGATCCGGACCGACGATGCTCGCGTTCGCATAGGTCTTGACGACGTCTGCCGGAGTCTTCCAATCGGCCTGCTGTACTTCGTTAAACCAGGAATCCAACGCTGATTTCAGCGTTTTTTGGTCCTTACTACCTCTTAGCTCGTCGACGAACTGCCTAAGGGTCCTGCGGGCAATGATTCTCACGACCGGCACTCACCCGTCATGACGTGATTATACTCTTGTTCCCAAAATGGGTACACGAGAGTATGCGCTGGGAGGCAGTGGCCCAAAGAAACGCAGGTTTTGTGAATCAGGGGCGGGAGGTGGGGCGGGTAAACGGGGCGGAGGAGGCGGGCGTGCGAGGGGCAGCGCGTTCGGGGTCGAAGATGGGGATGGAGAAATGGAAGTGGGAGCCCTGGCCGATTTCGCTGTCGACCCACAGGCGACCGCCATGGACTTCGACGAGATGCTTGGCGATTGCGAGGCCGAGACCGGTGCCACCGGCTTCGCGGGAGCGAGCGACGTCGACGCGATAGAAGCGCTCGAAGATGCGGGGCTGGTCGGCTTTGGGAATGCCGATGCCGGTATCGGAAACGGTGAAGACGACGTGATCATCGACGAGCAGCGCGGTAACGCGGATCTGGCCGCCGGGCAGGGTGTATTGGATAGCGTTGTCGACGAGATTCTGTAGCACCTCGGCAAGTCGACGACGGTCTCCGGCGACGTTGGGCAGCCCGCCGGGCACTTCCACAGAAATCCGCAGGTTTCTTTCGGCCGCGCGGTGCTGCGAGGTTTCGACGCAGCTCTCGACGAGCTGCGCGACTTCCACGCCGCGAACGTCCAGCTCGAGGCGGTCTGCATCCATCTGGGAAAGCTTGAGAAGATCGTCGGTAAGGCGGGCGAGGCGGCGAGAGTGCTCGAGGATGATCTCGAGAAAACGGCCGCGATTCTGGGGATCGTCGATGGCGCCGCCCAGGAGAGTTTCCGCGAACCCCTGGATGGCGGTGAGCGGAGTCTTGAATTCATGGGAGACGTTGGCAACGAAGTCGCGGCGGACGCGCTCGAGTTTCCGGAGATCGGTGATGTCGTGGAGCACCACGACGGCGCCAGTGGTTTCGCCGGCGTGAACGGCGGCGACGGTGGCAGCAAAGAAGTGCTGGCGCAGAGTGCCGGTGACGATCTCGGCTTCTACGCGCGGTTCGCCGTGGAGCACCCGGCGAACGGCCTCGATGAGTTCGGTCTGGCGCACGATTTCCACGAGCCCTTTGCCCGGCTCCGGCGGCGTATCCAGGCCAAGGATCTCCGCGAAGCCCGGGTTGGCGAAGACCAAACGCTCGGCACCACTCACGACGGCGACGCCTTCGACCATGCTGCCGAGAATCGCGGAGGAGAGATTGCGCTCTTCGGTTAGTGTGCGAATGGTGCGATCGAGCCGGGCCGCGGTCTGGTTCAAAGAGCTGCAGAGCGTCTGGAGAGCATCTCCGGAGCCGTCGGAGGGCATGGGCCTAAAATCGCCTTCGGCGACGCGGCGGGAAAATTCGTTGAGTCGCTCGACGCGTCCGGTGAATCCGCGGGAGACCAGCAACGACACGGCGCCGGCGAGCAAGAGAATCACGAGAGAGGCAAGCCACAAGCTGCGCCGGAAAGAGCCGAGCGCTTGGTTGCCGGCTTCGAGAGGAAGGGCAAACCGCAGGACCACCGGAGCTTCACCGGGCAGCGACTGGCGCACCGCGTAGTAGATGAGCTCGCGGTTCAGGGTCACGCTGCGGCGGGTGGAGCGGCCTTCCCCGCGCTCGAGAGCGTCGCGAACCTCCGGGCGGCTGGCGTGATTCTCCATGGTGGCGGTATTGGATTCGGAATCGGCAAGCACGGTGCCGTCGGCGCCGATAACGGTGACGCGCACACCGCTGGCAGCCATGTGGCTTACCCAGTCGGAGATTGAGGCGAGCCCAGTGGAGCTAGTGGCCACCGCTGGTGGGAGGTGCAGCGGTTCGGTCTGAGCGACCCGCGCCACAGCAGAGAGCTCGGCAAAACCCCTGTATAGGTACTCCGTGCGCAGGGCGCGCTCGGCAAAAAAATCCACCGCGACAAGGACGCTCAGCAGGAGCGCCAGGAAAGCCAGAGCGAGTTTCCAGAAAAGATTACGCCGCACGAGTTTCGAACAAGTAGCCCGCGCCGCGAACGGTCTTCAGATATGCCGGATTCTCTGGATCGGACTCGATCTTTTCGCGCAGGCGCCGAACGTAAACGTCCACGCTGCGCGGAGTGACGAACCGATCGGTGCCCCAGACGGCGTCGAGCAGCTGATCCCTGGTGAAGACACGATTCGGACGCGAAGCCAAATAGTATAGGAGCCGGAATTCAAGGGTGCTGAGCGGCACCGCCTTGCCGGAATTGCTGACGCGATAAGACGCGGGATCAATAGCCAGCTTGCCGATTTCGATGGTGCGCGGTGCGTCCACGGGCGGCTCGGAACGGCGCAGGAGAGCCTTGACACGGGCGAGAAGCTCACGCGGGCTAAAGGGCTTGGTGACGTAATCATCCGCGCCCATTTCCAGGCCCACGACACGATCGGCTTCTTCGCCGCGCGCGGTGAGCATGAGAATAGGAAGACGATTGAGGGAATCGTCCTTGCGAATTTCGCGGCAGATCTCCAGGCCGGAAAGCTTGGGCAGCATGAGATCGAGTAGCAGCAGATCGGGCGGGGTCTTCTTCAGCGTGCTCAAGCCGGTGCCGCCGTCAAAAGCGGCGCTTACTTGAAAGCCCTCGTTCGCCAGGTTGTAGCGGACGAGTTCGACGATGTCGCGGTCGTCTTCGATGATAAGAACGCGTTTCATGCTGTGAGAGCGCAGCGCGCGGCGATTCGCAGGCGACTTACCGTGGGCTGGCAGCTTGCGGAAGGCATGGGACGGATGGGTTTCTCCTGGCTGTTGGCGTAACACTTTGGATGGAGGCAGTTTGCGCACGGCAGGTGACACAGACATTACGAAAAAATGAATGGTTTGTAAACGATTGGCGGGTACGCTTAGGCGCTTGTCGTGGTAGTGGTGAACGCGAGAGTGAGCAAGGTCTTTTGTTCAAGTTCGTGAGCCTTGGCCGAGCCAGTAGCGGGGCTGGCGCTCGCCGAGCGCTTGACCGAGCGAACGCGAAGGCCGCCGCTGGCGTGCGCGAGCCGTTCGAGGCGCGGCAGGATGTAGAAGAGCGCGCCCATGTTGGCCGGTTCTTCCTGGACCCAGACCATTTCGCGCGCGTTGGGATGCTCGGCAAGGGCCGCGGTGATTTCCGCGCGCGGCAGGGGATAGAGCTGATCGAGAAAGAAAATCGCGGTGGTTGTGTCTTTGCGGCGGCGGCGCTCGGCGCGCAGTTCGTGGCCCACTTTGCCGCTGGCGATGAGGATGCGCCGGGCGTCACGCACTTCGCGGTCCGTTACTAACGGCAAAAAACGCGGTTGTGTGAAGTCTTCGATGCTGGAGCTGGCGTCGGGATGGCGCAACATGCTCTTGGGAGTGAATACGATAAGCGGCTTGCGCCACAGGCGGCGCGCTTGACGGCGGAGCATATGGAAGTACTGCGCGGCGGTGGATGGCTGGCAAATTTGCATGTTGTCTTCCGCGGCGAGCTGCATGAAGCGCTCGAGCCGCGCGCTGGAATGCTCCGGGCCCTGGCCTTCATAGCCGTGCGGCAAGAGCAGTACGATGCCGGCGGGCAGATTCCATTTGTCTTCACCGGCGCTGATGAACTGGTCGATGATCACCTGCGCGCCGTTGGAGAAATCGCCGAACTGCGCCTCCCACAAAACGAGCGCTTCCGGATAGTCGCGGCTGAACCCATACTCGAAACCGACGCAGCCAGCCTCCGAGAGGGAGGAATTGTGAATCTCGCAAAACGCCTGCTGGCGCGACAGGTGAGAAAGCGAGACGTAGTTGTGCTCGGTTTCCGTATCAATCAAGACGGCGTGGCGCTGATTGAAGGTGCCGCGTTCCGTGTCCTGCCCAGTGAGGCGCACCGGCGTTCCTTCCAGAACGAGGGACCCGTAGGCCAGTGTTTCCGCAAAGCCATAATCGATGGCGCGCTTGCCGTGGCCCATCTCGGCGCGTTGCTCAAGAAGCTTGACGATCTTGGGATGGACGTGGAAGCCCTCGGGAACGGGCACGAGGGCATCGGTAATCTCCGCGAGCTTTTCGCGCGAAAGGCCGGTATCGACTTCATAGGCGGGATCGTACTTGCCGTGCAGGTACGGAGACCAATAATCTGGCAGCTTGCGCAGATGCGGCTGCTTGGTGAGCTGGCCGGCTTTCAGTTGTTCTTCTTCGTATTCCTTTTTTACGGCTTCGACGAACGGCACGCCATCAATGCCGGTTTTTTGCGCGTAAATTTTCCAGAGCGGCAGATGATCTTTTATGCGAGCGTACCGGCGGGGCTGCGTGATGGTGGGATCGTCCACTTCACTGTGGCCGTGCCGGCGATAGCCGATGAGGTCGACGACCACGTCGCTGCCGAAGGTGGCGCGGTATTCGGCGGCGAGCTTGCCGACGCGCACGACGGCGTCCGGATCTTCCGCATTCACGTGAAAGACCGGCACGGATTGCCGCTTGGCGATATCGGAAGCAAAACGCGAAGAATGTTCCTGGACCGGCGCGGTGGTGAAGCCGATGAGATTGTTCACCACGATGTGGACGGTACCGCCGACGGTATAGGCTTTGAGATCGGCGAGATTGAGCGTCTCCGCCCAAATGCCTTGTCCGGCAAATGCGGCGTCGCCGTGCATCACGATGGGCCAAATTCTGTTCAGCGTGGGGCGCGAGCGGTCCACGATAGGGCCGTCGGCGCCGAGGCGCGTCTGCTTGGCGCGCGCCCGGCCCATGGCAACGGGATCCACCGCTTCCAGGTGGCTGGGATTCGAGACCAGGTGAATGCCGATCTCTTTTCCTGAGCTCGTGACGTAAGTGCCGGTGGCGCCGACGTGATACTTCACATCTCCCGCTCCAAGGACACTGCGCGGATCGACGTCTTCAAATCCTGCAACGACTTCATGCGGCTTCTGGCACGCCGCATGCACCATCACGTTCAGCCGGCCGCGGTGACTCATGGCCATTACGGATTGCTCGGCTCCGAATTCGCCGGCTGTATCCAGAATCGAGTCGAGCAGCGGAATCAGCGCGGTGACGCCTTCCAGCGAAAATCGCTTAGTGCCGAGGTAACGCGCCTGCAGCACCTGTTCGAAAAGATCGGCGCGCACCAGGCGCTCGAGGGTCTTGTGTTGATCGGCTTCAGGCGCGGCACTTTCCACACGCTGGGCGATCCAGCGACGGCGCTCGGGCTCCGGCAAATGCATGAATTCCGCGCCGATGGTTCCGCAGTAGTAGCCGCGGGCTTCGTCGGCGGCTTCTCCGGTTAACGCTTCGAGATCGGGATATTTGAGCGGCTCGAACAAACCGAGAGGATCGAGATCCGCTTCCAGATAGCCCCAGCGACGGAACGCGTCAAAAACCAGCTCGCGATTGTCGCCGGCTGCAGCAGGCTTTTTCGCCGGCTTCGGTGTATTGCTCGGGCCTTCCGCTTGCAACGTGGTTCGGTGTGCCATGGGGTTCGCTCTGCAATCTTTCATTGTGCCACAGGAGCCTCGGAAGTTCTCAGCCGGGCGAGGCGGTCAGTTGGCCGGAGTGCGCAAAGACCGATATACCGCGGCGTGGTCCTCGACCATGCGCCTACGATCGCAGAACTCGTTGGCGCGTCTGGCACCATTCTGGCCGAGCTGCTTGGCAAGGGAAGGATCATCGAGGAGCCGGGCGATTTGTGCCGCGAGATCCGCAGCATCGCCGGTGCGGAACGTCGCACCAGTGTTGCCAAGGACTTCCGCGAATGCTCCGATATCGGAAGCGATAACCGGAAGCCCGCGCTGCATGCTTTCCGCAACGACCAACCCAAACACTTCGCCGCCCAGCGAGGGAACCACCACTAGCGAGCATCGCGCGAACGCTGCCTCCAGATCCGCTCCATCGAGCCGGCCGGTGAAGCGGACACAGGGTTCTAGCCGAGCATCGCGAACGAATTGCTCGAGCGACGAACGCTCCGGCCCATCGCCAATGATGATCAATTCGAAGCGACGCTTTTCCTGATACAGGGCGCGGGCAGCCTCCAGCAGCACGCGCACTCCCTTGGTGGTGACGAGTCTCCCTTGAAAAACAATGATCGGCGGATCGGCGGAAGTTGCCGGCGGCATTTGCGAAGCGGCCGCCGCGAGGCCGTGCGGGATCGGCGTCACGCGCGGAAGTTGCACCAGGCCGCCGAGCCAGCGAGTCGGCGTGACGTTCGCTGAAGCCCGGGCGCAGAGAAACCGCCGCATGAACGTCAGCAACCAAGCCTTCCGCGAAGCCATCCATCCTTGCGCCGAATTGCAGCGCCAGCATTCTGCGTGCCGCCCCGCCATGAAGTGGCCGGGGCATGGCGTGCCCGCCGGCTCGATGAGCAGTTGGCCATTCGGGCAAATCGTTTGAAAACCATGATGCTCAACGACGAAAGGCTTGCGCGCCAGCAAGGAGAGCGCCAGAGGCGGAATCGCCGCGCCTGCCACATGCACCACATCCGACGAGCGAATCAGCCGGTGTAACTCCGAAAAACTGGGGCGGCGAATGACGCGAAACGCCAGCGAGGCGTCGTCAAAATCTCCCGGCGGAGTTTGCGTTATTAGCGTCAGCTCAAACTCGGCGCCGCCGCCTTGTACACGAAGGTCAGCCAGCCCGGCTGCGAGCGAACGCACGATGGTTTCCACGCCACCGACGCTCGGCACAAAAAAGTGTGAGTAGAGAAGCAGCTTCATTCCGGAAGCTTTTGCGGCCCCGCAGGGGAACTCGGTGACGAAGAATGCGCCGCGGAGGAATGCCGCGGTTTGCGTCCCAGCCGGGAAACGGCGATGCGAATGGCTTCGATGGTCCCGGCGATGTTCTGCTTCGGCGACCAGGCTGCGATGCGCTTGCTAGCCGCCACCGCAAGAGATGCGAGGCGCGCGCGATCGGATAGCGCCAAGCGCAACACTTTGCTAAGCGCCCCAACGTCTCCGCAGGGGTAGACAAAGTCCGGTGCCACCGGCGCCACCAGATCGCGCGCCGCTCCAACTTTGTCACTGGCAATTACCGGGCACCCGCAACACATCGCTTCATTCACCACCACCGCGAACGCATCGTATTCCGAACTAAGCACCATCACATCCGCCGCAGTGTAAATCGCCGGCAACTGCGTTTGATTGACGAATCCGAGAAAACGCACGCGATCGGCGATGCCTAACGAAGCAGCTTCGCTCTCCAGTTGCACGCGCAGCGGGCCTTCGCCAGCGAAAACCAGTTGCGCCTTGGCGATGTCCGCCTTGGCAAAAGCCCGCAACACATCGAGCGGCCGCTTCCACGGCTGCAGCTTCGCGCAAAATAGCAGCACAGCATCCGTCCCCGAAACGCCCCAGCCCGCGCGCACCGCCTGCCGGTCCACCTTCGACGACTGTTCGATCCACCAGTCGTTGTCCACCGAATAGGGCGTCAGCGTCACGCGGTCCGGTGGCAGCCGAAGCGAATACATCAAGTCCCGCGAGCCGGACGACGGCACAATCACCTGGTCCGCAAGCCGAAAAAGCCGCGGCCAAAAAATCCTCTTCGGCGTGACTTTCCAGGCGCGACCGTCGCGCGGCGTCAGCGTCACCGCATCGGTCCCGAACAATAACGCCGTTTTCGACAGCTTCGCCGCCAGCAACGCCATCCAAAACGTCGCGCAGCGATAACCCGTGAAACAAAGCACGGCGTCAAATTCGCCCTCGCGAATCAGCTTCCAAACTCCCGGGTTGCAGATGCCGAAAAAAGATTCGCTCCCTGACCCTCGGTTGGGCACATGCGTCCACGGATACCCTTCGAGCAGCGGCATGTCCCAGCGTACCGTCGCACCGAACTCGGGATCGTAGCCCGCTTCCGCTCCTCGCAGGCTGCAGTACGCCACGTGCAAATCCAGCTCCGGCTGGCCAGCCATCTTCCGAAGAATCGGCGACATGTATTGAACCGGATGCGTGGCGAGCGCCAGAACGCGATAGCGGCGTTCAGGCACGCGGCAACCTGGGGAGAAACCTGTGGAGTGCAGCGGCGAAACGCAAAAATGAGCGCAAGGTGATGCCCCAGCGCAAAAGTATACTCGGTTTCCAGCGTCCGCCGGGTGTGCTAAACTTTGCCGGTTCAGCAGGGCCCAATTCCGCAGGGCTGGGCCCCGCGGGGCTGGGTTCCGCAGGGTCTGCGGCATACCGCGGGTCTCCCTACAGTATGAGTTACGCTCCGCCAGGCGGAGCAGCAGCTCCGGCACGCGAATACGAGGCGCAGCGGCGAAATTCAACCATAGAAGGATGTGTCATGTCCGGGCATTCAAAATGGGCCACCATCAAGCACAAGAAGGCGGCCACTGACGCCAAGCGCGGCCGCGTCTTCACGCGCGTCATCCGCGAAATCACTATTGCTGCCCGCATCGGCGGCGGCGACCCTAACTCTAATCCGCGTCTGCGCACAGCCATCCTGGCGGGCAAGAACGAAAACATGCCCAACGACAACATTGAGCGCGCCATCCTGCGCGGCACTGGCCAACTCGAAGGCGAGCAATATGAAGAAGTCACTTTCGAAGGTTACGGTCCGGGCGGTGTGGGTATCCTCATCCAGGCGGTCACCACCAATCGCAACCGCATCGTCGGCGAATTTCGCCACCTCATGAGCAAAAACGGTGGCAACCTCGCCGAGGCTGGTGCCGTCGGCTGGATGTTCCATCGCAAGGGCGAGATCACCATAGCGAAAGAAGCCGCCAGCGAAGATAAGCTGCTCGATATCGTTCTCGAAGCCGGCGGAGAAGATTTGAAGGACGATGGTTCGAGCTGGTACATCACCACGCCTCCCGAAGCTCTCGAACCCGTTAAAGAAGCTATGACCAAGGCAGGCGTGACGCCGGCTTCCGCCGAAATCAGCATGGTTCCCCAGAACTACGTCAAGCTCACCGGAGCGCAAGCCACTCAGATGGTGCGCTTGATCGAAGCGCTCGAAGAACACGACGATGTCCAGCATGTCTACGCCAACTTCGACATCGACGAATCTGAAATTCAGGCTGCCGTCGGCGCCAACTGATCGCCGCCTCGCGCATGCCGCGCCGTTTGACCGGATTGCACCTACGTGCGCCAATCCGCAAAAGCAGTGGTCAGACCGCATCGATCGCCGTAGACTTATCTCGATGACCGTGGACCTCGCAAACAAAACAAATCAATGGATTCGCGTGCTCGGAGTCGATCCCGCCGCCGCCGGTCCCACCGGATACGGCGTGGTCGAAAGCGACGGCAGGCATTGCCGCATGCTCCATTACGGCGCTCTGCAGGTAGCCGCGCAGCGCCGCAAGGAATCTCTCGGCGCCGCCTTGCAAGACGTGCATGCACTTCTTTGCCAGCTCATCGAAAAGTTTTCGCCCGATGCCGTGGCGGTGGAAGCGGTATTTGCAGCACTCAATATCAGAACCGCGCTGCGCCTCGCCGAAGTTCGCGGCGTCGTCCTGTTAGCCGCCGCGCAGCATGGTGTTGCCGTGCACAGCTATTCGCCCCGCGAAGTGAAAGCCTCCGTAGCGGGATACGGCCATGCCGACAAGCGCCAAATGCAGTTGATGGTGCGCGCGCTTCTCTCGATGACCGAGACCCCCGAGCCTGCCGATGCCGCCGATGCGCTGGCGGTCGCGCTCTGTCATCTCCAAGCCGAACAAGCTCGCCGTAAGTTCAATTTGCCCGCCATAGCTAAGTCCGCCCGCCGCACCGTAAACACGGTCGTCGCGGCCACACCGGCAGTGGCGTCTGCCCTCGCGCCCCGCAACACAACGCGAACCGCCTCCCCGCGCATCGTAATCACGCAGCGAAGCACTTACCTATGAACGCGCTCCTGGCTACGCTTCTCCTTGTGTTCCTCACACATCCGCAGGCTACACCCCGCTCCGTCGCCGAATCTCGTACCGCACTTGGCACTGCAACGCCAGCCGCAGCCACGCCCATAGCTGCCGGCGCTAAACTCACCTTCCGCCGCATCTTCAAAGGCAGCTCTCCCGAATTCATCGAAATTTCCGTCCAGCAAAACGCCGACGAAGGCACCTACGAAATCCGCCAGCTAGACGAAGATCCGGAAGCGCCTGTTTTCCAGGTCAGCAGCGTCCTCCGAGCGAAGATGTTCGATCTCGCCGGCCAGCTCAATCACTTCCAGGGCCAGGATCTCGACGTCCACCGCAAAATCGCCAACCTCGGCGAGAAAACTTTTCGCTGGGAGCAAGCGGGCGAGCGCCACGAAACAAAGTTCAATTACACCCTGAATTCCGCCGCCGCGCAGCTCCTGCAGATCTTCGAAGGCCTGGCCCGTCAGCAGGAGCACGTCATGCTCTTGGAGCGCCGCATGCGCTACGACCGCCTCGGCGTCAACGACGCCCTGCTGCAATTCGAAGCCGACTACAACCACAGCCTGCTCCCCGAACCGCAGCGCGTCCTCCCCATGCTCGACCAGATCGCCGGCGACTCCCACTTCGTCGAAATCGCCCGCCAGCGCGCTCGCAACCTCGCGGAACGCATCCGCCACCAAGGCTAGTCGGTTCGGTCTAAGATGCGGATCCTCGTCACACCAATCCTCAGTCTGGTTTCAGATGGCTTGGTCCTTGCCCCCAGCCCAGCTTCGGCCAAGTGCAGCAGGCCAAAAATCCATTTCTCATATCAAACTTCCGTAAATATGGATAAGTGTTGGCCGTACGCGATTATGAATCGACCATGTCTTTGTAACTAACACAATCCAAGACTCTTAAATGCATCTATAACTTGGCTCAATAATTGCAAAGCTGGGTCAACAGAAGAATTTAGCTGGGGATGCGGTAATTGTTGCCCGGGGGCTGGGCACTAGGTCGGGCGCGGGGAGCGCTATCGTCTCCAAGCTTCGGACGCGTTAGAACGCCAGTCGAACCGGAGCTACTTCCCAGAAGAAAAAAAATCGGAAAGGTTCAAACACATGCGTAGAACTGCGTTGACGGGTGGACTCTGGGCTGTTCTTGCCATTTCACTCGGATCTTGTTTCCTTGCCGCGCCGCAAGCAAGCGCGCAAGCCACCATCAGTTCCGGCAGCATCCAGGGCACGATCCTGGACCCCAACGGCGCAAGTGTAAGCGACGCAAAGGTAACCATCACTTCGAAAGCCACCGGGCAAGTGACCTCGCCTGAAGTTACGTCGTCTGGCGATTATAGTTCCAGCGGTTTGCTGCCCGGAATCTACCTCGTACGCATCGAAGCCCCAGGTTTCAAGGCCATCGAGAAGACAATTACCGTGCAGGTCGGTGTAGTCAGCTCAGGCAGCATCAAACTTGAAATTGGCTCGGGGTCCACCGTCATTACCGTCGAAGCCTCAGCGGTGCAGTTGAACACTGAACAAGCCACCGTCCAGGGCGTGATGACGACGCAGCAAATCGAGCAGCTTCCCATCGGCGGAAGAAACTTCCTCGATCTAGCTCAACTTGAGCCGGGCGTTCAGATTCAGGATGGCGGAAACTTCGATCCCACGAAAAACGGCTTCTCTTCGATTTCCTTCGGCGGCAGATTTGGCCGCACCGCCCGCATCGAAGTCGACGGCATCGACATCAGCGACGAAACGGTGGGAACCACCACGCAGAATATACCCGCGAGCGCCATTCAAGAGTTCCAGGTGAGCCAGTCTTCGCTCGACATTTCCACCGATTTGACGTCATCCGGATCGGTTAACGTAGCCACCCGTAACGGATCAAACGAATTTCATGGCGAAGGCTTCTTCTATGGTCGCGATGACGCCTACGCAGCACGCATCGCCGACTCCGGCCCATCCGTTTTTACACGCCATCAGTACGGTGCCAATCTTGGCGGTCCGATCATCAAGAACAAATTGTTCTTCTTCGGCGACTTCGAGCGCACCGTGCAAAATCTCAGCGCCCCGGTTACCTTGCCGGGAAACTTCAGATTCGTGGACGGTAACTTCAATTCGCCGTTCCGCGACCTCGAGCTTTTCGGCCGCGTCGACTGGCAAATTTCCAAGAACTATCGCGCCTTCTACCGGTTCAACTACGAGCAAAATCGCAACGTGAAAGGCTTTGTTCCGAATACATTCAATCCCTTTGCCAATTTGGATAACACGCCCGCCCATATCGGCGGCCTGGACTTTACTACGGGCAGCTTTACGCACAGCATCCGCGCGGGCTACATGAAATTCCGCAACGGCATCACCGATGCCGTGACCGGAACGAACATCTTCAATCCTGGTGGAAACGTGGGCATCGCCATCGGTGGAGACCCGTTCTGCCTCACTGCTGGGCTCGATCCCTTCTGTTCAGGTCCAAATTTTCTGGCGCCGCAGAAAACCTTTCAGAGCAACAAAGAGATTAAATACGACGGCAGCAAGACTCTCCACTCGCACATTCTCCGCTTTGGCGTAGGCGTCAACCGCATCAACGGCGGTGGCTTTGCCGAATTCGTCGGATCAGGAGCCATTGCGGCATCGAGCGGTGCCAATTTTGGCAACGCCTTCCCGTCGCTCGATCCAAGTAATCCAACTAATTTCGCCTCGAATCCTTTGAACTATACTTTGGATACGTTGACCCTCGGCAATGGCCAGGGCTTCTCTACCGAAAAGGCGGGGTTCGGTTTGCCCGGCAGCGGCCAGCAGGATACCCGCTTCCATTGGTACGTCGGCGATAGCTGGAAACTCAAATCCAATCTGACGCTAACCTACGGCGTTCATTACGTTCGCGATACCGGTCGCGCCGACTCCGACCTCGCTGCCATTCCAGCGCTCAACGCCTTTGGCCCGGGCCTTGGCAATCGCGTCAATCAGCCCAACTTGAACTTCTCCCCTAATGTCGGAATCGCCTGGGATCCCTTCAAGAGCGGAAAGACCGTCATCCGCGCTGGCGGCGGCCTCTATTACGAGAATGCGGTCTGGAATAACGTTCTTTTCGATCGACCGGTCCGTCTGCAGAAGGGACTTTTCCTGGCCTTGGCGTTTCCCTGCTCAAGCAACCCTGCTTCGCTGGCACTTCCCGATGGAACGACGGTCACCACGGTCAACGGCCATCCTATTCAGCAAGATTGCGGAGCCCCGATCGGCAATACTCTGGCCGACGCTGCGGCGCTCGAAACCCTCTTTCAACAGGCGACCCTCGCTGCAGGTCCGCAAAGCAATGGCAGCTTCATCGGCAATACCTTGGCCGACGGACAAAATTCCACGGGCAACAATCTCATTGCCCCGAGCTACCGCTCGCCTCGTTCCTGGCAGATGAACATCGGCGTTCAGCGCCAGCTTTGGCAGGGCACGGTTCTCACCGTCGACTATCTCCGCAATATCGGCGTCCACTTCCTTCTAGACTACGACACCAACCACGTGGGTGACGCGCGCTTCCTGAATGTCGGCAACGCACAAGCCGCCATCGCCGCAACCAACAATAAATTCGGTTGCGGAGCCGGCTTCGACTCGGCCTCCATCGACTGTTCCATCGGTAAGGGAGCCACCATCGACGACTTCGCCGCCAAAGGTCTCGATTCCGGCAACTCCGTCAACGGCGGATTTCCTTGCCCTGTTACAGTTGCCAATGTTTGCACTGCCGCCGCATTTCCTGGCGTTAATTCTACCCTCGGCCAGAATCAGATGCTGTTTCCAATCGGACGCTCGGTCTACAACGGCCTGGACGTGAAACTTACTTCCAACGTGGCCAGTCCGATTCATGTAATCAAACATCTTAACTATCAGGTCGCCTACTCGCTCTCGCGCTTCGTTTCCCAGGCGCAAGACCAGGACTTCATCAACAACGCCGCGGACTTCGCCAACACCGGCCGCTTCAGCGGACCAAACGGCCTCGACCGTAAGCACCAGCTCTCCGCGGGCGCTTTCATGGATCTTCCGCTCTTCACGCGCCTCAGCTTCGTCACGCACTGGTACAGTGCCCTTCCCAGGACCCTCAATGTTCCGGCCGGATCCATCTTCACCTCCGATCTGACTGGTGACGGCACCTTCGCGGGCGACACGCGAGGCTCCCAGGGCGACATCCTGCCGGGTACCAACATAGGATCGTTCGGCCGCGATGTAAGCGTCGCTGGCTTGACCAACCTCATCAACAATTACAACAGCACCATTGCGGGCAAGACCCTGACGCCCGCTGGGCAGGCTCTCGTCGGCGCTGGCTTGTTTACACAGGCTCAATTGCTCGCGCTAGGCGCGACGCCGCAGCCTATTGCTCCGCCTCCCGTTGGGCAAGTCGCCCTCGGCCAGTTCTTCACCTTTGACGTACGCTTGGGTTGGGTGCTCCACCCGAACAAGCTCTTCCGCTCTCTGCCAGAGGGCATCACCGTTGAACCTCAAATCCAGTTCTTCAACCTGTTTAACCGGCAGAACTTTGATTCACCAAGCCAGCCTCTCAGTGGAATCCTCGATGGGTCAGTCGGATCATTGAACGGCACCACCAGAGCTGATCGCACCAACCTGACGTCTATCGGTTCCGGAGTCTTCGCACTGGGCGCTCCGCGTCAGATGGAGTGGGGCATCAAGGTTAGCTTCTGACGTTTGCTTACTGTTCTCCCAGCGGGCGGTCCCACAGGCCGCCCGCTGTTTTTTTGTCTTCACACATCCAGCGCCTGCAGGCCAGTTGCAACTCCCGCTTCGTCTCCGCAAAGCATTGAAATGCTTTCCCTTACCCTGAAACACCTCCCGCTCCTGATGCGTATGGTAGGATGAGGCCACTAGTCCTCATCGCGCCATGCCACGCCCATCCACCATGAATTTCTCCGAGGCCGTATCTGTTTCGGTTTCCAGCCTTTGGGCGCACAAGCTGCGCAGCGTGCTCACACTGATCGGCGTGGTCATCGGCGTCGCCGCGGTCATCACCGTCGTCAGCCTCATCAACGGCGCCAATCAATACGTCGCCACCCGCGTCTTCCGCCTTGGCGCCGACGTCTTCGGCCTTTCGAAGCAGCCTTCCATCATCACCAATGTCGACGACTGGCTCGAATTCCAGAAGCGCAAGCGCATCACTTACGATGACTACGAAGCCGTCCGCGATCTCTGCAAGAGCTGCAAGCTAGTGGGCGCATCTCTCGGAGGACGTATCGAGGCCAAGAGCGGCCTCAACTCCCTGAAGGACACCAACCTCCGCGCCTGGACGCCGCAAATGCCGGAGCTTTACGACGTCGATCTCGTCGCTGGCCGCCATATCACCGACACCGATCTGCGTACCGCCGCGCCTGTCTGCGTGATTGGCCAGGATCTCGTCGAGAATCTGCTGCCCGGCATCGACCCCGTCGGAAAAGAGGTTCGCTGGAATAATGTGCCCTGCGAAGTCATCGGCGTCGGCAAGAAAGAAGGCTCCACGCTCGGCACTTCGCTGGACAACTGGATCATTCTCCCGCTCAGCACCTACACCAAGGAATTTGGCACCCAGCAAAGCTCCCTCCGCGTCACCACCCGCGCCGGCTCCGCCGCCAAAATCCAGGAAAGCGTCGACGAGGTCCGCCAAATCATGCGCGGCCGCCATCACTTGCCCTACGCCGCGAAAGACGATTTCGCCGTCGAAACCAGCGACTCCTTCCTCTCGCTCTGGAAAGACATCAGCAGCAGCTTTTTTGCCGTCACGGTCGCCATCGCCTCCATCTCGCTCGTCGTCGGCGGCATCGTCATCATGAACATCATGCTCGTCTCGGTAACCGAGCGCACTCGCGAGATCGGCATGCGCAAAGCCGTCGGCGCGCGCCGCTCCGACATTCTGCTGCAATTCCTGATCGAGTCCTCCACCATCGCCGTTATTGGCGGCGCACTCGGCGTTTTCTTCGGTGTGCTCGCCGCCACCATCGTTTCCTGGGTTTCGCCCCTGCCCAGCGCGGTACAGTTGTGGTCGGTTCTCGGCGGCCTCGCTGTGGCTTTGAGCGTCGGACTCTTTTTTGGCACCTATCCCGCGTCCAAAGCCTCGAAACTCGATCCCGTCGAGGCCCTTCGCTCGGAGTGATCGGAGTAGCACAGGCACTCTTGCCTGTGCATCGTCAAACAGGCGGCAAGAATCGGCCGAACGCTAAGGCTTTAAAGTAGGACGACCGGAGCAAATGATCTTGGCAACCATCGGTCAAACTCTAACGGACACCCGGGCCAACCGCCTGCGGGGACTCGTGCGCGCCGAAAGCGCCCTCAAATTCCGCGAAGAGTTTCTCCTGGCTCTCGATACCTTGCGTAAAAATCCCCTCCGCTCCGCTCTCACCATTCTCGGCATCGTCATCGGCATCACCACGGTCATCGCCGTCAGCTCCGTCATCAACGGCCTCAACGAAAACGTTCTCGGCGGAATCCGCGAACTCGGCCCAGATACCATCATCGCCTATCGCTTTCCCTGGGCCTCGCTCTCCCGCCCGCCCAGCGAATGGTTCACCCGCAAGGAATTGCAAGCCGAATGGGCCGAAGATATGGCCAAGCTCCCCCACGTCGCCGCGGCTTCGCCCTCCATGCGCATCTTCCAGCCGCAGTTCGGCTCCGGCACCGCCGACGTACGCCGCGGCGTCAATCGCGCGAAGAATGTCATCCTGCAGGGCAACACGCCGTCCATTTCCAAGATCTTCGACATCAAAGTCAATCACGGCCGCGAATTCAACGACACCGACCTCGAACACCGCGCTCCCGTAGTCCTGCTCGGTTTCAACACCGTCAACACCCTCTTCCCCGAAGGCGCCGAAAAAGCCGTCGGCCAGGAAGTCACCATCGACGGCCAGCTCTTCACCGTCATCGGTACCACCGAAAAGCGCCGCCAGGGCATCTCCGGCGGTTCTAATCCCGAAGACAACATCGCCATCATGCCGGTAACCACGCTCCGCAAGCTCTATCCCAACAACCGCGACTACGTAATTTTCGCCAAGGCCAGCGATCCCTCGAACGTCACCCAAGCGGTCGAGGAAATCCGCGATCTCCTCCGCCGCAAACGCCGCCTCCCCAACAACAAGCCCGACGATTTCGCTCTCTTCACCTCCGACTATTTCCTCGACCTCTGGAACAAAATCAGCGGTTTGATCATCATCCTCATGTTCGCCATCTCCGCCGTCGGTCTGCTCGTCGGCGGCATTGGCGTCATGAATATCATGCTGGTCAGCGTCACCGAGCGCACCCGCGAAATCGGCATTCGCAAAGCCATCGGCGCCAAACGCAGCAATATTCTCGCGCAGTTCCTCATCGAAGCCGTCACTCTCAGCATCATCGGCGGCGTCATCGGCGTCCTGCTAGGCTCGGGCATCTCTCTCATCATCCGTTACGCGCTCAAGATGCCCGCTCTGCTCTCCTTCTTCTGGGTAGCCGCCGCGCTCATTCTTTGCGCCCTCATCGGCGTCGGCTTTGGCGTTTACCCCGCCTGGAAAGCCGCCCGCCTCGATCCCGTAGAAGCCCTCCGCTACGAATAACTTTGGAGTGCGGCAGTCTTGCTGCCGCTTTTCTTCGTGCATCACCATCGAATATCTTGTCACCGTCACCCATCCTGCCTAGAATCCATTCGAATCGTTCTTCGCGCCCTATGACCCAAGACCACGCAACCGCCGGCGGAGGCCGCTTTCCGCCCACCCGCTTCTCCGTCATCGAAGCCGCGCAAAGCCCCGACCGCGCCGAACGCCAGCGCGCCCTCGAAACCCTTTGCGCCGCCTACTGGAAGCCCGTCTACAAATACATCCGCTTGCGCTGGAATCGCCCCGCGCCGGACGCGCAGGACCTCACCCAGGGATTCTTCGCCGAACTCCTCGAACGCGAACTCCTCAATCGCTTCGATCCAACCAAAAGCCGCCTCCGCACCTATCTCCGCCTCTGCGCCGACAGCTTCGTCATGAACCAAGACAAAGCCGCGCGCCGACAGAAGCGCGGCGGCAACGTCCAGCATCTCGCGCTAGACTTCACCGCAGCAGAAGAAGAACTCGGCGCCGCAACTCTCGATCCCGCCTCGATTGCCTCTCCCGAATCCCTCGAGGACTTCTTCGAGAAGGAATGGGTGCGCAGCTTGTTCGCCCTCGCCGTCGAAGACTTGCGCAAGCTCTGCCTCGCCAACGAGCGCGAACGCACTTTCCACCTCTTCGAATCCTACGACCTCCAGGACGACGACGAAGCCTCTTACGAGCGTCTCGCCAGTGAATTCGGTATCGCCATCACCGACGTCACCAACGCTCTCGCCTGGGCGCGCCGCGAATTCCGCAAAATCGCCCTCGAACGCCTCCGCGAAATCTGCGCCAGCGAAGACGAATTCCAGCGCGAAGCCAAAGCCGCCTTCGGCTGGGAAGCATCCCGATGAAATTTCTTTCGGACAAAGCTCTCACTCGCCTTCGCGATGGTGCCGAACTCCCCGACCTCGCCGGCACGCGCTACCGCCTGCTCGGCCAGATCGCGCGCGGTGGCATGGGCGTCGTCTACGCCGCGCAAGACGAAACCCTGCAACGCCGCGTCGCGCTAAAAGTCCTGGAAGTCCCCGGCGACCAAAGCGAACTCGCCGACCGCCTCATTCGCGAAGCCCGCGTCCTCGCCCTCCTCGAGCATCCCGGTATCGTCCCCGTCCACGACGTCGGCACGCTCGCCGATGGCCGCGTTTTTTACACCATGAAATTCGTCGAGGGCCAGCGCCTCGACCAATACATCGCCTCCGTCGCCTCCATCCCGGACCGCTTGCGCATCTTCCTCCGCATTTGCGAAGCCGTCGCTTTTGCTCACGCCCGCGCCGTCCTCCATCGCGATCTCAAGCCCTCCAACGTCATGGTCGGCCCCTTCGGCGAAGTCCTGGTCATGGACTGGGGCCTCGCCAAAATCCTCGCCTGCGCCGGAGAATCGCCACCAGACGACGCCGCAGCCACCGTCTGGCAAACCAAACCGACTCTCACTCCGGGCGATCGCCCCACCGAAATCTCCGCGATCACTGGACACGGCACCATCATGGGCACGCCTGGCTATATGTCTCCCGAGCAAACCCGGGGCGACATAGCCGCCCTCGATATTCGCAGCGATATCTTCTCCCTCGGCGCTGTCTTGCGATTCTTGCTCACAAGAACGCCGGCCAACTCGCAAGCCGATACGGCCCGCATGGACCGCTCTCTCGAAGCCATCTGCGCCAAAGCGGCCGCCCCCGATCCAGCCCAGCGCTACCAAATCGTGCAGGAACTCGCCCTCGACGTCTCCCGCTATCTCGACGGTCTCGCCGTGGCCGCGCATCGTGAATCCCTGCTCGAAAAATCACTGCGCTTCTATCGCCGCTACCGCTTCTTTATCTTGCTGATTCTGGCCTACTTGGTCATGCGCATGCTCCTCTTGATCTTTTTGCAGCGCTAGGCCTAAAGGTTTTTCCAGCTTTGTTGTAAGGACCAGTAGAGCCAACGAAACTCCCAACCGGGAGGCAAACGGAGGATGCGAACATGAACAAAATTCTGCTCGGGTTGTTTCTCGGAGCGCTCTTGGGCGCCATCGATGGCGCCAGTGCCTGGTTTACGCCTGCGGTACGCAACCAGATGGCTGGCATCATCATTGGTTCGACCATCAAGGGACTCATCGCCGGCGTGGCAGCCGGCATCTTCGCTCGCAAGGTCAACTCCGTACCGCTCGGAATCCTGTTTGGCCTCGGCGTTGGTTTTGTTCTGGCCTTCGTGGTGGCCTATGTGCAGCACGGCTACTACTTCGAGATCATCCTGCCCGGAAGCATCGTCGGAATGATCGTTGGCTATGCGACACAACGATACGGCATGACACCTGCACCAGCTCGCTGAAACCGCTGGCGCAGCACCAAATTCATCGCACTACGAATCCAGAGGAGAAAACTATGTCTCGAGTCATTCATTTTGAAATACCCGCAACCGATCCGGAACGCGCTGCCGCCTTCTACAAAAAAGCCTTCGGCTGGAACTTCCAGAAATGGCCCGGACCCATGGAATATTGGATGGTCTCCACTGGCGCCGACGGCGAACCCGGAATCAACGGCGGCTTGCTAAGAAAGAATGCGCCGGTAACCTCGACCACCAACACCATCGGCGTCGACTCCGTCGACAAAGCCATCGAAACCGTAAAGAGCGCCGGCGGAAAGCTGGTCATGCCCAAAACACCGATCCCCACCGTCGGCTACTTCGCCTACCTCGAAGACACCGAAGGCAATCTCTTCGGCGTCATGCAACCGGACCCGAACGCGAAGTGAAGCACCTTTGGAACGTGCGTCTGCACCGGAGCGCCATGTGAGCTTGTCGAAACCCATTCTCGGCTTGGTTGTAGGAGGCACGCTCGGCCTGCTGGACGGCCTGAGCGGCTTCCTCTACCCCGCTCTCGCCCCGGTGATGACCAGCGTGATCACCTTCTCCTTGCTGAAGGGCTTGGTCGCGGGCATCGCCATCGGTTACGTCGCGCAACGCCTGCACTCCATGTTCCTCGGCATTCTGGCCGGCGTGGCCATCGCCGCGGCGCTAAGTCTGCTGGTGATTTTGCGCGCCGGCATGGCGCTCTTCTGGGACATCTTGCTCCCGGGCATGTTGCTCGGAGTAATCGTGGGTTTTGCCACGCAGCGTTTCGGCCGCCAGCCAAACACCGCGCCGGCCGCGCACTGAATTCGAAATATTCGCAATGGGCCATGTCGTATCGAAGTAGTTCGCAAATTTCGCGTAAGGAGAAAACAATGAAATCCGTAACGACAATTCTCATGGCAGCAGTGCTAGTCGCGGCGCTGTGTGGCGCGCAGCCCACTTCAGCAGCAGGCGGCGGTGCCACAGCATTCGAACAATTGAAATCGCTCGTAGGCCACTGGAAGACGGAAAAAGCCAACATGCAAGACGCCACCCTGGACCTCGAGCTCACCTCCGGCGGCACCGCCGTCCTCGAACGCTTTCACATGGTCAACGAAGGCAAGCCCGTCGAGATGACCACGCTCTACTACCTCGACGGCGATCAACTGAAGTTAACCCACTACTGCATGGCAGGAAATCAACCCACCATGCGCGCCACCTACGCCCCCGAAACCAAAACCCTTACCTTCGATTTCGAAAGCGCCACAAATCTAAAGTCCCCCAACGACGGCCACATGCACCACGCCGTCTACACCTTCCTCGACAACGACCACTTCAAGACTCAGTGGACTTTCCAGAAAGACCAGAAGCCCACCTTCACCGAAGATGTCACCTACGTCCGCGTGAAATAACGCGCTACAATACCTGCACCAAATACCCACACGGAGGGAACTCATGAAAGCGATTTTCTTGGCGCTCGCCCTGATCTTCACGGCCGACGCCACGCAAACACTAAGCAAGGAAGAACGCGACAAAGCCGTAGCCGAACTGGAAGGCTCGAAGAAAGCCTTCCTCGATGCCACCCGCGGCCTCTCGGCAGCGCAGTGGAACTTCAAGCCTGGGCCGGACCGCTGGTCCGTTGCAGAATGCTCCGAGCACATCGCGCTGTCCGAAGGCTTCATCGTCGGCCTGATCACCGAAAAAATCATGAAGGCCCCGGCCAATCCCGAAAAGCGCGAAGCCGCCAAGGGCAAGGACGACTTGATCATCAAGATGATGCAGGATCGCAGCCACAAGGCCACCGCTCCCGAGCCCATCGACCCCGCGAAAAACAAACCCATGACCGGCGAAGAGTCCACCAAACTATTCTTGGACAACCGCGCCCACACCATCGATTACGTCAAGACCACCCAGGAAGACTTGCGTGATCATCTTTTCGACCATCCGGTGCCAGCCATCGGCACACTCGATGCCTATCAATGGATCATGCTGACTTCCGGGCACTCGCGCCGCCACACCCTGCAAATCCTGGAAGTAAAAGCCGACCCCAATTTCCCCAAACAATAGGCACGCATCTTCACCATAACCGGTAGGGGCGCAGCATTGCTGCGCCCCATCTCGGCACGATTTCAGCCGCCCACTGCGCCTCCGTTGTAGGGGGGCGGCCTGCCGCGCCCGCGCCGCCCGCACCACAGCCTCCGCTTAGCTATTTCCTATAGCCCATATAGAATGGTCCGCATCGAATTGCCAAATGCACCACGGGGAGCCATCCGATGGGATTTGCAGCGTTTCGCAATCACAAATATCTGAACCTCGAGACCTTCAAGAAAAGCGGCGAAGGCGTGAAAACTCCCGTCTGGTTCGCCGCCGATCCCTCCACCGATCTCGCCAGTCCCCAAGCCAAGCTCTACGCCTACACCATCGGCAATTCCGGCAAAGTAAAGCGCATCCGCAACAACGGCCGCGCCCGCATCGCTCCCTGCGACATGCGCGGCAACCTCCTCGGCGACTGGGTCGACGCCCAAGCCGAAATCATCACCGGCCCCGAAGCCGAATCCGCCGACCGCCTCCTCAACAAAAAATACTGGCCCTGGAAGCAACTCCTCAACTTCTTCGCCTCTTTCCGCCAACGCGGCCGCAACTGCTTCGTCATCCGCCCCGCATAGAATCGCTCCCCGGCCCGGCAACCGCGCAATTTCCTTCTTTTGCTCCGCGATCTCCTGCTCGTAAGCTTGCAGCCGCGCACCTTGCTCGTTGATCTTGGCGCTGAGCTGCTTCTTGTCGTCGATTACACGCGCTAGGTTAATGGCCCCATCGCGGTAAGGTAGGAATTGGGCAAGGGATAGGCAGCTAACCCCCAGGGTCAATCGAAGCCATCTCGGTACCGATAGCTCTTTACCCTTCGGGTGAAAGTGCTTGTAAGGTCCGGGAGAGGCATGAGCAATCCCGGAAACAACAGCCACCAATAGGCGACCGTGTCTCGAGCATAGTCGAGAGACGTCCGGAAAAAGTTGGGTTCAAGCATGATGCAGGCATTATATATTCCCTGAATCGTGCGACACCCTTAGTTATGGTCGGTTGCCGTGGGTTTCGATTGGCTTCCGAGGAACTACAGTTACTGCTTCGGCGGTTCCGGGGCCGGGACGGCAGGCGTCTTTGGCTGGATGGAGAGCAGTTCAACTTCGAAAATAAGCGTCGAGTTGGGGCCGATGTCCGGGCCCGCCGCGCGTGGGCCGTACGCCAGGTCGGCGGGAACGAAGAGTTGCCATTTCGAGCCCACCGGCATCAGCTGCAGCGCCTCGGTCCAGCCCTTGATCACTCCAGTGACCGGGAACGTGGCCGGCTGCCCGCGCTTGTACGAGCTGTCGAATTCCGTGTTGTTGATCAGCGTGCCCCGGTAGTTGCACACCACCGAGTCGGTTGGAGTCGGCGTCGGGCCGGTCCCTGCCGTCAGGATTTTGTACTGCAGGCCGCTCGGCAGCGCAACCACGCCGTCCTTCGTCTTGTTGGCAGCCAGAAACGCTTCGCCTTCTTTCTGGTTGGCTTGTCCCGCGATGGCCATCTTCTCCTCCTGCTTTTTCCGCATCTCCGCTTGCAGCGCTCCAATCGCTGCCTTGGCTTCCTCGTCGCTCAGCAGCGTCTTGCCGCCGGCCAGCGCGTCTTTCAACCCGCGGAGCAGGATAGCTGTGTCGATATCGATAGAATCCTTCTGCAAACTTTTGCCCACGCTCAAACCGATGGCATAGCTGGCTTTGTCTTTCTGCGTCTTCAAAGTCAAAGGAGCTCTGACTGCCGGCTTTTGCCCGGCTTTTGCCCCGGGAGCAGTTGGCGTCTTGGGAGCCGCTGGCTTCGCGGGTGCGGACGCCGCAGGCTGTTGAGCAGTGGCCGGCGCGGTTTGCTGCGCGCGTGCGGTACCTGGCAGCAACAGGGCGCTAAGCGCTAGCGTGGTTGTAATGGTTGTAAGTGTTTTTCGCATGCGCACATTTTCCCATTGGTTGCGTGCGTTTCGCAAATCGCGCTTCGCGCGGGCGCCTCTATTCGGGGGAATGCAGCGCTATTTCTCGGGCAAGCGATTGGCGATGAATTCCGAGATGCGCTGGGCCGCGGGCGGATCGAGATTGGCGAGTACCGCGATCACGTACCCGGACTGCGGGCAGATTTGCAGGTCGCCGTTCATCCCGGGCGCGCCGCCGCCATGCCCGAAGCAGCGAACTCCGCCTGCCGAGCGGTCGACCATCCCGTAGGCATATTTGCCGCCCATCGGAGTATCCACTTTCCCCGTGGTCAGCAAATCCGTGTGCTGCGCGTCAAGCAACTTGTGATTCTGCAGCGCGTTGGCGAAGCGCAGCAAATCTTCCACCGTAGAATAGCCGCCTCCGGCCGACGTGCCGCGATACGGCAGCGTATCCGTATTCGGCTTCCACGTTTCGCCGCTGCCAGATTTCGTGTACCCCACCGAGCGGTCGGAAACATTCTGATCCTCAGCCAGCGAAGCCGTGGAAGTCATTCCCGCAGGTTTAAAAACGTGTTCCGCGACGTAATCGTAGTAATTCTGTCCGCTCACTCTTTCAATCAGCACGCCGAGAAGCAGAAAACCATAATTGCTGTACTCCCACTTGCTGCCAGGCTCAAAGGCCAGCCCGCGCTTGCCGTAGAGCTTCACGTAGTCCTGCAAAGTGCGCAGCTCCAGGCGATGCGCGTCAAATTCCGGACCAAAAAAATCGCCGGTCCCGCCGGTGTGCGTCAGCAAATGGTGGATGGTGACCTTGGAAGCGAGCTCCTGATTCGGATAGTCCGTCAGATATTTGCCCACGGGATCCGTCAGCTTGATCTTCCCCGCTTGCACCAGCTGCAGGACCGCAACGGCGGTAAACATTTTATTCATCGAGCCGATGCGGAACTGCGTCCCCAGCTTGTTAGGTATTTTCTTTTCGCGATCGGCCAAGTCATACGCGCCACTGAACACCGCCTGGCCATTCTTCGCGATCAGAACCGTTCCCGAAAAACGATCGGCGACTGCATTCTTTTCGGTCTCCGCCCGCAGCGCGGCGAGCGCATCGGCCTGGCTCAGCCGCGGCATCGCGAATTCCGCAGGTGTCGGAATCGCACTTAGTCCAAGCTCCTTGATGATGTGCGGTTCAGCAGCTTCAACTTCCATCGTGAACCGCGCGAACTGATCGGAACCGCGCTCCTTCACAATCCCCGTGAATTTCGTGGCCGTCGATTCTTCCGCCTTCTTGAACTCGAACCCACCTGTCTGCGTGCGGAAACCCGTTAGATTGTCGATCTCCGAAGCATGGGACGGATCGTTCCTCTGCAGATACGCAAGCAGCGCAGCCCGGTCCCCGCTATTGAAAGCCGCTAGCCACGCGGAGAACTGCCGCGCCGCAGCCGTATCCGGCAACGGAGCCTGCGCCGCCGCGGAAAAAGCTGCGGTCAGCACGGCGGTGAGTACAAGGGCCAGGATAAAGCGCGCTCTAATCATGATGATACAGACGCAAGAACAGTCGTTTGGTTGACCGGTGGGAAAACCATCGTTTTCTCTTCACGAGCTCACCACTCGCTTCGCCAAAGGATTTTGCCAGCTGCGGCCGAAGCAAAATCATCCCGCATTTCGCCGATTTGATCGCAGGCCTTGTTCATAGCTTCCGTGACTTCGTCCCGGGAATGACGGGCCAAGTAATCCATGAGAGCGTCACTGAAGAGACGGCTGCGAGATCTTTTCGTCTTGCGTGCCAGACGCTCCGCACTGAGAAAGATATCGTCCGGAATCGAAACGCTTATTCTCATAAGTCTATCGCGTCGCGGCGACCTGTGAGGCGGAGAGGGCGCTCAGCGAGTCGGTGTAGGGCGCCCGGGCGACGCCGCGTTCCGTGATGATCGCGGTGATGTAGCGGGCGGGGGTGACGTCGAAGGCGGGGTGAGCGGCATGGACATCCGGCGCGATGCGCACGCCTTGCAGGTGCGTCACTTCGGCGGCAGAGCGCTCTTCGATGGGGATGTGATCGCCATCTGGGACGGTGAGATCGAGTGTGGAGATGGGCGCGGCGATGTAAAACGGCACGCCATTTTCCTTGGCGAGCACGGCGATCTGGTACGTGCCGATCTTGTTCGCAGTGTCGCCATTCGCGGCAACGCGATCTGCGCCCGTAACGATGGCGCTGACTTTCCCCGTCTTCAGAAAGTGGCCGACCATGTTGTCGGTAATCAGCGTTAGCGGGATGCCGCCCTTTTGCAGTTCCCACGCCGTCAGCCGCGCCCCCTGCAAATAAGGCCGCGTTTCCGGAACGATCACATGAATCTCGCGGCCCTGCTGGACGGCCACGCGAATCACTCCCAGCGCCGTGCCAATACCGGCAGTGGCCAGGGCGCCGGCGTTGCACTGCGTCATCACCCGGCCCTGGCGCGGCATCAGGTCCGCGCCGAAGCGCCCGATAGCCTCGTCAGTGATCTTCTTTTCGAGATGGACTTGCTGCGCTTCCGCGACCAGCGCTTGCTTGATCGCGGCAAGATCGGAAGTTTCCGCGCTGAGCTGCACGAACCGGCGCTTCATGCGGTCGAGCGCCCAGAAAAGATCGACCGCAGTCGGCCGCGTTTTCGACAACACGTCGCAAATCTCGGTAAATTCCGATTGCAGCTCGCCGACGGATCTCGCGGAGGAGTGCAGCGCGCCCAGAGCAGCGCCCATCGCTGCGGCGACGCCGATCGCCGGAGCGCCGCGGATGACCATTTCGCGAATGGCTTTGGCGACTTCGCGGTAGTCGGTGTAGGTGTAGGAGATTTCCTCGGCGGGGAGGCGGCGCTGATCGAGCATGACCACGCCGGCGTTCGTCCATTGGATCGGCTGAGCCACATACATTTCACTGTTTATGGAGGAGGCCAGCACACATTGATTGTAACGAAGGAAGGGAAGGAAAACGAATGAGATAGCGGCGCGGCGTCACGGACCGGGCATGTGCGTGAAACCCTTGGTGGCGATGATGGAAGTCACGGCAATCATGGAGTTGTAGCCGAGATGGAGGAGAAAACTGGCGAGGACCGTGCCAGTCCACGCGCGCACAAAAGTAAAGATGACGCCGACGAGGATGAGCAGACTGACCAGGCCCCAAGTCCAGCCGAGTTGCGCGCCATGCATCAGGCCGAAAAGAACACCGGTGAGGAAAATGCCCGCGGTGGTTCCGTAACGCACGGCTTGTGAAGGATCGATGCCGGACCTTTCGGCGAAGCGCGAGAATTTGCTGGCGAAGAGCGGATACAGATAGCCGCGGAAAACGGTTTCTTCGACCAGCGGCGCGACCAGCACCGCCATGGCCATGAGCAGAAACGCGCCGCTGCGGCTCTTGAAAAGCTCTTGGATGGGCACGTGGTCGGTGCCCTTTACGCGCGAACTGGCAATGGCCACGAAGATGGAGAGGCCGCAGCCGGCAACGAAATACATCCACGGACGGCCTTTGCCGGCGGCGGGATTGGCACTAAGGCGTTTCCAGCCGAGCGAGCGCCAGAACGGCAAATCACGCAGAACCGCGAGCGTGACGTACAAGAAAAGAAGCAGCACCGCGAACCACAGAACGTTGGAGCCGACGATGAATTTGGGATTGGCCTCGAGCATCTTCTGCATTTGCTTCTGCGACAAGTGCAGGTCCGCAGTGAGGTAGACCACGAAGCCGATTTGAATAACCAGCAGGCTGGCGAAACCGAAAAACAAAAAAGTGAGCAGGTGCGGCCAGGACCAGGAGATGCGCAGGTCTTCAGGAAGCGCGGGCAGGGACGAGTACGAGACCGCTGGAGCGAATGCCTCGGCCGCGGCCGGGCCGAGGGCTGCTGCGCGCGGGCCGATCGCGGCGTAGGAAATGGGATCGCCGGCGAGGGACTCGGGCGCCAGTGGTTCTCGCCCCGGGGCGGGGGGCTCCGGTTCTCCGGGCCGTGGGTCGGGATCGGCTGGCCAGGGTTCTGGTTCGGCCGGACGGGGTTCGGGGTCGGGTTCCGCGGGGCCGGGAAATCGGTTGTCGTCGAAGAGGCTCATGTTTTGTTTCCCGGCGCTTAAGGCTTACTCCATTCTGCTACGGCTGCTGCGTTTGGGCACTTACTTATTACACAGCGAATGCTCATTACGTTGCACAGGCAAGAGTGCCTGTGCTACTGGTCAAACAATTTTGTGTTGGTAGTAGGTGACCAGATCCTCTAGCGTCTTGCGGATGGGAATTTGCGGCTGAAAGCCGGTAAGCTGGCGGAATTTGCGGCTGTCGCAGATTTGCACGGGGATATCGATGGGGCGAACGAGCTTGGGATCGATTTCCTTCTGGACTTTGCCTTTGAGCCCGGTCATTTCGATGAGCTGGTCGAGCAACTCGCCCATGGTGAAGATTTCATCGCCGCCGATGTTGTAGGACTCGCCGGGGACGCCCTTGTTCATGAGGAGATCGTAGGCGCGAGCGATATCACGAACGTCCATAACCACGCGTTTGCTGGAGAGCGTGCCGACCTTGATGACCGGTTCCTGGAATCCTTTCAAGATGCGCACGACTTGATACACGTCGGAAGCGATGGAAAAGCGGCGGCCGCGGCGGGG